>JACCDV011241818.1_pt1 | contig 356482 bp, 525 predicted proteins | sample 7446131 | NCBI WGS metagenome assembly JACCDV01 (sample SAMN15323448, study PRJNA562643) | freshwater metagenome | isolation source: river surface water | place: USA:Blue River Watershed | collected 2017-08-17 | reverse complement strand
GATCTTCAAAGAGGATATTGAATAGATTACGGCAAACTAACATATAGACTTCTAGACTTGGAGTAATATATAATAGCGTATGCGTCAATAGGCGTATACGCTATTTTTTTAACACAGAGAAAGAGAGACTATTATGACAAACGGATATGAAATTCGCCTTGAGCTACTGAAGATGGCCAAGGAAATGCTAGAACAAGATTGGCATGCACAGCGTGATGCTGTCATGACTGACTACAACACACGGGTTGGTTTTGCACATGCTCGAGCAGAAAGTGCAGGTTTTCAAAACGCAGAACTTCCTGCTGCCCCAACCTTTAAATCTTTTCCTACTGAGGCAGAAATTATTGCCAAGGCAAAGACCCTAAACGAGTTTATTAACCAAAAAGCATAATTGGTAAAATAGACCAACGAAACGGTAAGATGCACTATTGCTCTTACCGTTTTTTTATGTAATAATACTCATACGTTGTTAATTAACAGCGACGACTTAAAAGGAAATTAACATGACTAAATCTAGTAAACTACTAACCGCTCTACGTAAGGGCGAAGAACTAACCGCTGCTCAAATCAGCCAGCGTTTCGGTATCAAGAATCCTCGTGCTACCGTTAGCGATCTACGCTATCAAGGCTTTGCTATCTATGCTAACCAGCATTGCGATACCAAGGGTCGTGAAACAACCAAGTATCGTCTAGGCACTCCTAGCCGTGAAGTTGTAGCTGCTGGCTACAAGGCTTTGGCAATGGGTCTAGTTTAATACTAGGTAACCGGCGTTAAATAAAAAGGACACAGTGATGTGTCCTTTTTTCATGAGTGCAGTATGAATCTCAAACAAGCCATCAGAACAGTAAACGATTTTCCTAAACCGGGTGTAAAGTTTTTAGATGTTACAAGTATATTAGAAGATCCGGCAACATTTAAAAAAACAGTGAAATGGTTCTGTAAACAAGCCGTTAACTTTCAAGTAGAAAGCATTGTAGCAGTAGATGCTCGTGGTTTTATTTGGGCAGGCGCAGTAGCAGAAGAATTACTCATTCCATTATATCTTGCTCGTAAGCCTGGTAAATTACCCGGGAACGTTGTTAGTAAAGAGTATGAAACAGAATATAGTACCGCTAGTTTGAGCATGCTAAAAGATTCAGACATCAAAGGACCGGTTATGGTTATTGATGATATTATTGCTACCGGAGGCACCTTAGATGCAGTTGGTCAACTATTATCAGAGCATTGGAATATTCCGCCAAATAAACAACTGCATACAGCTTTGGCTGAACTTAGTTTCTTACCGGGAGCTAAAAAACTAACAGAAGCTGGCTATCGTGTAACCAGCATTGTGTCTTATTAAATTCTTCTAATTTTTTGTCTATCCGATTCGTGCATACACTGAATCATAGGACAGGCAAAACTAGTATCAGGCGCTACCCAATTTTTGTCAAATATATTACCCAAATCTCGGCCGCCGCATAAACTAGAACTCACCCAGCCTTTTCCGCCTATGAAGATATAGTCGACGCCCGCAAAACATTGTCTACCTGTATAAACATGCTCTGGATTGTTGATTATACGAGGATCAATCCAGGCTGGATCGGGAGCGTTCGGATCTATAGGTGGTGGTGGTGGCGGAACCCAGTCTTCGTCCTGTCCGTTTATTAAATTAAGATCTTTCTGTGAATATCCATCCCATAACGATCCTCCGTCGCTGTTCCTAAGTATTTGCTCGTGTGCAGAAATCCCTTGTAATAACAATTCTTGGATTCGTTCTCTATTCTGTCTTATCTTGCCCGGCATAAGAGGGATAACTATGTCTAGTTTAACATTATTGTCCTTGCACAAGTCTACGATAAAATCTGCAACACTTGGATTTTGCCAATCGTGTTGTGTTAGTTTAATTTGATCTATGTTGTTTATTATTGACATTAGATCAAACCAAGTTTCTCCGCCACTAGTGTCTAATCGAACATAAGATGGTTTCTTTTTAATTTCGTTAAGGATAATGCCTAAGCCAGCAAACTGCAATGGTTCCCCGCCACCAAGTTTCCATTTGATGGATTTTGCATTTTTGTATCTGCTGTCTTGCAGTTTGCGAACAGCAACTTGATAGTCTTCTAGGTTTCTGTTATTTGTATTGCCACTCCATTTACTTGGGCAATAAACACAACCCTTGTCGCATATGTCCGTTAAATTCCAATGTATTTCTGATTGTTCTATCATGATAAGGTGGGGTAAATTGATATCTCGGTTATCCTCATTGAGTTTTTATTTGTTAGTATAAAATCTAAAGTTTTGACGATTTCACAAACTTCTATCTTTCCTATTTCTGGATAATTGTAGGTTCCTACTGCTACATTTGGCCAGCTTTGATTGACCCAGTCTGTGCTAGTCCAGTATGGTTTGATATTGATTGTATGTAATTTTTTAGTAATATGACTAACTGTTTTAAGGTGCTTGTCTTGATTATTTTTATTGATATTATAAAGAATAGCAGGGTCAGGAAAGTCACCACCTATACTAGATATATTTATTAATATCTTATCTTGATTCATCCATTGTTCGGTTATGGCGTAAAGAAGGCAGGTTTGTCCGGGATCGTTAGTTTCTAAGTCATATGCATTGTTAATGAATATATCAAAATTTTTTGCTTCTTCGCGAATACGCTGTCTATCTTCTTCTTTTTTGATATCATAGCCGTTGCTTCTACTAAATCCAACAACTTCGTATCCTTTTGATAAGAAATAGTCTGAAAATTCTTTTCCTATTCCCTTTGTGTGGCCAGTTATTCCTACGATACCCATTTTACACCCTTAATAGTTGACAAATTGCATCTGTCAATATATACTTAGTGGTAAAGTCCGGTAGACAAAAATAATAAATATATTAATGGCATTTTTACTATTTTTCATCGCCGTTGTTCTAAGTGGTATTGCAGCTTATTACAGCGTTATAGGTCTAATTGCAGTTTTCAGCGCCGCCGCTATTCCGGTAGCTATTATGGGGGGCAGTTTAGAAGCAGCTAAACTGGTGGTTGCCAGTTGGCTATATAGATACTGGAAGGTAATACCTACCTTAATGAGAATCTATTTTACATCAGCCCTACTGATTCTCATGTTGATTACCAGCATGGGTATCTTTGGTTTCTTGAGTAAAGCTCACAGCGACCAGAGTTTAGTTAGTGGAGATGTCTTAGCTAAGATATCTGTTTATGATGAAAAGATCAAAACAGAACGAGACAATATCGAAGCGGCTCGTGCAGCATTAACTCAGATGGATGCACAGGTCAATGAGCGCCTATCTAGAAGCAATAACGAACAGGGTGCAGAACGTGCCATTCAGATTCGTCGCCAACAGCAAGCAGAGCGAACCAAACTACAAAAGGAAATTGCCACCGCTCAAACTACCATCAGCAAGTTGCAGGCCGAACGTGCTCCTATTGCTGCTGAGGTTCGTAAAGTAGAAGCAGAAGTTGGACCTATCAAATACATCGCCGCATTAATCTACGGCGACAACCCCGACACCAATCTATTAGAACGTGCTGTTCGTTGGTTAATTATATTATTGATTGCCGTATTCGATCCATTGGCAGTTCTAATGTTGATTGCTGCCAGCTTGACACGCCTAAAAGAAAAAGAGTTAAAAGAAGTCAGTATCCCCAAGGAGGAAATCAATGATACGAAAGATAAAATTGTATCTGACCAAGTTGTCGTGCCAGTGGCTACTACAGCAACAGAGCAGCAAGACACACCTACAGATAATGCAAAAGAAGTTGGGCCCGATACTAGTAACACAGCCACAGTGGAAGAAGTGGGACTAACAGCAGCACATCATCCTGATACACATCCTTACCTAACTAAAGGTTTTGAACAACCTGCAGACTGGCCGGCTGTTTCTCCTTTAGTTTATACTCCAGAAACAATCGAAGAATCTTCTCCTAAAAAAAAGGCAAAAAAAGCAATAAAGAGTAAGAAGACTCTTGCAAAAAAAGAAGATTTAGTTAATAATACTGTTAAGGAAATTATAGAACCGGTAGTAGAAGATAAATCATTAGAACAAGGTGTTATCGGCAAACCAATAACCGTTGACACCGAAGTTCAAAAGATGATTGATAACAATGATCAACAAGGACTAGAACAAGTTTATAAAAAAATTGTTAAAGAACTAGCCAAGAAAAACAGAAGCAAATCTACCCACTGGGGACCTATCAAAAACAAAAATGGATGAACAGAATTATTACATAACGCCTCCTACGATCTTCTTACCTGAAGAAGGACTAAGAATTACAGTAATAGGCACAGACGAAAACTGGACAGAAATTCTCAGTGACGATCTAGAAGAAACCTTCCCAACAGTTCCAATGACATTTTACCATTTAGATAATGCCACAGCCGACAATTGGCAATGGCTATACTATATGGTAGACAACAGTGATCTTATTATGGTTAACGTTGGCAAATGTCGCCCAATCGAAATGAATTTGGCATTCTTAGCCAATCAAGGAAATCGAGTTTGGTTCTATGTGGACAAAGAAGAAGTTGACTTAGACCTTAGAATGTTGTTAAATAGCGTTAATGCAAATGTCTTTAATAACAGCGAGCAACTACACGCAATGCTTAGAAATTTTGTTGGCGAATGACTGATAAAAACAAACCATTATTACGTTGTTCGTTTTGCGACAAAAGCCAAAACGAAGTTAAGAAACTAGTAGCTGGATCTAGCGGTTACATCTGCGATGAATGTATCGTTCTCTGCAACGATGTAATCAAAGATGAAGCTATCACAGTTTCAGTCAAAGACAAACTACCCAGTCCCAAAGAAATTTTCCAACACTTGGACCAATATGTTATTGGACAAGACTATCCTAAGTTGGCACTGAGTGTAGCAGTCTACAATCACTACAAACGACTGTTCAACAAAACAGATGTTGAAATCGAAAAGAGCAACGTCTTGTTAATTGGACCTACTGGTAGTGGTAAAACTCTCTTGGCCAAGAGTATTGCCAAATTCCTAGATGTTCCTTTTGCCATCACAGATGCCACCAGCCTAACTGAAGCAGGCTATGTAGGCGAGGACGTAGAAAACGTAATCCATAAACTATACCAAGCAGCAGATAATAATATCGAACGCTGCGAACAAGGTATTATCTATATCGACGAGATTGATAAAAAAGGACGTAAGAGTGAAGGCACTAGCATTACTAGGGACGTTAGTGGTGAAGGTGTTCAACAGGCCTTACTAAAAATTATAGAAGGTACAGAATGCCGTGTGCCACAAGGTGGCGGCAGAAAACACCCTGGCGGCGAAATGCTGACCATTAACACCAAAAACATACTGTTCATTCTAGGCGGCGCATTTGTAGGCCTAGATGAAATTATCAACAAACGAGTCAATAACAAATCTACTATTGGTTTTGCTGGCGATCCTGAAAAGAAAAAAGCCAAGCTAAACCAAGTCATGCACGAAGATGTAATCAAATGGGGCATTATTCCTGAACTAGCAGGACGTATGCCAAACATAGCAGTATTAGAAGAACTTACAGAAGATCAAATAGTCCGAGCAATGGTTGAACCAAAGAACAGCATCATTGGTCAATATCAAGCATTGTTTAAAATGGACGGAGTTGATTTAGAAGTTGAACCAGCAGCATGCCTTGCTATTGCAAGAAAATGTTTATCAATGAAATTAGGCGCCCGTGGCCTTAGAGCAGAGCTGGAATCAGTGCTCTTAAAAACGCAGTTTGTCTTGCCGGACTTGGCCAACGAGAACGTGACCAAGGTTACAATAACTGAAGAAACAGTAACTGAAGGCAAGGAACCACTACTAATATATGGCAATAAACGAAAGAAGACAAGAGAACAGAATTCTGTCTAATAGAGAAATTCGTGCTCGCGAAGTTCGACTAATCAACTCAGATGGTAGCAATGCAGGTGTGTTGCCCTATTTCAAAGCTCTTAATACAGCCCAAGATCAGGGTCTTGATCTCATACTGATCAATGGCAGCATTCAACCTCCTGTTTGCAAGATAGGAGACTTGGGCAAGTATAAATATGAGATGCAGAAACGTCAGCGCGAGCTAGACAAGAAGAATAGAGAAAATCGAGTAGAGATCAAAGAAGTTCAACTTCGTCCTGGTATTGATAAACACGACTTGGATGTGAAAATTAAACACATCAAAGAATGGCTAACTGACGGTGACAAGGTAAAAATCGTTATCAAGTTCAGGGGTCGTGAAATGGCCAATACTGATCAAGGTAGAAACATTATTGATAATATTCTAGATCAAGTGCCCGCAGCCAAGCTAGAAGGAAATAGCGAGATGCAGGGCAATAGAATGACTGCAACATTATTTCAAGGTAAAACTAAATGAGCAAGAAACACCAAGGTCCTTTAATGGGAAGTAAAGTCGTCGTCCAGAACGACAACTGGGAAAAAGCCTTAAGACTTTTTAAGAAAAAGATCACCGACAGTGGCAAACTAATTGAACTTAAAGAAAAAGAGTTCTACGAAAAGCCCAGCGTGACTCGTCGCAAGACAAAGAATCAACAGGCTCGTCGCGCACAACGCAAACGCGAATCTGAAGCACTACCTAAAAAGCTATATTAAAATGGCCGACGACGTTAAAATTAATGTCAGAGAATTTCAATGGGCAGACTCTACTAGTTCTGCCGGCTTTGTTGCACAAGAAATATCAACAGTCGATATGAGTGTCGTAGACTTATCTTCGTCTGTTGATACTATAACAATAACTGGCGCAGCCGGTGCAGCCCTAAGTGGCCCTTATAATTGGAACACTGGATCTACGGTTACTTTCACTGATCCCTACGAAGAACTGACCAAACGGTTAGAAAAAGTAGAAGCTATCATTGCTGAAGAAAAGGCAATCAGGGACAATAACCCTGCTGTCAAAAACGCATATGACGAGTATCGTCTACTATTGGTTTTGGCTAAACAGCATACCAATAACCCATTGACAGAAGAATAACTATCCTGTATAAATATATGTGTAAGACGCCATTAGGGTTTTACACAGGGCAATAGCCCAAACGTTCTTGCTTAATAAAGGAGAATACAATGAACGCATTAACACGATTTGACACTACAGCTCTTCAGCAACTGAATCGAGCACTTATTGGTTTCGACCGTTTACTATCTACAAACGGTATTACAAACCAAACTTATCCTCCCTACAACGTTATCAAAAAAGATGACGACCACTACGAGTTAGAAATCGCAGTAGCAGGTTTCACTCTCAGTGAAATTGATGTAGAGGTAGATAAGAATCAACTTATTATCCGTGGCGAACGTAAGCGTGAAGAAGACGCTGGTGTAGAATATCTACATCGCGGCCTTGCATATCGCAGCTTTGAAAAGAGTCTTACACTAGGCGAATACATGCAAGTAGGTACAGCATCTATTAAGGATGGTGTTCTACGCATTGCTATTACCAGAGTAGTTCCAGAAGCTCTAAAGCCTCGTAAGATTCAAATTCTAGGCAACGACGAATAATACTGTCGTTAATGGGGAGCAACCGCTCCCCATGATAAATACTTTTGAAAGATAAAAATGAGCGTAATGGCAGAAACAAGTCAATCAACAAAACAAGACGTAGTTATTAAAAAACCCAGCATGTATAAGGTAGTGGTTAATAACGACGAAACAACACCAGCAGACTTTGTAGTTGAATTACTCAAAGCTGTGTTTCACCATGACGACACTAGTGCCCAACACATTACCATGGAAATTCATGAACAAGGTAAAGGTGTAGCAGGCATTTACACATTTGAAGTTGCTGAGCAAAAGCACAACGAAGCTACCTATATCGCTCGTAGCAATGGCCACGCCCTAAACATTAACCTAGAGTCCGAATAATGGATACTAGAGTTCAAGAAACACTGGACATTCTCCAGGAAGAATGTGCCGAAGTCATCGTAGAAGTCAGCAAGTGCCGCAGATTCGGCTTAGACAGTCTACACTATAAAACAGGCCAAGCACACAGTGAAATTCTGGCCAATGAAATTGGTGATGTGTTAGCTATGGTAGACATACTATTAGATCAGGGTATTTTGGATCAAAATAAACTAGATCTAGCCAAACAAGCTAAAAAAGACAAACTCAAACTGTGGTCAAATATTTACTCGGAATAAATTAACAGGTCGTCTAGCTTGTTTGATTTTTTTAAATTTTCGTGCCAACTAATAACACGTAAATTTTTTACTGTATGCAGTCCGCAAACAAGAGGATGCTTTACAGGAATAATATGATCAACATGGTGTATAATTCCTGTTTCTTCTGTTAATCGTTTCGCTTCTTTATAAATTTCTTTAATTTTTTCTTTGCTATCCCATTTGGGCATAGCATAACGATGTATATCAGATCGACCCCATGTTCGTCTAATATCGCCTTTTTGTAAATCTAGATTTTCTATAGGTTTGATAGAAATTTCTGCATCCCTTCTTTGTCTTTTGATTCGGCGCGACATTAAAGGTCCTACGAAATTTCTTTTAAATTTAGCATATTCACGTGAGTTCATATACGTATTTATAATAAGAAATATTTTGATTATATCAGTAGAAACGCTGATAGATTTTTGCATCGAAGCATAAATAGCATTGACAAAATCAAGGAAAATTTATGTTGAAATTCTTACAAAGAATCTTTAAGTTTGACACACGATCTGAACTAGATCGTTGGATTACCAGCAAACAACCACAAAGTGCAGGAGATATCGATCATCTCATGAAGCAATGGGGCTACAAATCTCAAGGGACATGGCTATGAAATTTATCGAAAAAGTTAAAAAATTCTTTTTAGACTATGCTGAATATCGCCAGAAAGTTCTAAAAAATCGTGCCTATCATTGGTACTAAATCATGCACACCGTTCGCAGAGTATTACCCCATGAATACTCAAAATATCGTAAACATCTAAAGTCTTTGGATCTAGAAAGCAGAATCCTTAGGTTTGGCTTTGCTATCAAAGATGAAGTTATTGATAATCTCTGCGATGGATTTGAAAAGGATCCGTCACAGCATGTTCTATTCTGTGTGGAAGATACTGACCTAAAATTTATTGGTGTAGGGCATATTGCTCTGCCAGGAAAAATGGAATTGGCTTTTAGCGTTCTTAAGGAAGCTAGAAATCAAGGTGTAGGCAGTGCTATCATGGACAGGGTTGTTAGATATTGCAGAACCAAAAATCTACTCAAAGGACAAATGGTCTGCTTGAGTTCAAACACTGCTATTAAACGTCTTTGTACCAAACACGGTATAAAAATGATTAATGACCACGGGGAAACATACGGGGAAATAGAGCTAGAGCCAGCCAGTTTTAGCACAGTTTTACAAGAACAATCGGCCAGCCGTGCCGCTGTGGCAGACTATTTCATTAAACGAGCAGTTAACTTCTTGACTTCGCCAACAAAGTAAAAGCATACTATTGATATCTTTGTATACTACTAAATACGAAAGTAGTAGGAGGTCAATTATGCCAAAGACTAAGCGTAAAATTGAACGAACTAAACTGTTTAGAATGGTACAACAGTTTGATGAATTTGACTGCAAATTCAGGCCTACTATTGCTGACTGTCGCGAAGTATTTCGTAATATCAACAGACAGGTTTTTAACAACGAACTTAAGATGCCTGCTTTCAGACTTGTTTACTCGGGTGCGTTCTGGGGCGAGTGCAGAGGCGATCTTGAGGACTACAGTAAATGCACAATCAAAATAAACAAAAGCTTCTTATCCAAGAGGTTGTTTGTCTACACCCTGGCACACGAAATGGTTCATCAATGGGAATGGTTGGTCAACGAAAACATGACACATGGTCCGCAGTTCTTCTTATGGCGAGATGAACTGGCAAAGTTTGGCATCATACTCAGCAGAAAATACAGAATCAAACACTACAGACTAGACTAAGAGGAACTGATGATTTTAGGAATCGGAACAGATATAACATCTGTTGAGAGATTTAATAACAGCCGGCAGCACATGGATAGAATGGCTGCTAGAATACTAACTGATTTTGAGTTAGAAGAATATCGCAAACTATCTGACCGACAGGCTAACTTTTTGGCCAAGCGTTGGGCAGTTAAGGAAGCAATCGCCAAAGCATTTGGTACTGGCATAGCAGGCGATACTCGATTCAAAAGCATAGAGCTGAGACACAATATTCATACCGGTGCTCCGTTGGTCTGCTTCTACAATAACTTAAAAAACTCTGTGGAAACTTTGAATGCCCGTTGCCATGTATCCCTCAGTGACGAAGGCGATACAGTTGTGGCCTTTGCTGTCTTAGAATATAATACTAAAGTATGAGCCAGTATCTAGTGTTAGTTTAATTGACACAAAATCTGGCCTATTATATACTATGTCTACCGTGTGAAGGCAAGTGCTTTAGCAAGGGGGACTAGCAGAACTCAGACCCACTGCTCAGTCTTAAACAACAAATTACTGTGCCCCTTATCCAATCATGAGTACCAAACAAACTCTTTCAGCTGTAATCTACGACAAACGAGGCAGGGTGTTGAGCGTGGGACATAACTCCTACGTCAAGACGCACCCCTTGCAGGCTGAACATGCTCGTAAGGTTGGCATGGAGGATAAAGTCTTTCTGCATGCCGAAGTCCATGCTATTGTTCGCTGTAAGGACTTGGATCGAGCCTATAAAATCTTCATCAGCAGGTGGAATAAAAAGGGTAAACCTTTGTATGCAAAGCCCTGCCCTGTATGCGAAAGTGCTATAAAAGCAGCTGGCATAGAAGTAATAGAATATACTTAAACCAATTAATTGACACAAATTGGGCATTATGGTATAATAATACTATGATGAAACGTAAAGCACGAAGCGACCGCAATCACGCAATCTACGTGATTACCAATGTCAACACCCAAGAACAATATATCGGTGTTACTGTCTGCTCGGGCAACCTGCGTAAGGCACTGAAAGTTCGCATCCAAAAGCACGTTCGTCGTGCTGTGACCGAGAACAAAGACTGGGCCCTGTGCCGTAGCATCCGAGAGCATGGTGTTGATGCTTTTACCTATGGTTTGGTTGAAACTGTTCGCGGCAAGGCAAAGGCTCACGCTCGTGAACGTGAACTTACCCGAGTTTATAACCCTGTTCTGAATACCCTGTAAGGAGACAGAAATGCCTAAGTTTTTTCACATCGTCCAAGTCCACCCCGTCTACAACGGTATTCTACAAACTCACAAGGTCAAGGCAGAATTTGAATTCAACACCAAAGAGGAAGCGGAAATGTTTATCAACCGCTATAATGCTCAAGATGGTGTAGGATTTAACCCTGAAGAAGTGTATCAAGCAGTCTACTACGGCTGTGTCAACGATCTAACCGGAGAACTGGTGTGATTCACTTTGATTTTATTGTGGAAGATGTTGACGCCGAAAACATCATGTGGGCTTTGCGTGATTATGCGTTGAAAAACGATGAACACAAAATGTTCTATATGACTCGCGCCGACTTGACTGAGGAACAAAAAGAAAATTACTACCAAGCACTGGATGCCAATAAAGCATATATGCTTGGCTTGATTGAAAAAATGTCCAACACAAGGATTGAAAAATGACCGCAATCACTAATCTAATCATCGTCCTAATGCCTGTCGTCATCATGGGCCTGGCAATCATTGTCAAGGATGGATTCTAAAATGAACGAACGATTTTGGGAACTGGTTGAACAAGCCGACGAACAAGGTGGGGACGATCCAGATATTCGTGACCGAGTGTTCGCCGAGTTGATTGTTCGGGAATGTATGATGTTGTGTGGTGCTGTTTCTGGAGCCGCTCAAGTTGCCCGACCGAATGATGCATTTGGTGATGGTGCAGAAAAGTGTAAGACTTTGATTAAAGAACATTTCGGAGTTGAAGAATGAACGAACGAATCAAAGAACTTGCTGCCGAGGCATATCGCAAAGTGAATCCTGGCCCAGATCCTTATGGTGAAGCGGATGCTGCTTGGATGGGATTCGGTGAATTAGAAAAAGTATTCGCTGAATTGATTGTTCGGGAATGTGCTGGTATTAGTGAACAACACAATAGGAACTACTACACAAGTCATGGACAAATAATTGCAGATAAGATTAAAGAACATTTCGGAGTTGAACAATGAACGAACGAATTAAAGAACTTGCTGAACAGGCCGAGGACGATGTTATTGCCGACCACCGAGGCGATGAATTCCACAAAGCATATACTCAAAGGTTCGCCGAGTTGATCGTCAAGGAATGTTGCGATGTATTGCAGACTGAAACTATCAGGCATGACGGGTACGGATACAATCAGGGTTTCCTTCATAAAAAGATTAAACAACATTTCGGAGTTGAAGAATGATTGAAACTATTTTTACCATCGTAGTGTTTGTCGTTATTGGTGTAAATGTTGCAACTACAGTATCGCCAAGATTTCGTCGTTGGCTTTATAGCAAAGACGAACAATAAACATTCGCAGTTGAATGAATTTGACACAAATTCGTTTTGGTAATATAATACATACATCGTTAAACAAAAGAGGACTTGTAAATGGCAACTCGTAGCACTATCGCCCTGGAATACGCAGACGGTACCGTCGAGCAGATCTACTGCCACTGGGATGGCTATCTGGATCACAATGGTCGCATCCTGCAAGAACACTACATTGATCCTTTCAAAGTTCGCAGCCTGATGGACCTGGGCGATGTTAGCAGCCTTGGCAAAGACATCATGCCTGAACCCTATCGCGAGCACACCTTCAACAAACCACAAGAAGGCGTCACTGTGTTCTACGGTCGTGACCGCGGCGAGACTGGTGTTGGTTCCCGCAAGTTCAAGGACTACGCAGACTATCGCAAGAACGGCCAAGGCGAAGAATACAATTATATCCTGCGTCAAGTTGACGGTAAGGCTGTGTGGTTCGTTGAGTTCTACGGCGAGTTCGATGGTCCTCTGGTTGAAGCATTTGAATTTGAAGCTCACGAATAAAGTAGGCGGCAAATGATTACAGGAGTTCGTTGGTATACAAGCCGCACCTGTGTGGGCATTGTGCAGATCGTCCAAGAACATCAAAAGGATGAGTACCGTCAAACTGGTGTAGCAGATTTCAAATACTACATTGGCACAGGCTGGGGCGAGGACGAAAAGACTGACACAACCTATATCGCAGAACACGGCGCACCTTTTGATCAACTGGCAGGTGATGCACTTTTTGGAGTAATTAAATGAGCAAGATGAGTGAATTGGCATACGACATTGAGCAACTGTATATTGATGGCCTGGATGCCAAACAAATTAGCCGAGAGCTGGACTGTCCCCTACAAATTGTAGAAGACTGGATTCAAGGCAACGGCCTGGGCACTTTTTCTCTTAAGGACGAAATGAGCCCGTATGCAACTGTAAACTCTTAAATGCAATACGAAAAGCGTTATAACGAAGAAGGCCAGGTAGCTGTATTGATCAGCCCTGGCTTCGGCGCAGGCTGGAGCACCTGGGCTGGAGAACATGCAGAAGCTGTGATCTTTGACAGTCGTCTGGTAGACTATGTTTTGGTAAACGGTAATAAAACCCTGGGCGAATACGCTGAGTCTCTGGGTTATGACAACTATAAAGGCGGTGCCGATGACGTTGAAGTAATTTGGCTTGAACCCGGGACTCGTTTTGTTATTGAAGAATATGATGGAAGCGAAAGCATTCGCACATTCGAAGATTTGTGTTATATTGCCTAAGGAATAAAAATGTCTGGATATCAAAGTGTATTGAGCTTGCGTAGACTAGAAGCAGATCTTGATAGTCTGGGCCTTATGCTGTGCAATCCTAAACACGGTGGCTGGAATGGAGATGAATACAGTGATCGTGCAGGTGTAAAGCCCAAAGACGAAAATGCTCTGCCCATTTACAATCGTGATGCAGAACTGTTTACTGGCACACTAGAGCAAATTCGCATTTGGCTGATTGGTGTTCGCTGGGCACGTGATTACGATATGATGCTACGCCTCTCAGATGAAAAGAAACGCACTAAGAAAGAAGATGAATACCGTCATCGCGAAATGTTGCGTAAACTAGCACACGACCACACTAACGAGGAACTGAACCCAAAATGATTGACAAAGAAAAACCCTTTGATGAACTGACAGCTGAAGATTGCGAAGAGCTTGAAATTGTCTTTGCACCCGGCGCCTTTGACAACTTTGAAGGAACACAAGAAGAACTCGATGCGTTCATTGCAGAAATTACTCGCGTAATTAAAAGCGGCGAGATCCTGGAACGCAGCCGACCTGTTGATCTTGACACGATGAGTGACGACGAAGCCTTTGCACTGGCCAGGGCTCTGGGCATTGATCCCGAAACAGGCGAAGACGTTGATCGCACAAGGAAACTGCAATGAACTATAGATTCCTTGCCATGTGGGACTGCAATGGTCTAGAGTGTCTCTTTGACATTACAGATCTAGAGCATGACGCTATGATCTCGGGTTTGAAAAACGAACCCATCAAGACTCCTTTTAATCTCACCATGATGATGATGCGAGCAAGGTATAATAGTCAACGCAGTTATGAGATCTATATCTTCGAAACTACAGACATGGACTATGACACTGTAAAAAATTGTTTCGAAGATAGTCCGCAATTTATTGTCGACTTGGTTAGACAAAAAGGCAATAAGATTTATAGTGATTACACTAAACGAGAAAAGGTTATTTCATGAGCTACAAAACAATTTATACCGAAGTAGAAGTTGATGTTGATCTCTCCGAGTTTGACACGGATGATCTCATCGAGGAACTAGAAGGCCGAGGCCTCGACTATAATACAAATGGTGTCGATGGTGACGACATGCGAGCTCTGCTAGAACGTATTTGGCTGAATCGTCGTCAAGGACAAGACTACCAACGTGAATTGGATCAATTGATCTACGGTGTATTAGGTAAGGTTGTTTAAATGTTGCGCCTGGCCTTTTCTCTTACTAATCCCTGGAGCGATAAGTTTGACGCTGGATATTCTTGGTATGGCAAGCTGACAAAAAACAAGGCATGGGAAGTTCAATTCTATCGCAGTAATACTATTGTTGAAGCACTGGCAGAATTTACACATCGTCAGGATCATGCAGGGATTAGTCTTGAGCTAGGCCTACTGAGTTTTAATTTAACCTTCAAACTTTACGATTCTAGACATTGGAATTACGCAACTAAGTCTTGGGAAACTTACGATGACAAAGAAAATTTACTATGAAAAACAAGGAAGAAAATATGTTCCGGTCGCAGAATACGACAACGATTTTCTGGATAGTTTTACGAAGGGTAATCATCTCGTCATGTGTTATCCTGGGGGCACTAGTCGCCGCTTCAATATTGATCCTGCTTATGCACCCATGATTGCAGCCGGCCGCGTTGCTGAAGATGTCATGTGCAAGGCCATGCTCGAGGCCAGCGAACTGAAACCTAGCAAAAAGCCCATCACAGAAGAACAAAAGGCAGCATGGCAACATTTGGCCAAGACATTTGGTCAAGACATGTATACACTACAAGGCACCAGTGTTAGGGATATTGTCGAAGCTGGAGTTAAGGCCATGCAAGAAGAAGCCGACAAGCTGATGGCACACCCTAGTGTTCGCGAAGCCTACGAGCATTTTCTATTCGTGGCTGCATTGGTCAAAGATGAAAATAAAAAGCAATAAAAAATCTCCCCGGGTTCTCCTAGAGTTTGACGAGTTCTACTCTATAGGAGAACCCGATCGTGCGGATGTTATAGACATTATTGCTCAAGAATTTGGTGCAAGACGCACAGCCTACAACATGTGGGAATTTGCCAATCGTAAAAAGGCTGAAGAGTTTGTTTTTATGTATAGGTTGAAGTATGCAAATCAAAGTTAAGAAAACAGACAAACGCCATACCGGTTATCTTACGTTCAAATACTATGTGGAAATCAAAGCCAAAGAGTATCACGAATATAAACTGATCATGGAAAAGTTTTTTGAGGTTCGACAATGGTGCTGGGAAACATGGGGTGCCAGCAGGGAAGTTGATCAATATACTAACATCGAGGGAGGCTGGACCGGGGATCAAAACCTTTCTTGGTCTTGGATCAATGATAAACATCGTGCTAGGATTTATCTTGGCGGTAAAGACGAAGCTACTTTCTTCACCTTAAAGTGGGCATGATATATCCCGAACTGCCATATAAAGTATTTGTCAAATTAGCAACCACAGACACAGATGATATCGATCAATGGTGCTACGAACATTTCGGCGAGCAAGGCCACAAATGGGACAGCTATTTTGCAGACGACAGCCCCTACAACTATGACCAGTATTTTATTTTTGCAGAGCATAACGATGCTGTATTGTTTTCTCTGAAGTGGCTATAAATGTTTATTCATACCTACGCACAACCTCATGACTGGCGAGGAGACCCTGATACCACTTGGCTTGTTGCAGCATTTGAAACACCTAGACAGAATCGTCCTGAAATTACCAAGTGGTGCTACCAAACCTTTGGTCCTCCTGGCATGAATCATCTTACACACCAAATTCGTTGGAAAGATAGTATTCAATACGGTGAAGTGTATTTCAGCAACCAAGAAGATTTAACCATGTTTGTTTTGAGGTGGTCATGAAGTTCTTTCGTAGAGTTAAAATTCCCGAAGCACATGCCAGAGTTGAGTGGTGCCGTGCTAACTTAGGCAAAGACATCATTGGCGGGAACTGGTGGCGCTATCGTGGCCATATTTACTTTAAAGACGAACAATCATTTTTCATGTATACACTGAGGTGGTCATAATGGACGACCGACAGCATAAAGTAAAAATACAATTAAAAACAAGAAACATATGGGATATTGAAAGTCGTCTAATCGAAATCAATGAACTAAGAACATGGCTTGACGAACTGACAGAATGGCAACCCGACATGTATGAGCTGAGGTTTCACAGTTCGGGTGCTAGAATTGTGGCATGGTTTGCTGATGAACGGCATGCTCTTATGTGTGCATTAAAATACTCATGAATCTAAAACTTGGTCCTGTCAAATTAAATAGAAGCATTGGCTGGAATATAGCAAGACAAACTATGAAAATAACACAGGTAATAGAAAATGGTGCAGGCTGCTACCCCTGGCGCGAAGTATTTGTTTGGTGGCCTTGGGCAACAACCATCACCGGAAAACGCATATGGTGGGAGCGAGTTTTTAAGCGTAGAGTTTGGGTCGTGTGGGGCTCAGGGTTTCACATGGAGCCCGAAGTGCAGTATGCAACAATGTTTGAACTGTTGGCATGTCAAGACCAAGACTACTTTAATATGAAATAACATGCATAAATGGAAACGGGATTTTTGGGCAGCAGTAGCAGGAAGTGATCCGAAAGAAATGAAAATTATAATGAATGGTCGCCAAATCGGTAAAAGCGTAATGGCACAGATGTGGAACCAAAAAATGGAAGATATTGAATCGAAATATTGTGAAGTAATCACACAGGCAAAGGTTGACAACATACCGTTCTATACCGTACAATGTAGCAAGCCCATTGCTGATTGGATAAGGCAACAACCGAGAGAAAACGATGATTGGTATCAGCACATTGATCAAAATTGGTACGTGGATAGGACCATGTTTGATATAAGCGAAGAATTTTATATGATGCTAAAACTGAGGTGGGGATGTTAAAGGTTGTATTAAAAGATTTTACCATCAATGACATTTTAGTAACAGTAGACAGTCTTCGCAAAGATGGTTATCGGCAAGGTATAGATTTTGACTTTGCTTACCATCCTGAAAAATTCGAAGAGAACAATATTTTCGCAGGAAAAATTCAAGAGCGGTCATTAGAGTTTACATTCTACGACGAGCAACTAGGATTACTTTTTAAACTAAGGCAGGGACAATGAAAATTACCAGTAAAACAGCGACAGCAGTATTCGAGTGGTTGAATACGCAAAAAATAAAATATCAAATTGACCCATTTAAGTCTGACCCTATTCACGGTAAATATTGCTTGTCATTTGTCGACAAACAAGAAGAGTTATTGGTCAGACTTAAATGGGGCATTGTATGATGGAACTTTTAAAAGACAATTATATGTATGGAACAGGCCACGGTAAGGATTGGCGTGTTCACATAGAGCCCCCTAAGAAGAAAGTTAAATCATACTACGAAGAATCTGTTGATGCTATAGAATATATCTATGCAAACAAGACGGGCAAGTTTCAAGTTTTATACAGCGGCGGCGTTGACGGACAATATATAATAGAATTACTCCGTCGCCTAAAAATGCCATTTGATGTTACTATAATTCACCTTAAAGACAAACAAGGCACTTTACTGAACGGGCACGAAGTTATCTATGCCCACGAATACTGTAAATCTAGAAATATCTCCCCAAACATATACGACCTAAATTTTACAGATTTTGTTGAATCTGGCAAGATGCTGGAGATTTCGGAGTCGATAACCTGTTGTTCTATTGCCATGCCCGGGACCATGCATGTAGCAAGCCAGCTAGACGGTTTTAAATTACTAGGCAATGACCCGCCATATCTTAAAGATATAAACGGTGAATGGTTAGTAGAAGAACTAGAATACAGTCATGGCATGCTTAGATTCTTTGATCGATATAAAGTAAACGGCATTCCTTACTTTCTTCAATATACGGCAGAAATGGAATTAGCGTTCTTGCTAGATCCGGCAGTAAAGGATTTAGTTAATAATGTTGATCCCACTAGGAAAGGCAGTAACTCTATTAAAAGCATCGTGTTTAACCGAGGATCTGATTTTAACATTCCAGTCTACGACATAGCAACTTCTAAGAAGAAATATACAGGCTATGAAAAAGTTTATACTTCAGATTTTGCTAAACAACATCCAAATCTAACTGTCTACCACGAACTAAGATCCAAGTGGAATGGCGAATGGTATGTTCCCTACGATGAACTTGTAGAAATGTTATCTATTAATCAATGATAAAAAAGTTAATTTTATTTGTGCTATGCATGCCCTCTGTGTTATGGGCCCAGACTAGTTATGGACTGGTAAACTTTTCTACCATGGACTATGAGCATGAACGCAATGTTCATGAAGTTCGTAGTATTGCTAGTATCACCAAACTGTTTACAGCCAAGACAGTGTTAGACAGCGGTGTGTCTTTGTCCGAGCAGATTAAAGTGCAGGGCAGGAGTTCAGGCCGCTTTGCTCGTGGCGTTATGATTGAGCGTTATGAACTGCTACGTGCCATGCTGATGAGCAGCGACAACTTAGCAGCAGAAAGTCTGGCACACGCACATCCAGGCGGCTATGATAAATTTCTAAAGGATACTGCTGACAATATCGGTGATATGAATCTGCGTGATACTGCCATTGTAGACAGCACTGGATTATTAGCTGGCAATCGTAGCAGTGTCAATGACCTAAAAGAATTTTTGTTTATTTTGAGAAGGTATGTAATTATTCAACAACTTAGCAGTGAGAAATTTTATACTTACGAATACCGTCGTGGCAAAAGAACCATCAAAGTAAATCTTAAAAATACCAATCCACAGATGTGGACCTATGACAATATCATCCTAACCAAAACTGGCTATACATCTGCCGCAGGACGTTGCTTGGCCATGCTGGTAGAAAAGAACGGCGAACTGTATGCAGTGGTCAGTTTAGGCAATAAGTCGTTAGTTCAACGCACTAAAAATATCACAGATCTAATGAATGAAATCGGTGAGCGGTAAAGGCTATCCTGTTCGCGTAGGTTGGAACGCAGGTGCAGGCGAAGGCACAGGCTGGAATGAAATCTGCATTAGAGTTTTAGAAACGTTTGGTCTCCCGGGCGATAAATACACTACTGAAGTATCAAGTCAAAATATGATTTTTTACTTTAGAGAACCCGAGGATGCGTTAATGGCAATGTTAACGCTAGGAGACAATGGCGGTTGTAATACCTCTTAATCGTTGGAACTTACCTTTAGTTGAAAGACAGTGTGAAGATTTGGGTCTTGAACTGGAGGAAGATTTTAACTTCATGTGGACCGAAGGAATAGATTCGGGCTGGGGCATCGTATTCAATGATGTTGGCATTGCCGCACTATGGGCACTGAAATACAGCCACCTAAACCTTTAATTGACACAAACTGATCCTTTTGCTATTATAACTATACCAACTCAGCAGAAAGGAGCAGAAAATGCCCAGAATCAACAAACCCGCTGTCCAAGCCTTTAAAGTTGAACTGACTGAATATGAACGTGGTTGGGGACAACGAGAGTTCGATACATTGTATTTTGACAATGAAGCAGAAGCTAGGCAGTATGCTATAGACTATAATCTCAAGCACAACAACCTGAAAGAAGCACCTGATTGGTATGTGCGAGCAGACTATGCAGGCCCAGTCCGATAATTGACACAAATTGGTTTTGGTTTTATAATACATAAATCGTAAACAAAACGGAGGTCATATGGGCTATCGTGTAATTGGCAAGACAGAGGACATCATGCAGGGCTATGGTCCTCGTCCAGGTCTCGAAGGTCCTTTCTACTACGATGGCCGCATCCTGTATTATGATCCAAAAGCAGGACAGTATTGGGACCCACGAACTGACTTCTACGTAGAAAGCGACGAGCTGGCTGCTATCATGCGTCTTGCCGGCGATTAATTGACACAAAATCGGTTTGGTAATATAATAACTGTATTGTAAACAAAACGGAGCAGACAATGCGTACCAAGACTATTGTTGAAGGTTTCAAGAACAGCCAGAAGTTTCGTTTCATCCTTACTGCCCAAAGCGGCGAAGATGTGGGCATGGTTATCACTGTCCAGCAGATGAGCGACACCTTTGCTACCATTGATGCCCGCGCCGCAGTTTGGAACGCCCTGATTAAACTGAGTCACTTGCGATATGTGGCCAGGAAAGATCGTCAGCCCCTGCCCACTGGTTTGGTTACTGATGCACAGGGTTTCCGTCAAGTGCAGGTTGATCTCCATTAATTGGCACAAATTGGTTTCGGTGTTATAATTAATACTTAGAAACAAGGAGCACAGAATGGAATACGCAATCGGATACGTGGCAATCATCTTCGTCCTGCAGGCGTTCGTGGCAATCCGGAATCCGCACACTGATGCCCAGACCTTGCTGGTTGCTACCCTGTTCTGGCCATTTATCCTCTTCTTGGTCATCTGCTCCTTTGGTCTGGACGCCATTGGCTGGGACTTCGATGTTGCTCGCAACCGCAAGGTCGTTGGCTTCCGCAAGCCTACGAACCCTCGTGCTAAAGGCTACGCCTTGACCCTGCTGGGCTTTGAGTTCCAACTCTACAAGATGGTGAAGTAAATGAACGAACGAATTCGAGAACTTTTACTTAAGGCTGGATGGGACAGGTATGAGGCACTTGATGAACGAAATCAAAAGTTCGCCGAGTTGATTGTTCGGGAATGTGCTGACATTGCCAAACACAATGTGATGAATATATCCACTTATGCCGATGCTGAATTTGTTGATGAACAGATTAAACAACATTTCGGAGTTGAAGAATGAACATCTACACCGTCCGCGACAACCTGATCAATACCATTGAAGGCAAAGAGGGTATGCTGGTCACGCTCAACGAAACCCTCAAGGACATTGAGCTTGATTCAGTCCAACGCACTGTAATCGCGACCACAGCAAAGTTCCTGGAAGTAAATTTGGACGAACTCCGTAAGATTCTTAAGGATGTGACAATCTGTTGTAATCAAGCCACAGAGCAAAGATGGCTCGAAAACCCCGACCGTAGCGGCGGCCAGTTTACTCAGGACGAGATTAACCAATATTGACACAAATTGGTTTTGGCGCTATAATACATTCATAGCGTAACAAAACAGGAGTTCGAAATGTCCGACAAACTGCTCAAGCGTTTTCAAGATCAAATCGGTATGTGCCAATCTGGCCTGGACAAATTTGCCGCAGAATTTGCCAAGGATCCTGCCTACGCACTGAGCTGGGGTACGGGCGCTTTTGAAAAGGCCGCCAAGCTCAAGGTGCTTCAGCAAATTGCGGCCGCTCTGGCAGATGGCCACGGTAACCTGGACAACATTCGTTCTACTTTGACGGATCGAGTCATGCATCGCGCAAAGTATCCGCCGCAGAGCACTAGCCCGACCAGCAACCTGATTGAACAATACGAACTGGCCGCTTGCGCCGAAATCCTTTCCGACCTCGAATACATTACTGAATAAGGACTAAATCATGGCTACCATTCAAGAAGTCAACAGCTCTATCATGTTTGGCGACTTTACCAACGAACAGCTGGAAAGCATTATTTGTGCCATCAAGTTCCGCAGGGCCCAGATGACCAAGGATGCCAAGCGTTCGTTTACAGTGGGTAGCCAGGTCAAGTTTTATAACTCTAAACGTGGTATGACCTGCTCCGGTCAAGTGACTAAAGTGGCTATCAAATACATTACAGTTAGCACTCCGCAGGGGCTGTGGAAGGTTCCTGCTAACATGCTCGAATCTGCTTAATTGACACAAATTGGTTTTGGGCATATAATACATACATAGCGTAACAAAACAGGAGAACGCAATGGGTTTCGAAGCAGTGGTTCTGGACAAGGTTGCAAAGATTGTCAAACGTGATAATGCCGCTGACTTTTTCTGCGGTACACTGAGCGTGATCTGCACCCAAGCAGAAGCCAAGAAAATCCTGCAGAAGCTGAACAAGGACTATGACAATAAGGTCCAACTTAGCAAAGACGGCTCCTACGGTTATCTGTTCGACTTCGTGGCTTAATTGACACAAATTGGTTTTGGGCTTATAATACATACATAGCGTAACAAAACAGGAGTTGAAATGTCTAAGCAAGATTGGCTCGTTAGTGTTTACAAGGCAGACAAGCGATGCAAGACTGGCGAACGTTTCGTCGCCAAGTATCCGTTCCGTGGCATGGATCGTGAAGCTGTTGGTCGCGAACTGTTGGAACTGAGTGCGGCACTGTATCCTATGCGTGATGGCTGGCGTTTCGAAGTAGAACCTGCTACTAAGACAGTCAAGAATCTTATGACAGGCGAGGATGTTGAAATCGCCAGCGACACTCCTTGGTGTTGCAATCCTGCCAGCGAAACCTACTGGAGCATGTAATATGAACTGCAATCCTACACTGACTGCCAAAGAATTTACCACTGTGCATAACGGTCTCTGCGACATTGACAGTGCAATTCGTCGTCTCGAAGATGTGATTAATCCTGAGCTGTATAAAAAGTTGGCTCACGGTCTTGATCAAGTTCGCAAAGGCCTTAAAGGTGCCTACGAGCAGGATGATCGTGCATTTAACGACAAGTCTGCACACTACAGTCAAGTCCAAGAAGAACTGGGCCTGCGAGCAGTTTGGAGCGAGTATGATGTTGACAACATGAGTGATCGTCATCCCTTTGAAGGTGCTGACCGTGTAGTCTACAAAGACCACTGGGGCGACAAGCCTGTGAGTTGCAGTATCAATGGCTTGACTTGGGCCGCCCTGTATGTTGCCGCAGATGCCTGCATCCGTGATAGCGGTGACAACCATCATGTGTTTATTGAGCAGTTCAAGCCTGCCAAAGACGACCCCCGCACACTAATCCTTTCTACAGGAAGCTAAAATGAAACTTCGCGAATTGATGACAGAATATATCTTGTTTGCTTTCGACGAGCAAGAACTTATGCAAAAGTTTCAGATCACGGAAGATGAACTGGCTGATATGTCAGACATTGACCTACTGGAAATCTACGATCAAACTCTACTAACCCCCGTAAAGGAATAAATCATGGGACTGGATATGTACCTGAATGCCAAGCGTTACCTTTGGCATAGTGAAGATGAACTGGCTGGAAAAATTTCCAGCGAATTTCCCGAACTGGGCGATGCTCGGATCAAGGAAATCACAGCAGAAGTCATGTATTGGCGTAAGAGCAATGCCATCCACAAATGGTTCGTGGACAATGTCCAGGGCGGTGAAGACGACTGCGGCAACTACGAAGTCGGCCGCGAGCAACTGCAAAAGCTAGTGGACGTTATCGACGAAGTGTTGTCAAACCGTAAGCTGGCAGAAACTATGCTGCCTCCGCAATCAGGCTTCTTTTTTGGCAGCACTGATCTAGACGATTGGTACTGGGAAGACCTTAAACGCACTCGAGATCAACTGTCAGCACTCCTGTCTAAAAAGATGGAAGGCTGGTATTTCGAATATCACTCTAGCTGGTAATATGGAAATCTTTCGTTGGCTTCGCTGGCAATGGCGTCAGTTTGAAATTTGGCAAAAGTGCTACATCTTCGGTGCTTTCTTTGTGGGAGCAGGAATTGTAGCACCTGCACCCTACCACAAGTATCTGCTGACTATCCCTCTTGTCATGTTGCTGGCCTGGACACTCAAGTGGTGGATCTGGGATCAAGCTAAAGAAAGCTGGAACAAATATAAAAAACAAAGAGATACTCTTTTCGATACTATCCGTGGCGACAAGGAGTAAAATCATGAGCAACCAATTTAAATACGAGAATCATGCTACGATTTTTCTTCAAAAAGACCGCCTTGCCACAGGACAAGGACACTCCTCATACAGAGTATAGAGATCCATACCTTGAACAGGTAGTGGAAGAACTTCTCTTGCAGTTAGATGCAGAATCTGTTAAACTTAAAAAACAACAACAAACTGAAAAGGAAATTAAATGAGTCTAGTCCCAATGGTGCTTGAACGCACAGGTAACAGCGAACGAGCAATGGATCTTTATTCACGCCTTATGCGTGATCGAGTAATCCTGTTGGAAGGCGAAGTTGAAGATCGCATGGCTAACCTGATTGTTGCCCAACTGCTATTTCTCGAAAGCGAAGATGCAGACCGCGACATTACTATGTTCATCAACAGTCCCGGCGGCAGTGTCAGTTCTGGCTTGGCTATCTACGATACTATGAACTTTATCAAGCCTGATGTTGCTACCTATGTAGTGGGTCAAGCCTGTAGCATGGGGTCATTTCTAGCACAAGCAGGTGCCCGAGGCAAGCGTTTTGTTCTACCTGAGAGCCGCACAATGATTCACCGTGTTAGCAGTGGAACTCCTGGTACTCGTGGAAGTGTGCATGTTCAGGATCTACAGTTCGAAGATGCCCGCAGGGCCTTTGAAGAGAGCAAGCGTATCAACGAACGTCTAACTCAGCTGTATGTTAAACATAACAGCAAAGGTAAGACTTATGATCAACTGTTTAATGACATGAAGTTTGATACCTTCCTTAGTGCTCAGGAAGCAGTTGAATATGGATTGGCTGACCAAGTAATCGAGAAGCGATAATGGAAAACTTTGATCTGTGGAGTTTTATAGGTTATTTCCTACTAGGCTGGACCGCAATGAAGTTGGTGCAGATCTATTTGGAATACAAGAATCAAGTATTAGCAGAAGAAGTTGAGCAACTGCAAAAGCGTATCGAAGATCGTTTTATCCAAGTTGACATTGAAAAGCATGGTGATGTTTTTTATTTGTTCGAAAAGAAAACTGGACGCTTCATTGCACAAGGCACCAATATGGAACAGCTCAAAGCACACTGCGATGCTCGTTTCAAAAACAAAGTAGTTTTCGCCAACGACGACGAACTCAAGTCGGCAGGTTTAATCTAATTTAGATGTTGACAGCCCATCTGAATCTCTGTTATAATCAGGCTGTGTTTCACTTAAACTAAGGTAATTTTAAAAATGAATGGTATGACTTGGACTGTAACCTGTGGTAAGTTCCGCAAGACTTTCGTAGATTTCCAATCGGCTAAGGCTGAGGCAGAAAAGGAAAGCTGGCTGCAAGACCGTGCCGCAGAAATCAAAACCAACATGGGCAAGGTCAAGCGTGTCCGTGTTCGTCAACCTGAGCGTCAGTAATGGGCTATCGCAAGGACTGGGACATGAATGTCTTAAGACATTCTCTGTGGGTTATGGCTCACGAGTGTTCCAGTCCTCGCAATGATGGCTTTACTGCCTTTGAAATTAAAAAAGAGCTATTAGAGCTAAAGTTTCTAATAGACGACCTGTTGGACAATACTCCTAAGTTTGCAGGTGAAGAAGATATACATCATCAGCGTATGATTGACAAGCTAAAATGAGCTACTCAGAAGAACAGTATGCCGCTTTTGAAAAGCGTATGCATGAAACTTATCCTGCAATGTTTGCCAATCCCTACGGGGGTTTTGCCGTTGGTGCAGGATGGTGGCCTGTCATCGAAAGTCTGTGTGCTAACATCCAGAGTCACATCAACTGGAAAAACAGAGAACAACAAGTTGTTCCTCAGGTAGTTGTGGCACAGATCAAAGAAAAGTTTGGCGGACTTAGATTCTACTACGATGGCGGCGACGATGTTGTTCGAGGAATGGTGCGTATGGCAGAAGCCTGGGCAGACGCCAGTTGCGAAGAATGTGGCAAGCCTGGAACAAGACGTAGCGGTGGTTGGATTAGGACTCTCTGTGATGAACACGAAGCAGAGCGTCAAGAACGAATGAAAAAGAGGTTTGGCGATGAGGCTAATATGTGATGACTATAACCAAATCTATGTTTGGGTAGAAGAGTCGGACGAAAACATAGAACTTAGTCCGCATTTTGACTACGAAGAAGATGCACTAGAATGGCGTGATCGCATGACACAGCTATTAAAAGATTGACAAAACACCACACTGGTATATAATAGCAACATGAAAATCAAAGTCGTATCAGATCTGCATTTAGAATTCTCAGACGTTAACATCACTAACGATGAGGGTTGCGATGTTCTAATTCTTTCGGGTGACATTATGGTTGCCCGGGATCTGCACGACCATCCCCATATGGACTACAATCCATATACTCCCGGTGCTCTTGCAGACTTGGGTCGTAGGCAACAAACTGCCCTCCGCTTCCGTGACTTTTTAAAGCGTTGCAGTTTTCAATTCCCGCATGTTGTTTATGTTGCCGGCAATCACGAGTTTTATCACGGCAGATGGATTGGAAGTCTAACACATCTTCGAGAAGAATGTGCCAAGTATCCTAACATTTACTTCCTCGAGCGTGATTGCAAAGTCATTGACGATGTAGTCTTTGTGGGCGGCACACTGTGGACTGATCTCAACAAAGGTGATCCATTAACACTACATGCCGTCCGTGATATGATGAACGATTATCGTGTTATCAAAAGAGATGATTTGGATTTTGCAAGACTAAAGCCAGTTGATACTGCTATGCGTCACCGGCAAACTCTGGACTATATTAAACAGATAGTTGATGAGAACAAAGATAAGAGGTGCGTGGTTGTAGGGCATCACAGTCCTAGTCCACAAAGCACTCACGAGTGGTATAAGAATGAATATATAATGAATGGTGCTTACCACAGCAACCTAGAAGAATTCATTATGGATCGTCCGCAAATTAAACTATGGACACACGGACATACTCATCATTGTTTTGATTATGTCATTGGTGAAACTCGTGTTGTTTGTAATCCCAGAGGTTATGAAGGACATGAACCCGACAGCGGTTGGAACCCTAACATTGTTTTGGAGATTTAAATGATTACACTTAAAGAATTTTTGGAAGTCGTTGACTATCAGATCACCGAAGGTTGGCAGCATCAATGGTCTTGTTTTGGTGAAAATGCCTATGCACTAGATCATCATGATCCTGATCGCAGTGTAAACAGTTTTACTATTGTCTTTGATAAAAAGGATAAAACTGTTTATGCAGTAGAAGCACACGACTACGAAAACGACCGTAGCTATCGTCTGCTGAATCCTCTGTTTGCACAGGCCTACAGGGATGAGTGTAAGCAAAAGGGTGTGCCCGACATGGCCTGGGACAATGTTGCCTACACTGACCTAGAAACTGCTGAAGATTGGCTGGAAAAGGCCGAGGCGATCTTTGCGGGCAAGGATTATGACACTCGTGTTCAAGTGCCAGTAGACTTTACGGACGAAGAACTGCTGAAGTATATGAAACTGGCACACGAACGTGATATCACTTTCAACCAGCTAGTAGAAGAAGCCCTGCGTAATGCTATTGAAGAAGCTAACCGCGATCCAGAAGGCTTTAAGGCACGGGCAGAGGCGTTTGCCAATAATTGACACAAATTGGTTTCGGTGCTATACTATAAAAATAGTAAAGGAGCACAAGTGGAAGCACTTCGCGAAACTACAGTTTGGAAAGATACTTCGGTACAGGCCAATCACATTTATTTGTTCGATGGCACCAAAGCCGTGGCCTATATTGCATTTGGTCAAGGTGAGCCATTTTACTTCAGTAAGCCCATGGCCATTGATCGCCGCGGCAGAAAGTTTGTCAAGGCAGACTCTAAACTGTTCAAGATCAAAGTAAAAAGCAGTCTGGTAGAAGTCAAGGGCAGTAAGGGCGACAGCTATTGGGTAGACCCCGAAGCCAAGACCTGCACCTGTCCTGGATTCTCTTTTCGTGGTGCTTGTAAACATGTCAAGGAAGTTGAAAATGCTTAAACGAATTCTTGTTGTCGGTGCTCTAGTAGCTCTAACTGGCTGTGCCACACATCAGCAGGCCAATACCGCAGTGGGTGCAGGTGTAGGTGCTGTAGTAGGACATGCCATTGGCGGTAATGGTGGTGCAGTAGTCGGTGCAGTAGTCGGTTCTACCATTGGCAGTCAACAGCCTGTTCAAGCCGCTCCGGTTTATGGCTACCCTCAGCCTGTTTATGTTATTCCGGATCGTCGTGCTCAATGTCAGATCTACAACGAGCGGATTTATAACTGCGGCCGCATCTACGATCCCATTCACAGGAATCGATGCTGGAACAGCGAAACTCATAACTACAATCGCTGTCTGTACCAATAATTGACACAAAATCCCGTTTCCTATATAATAGAAATATCGTAAACAAAACGGGGTTTTTATGTATCGCAATGCTTATGCTTTTCGCACTCAAAAGCAGACTGTGAAAAAAGCTCATACCCAATATCACATCTCGGACGCCTGGGCCGCTGTAGCCTATGCGGATCGTGTCAACGAAGGTCAATATGTTAATGACCGCACTTATTTCCAACCCGGCGAAACTGTAAAAGCTCACAACAAGTCTCTGGCTCAGCAGGCCCTGGAGCGTCCTGAACTTATCTCCGATGCGGACCGTGAAATGGCTGCTACGCTGGCCAGCCACTTTGCTGGACTCCTGTTCCGCACTATCAAAGGCAATACCCCCGCCCCTAACTCATTGGCAGCTGGTCCTAGCTTCATGGATACCATTGCTAACATTGTAGCAATGAAAGAAGTAGGCCGATACGAAGTGGCCTGCATGGCCTGCCTGCCTAACACCTATCGCAAGGACCTGGAAAAGGAAAAGCGAGCAGAGAAGATGTTCGAGCTCAGTGCCCGTAGTGAATATCTGGGCACCGAAGGCAGTAAGCAAGAAGTTCAGGTTCGTGTTCTGGAAACTTTCTACAGCCAAAAATATAATAGCCTGATTGTCACGGCTGTGCGTGGCACTGACATTGTCAAGTTCTTTACCAGCAAGGATGTGGCAGAATTTCCTAAGAACCAAGACATCCTTATCAAAGGCAGCATCAAGCATGCCACAGTAAACGACCGCACAGGCGGCAAAGAAACTTGGTTGACCCGTGTCAAGGTTGTTAAATGAACACTCGAGTAGAACCCTGGCCCTATCATCACAGTCACAGGGGCGATGTTTATAGAGTTCGCACTATATCTGAATGGAATGAAATCACTTACTGGATGCGTAAAAATGATGTAGACTACTTGCATGAGTTTTCCAGCCCACAAGGATACGGGTTTAGTGTTAGTAAAAAAGGTCCTGGTTATTTGATGTTTAAGTTAAAATGGAGTTGATATGATTCGTGTAATTTTTCTATTCTTGATTTTGGCAGTCTTGGCCTATTTTGGAATCAAGGCCGCTGAAAAAATGTCCGGGAAGCAGTTTATTAAATTGACTAAAATTCTAGGATACGGTATAATTAGTGCTACACTAGCAATGGTGCTAATGTTTGTTTTGGTTGAACTTTTTTAAGGATTTACTATGAAGCGTTTTGCTACTCTCTCCCTGATTGCCGCGGCTGTTCTGGCTACCGGTTGCACCCGTATTGAAACTGGCGAAGTTGGTGTTCGAATTGGTTTCGACAAACAAGTCAAGCAAGGTGAACTAGAGCCCGGCACTTTCAACCAGGTTATCATCGGCGATGTGCTGACCTTTCCCTACAAGGATGTCAACGTGTCTATTGAGAACATGATGCCTGTGGCCAAAGACAACAGCACAATGAAAGATATCGATGCTGTGATTGTCTACAATATCAACAAGAATCAAGCCGCTGAACTGTATAGTTCTAAGAACCGTAGCTTCCACGCAGAACACAAAGGTGATGTGTATCTGATGTATAACTATGTTGTCCAGAATGCTCGTAATGCTATCTACAAGGCTGCTCGTAAGTATGAAGCACTTGACATGGCAGACAATCGCACCGACATGGAGAACATGATTAAGGAAGAAATTACCAAGAACCTTGCTGAAGAAAAGCTGGACGGTAGCATCACTATCACCCAGGTCATGATCCGTAATATCACTCCTGCTGATAGTGTGGTAGCCAGTGCCAACGAACTAGTTCGTAGCAAGAACGAACTCAAGCAGAAAGAAATCGAAGTCAAGACTGCCGAAGCAGAAGCACGCCGTATGGCTGCACTGGCCAACAACAGCGCCAGCTCTATCGCGTTCATGAATGCTCAGGCTGCTCTTAACATCAGTGAAGGTATTAAGAACGGCAAGGTGCAGACCATTGTTGTGCCCAGCAACATGACCAGCCTGATGCTGCCTAAGTAATATGATTCCCTACACTGATCATGAATGCCGATTGGCACTAGACGAACTCTATCGTGGAGATAAAGTTGTAATTCCAAGTAGTATGGAACATGCCGAGTTCATGATCCGTGTAGCACAGTTTTATATTGACCAACATCATGAATCTATGATGGAGGTCCTTAAAAAGGATCACCGATGAGTCTTGTTCTATACTTGGTATATGTGTTCGGTGCTTTTTCATTGTATATGCTGTGGGTGCTAGGACTCACAGCCTTTGTTGATGTCATTGTACCATGGTTAGGGCTTGTATTAGTAATCTTTGCACCGTTAGTGTGGATGGCTAATCGTCGGGAGTCAAAATGAACGAACGAATTCGAGAACTTTCTGATATTGCTTACAAAAATCATTTGGCTAGAAATCCTCATTCTTCTTATGGTCGCCGATCAGATTATGATCGAGAGTTCGCCGAGTTGATTGTCGAGGAATGTGCTAAATTGATGAAAAAAGAAAGTGAAGAATATTATAATGTCGGAAGTGATTACTGCGACCATAAAGCAGAGGCTTTTGATGAAGCCGTTGACTTGGTAAAGAAACATTTCGGAGTTGAAGAATGAAACAGCGTGGATTTACTCTTATTGAGTTGATGGTTGTCATTGTGATGATTGGCATCGTGGGCATCACGGTGATTAACATTGTAATGGGGACCGCAGTAGGATCTTCCGTCAGTTGGGGTATCAACGGCATGACTGAAAGCCGTTGTATCGAAGGCTACAAATTTATCGTTGGGCAAGAAGGACAAGCCCGTCAGATCCTTGACGAGTTTGGCAAAGGTGTTCGTTGTGAAAACCCCAATGCTGGCAAGCCTGGCAGTTTTGGTAAAATGTAAAAGGAACGATCATGCCAAATTGGTGCGACAATACGCTGATTCTATCCCATCCAGATAAGAGCATGATTAAACGTGCAGTAAAGGCTTTTAATAAAGGAGGCCTTCTGCATGAATTTATTCCAGTGCCCAAAGCACTATCTGAAACCATAGCCGGATCTTATGGAGACAACGACAAACAGGCAGCTCTAGAAGCCGCCATGGCTTATAATCTTGCTACCTACGGTTATAGCAATTGGTATGATTTTTGTATCGGCGAGTGGGGCACCAAATGGGATGTCGGTGGCAACGGCGGAAGTGTGAACAAAGTAGATGATACTTGCATTGTCCTGCACTTTGAAAGTGCATGGGCCCCTCCTACTCAGGCCTACTACAAATTAGTTGAGCTAGGTTTTGACGTAGAAGCCAAATACTATGAACCTGGTGCTGCCTTTGTTGGCTGGTTCTTCGATGGCACAGACGAGAACTACGACCTATCAGAGATGACAGCAGATCAAGTAGACGCAGAGATTCCGCAGGAACTCAACGAAGAATTTGCTATCTCAGAACGTATGCGTGAATATGAAAACGAGGAAGAAGAATGAAAATCGGAACAAGTCTTGGTAAGTGTGTTAAGAGTCTGCTAGACGGTGATGTCGCCTACGACGATGTTTTGTTTATCGTATCTAACACTCGTGGCGAGAATGAAGAAAAGCTAAAAGAAATCATGTCAGAGTATTGGTTCGGCTATAACAGTAGAAACCCTGCCTATGACCTTTCTGCGTATACCCTAGAAGAGGTATGTGAAGTTGCTGTAAACCTATTTAAAGACGGCAAGCTATTTCAACCCAGGCTTCATATCAACAGTTGGGGCAATGCCCACGGACTTCAAGATACTTGGTACGACATCGTTCCCACCCTGGGCACTAGCGAAGCTGCTAAAAATGCCTGGGATGCCTATGTGATGATGAGCAAGCTGAGTCAATAATTGTGCTTCAATATAGAAACATTGTAGTCAAAGTCCCCCGGGGTAATGTAGGGTGGCAATGGGGTCGTAATCAATGGCAAGAATGGTGTGCAGTAAATTGCCGCGGAAATTACGAAGTAGTTGCCTATAACAATAGTGAAATTACCGGTGGCTTTGATTTAGAATCCGATGCCATGATGTTTGTGTTGAGATGGTCATGAACTATTACTACGAAGTAGCAGACGCTTGCGTCAATGAAATGGGCGGCAAGTATTTTGTTGTATATGATAAGTCAGGCGATTCGATGATGGCAGGCGGCGTTAAGCTAACACAAGTCAGTGAAAGAATATGGAAAGAGTCACCTACCTATGTTAGTTTTTTAAAGAATAGGTTCAGTCGTAACTGGCCTGTTGATCCTGTTGATGCCGAAGAGTTTTTTATGATCAAACTAAAGTGCAAACCTGTTGCAGAAGTGTTGCGGTAACTATGAATTATAATACTCTATCAGATAAAGAATTAATTCACTACCTGGATATTTACAGCGACGATCTCGTGGTTCGTCGCCTAGTAAAACTCCTACAAGAGGACAGTGTAGTCAAAGAACTCATTGACGTGGGCATGGATCCTACAAACATGACGTTTGAACATGACTGGCAGCATTTGTCCCCGGGTGATTACATTGAGCAGCTTCGTCGAGATATAGAATATTATATCGACGAACGAGACGAGATGGAACAAGAAAAAGATCGGCTAGAACGAGAAGTGAACAGGCTGTCTACTATTAGCCTTGTTAACTTTATCGCAGACGTCCATCACAAACTGGAAGTGTCGCAGATGGAACGAGATAGGGCAAATAGACAGGCAGAACAAGAGCGTGTGCTTCGCAAAGAAGCAGAGAAGAAGTTTGAGTTCTGGGACAAGATTAACCACGGTATCAAATGAACTACGAATGGATTGGGTGGTGCCAAGAAGATAGCCACGATAAAGTTTGGGGTGTTATCGTTCTAGAACGAGACATCAACAAATATGTCTACAACCCTGATCATAAAATCTGTGTATTTTGGGGACGTCGTGGCAAAAAGCTACAGACTAAAGTCAGCACAGAATCACAAAGAAATATCAATAAGTTGATCAATAGTAAAAGCAAAAAAGGCTATTCTGCTATCAACATGGAGAATTTGAACAAGGTATATCCCGAGTTCGAAACAGATTTGCATCAAACAGCATTTTGGGCTTCGTTACAGGCATGATCAGGTTATTAGGTAAACTGCCACTAAATCCGGTTATCGCACTCAGCGGCGGCGTTGACAGTATGTCTGTGGCTGATTTTGTTAGTCGTAGCAGAAGTGTGCAATGTGCATTTTTTCATCACGGAACTAAGACTAGCGAAGAGGCACAGAAGGTTGTTAGAGAATATTGTAAACTACGAGGTTGGCAACTGTTTGAGGGACACATCGTAAACGAACGCCCCGGTGACATTAGCCCCGAGGAACATTGGCGCAACGAGCGTTATGCTTTCCTTGATAACCTACAACGTGATGTTATTACAGCACATCATTTAGATGATTGTGTAGAAACTTATCTGTGGAGCATGATGCATGGCACAGCTAAAGTTATTCCTTATCGACGCAATCGTGTTATTCGACCTTTCCTTCTAACTCCTAAACAAGAGTTAATCAGTTGGGCTGAACGTAACGGTGTTTCCTGGATCGATGACCAAACCAACAAGGATACCAAGTATATGCGGAACTATGTTCGCAAACATATAGTTCCGCATGCATTAAATGTAAATCCTGGCTTGGCAAAAGTTGTTGCAAAAAAGGTAGAAGAAGTTAATTTAGATGTTGACACAATTTATTAAATACTGCTATAATAGACACAATAAATAAAACATTGCCTCTATAGCTCAATTGGTTAGAGCAGCGGACTCATAATCCGTTGGTTGGGGGTTCGAGTCCCTCTGGAGGCACCAGAATGCTCGAGTGGTGTAATTGGTAGCCACAGGAGACTTAAAATCTCCCGCCTTGTGCGTGCCGGTTCGAGTCCGGCCTCGAGCACCATTTTTACTTGTCCGCTATGGAAATTACTCTAGAACAATTTAGATTTGAATGGTTTAGCGGCACTGGCAAAGGTGGCCAACATCGCAACAAGCATCAAAATTGTTGCCGTTGTATCCATGAACCTACCGGAATATCTGCCAATGGTACCGGCAGTCGCAGCCGAGAAGATAATAAGCGTAATGCTTTTATTGTCTGCAAGGCTCGTGTAGAACAACATTTCCACAAAGACAAAGAGCGCGGCTTGGCTGGCGAGGAACGCATCCGTACCTATCACGAACCTGACAATCGTGTAACAGACCATGCCAGCGGCTACGTAGACAGTTATACCAATGTGGTAATCAAAGGGAATATGGAAGACGTTGTCGAAGCAAGGGCCAAAGCAGTTAGATAATTATGTTGATTAGATAACTATAATAGATATATCAGACCATAGCTCAGTTGGATAGAGCAACAGCCTTCTAAGCTGTGGGTCGGGGGTTCGAATCCCTCTGGTCTGGCCAATAATAAAAACCTGCTTCGAGCAGGTTTTTTATTTGGCTACTATAAATAGTAGCATGTCCAGCTACAAACGAATAATCAACAACATTTTTGCTTCCAACACAGAATTTCTGCCATACATACAAATAGCTGCTACTGTTGCAGTTGTTGTATTTGCAGCCTTATTAGATCAGTCTTGGTCTATGTGGTTACTAAGCTGCCTAATTTATGTTGGTATAGGATGCTTTGGTATCAGCATAGGCTATCATAGACTGCTGACCCACAAGAGCTTTAAGACCAGTAAGTTCTGGGAAAGATTCTGCACCGTGTGGGGAGCATTAGCCTTTACTGGCAGCAGCATTGGCTGGGTAGGCATGCACAGAGATCATCACAAATACAGCGACAAGCCGGGTGATCCTCATAGTCCCGTTACTCGCGGCCCTGGCATGTTATTAGCAGCCTACGACTACACCCCTGACAAGTGGAAAATTCGTCACCTAATCTTTGACAAGTTTCATGTGTTCCTACACACATGGTATTTTGGTTTACTAGCAGCTTGGATTGTTTTGTGGTTAGCTATTGGCGGCATAGAACTGGCCATGCATGTAGTTATTATTCCAGCAGTGATCAGTGTCTGGGTCAGCACTACCAGCAACTACATGAACCATATGTGGGGTTATAGAAACTTCGAAACCACCGACAACAGTCGCAATCTTTGGTTCAATGCTATCTTTACATTTGGCGAAGGCTGGCACAACAATCACCACGCTCGCCCAGGCAATTATGACTTTGGTTCCGGTACTAGTGGAAAGTGGTGGGAGTTTGATCCGGCTGCAAGAGTAATTGAGCTTATAAGAAAATGAAAGAACTTTTCTTTCCGTTTTTTATTCCTAATTTTGACGCAGTCCAAACAGAATTGTTGGCAGCGATAGATCATGATTATAAGTTAAATTCTGGGCCGCATGCATTTACCTACCAGGAAGCATATATGCTAGAGCGGTGTCCTATGTTTATGTCATGGCTTAAACCAAGACTGAAATTACCAGTTAGACTATATCGTTATTACATTACTCCTCCTAAAAGTAGATTGTCTATACATATAGACGGTACACAGCCCACTGTTCCGTTCGCTCTAAATATCCCAGTTGCTGGCACAAAAAATACCCAGCATACTTTCTATGAGACTAATGAGGATAACATACAATTTAATATTGATCCTAACTACCTTGGTGCAAAAAGGCCTATAGATGTTTCTCGTCTGAAAAAAATAAAAGATTTAGAAATACTAGAACCTCACGTAACTAATAACTCTGTATTTCATGGTATTACTAATAACACGGATGAACATAGAGTAATGTTCACAGTTAGGTGGATGATACATAGCACTATTGGCAGAACAGTAGAAGAATGTATGGATACTCAGGGATTATTTAATAACTAAAACAAATGATACCTTATTTTTTAAACACAAGAATTATCCCCAAATGTATAGATAGCATAAGGGCAGAGTTGAATTCTCCGTCTTGGTATACTAGCCCATACGGAGTAGAACGTTCTGACCTTACTAAAGAATTAAAGGCTCACATACAGTCTCTTTTACCTTTTAAAATTTCAGATGCAGGTTTTCTAAGAAGACGTTCTGGGACGATTTATCATCCGCACATCGATCCTAAAAGAACATTTGCTCTTAACATGTTATTAACCGACGACCAGCCAGAAAACGAAGGAACTTATGTTATAGCCACAAGAATCGATAATAAGGACTTACCCGATATTTCCGATGTAGGCGTTAGAAAAGTAGACTACACCAAAGACTGCTTTACTGTTTTAAATGTTAAGAAAATTCATTATGTAGTGAACTTCAGCAGTGCCGATAGAATCATACTGTCCATCGGTTGCAATGAACTATCATACCAGGACGTAATTAAAACAATTATGAAAGATCTTGCTAGTTTATGAAACTGTACCAAAAGATAGATGTCCCTGATTATGATATCATGGTCGAAGAAATTTTAAAACTCAGTAGTAATCAAATCAGTCAAAATTTAAGGTACTGGGATATACATCTATATGAGTTTTGCAAGAAAACACCGACATTCTTAAACTACATTGTTTGTAATTTTCATAGCCTGCCTATTTTGTTCAGATTTTACAATACACCACCACACGGTAAATTAGGGGCTCATATAGACAATGGCCAATCGGCAGAAAACAGAATAGGATTTAATATTCCTCTGTCGGGGACAGCTAATACCGAAATGAACTACTATGATACTCCCCCGGATAATCTAGAACTGAAACCTGCTATCGGGTTTGGGGAGATGCCTGCACAGATTATAAAAGATCATAGTAAGTTGATATTTTTAGATAAGTTAGTTGTGGATAAGCCTACTTTGCTAAGAACTGACGTTATCCATGAAGTTATTAATAATAACGACAGTTACCGATTAGTCTTAGGTATGAAATTTGTCGGAAACACATTTGAAGAAGTTTATAAATTTAAAAATTAACATGAATAATTATTTTTCTGCTACACCAAAATCTCTGTTTGTTCTACAAATACTTTCACTAGCTATGATAGCAGTGGGAGTTTTTACAACAGATTTTAATCTATACTATCTAGCAATATCTGTGGTATTCTTTTACCTCTACAGTATCATAGGCGTCAGCATGATGCTGCACAGATATTACAGTCACAAAAGTTTCAAGCTACATCCTGCAGTAAAATGGATTCTTACAGTATTTGCAGTATTAGCGGGCCGGGGCAGTCCCTTAGGTTGGGTCTACATACATCGTATACATCATGCCACTAGCGATACAGAAAAAGACCCACACAGCCCTCACTACGATACTTTTAAGTTTGTAGGCTTCAAGCCTGTCTATGATGACACTAAGAAGATCAATTATTTCATTGTCAAGGAATTGCTAACCCCTGCACACATCAACATAGACAAATATTACATGCTGATCATCTTAGCCTTTGTGCTATCACTTGCTGTAATGGATCCTGCACTAGTAGTATATGCATGGGCCTGGCCGGTGTTTGCAGTTAGTGTTAGTCAGATCTGTTTCAACTACTTCTGTCACATGAATGGCTATAGAAATTTTGACACAAAAGACAAAAGCACTAATAATGCGTTCATGTGGCCTTTCATCTTAGGCGATGCGTGGCACAACAATCATCATGCACAAGCAGGAGAGTTAAGTGCAAAGGTCAAGTGGTGGGAGTTTGATCCTGTCGCAGTTTTGGCAAAATTAGTCAGCTCAAGAAATTGACACAAGGACTAAATAATATTACAATAATGTTTTTGCTGGATTAGCTCAGTTGGTAGAGCACTCGCCTTGTAAGCGAAAGGTCGTCAGTTCGAATCCGACATCCAGCACCAGAATTAAAATTTTTGTGTCATTTGCCAAAAGTATTTGACACAATAGATAAATAGATGTATAATAGAGGCATACGTTAACAAAGTTGGCGTATAAATTTTTTTAGGAAACAAAAGATGCAAACGATTGCGAATCATTTTAGTAAGTTTAGTTCACAAGCCAAACAGGTGGCAATGCCTACCTATTGGTGTGCTCTGGGCTCTAATGATCGCCAACCAGAGATTTGCCCGGGGTCCATGGAGGATCGTGTAAGTTAACATTACTACACACCCATCCAAAGGACCCCAGGATTAAAAACCCTGGGGTTTTTTGTTTGCCGTAAGGATATGACAGAAACAGATATTAGGATTAAACAGCAAGCTGAATGGACTAGGCAATATACTCTTAATCAAGATCAATTTAAACAGTTGGTATTGAATAAGATTCATAGAGCCAATGCTCTTCAGAAGGCTATTACAAAGCGGGAGATGCTAGTTCAAAAGCATCGATGATCGCAAACTGTGAAATGAGGTAACGAGGACCTCGCTGGGCAGTATAAACATCTAGCAAACGGGCGGCCTACCGGATGAAATGCTGGCGATAACAGCAGAGTATAAAAGGTAGCGTATTAAAGCATACTGAGCTGAGTCGCTCTCAGGTTGGTACATAGGGAGTCATGACCCGGGTAGGTTCGAATCCTTCCTTAGTGTGCTTTAATACACACATTCGAATAGAGTGTGTAAATAGTGTGTAAATAGTTTATCTGCATCGGTGGCAGAGAGGTCCAATGCAACGGATTGCAAATCCGTAAAACCGTAGGTTCAAATCCTACCCGATGCTCCAAAATTAGCCTCCATAGCTCAGTTGGTTAGAGCACCGTCTTGATAAGGCGGGGGTCCGTGGTTCGAGCCCACGTGGCGGCACCAAATAATAAATATATGCATGACTGCATACAAATTTATAGAGCTAGATAACCAAGAAACAATAACACGTAAACTGAACGAATATGTTGAAAAGTTTACAGATATATTGCAAGCACAAAGAGATTGGACACCTGTAAAAACAGAATCCGTTTTTTCTTATGTTCCAGAGTTATTAGTTTCTTTAAAGAAATACACAGACATGTCTATTGACATTAGTGCTTTTGTTTATAGGCCGCCTGGATACGAAGAAGCGCATCTAGATGGAATAATTGAAACAAGGTTATTATATCCTGTGCGTAATTGTGCAGGATCTTATACTAAGTTTTATGATTTGAATGGCAACTCTGTTACAAAAATGATTGAACCCAAAGGTAATGTTTGGTGGAATATCGGCAAAGAGTTTCCATTAAAAGAAATAGATAGGCTAGAACTAACAAAGCCAGTATTCTTTAATGCTGGTGTGCCTCATGGAGTCCAGACTCCGCCAGGCAATGGTCCTAGACTTACGTTTACTTGTAGTTTCAAAGGTGATGCAAGTCATTTGCTTGCATGACAGATGAACAGAGTTAAATAAAATAATGCGGGTGTAGCTCAGTTGGTAGAGCACTTCCTTGCCAAGGAAGATGTCACCGGTTCGAACCCGGTTACCCGCTCCAAATTTCGAAGTGTGGCAGAGTCCGGTTTATTGCAACAGTCTTGAAAACTGTCGGGTCAGAGATGGCTCCGTGAGTTCGAATCTCACCGCTTCGGCCAAACATCATGAACATATCTATTAGTAAAACAACCCTAAATGATTTAATGCAGTATGATAGTATGCTTAAAGAAAATTTTATTTCTTTAGATACTTCCATATATAAGAATGGAGTTGAATCTCCAGGTGCAGTTCATTTGTATTGTATAGCAACTGATGATGATACCGGTTCCTTGGCAGGCATTAGTATCATGACCAGATACCTAAATACAAAAGAAAATAACATAAAAATCTATCACAGAGTTGCATACACATTTCCTGAGTATAGGGGTAAAGGTGTATGGAAATCACTAATGAGATATAAAATACAGTATTGCAAAGACTATTACTGGAACGAAAACGACAGCACTACACATCATGTAATAGTCAAACTTACAGACGAACGCTATGCTAAGATGGACTGGCGATTACATGCTGCTTTTGAAAGTAAAGTAGGCGACCATAAAATTTTTAGAGCAACATGGTATACAACATGGGGCGAATTAAAGAATTTAAGTTTTTAACGGTCCTTAACTCAGTTGGATAGAGTGCCTGTCTTCGAAACAGGAAGTCGTGGGTTCGAATCCTGCAGGGCCGGCCAGGCTTCAATAAATATTAGTATGAATACTAATGTTAAAGATCCTAGATTTTACTCAGCGACACCAGATCGTTGCTACAGGGTATTAAAATTGCCCATAGATGTAAAGCACATGATTGATGTTAACTCTTACAGAGTAGATCTAATTGGAAATAGAGAAACAGTATTTGAAAACAAAAAAGACTGGGATCCTATGTTCGATGAATGGCTAGGAACTATAGGACTAGAAGTAGAACTGGCCAGGTTATTTACAAATCCCCCTGGATTAAAATACACAAGGCACGTAGACAGAAGAAATTATAACGATCAAACGGTGGTTATAAATTTTCCTTTTAACGACACAGGGACAGTTTATTCATGGTATAACCTGCACGAACATGGGCAGGTTACTGAAAAATTAAACATGAATAACAATCTTGTTTATTACTTTAACCCATATGTATGCATAGAAATTCTGAAAAAAGAAATTTTGCATGAAGTCAACCAACCACTCTTAATAAACACAGGATACATCCATTCAGTTGATGTAGGCCAAACTGAAAGACACTGTTTCAGTTATTTTATAAAGAGAAAGAACAGCACAGAATCACTACAATGGGATTATGCTGTAAAAATATTTGAACCTTACATGGTTTAATTTATCTCGCTGTAGTTCAATGGATAGAACGGTTCTCTCCTAAAGAACAAATCCAGGTTCGATTCCTGGTGGCGAGACCACTAAGGAGATCGTATGAAAACTCTATATTTCGAGAACATTCGAAACAAGGAAAAGTTTTATTGCAAAAACGCCCGCGACATACATATGATCGATGGTGTTGAATACATGAAAGTTTTCCGACTAGGCACACAGCGTGAAGTGCTGGTCAAGAAGGAATCACTGAAAAAAGTAGCAGAGCCTAAGTAAGGCTGCTATAGCTCTAGTGGTAGAGCGCTTCCTTGGTAAGGAAGAGGTCACTGGTTCGAATCCAGTTAGCAGCACCAAATTGACACAAAATAAAAATTCTTATACAATAGACGCTTGTTAAGAATTTATGGGAGTATGGCGCAGTGGTAGCGCAGCGGACTTTTAATCCGTTGGTCCAGGGTTCGAATCCCTGTGCTCCTACCAAAATTTCGGAGTAGAAGCATCAATGGTGATGCAGTGGACTGTAAATCCGCCGTCTTTATGGCACGCCTGGTTCGATCCCAGGATACTCCACCAAGTTAGTATCTCGCTGGTGTAATGGCAGCATACCGGTCTCCAAAACCGTTGGTCGGGGTTCGAGTCCCTGGCGGGATGCCACATAAAAGCTGGATTAGCACAGTGGTAGTGCAATCGCCTTGTAAGCGATAGGTCGATGGTTCGAATCCTTCATCCAGCACCAAAATTTACTCGGTTCGTCTATCGGTTTAGGACGCTGCCCTTTCAAGGCGGAAAGACGGGTTCGATTCCCGTATCGAGTACCAATTTATAAACACATTTTTCTGAACGCCAGCTGGTGCAATGCAGAGTAGATAAATTGTTGAAAATGTTTCTATAAATAAAAGTATGCAACCATATTTTTATACATGTCATGAAAAAATTTTAAGCAAAGATTTTGAAGAATATCTTATTAAAGATTCTTTTGAGAATTTAAATTCACATAAAGAATATAGAGATTTAAAGTATGGATTAACAGACGGAAATAGATTTAGAAAAATAAATGAATTTGAAGAAATTCAAAAAATAATAAATTCTTTAACTCTTCAATCTTTTCCGGTCGTCTTGATGCATAAACCTTTCACAAAAGTTACTAAACATATAGACGATCAAAATAAAAGAAATTGTGTATTAAGTATTCCGTTATATCCTAAGTTTAATTATCCTCCTACTTACTTTTGGAAGCAAGAAGGATCTTATAGAGATTGGCAAACAAAACCTTTAGAGTTACTAGCTATTTGTAACTTTGAAAATATGATGCCGACATTTTTAAATACTCAAATAGTTCATAGCTTAGAAACATTTGATAGCTACAGATTTAATCTTCAGTTTTGCTTTAATGAGCCTTTTGAATATGTAGTAGATCTTTATAAAAGAAATTTGTTATTTACAAACAACTAATAATGGGGAACACGCTAGACCTGCAAGTCAGAGTAAGGGTTTGATTCCCTTTCGCCCCAAAGTTTTTAAATGCCAATGTAGCTCAGATGGTAGAGCAGCGGATTGAAAATCCGTGTGTCACTGGTTCGATCCCAGTCTTTGGCACCAATATTTACTTGGTTCGTCTATCGGGGGCAGCAGTGGGCTGCGGGTTTCCCTTGCAAGGAAGCTGTCTAGTAGGATTCGATTTCCTCGGCCTCCACCAAATTCGGGGGATAAACTTTGATGGTGAAGTCCTGCCTCTTAAGCAGAGAGAACTAGGTTCGAATCCTAGATGCCCCACCAAATAAAGGCTCGTTCATATAGTGGTTATTATCGCGGATTGTCTATCCGCAGACGGGAGTTCGATTCTCCCACGAGTCGCCAAATTTAGCCGTGTAGCTCAGAGGAAGAGCAATCGCTTGATAAGCGATAGGTCGACATTTCGAAACTGTCCATGGCTACCAATTTAATCCTCTGTGTAGAATAATGGGAGTTCGCCCCGGTGCACAGGAAGTAGTGGTTCGATTCCACTCACAGAGGGCCTAATTTTATTCCGCAAGAGCAAGCATGGTGTATGCGCCTGACTGTTAATCAGGAATGAGCTTGGTTCGATCCCAAGTTGCGGAGCCAATATTCTAGCACATTATGCCTACTGATGGGTCACTCTACTGATGGGGTGAAAAATAGTGTGCTTGAATATTGTTGGGGTATAGTGTAATGGTAGCACCACAGACTTTGACTCTGTCAGTTCAGGTTCGAGCCCTGATACCTCTGCCAATTAATAATCTCTCTCTATAGCGTAACCAGGTAGCGTTCCTGATTTGGGGTCAGGCGGTGGAGGTTCAAATCCTTCTAGGGAGACCATATTAATGCCCTGTTCTTTCAATGGATAGGATACCTTGCTACGAACGAGGAGATGGTGGTTCGATTCCATCACGGGGCGCCAGAATTTATTTGACACAAATTAAGAAATCTACTACAATAGATACATGTTAAGAAATTAACTGTGCTCTTTAAAAAGTAATCTTCATACACATGGCAATTCGTTGTCAGCAAGAGAAAGTCACGCTATAAAGGTTTCTTCGAAGGACTGATATAGTAGAAGGTAGCGGGTTCGATGCCCGACGGATCGGAAGATCCGGGTGCAAGGCGGCGCACATGCTGGACTAGTATCCCAAGTGACTTACCGAGTCCTGCCCGGGCTTTGTTAATCCAGGTGAATGGTGCCAATAACGATGGTGGCACAAATGAGTTGTCAGTTGTATGAAGATTACCAAAAGTAGTTGACACAATAAAAGATGTTTGCTACAATAGACACATGTTAAGAAATTAACAACGTTCTTTAAAAAGTTAGAGCAGAGACGAAAGTCTTTATATAAAAGCGCACTAAGGCCTAAGTCGACAGGCCGATGTAACGGAGACAGCCCCGCCCCGTATGGAGCGGAAGTTGAGCAAGGTTCAATTCCTTGCGTAGTGTGCCTCTATATAAAGATTTCAAGGGCAGCTTAATGTCCTGTAGGCGGTTCGCCGCTTACGAAGAATAACTGTGGTGACACAGCCAAAGGATGTATGCCTACATAAGTCCGCCAGCAATGGTTCGTTTAGGCAAGCCTGCTTACACCCGTGAGGGTGCGATCACTGATAAGACCGGTGGTTGTAACTGTAAAGCAAGTGTGTTGGAAAGAACGTGTGCTTACAAGCCCTGTCTTCGGATAGGGGAACTTGAGTATGCGGAGAGTAACAGGTGGTGCTGACCTCAACGCAAAACCAACTTGTCAACAGGTATAAGAAAGGGTAGTGTATAGGTTCGAAGGGTCGCTCCTAAGAGCTTGTATGCAGTATTAATGGTTAGTGGGTTTGTTCTTAATGGATAAGCACACCGATCGTGAAATACGACTGAGTAGCTCGCGAGGCAAAAGGTACGTGGTGAGTTGTATTGTGTAATCCAAAAGATTATTCAGCAACTGAGGCAGCTCATCGCAGTAGGTTGTTATAGATCAATGGTAGATCATTTCTCTGTTAAAGAAACGGCTGTAGGTTCAACTCCTACTAACAAACAAAAACGCAAAGACTGCCTCGGTCATATGTGAAAAGCATCTAATACTGTAGTGGCAACACAATACAGTCAGACGTAGCTCGCAAGGTGAAATCTGTTTATGCTGGAAGTTTCGTAAGGTGTTAGCGCACTTGAATGGCTCGCAAGGTCAACGGGATAGATGGCGTAGAATAGCATATGGCGACAAGACTACTGCCTGTCTTTAAACGGCGATGCTGGTAACAGACATAGGTACCGCAAGGGCTTATGTGGATGTCGAGAGAAGCTGTGCTCGCAAGGTGCAGTATAATGCTCGAGGTGTTACTGGCTTAAGGTGTAATCTCAACCTTAGGCACTATTATAAAACGCATTACGGCAACCTGCCTGCGGGAGAGGATACCAATCTTGTATTGGGTAGTGTGTTTCATAATAGTAAATACTATCATATGATAGTAACTAGTGTTCAAACTGTTGTGGGCGTTATTCAAGATGATCTCAGAATAAAGGTCTACAAAACAATACAAGATCCTGTGACAATGAAAGAAGTTGTCGCATGCGAAATTTATACTGTCAAAGGTGTGATAGAAAACACCAACGATCGAGGTCTTATTATAGACAAGAAGGTCTAGTGTTTTAAAGGAGTCAGATATGTTACGAGATCGTAAAGCTCTTTTAGAGCAAGAAATCCGCAAAGCACAAGCAGAAGCTGCCAACATGTATCTTAGCATAGCCGTTGGCGGCGGCAATGTTCATAGCAAAGAATACCAAGAGTTGAAAGAAAAAATTTCAACTATGAGTTTCGATCTTAATGTAATCAATCAATTGATCGCCCAAGGCCATCAATAAATTCTACATCAAATCGGTAATGTAGGACAATGGTAGTCCACCTCCTTCATACGGAGATTGTTAGTGGTTCGAGTCCACTCATTACCACCAAGTTTATGTGCGTTTGGTCTAAATGTTAGGGCGTCATGACGTGGGGCTAAAAACCTTGAGATGCGGGTTCGAATCCCGTAACGCACACCGATTCAATAAGTTTACGGGATAGACGGCAGTTTTGAGTCCCACCTAGCCTAGCTGAGTGTGCTGCTCAGTGACAAAGGCACATGGCTATTCGTGGTAGTTAAACTTGACTGTTCGAGACAATCTAGCGAGTCCTCCCAGGGGGATAGTTGGGCGCCCAATTTTCTCTCTGTAGGGGATTCGCCAAGTTGGTTAAGGCACCTGATTTTGATTCAGGCATTCGGTGGTTCGAATCCATCATCCCCTGCCATATAAAAACACTCTCACCGTAGGTTCAAGGGACAGTCTGCTTCGACTAGCAGGGCCCACGGAACGGTATAGCGTAGTCGGCGTTACGGAGTATGAAGTGGTATCACCACTAGAGTGTTTCTATATGGTACAAGACTGCTCTACGGGCACTGCAATGAACGTAGACAGGTTGCGTGGTGTGTTGGTAGCACAGTGAACCGATTTACACGAAAGACCTTGCAGGGTTGAGTATGTGTGTATAGGGAATCAGGGTTGGGTTCGAATCCCATCGCATTTATTTGTCACCATATACAAACACATTATGTATCTGGACGATAGGCTCGACGGAGTCGGTGGTTCAATTCCACCACAGGCAATGCGGTTCGAATCCGCGATAGTGTGTTTCTATATGGTGCTATTAGTGTAGTGGCCTGCACACCATGTTGTGACCTTGGTAGTAACAGTTCGATCCTGTTATAGCACCCCAAATTAAGATTTAGATTGAGCTTTGTTTCTAATTGCTCTGCGAAGTTGAGCGTCATTTAATGACAATCTAATCAGCAGTCCTAAAGCCCAGCCAAACACATATGCTTTTCCGCGTTGGCGTATTATAAGCATAAGGTTATCGTAGACTTCTTCTTGAACTTTAGTTAACCGCATACTACTATTTACCCAAAATCAGCCTCTGCCAATGGATTGGGAGCAGGCCTTCTAAGCCAGCTATCTGAGGGTTCGAATCCTTCCAGAGGCACCAATATGCTCCTATGGTGCAATAGGTAGACACGCTAGCTTGAGGTGCTAGTAGTTGTAGGTTCGAGTCCTACTAGGAGCACCAAATGTCCGGTTATTTCAGCGGTAGAATACTTCCATGACACGGAAGAGGTCAGTGGTTCGATCCCACTACTGGACACCACCCCATCCAGTCTTTGCACGTATAGCAAAGGCTAACTCACGCATACGCCCGTATTCAGCACTGCCCTTTTTATGCGGTCCAGACTTCTTAAGTGCGGCATAGCTTTTACGTAGCTCTTCTAAACTGCGGCCTTTATACTTGCCCTTTTCGCTGGGACTTACAGTAGTTTCTGTGCCCCATTTTTCCTCTATAGATTGATTGGAATAATGACTGCACCAACCACCGGGTGATATCATCCCTTCTACTATCCTGCAGGCATTGGGTTTTACAAAGTGTTTGCAGTTAGCACATCTGTCTCTGCCGGTGCTTTGACTGACGTAATCTGCTTCTGCTTTTGACATGCGAGTCATTTCGGCAAGCTCGGCTGATTCGTTTATAATGTTTATATATTTTCTTAGAACATCTCTGCTCATAAGTTTCTCCTTTAAAATTATTTACAGGGGTGTTCTAAGAAAACAGTATACAAAAGTATTATTGACACAAATTGGTTTTGGTAATACAATAGATTATTAGGAGAAAATTATGCCGTGGATTCAAAACGTAGCACTCAGCGATATTAAAAAAGGACTGCACATTCAGCCAGGCGAAAATGCCATGCTGATTCAGATTGTGGACCCGGCATATGGTTTCCCTGAGCCCAAGTATACATTCAAAGAAGTTCATCAATTTGAATTTCTTGACATTGAAGAAAAGGACTTTGCACTGGAAGAAAGTATGCGGTGCAGCCATGAGCAGGCAGCAGAATTAGTTCGCTTACTGCAACATGCCTTAGACAATCGCATGAACGTGATTGTGCATTGTATGGCTGGTGTATGCCGTAGTGGTGCAGTCTGTGAAGTGGGTGTTATGATGGGCTTTGACGACACAGAAGTGTTTCGCAGTCCCAACCTGCTGGTCAAGCATCGCATGATGCGGGCTCTGGGCTGGACCTACGATGAACAGGAACAGCACACTACCAATGGCGAAGTTACCAGTTGGGGGTTCGTTATCCCCAAGACAAAAGAAGAGAATTGAGAATGAAACAAGTTGTTTATAAGGGTATGATTCTAATGCCTGGCAGTCAAGCTCTCGAGCTGTGGCGTGAATGGCAAAAGGAAACCAAGGACCGCAATGCCAAGCAAAAGAAGCTGGATACCCATATGAAGGACGTTGAACAACGAGCAAAAGATTTGCTAGAGAGATACAAATGAGCAAGCGTAAAATTCTAGATGTTGAAGCAAGGGAGTATGTGGACTTCGACGAAATTGACGGTAAGACTCCGGAAGAAGTCATTGAGCGAATGAAGGCGCTTCGTGAGAGCGTGGGTGACCGCGACGTGTATTTCTACATCAGTCGTTATGGTTACGATGGTGGCAAGGAACTAACTTTGCGTGAACGCCGAGAGGAAACTGACAAGGAATATAACAAGCGTATTGCCGAAGAAAAGAAGGATCGGCTCAAGGCAAAAGAAACTAAGGCGTTGAAAGAAGCAAAAGAACGAGCAGAGTATCTGCGATTAAAGAAAAAATTTGAGAATGTTTAAGGTAATTTATAAAGATATAACAGAAGAATTTGATACACTAGATTTGGCAATGAGTCACGCAAAAGTGCTCAACGCCTTTGTTACAATTAAGAGCGACAGTTTTGAAATTGTTGGCAAGTTTGGAGTAGACAGTATTGCTAACGGACTATGCCCAGATGGCATAGCCTACGACTGGAACAAAGCCAGTCGCATTGGTAGAGTTAAGAAAGAACGAATATGAAAACATGGATCACAAGTGACTTGCACTTTGGCCATGCAAACATTATGAAGTTCTGCCCAGTGACCCGTTATGGGTTTACTGATGTGGATCACATGAATGAATGCATGATCCAAGAATGGAACAAGTCTGTAACAGCAGAAGATACCACATACATTTTGGGCGACTTTGCTTTTTTGCCGGCTGCTAAGGCTGTGCAAATTTTGCGTAGGTTGAATGGTAAGAAGATCCTTATCGAAGGCAACCATGATAGAAAGTTGTTAAACGACCCTGCGTTCCGCGCAGAGTTCGAAGAAGTGCATCAATACTTACGTTTGGTGCATAACGGACAAACTGTAATCATGTTGCACTATCCAATCTGGGAATGGGATCAGATGCATCGCGGCAGTGTGCATTTCTACGGACATGTGCATGGCAACAAGACTGGCTTGGAAAAGTATCGTGCCCGCGATGTGGCATTTGATGCAACCGGCCGGGTCGTCAGCGACATGGATGCAATGATCGCAGACGCTTTACAAGGCGAGATCCGAGCGCACCATTAATTGACACAAATTGGTTTTGGTGCTATAATACTTGTATAGTAAGAAACAAGGAGTTGATATGCCCCGCGAAACAGCAATGCAACGAAACGCACGCCTGGAAGCAGAACGCCTGCAACGATTGGCAGTTGCAGAAGCATCGTATCCTGCTCGCCTGATGGCCTTGCTGGAGCGAGCAGTTAAAGAAAACTTTGAACTCACTGTCAAGAACATGGAATTCCGTGTTGAGGATCGTGATGCTCGTCGTAGCGATGCATACCTACTGACTTACGCCTATTCCCAAGAAGCAGACAACACCCTGCAAAGCCTGGAATGGGCTGTGGAAGAAAAAGAAGCTGCTCGTGCAGAATATGAGCGTGTGGCTAACCTTCGTAAATCTGCTCTTGCTAAACTGACTGATGAAGAACGTGCGGCACTGAGCCTCTAAGGAGATAACAATGGAAGGATTTACCATGCAACTTGATGGGATAGATATCGTCCGCAAGGCACAAGTCTATGCCATGGCTGCTCATGCGGCTGTAGGACAGCGGCGCAAGTATACAGGTGAACCCTACATCGTTCACCCTGCAGAAGTTGCCAGCATTGTTGCCAGTGTTCATGGTGCTACACCAGAAATGGTTGCGGCCGCATGGCTTCACGATGTTGTGGAAGACACTGGTGTTACTTACACTGACATCCACATGAGCTTTGGTCCTGAAATTGCCCAACTTGTTAGTTGGCTTACAGATGTGAGTCGTCCCGAAGATGGCAACAGGGCAAAGCGTAAGGCCATGGACCGTGAGCATACTGCCCAAGCACCTGCTGAGGCACAGACCATCAAGCTCGCTGACCTTATCAGCAACAGTCGAAGCATCATGCAACACGATCCTGAGTTCGCAAGAACTTACCTTGAGGAAAAGAGACTTCTCCTTGAAGTGCTTACAAAGGGCGACCGTGGGCTTCATGCTCGTGCTAGCGAATTTGTAGGAGTTTAAATGAAGTTAGTTTTAATTCGAGGGCTACCCGGTTCGGGCAAAAGCACTATGGCCCAGGCTTTGTGCTATAACCCCGACTGGGTGCATCAAGAAGCAGATCAGTTTTGGATGAAAGACGGCGAATACCTGTTTGATGCCAGTCGTCTGCGTGAAGCTCACGAGTGGTGTCAAACTAAGACACGCGAAGCGTTGGCAGCAGGTTGTAGTGTGGTAGTTAGTAACACCTTTACCACTGTAAAGGAATTGCGACCTTACTTTGACATCGCTCGAGAGTTTAACATTGTGCCCAATGTATTTGTAGCACAAAACAATTTTGGCAATGTGCATAATGTACCTGCTGAAACATTGGATAGAATGCGGGCACGATTCGCTTGGGATATCAGCGAATTGTTTAAGGAATAATCATGTTTAAGGATGAATTGAAGGAGTATGTAGCTACTTCGGGGCTGGTGAACATGAAACCAGCCGGCGATGGTATCTACGTGCTGAAATACAAAAAATCTGTATTTTATAAGGATCTGTGGAACGACTATATTGCCGAATGCCGCGGGTCTGTTGTGGATGCTGACTTTAACCTAGTAAGCTATCCCTTTACAAAGATCTATAACTATGGCATCGAAAAGTCTGCACCAGTGCTGGCTAACTCTACACCTGTTGTAGCTTATCGTAAGGTCAACGGCTTTATGGTTGCCTGCACTTGGCACAATGGAGATATCCTAGTGTCTACTACTGGCAGCACCAACAGCCCTTATGTAGCATTGGCAAAAGAAATGATGCTAACACATCAGTCTTGGGCCGACTGGCAACTGGCATTTAACTCTGCCGACCTTGAAGGTATGACTGTGATGTTTGAGTGTGTTCATCCCAATGACCCACACATCATTCCAGAAAAGCCTGGTATGTATGTTTTAGGTTATCGTGAAAACACTTGGGGCTCTAAGGTTGGGCACGACAGCGAAGTTCTAAAAGACTTGGCTGAAATGTTCAACTGCTACCGGCCAGAAGTTTATGCTACTACTGTGGGCAACCTAGTAGAACATACCAAGAACGTTCGCCACGAAGGATTTGTATTCTACACAGCAGATGGTGTAAGTGCTAAGATCAAGAGTCCATACTACTTGACTAGCAAGTGGGTTGCTCGCAATCCTCGCACAGACAAGCTAGTAGACTTGAACAAGGACATCAAGCTGAATCTGGATGAAGAATACTATCCATTAGTTGATGCTATTCGTGCTAACATTGTTGACTATACAGCCATGGACGAGCAAGCTCGTCTAGCATGGGTGCGTGAGCAACTAGCATGAGTGATGCGTTTATTGACAGTCAAGTTGAGTATTACAGGCGGCGTCTACGTTGCGGTCCTAGTCGGGATTGGAATATGATTGCCGGCCTGTATCAATACTATCAAGGATTACAAAATGCAAGACGAAAGTCATTTACCAGTAAGTGAACAGAGCCTAGTCTTTCGTTTGCGTAAGCGAGCGGAGATTAGGCGTCAGATCAAAGATCGCAAAAGTGTGCAGGAAGGTCAACCTGACCGCATTGCCGACCTTTTAGAAGAAGCTGCTGATAGAATTGAGCAACTAGAAAATATTATCGCAAAATAAGGTATAGTATCTAAGGATTCCTATTTACTGTTATTGGTATATAAATAACGTATCTTAGAACTAATCAACAATGAAAACAGAAATAGGATATTATACCGTCGACGGGAAAATCTATACCAGTAAGCTAGACGCAGTTTTAGCCGCAAAACAAACTAAATCTCAAATTGAGTGGAATTTTTTTGACGGTGTTTTTTCTAAAGTTAACTGGACAGAAGAACCAGTTTTATCATTAGACGAATTATATAGAATTAGAGCCCAACAGATACGAGAAAAATATGACTATGTTATAGTATTTTGTAGCGGTGGCGCAGACAGTAATAATGTTATCAGAACTTTCATGAAAAATAACATTAAGGTAGACGAAGTTATGGCGTTAGCGCCAATGTCAGGCCTTAATAACTGGAACTTTGATAAGTCTACTTTAGATGAAAGTAATACTATATCAGAAACAAAATATGCACTGTTTCCGTTGCTAGACGAAATTAAAAACACTGCACCTGATATTAAGATTACTGTTAATGATTTCTTCCAAGATATTATAAAATACAACAACGAAGAATGGACATTTAAGGCCTGCGGTAATATTGTCACAGTCTTAACATCTCATTTTACAGATGTTCTTAAGTATCCGCACATTGATAAACTAATACAACAAGGGAAAAAAGTAGCATTAGTATACGGAACAGACAAGCCCATTATTAGAATAGATTACTTTGGAGATATAGTATTAGCATTTAGTGACTCTGGTGTAAACTATCTCAACATGCCAGAAGAACGAATGAATCCTTTTGTTGATAGGGTGTTGTTTTACTGGACACCCGACTTGCCCGAACTGCTAGTAAAACAAGCTCACGTCGTAGCTAAAACTATTTGTCTCCCTCAATTTAGATACATTCAAGAGTATCTAAAATCAAGGCCTCTTGCACAACTAACAAATACCTTCGCTGACGTTATAAAAATGCAGGAGAAAAAAGGACTAGATCCTACTAGCAAGACAGCTATCTTAAATAGATTTATGCAACAGGCAACATCAGCAACTTATCAAGTATCAGAGTATGAAGGAAGATCTAGATACGAAAGAGAGATTATTCCTTTCATCTATCCAACAACACACTCTAATGATCTATTTCAATGTCAAAAGGTAAACGTAGATGCAGGCCTTTTTACTAGAGACCAACAATGGATACACAAGCTCCATGGCAATTCTAGGATATCTGAAATGGTTATGAGCGGTGTGAAAACACTTTATTCAAGTTTGCCTGAAGAATATCTCAACGTAGATGGTACCGGATTTACCTATCATTTCAAGTATTATAGGTTTGGAAACATCCTAGACTTTGAAAAAAAGTTTCGGTTTAATAAATAAAGCAACTGACATAAAATTAGTTGACACAAATTAACTAGGCATGTATAATACGTGCATACGCTAAGAAATTAGCAACGTTCTTTAAAATTGTTGTAGCAAATAGTTGCCCTGGTGGTGGAATGGTAGACACGCTGGTCTTAGAAGCCAGTGTCGCGAGGCGTGAGAGTTCGAGTCTCTCCTGGGGCACCATATATTAGCATACTGTGAATAGCTGTAGGGGGATGACCGATACCTACTATGCATGGTCCAGGCAGTATGCTATTATATGGTATAAATTCTGGAGTATTGGCCGAGCGGTTAAGGCAACGGATTGCTAATCCGTCATCCAGCAATGGGTGGGTAGGTTCGACTCCTACATACTCCGCCAGATTTGTGTAAGGGACTTCGCAGAATCCCTAAAAATACTATAGTAAATCCATTCCCTGCAAGTCTTAAACGACAATGACCTATATTATAGAATGGTTTAATATATTAATGCATACCTTTGTGCCTTACACAATTTAATATGAAGCCCGGGTGGTGAAATGGTAGACACAGGAGACTTAAAATCTCCCGACGAAAGTCGTGCCGGTTCGAGTCCGGCTTCGGGTACCATTTTTGCTTGGCTAGTATCAGAGAGTGCATTTAATCGGGGCAACGAGCCTTTACTCTGCCCGAAGAACGGTATCGTAAAGATATATGGACCGTCTATATGCAGTGCAACTTTTTCAAGGAAAGTCCTGCAAGTGTTGTTTATTCACTTGCGTATTTTTAAATGACAATGATGTGTCCCGTAGATAGTTTTTGGAGATGTAGGAAAATTGGTAACCCCAGTGGACTGTAAATCCGCCGCCCGAAAGGCACTACTGGTTCGACTCCAGTCGTCTCCACCAAGCCGAACAGTGTAGCAATACACTCAATGTTTGTTAGTTTCAATGGGTATGTATAGAAACTATCGAGAATTTGGCACCGTTAGATCAGTTGGTTAGATCGCAACACTGTCACTGTTGAGGCCAGGGGTTCGAGTCCCCTACGGTGCGCCAATATATTTTTGAGGTTATAATATGCCAATGTATGAAACTACAGTAAGAACACCACAGGGTGAAGAAAAGAAGCGAGTCTATGCGGATACGCCGCAAGAGGCTAAGAAGCTTTTTGAATCACTATACGGTGGTCCTAGAGCAGTTCCTTACATACCAAAAATAGTAGCAAGTTAATGCTCCGTTCGTCTATCGGCTAGGACACCAGCCTTTCACGTTGGTAAGATGGGTTCGATTCCCATACGGAGTACCAAGAACGTTCTGCCTAATCAGCAGATACTGTGACCCGCAGGATGAGAAGTAGTGTGATAGCTACGGGTGGTAGTCTTTAAACCGAAAGGCCGCTAGCAATGCGAGAACGGTCCCTGTCGGGAAGCGGGTGGAGGTCGTGTGTGATGGAGGAATAACTAGTTTACTAGATTCTTCTTGATGCGATATAATTACCGCCGAGGGATGCAGAGCACGTCATATAAATAAAATTCTGGGGGTATAGCTCAGCTGGGAGAGCAGTAGCTTTGCAAGCTAAAGGTCGTCGGTTCGATCCCGTCTACCTCCACCAAACATATTAAGGCGTGGCATGTCTACTAAAGAAACACTTGAGAAAGCATACGGTAATATTCCCAGAGAGCCGTTGATTAATCTTGATCTTAGTTGGATTCCTACGACTCGTGGTATTAAATATTACTGGATTAGACTAGTGAGATTTTTTACAAGATAATATATTCCCTGGTAGCTCAGCGGTAGAGCAGCGGACTGTTAATCCGTTGGTCGCTGGTTCGATCCCAGCCCGGGGAGCCAAATTTTGCTACAACATTTTATTAACTCATACAAAAGGTCTACTTGTTAGACCTTTTTTTGTTTCTGCAAATAATTGATGTCAATTATTAAATATTTTGTAACTTACACGAAGGAAAAACATGACCGATCAGGAAAAAATTGATTTTTTAAAATCAGCATTCAAAGATTTATTCAAAAAAGATTTACCAGACTTTGACCGAAACGACCCGATACAAAATCTTGGTTTAGACAGTCTAGATATTGTTGAGCTTCAAATGGAATTTGAAAAACGCTTCAATGTTGAAATTCCAGATCCGCAAAGTGATATCAGAGTAATCGGTGATTTGCTGGACCACTTGAATGTCTAACACAGAGCTAAAAGCAGATGAGGTTAGAGATTTCCGTCATCCTGATGAGTTTTACAAAACATTGATTAAACCCATCAGAGATGACTTTATTTCTAGCATCATCGAAGAAGCAACTACTCCCGAGACATATAGTCCTTGGGACAAAGAGCTTCACTGGAAAGAACGTTGGGATCCAAAAGAGAAACTAAAGGTTTCAGTTAGGGCCTGGGCCAGTAACTGGCTAACCGGCCTAACTAGAAAAAATTTTCCATTCGTTTATATAATGAATGGAAATTCTCATTCGTTGGATGAACTATTCAGGAGAACAAATAATATCGCATTTAAACAAGGCGATTACAGTTACTATTCTGAATGGCACAGAAAAGCAAACAAGTCCTGTCAAATATTAGATGAACCTAAGGACGTTGACGATATTGTTGTCAGTTGGCCTGGATATAGTCAGGGAGACAGAACTGAGCTAGATTTTGCACTTAAATGTAATCCAAAAAGGATACATTTAGATTGTGCTTATCTAGGACTAGTTGAGCCAGATCAAATAAACGTAGACGAATTTGAAACGATCAGTATTAGTCTAAGCAAGTCTTTTTCTATTCCTTTTAATAGAATAAGTGTGTTGTTTTCTAAACAACAAATCCCCGAGATTGAAATTTTAAATAATATAGGGTATGTAAATACATCTGCTATTAATCTAGCAAATGTCCTATTAGATAAAGTTCCTGCCGACTATTGGTGGTCTAAGTATAGCAGTAAACTGGCCAGCATCTGTAAAAGATATGGGCTAACACCTACTAAGAGTATTCTGTTTGCCTATGATAAAAATGGCAGACGTATTGGCACTGCTCCGCATTGGCGTGCAGAAGAATTTTATTTTAATTATATAGAAATTAGTCCAGATACTTACAATGGAATATTGCAAGAAATTGCAGAGTTTCATAAAAATAGACCAATACCTGATAGCTACTTTAAAATTATAAACTGCCACGAAGTATTAGAAGCATTGCCTACTTTTAAAAAGTGGTGCAGTGCTAATAAGATCAATCCCATTAAAGTTGCATACATCTCCACACAGGCTGATTCTAGACAAAGTCCGCACATGGATGATGGCAGTGAAATCTTAGCAATAAACTTCCCCGTTTCTAATACAGAAGGGGTAGTAACAGAGATGTGGGACGAGGATGGTCTAGATTCAGTTAGGTTGTTTACTAAAGGAACACAGATACCTTATTATAGATACTTTGTTCACGGCGTGCCTGTTAAGGCAAGTTACATATTAGACAAGCCTGTTATTTTAAATATTAAAAAGGTTCATAGTGTGGTCAATACTACAACTAAACCTAGAGTCAGTTTGAGTATTAGATTCTATAACGATCCCTGGCATTTAACTTATGGAAAATCAGATGGTTGACGATTTATCTAAATTAGCATACTTTGTGCCCAAGCTGCCCCGGTACGAAGTAGATAGAGAAAAATTTTGGGCATGGTGGGATCAAGTAACTATTCCTATCAAGCGTATTCAAGCAGACAGTGCAGGCAATGGTAAAACTGGCTACGAAGGAGAACTATGGGACGGGGTAACAGTGTGGCAAAAGCAAGACTATCAGCAAAATATAGTTTGGCGAGTTAACTATCAACCTAACGATGAATTATTCGGTGATTTGATAAAACGAGTAATAGAAGAGTTGCCATGGTTCGAGGTTCAGGGCATCACACTGTGGTCAAATAAAAAACGAATAAATCCTCATCGTGACGGCTTTCCTCGAGATCGATTTCCCAGTGCTCCACGAATCGCCCTAATAGATGAATGCGATATAAGAACATTTTATCTTTTTGGCCGAAAACCATTTAAGTTTGTGGTGCCCGATCTGACTACAGGGCCAAACTTGTTTTTATTCAATAATCAAGACTATCTTCACGGTGCAAGAGAACATCAAATTGGACGAAAAATTCTTGTAAGAATAGACGGACCGTTAGTTGACCCCGAGGGCCTGAAAGATTTCATAAATACACAAATAGCCGCAGGCGCACAATACGAAGGAACAATCTAATGGATCTAAGTAAAATAGGATATTTTATACCGGATGTTGAACCATTGTACCCCAATGACATGCCACGATTTTGGGATATATGGGAAGGCAAAAAAGAACTGCTGACAAAAATCAAAAAAGACAATCTAAATGATCTGCAGAGTGGCGGCAACGACCTCGAGATGCTGTACCAAACAGCTAACTTTGAAGGCATGATCACCTGGATGAAAAACGATAACTATCTCAAAGGCAGCACTTGGAAACAGAATGTTGTGTTAGAAGCCCCCGACATGTGGCAAGCATATGTAGACGAGATGGAAGCAAAGTTACCGTGGTATCAATGCGAAGTTGTTGTGCTGTGGGCTTGTATTAAACCTGTCTATTATCACATAGACCCGGCCCCTCTAACTCCTGCACCTGTAGCAGTTAGAAGTCTGATCTACGATAACAATCCTAGTCCTACATTTAAATTAAGAAATAATGCAACAAAAGAAGAACGACACGTGCCTTATACCAAAGAAAGAAACACTTTTGCATTTAACAATTTAAAATTCTTCCACGGTGCAGACTATGATCCTAACCATTACAAAATTTTAATGAAGAGCTTTGGCAGAGTCCACAACAAAGATCTATTAATCAAACAAGTAAAAGAATCAAAAGAAAAAGGAATGATATGGGAAGCTTCGATAGAGGATTAAAAGAGTCATACGTAGACACAGACATTTTGTTGAGTAATTTAAAAAAATCAAAAATAACAACAGAATTAGCAATTCAATCTCCAAAGAATGCTTCTCCATGGACCCAGCTGGATCGTTTAACTAATTTATTGAACGCACTAAAGAATGTCACACTAGACGGACACTATATGGAGTTTGGTGTATGGCATGGCGGCAGTATTAATTTTATAGCAAATCAAGTAGAAGATAAAATAATATACGGCTTTGATTCATTCCGTAGCTTTCCAACAGAACCTGATTTGCCCGAAGATTCTCCTGTTAAAAAGATATGGACACGAGACTTTTTTAATCGAGACGGCAAACTACCTCTGGTCAAATCAAATGTTAAATTAATACCTGGCTGGTTCGAAGACACTGTGCCAGAGTTTATTAAAACAGTTGAAACAACAGCATTCGCACATATAGATTCTGATTTATACGCTAGTGCCAAGACAGTTTTAGATACAATAGGACACACTTTTAAAGAAGGAACTATTTTAGTATTCGACGAATTTCTTATTCTAGGGCACGAAGAAAAAGCCTTTATAGAGTGGCTAGATCGTTCTGAGTTTTTTGCTCACATGATTTATTATTGTGATAATTACCATCAAGTCACTTTTAAACTCTCTAAGAGTAGTGACATAAGCACAATTGAAAAAATTTAAAAAGGAATAATATGGAAAACAAGACTGAAGACAATCTGGTATGGACAGTATTAGATGCACCAAAAATAGAACCTGCTAACTGGGAACTATTTTGGGATGCATGGGAAAAACACTCTGGATCTAGTTATATTGTTAAAAGCGATCCTGCGGGAAATGTTGCATCAGAAAATTCTAAGAAGATAGATTTTTTCAAAGGTCTGAACATTTATGCAAGTCACCCTAGCCTATTAGAAGACAATCATTGGCAGGTTCCTTACTTGCCCTATCAGGAAATATTTCCTGATTTATTAGAGCAATTAGAAGTGGCATTTCCATGGGCGGAGATTCTTTTTTGCAGACTGTGGATGAGTAATCAACCTATTCCATGGCACAGAGATCATTCCACAGAACCCGGTGCTCTACGAGCAATGATCTATAACGAAAACAAAAGACCAACTTTTAAAGTATTCCATCCTAGAGCGGGAACCAATTACGTAAACTTGCCCGAAGACAGCAATTCATTTATGTATAACAACAGTACCTGCATGCACGGTAGTGACAGGGACGAAGGTATCAATAAGATCATCATGTTGATGATTCACAAAACCAAGGACAAGCAGTTGTTAAATGAACATTTGGCAAGAAGCGCCGAAAAGTTTCCAGGAAGGTTTAAATATCTGACTTGACTTCAGAGTTAATTCTATCTATAATGACTTTTTTCTGCTCGTTAGTTAGTTTAGGCCATGAAGATATTTCTTCTTTTGTGCGTTTACAACCAATGCAGACATTTTCTTTGTTCAGTTTGCAAATACTTTTACAAGGATTGGGGATTAATTTCATTTTAAATTATGTATAAGAATCAAGCAGTTACTTGGACTATAGATCCCGTCTTGGACGAGATATACGAGGACCTTCGAAAAAAGCACTACGTAAATGATGGTCATCGCCTTTATAAAAATTACAGCAAGGACCACATTAACGAAGTAAGTGCTAAAACTATTTATTGGGGTCACTCTGGAGAACCCGAAATAGTTTGTAGTATTCTCAAAAGGCCCTGCTGGCCAGATAATACTTATAGAATTCTCAACAGGCTGTGGAAACCTAAGATAATGTCAGGTCCTATTTTTGATGTTAGCGAAGGTTTTGCAAAAGTCTTAGAAGATCAACTAAGCTGGTGTCAATTAAGAAAAGCTCAAGGCGTATTCATGAGCAGACAGGGCGATGGACAATGGCAAGAGTGGGCCAGCGAAAAGCTGTCTATAATGACCGGATTAGAATTTTACTTGCCAGACGAAAAGTTTCTAACATGCAATGATGAGGATGACGAAAGCTGCTGGCAAAAGATTATCTACTACGGCAACAAAGAAAATATTCAATATTGGAAAAGTATAAAAGGTACGACCTTGAACGGAATTAAAAGGCTCGAAATCTCCGATTTAGATCAATTAAAAGAATTAGTTAACACAAAGAGCAACATTACCGACGTGCTTGCAGACGATGTAGGCGATATATTGCGATATCGTTCTCGTTGGCTAGAAGGCATGCAAAAACATTATCTTGTTCCGCAGAACAAGACACATTATATGTATGGCTACTATGTTGACGATGTCTTAGTAAGTTGCATGAGTTGGCGTTGTGATTTGCCTGCGCCGTGGAATGATAGCTGGGTCGTAGGAAACCTCAAAAGCCGACCTGGTTACAGTGTTAGATCTAACGGCATGTTACAGTTATGGAACAAAATGTTTGAAGTTTGCGAAGGCCTCGGGCTTAAACGCTGGCATATGGTTATTCCAGAAACTAACAGTCGCAGGTATCAAGCAGTTGCAGATAGATACTTTAAAGACATAGACGGCAGTTATGACTATGAATGGTCGATCATTGTGCCTCCCAACACACAGCCAAATATACCATGGGTCTGGGGAAGTATGGGTAGGATATTGCTAAATAGCGAGATAAGGGTAAGAACTGGCACAAAGAAATGGGAATATTTGGTGCCAAAAACATATAAATGGAACAACGACAATGCTTAAAACACTGACATTTACAGATTTCGTAAAGAGAACTTTCAAGTATAAAACCCTCTGGGGCGGCCTGGTACCGTTGAATTTAATAGCAGTGGGCGCTATCATCAGTGCTTTTATGGGTTATTGGCAAAACATATATTGGCTATATCTAGGCCTAGGCTACTTCTGCATAATGATCTTAGGAGTAACCATTGGCTATCATAGATACGTCAGTCATAAGAGTTTCGAAACATGGGAACCTATCAGATGGGTATTGTTGTTCTTTGCAGGCCTTTCTGGCCAGGGCAGTCCTATTTTCTGGACAGCAATACACAGGGACCTGCATCACCCATACAGCGACGGAGATCGCGATCCTCACAGCCCTAACAAGGGAATTTTTACCAGCTGGTTCTTGTGGCTATGGAAAGTAGAAGAACACGATATCAATTACAGAGACATCATTGACTTACTAAAAGTAAAAGAATATCAGTTTATTCACAAATATTACATGGAGTTATATTGGGCAGCTAACTTGATCATTGCTCTAATCAGTTTTGATTTTTGGCTTTGGTTTGTTATGGTGCCTAGCTTTATCACATTCCATAGCTATGCAGCCACAAATTGTCTGAATCATTTCAAGAGCCTGGGCTACAAAAATTATGAAACAACAGACAACAGCGTTAATGCTCCTATACTGTTTCCTTTTGTTCTAGGCGAATGCTGGCACAATAATCACCATGGTGATGTTCAAGCCTACCATTTTGGTCGTGTTAACTGGTGGGAAGTTGATCCTAGCGGTGTGGTCATTGAGCTTATTAAAAAGAGAACCTAATGAACTATAATACGTTTTATTTTCAATACATAAACATTCCTTACGATAAGAGAGAAATAGAAAATTTTTTGCAAAGATATCCTTTGCTAGACTCTCGATTTGATGCAATGAATGTAAATGAAATTGAGAATTTACTGCCAAGTCTATTTGGATGGTTTAAGTTGAATCAGTTAGAAGTAGAACAAATATTTTTAATCAATCATAGGCCCGACTTTAAACAGGATATACACAGGGATTATGTAGAAGACGAATCCAAAGGGCCCAGGCTGGCAATTAATATTCCTTTAAATGACAGTGCATCTAATGCCGTAACAAGAATGTATGATATTGTTGGTACTGCTACATCTAACACTGCTAGAAGACCTGAAAATGCAGTTGTATACTCAAAATTCAATGCTGACCAAGTAACAAAGGTAACTGAATATTTTTCAACTGGTCCAGTTATTTTAAACATATCTAAGCCGCACAGTGCTTGGAACAATACACCGTCTCTAAGAGGTCTGTTGACTTTTAGATTCAAACAAGACCCAGTTAATTTAATTAAGGAATAATATGAAAGGCATTGGTGGGAAACCATTTGTTGATTGTCAAGAACACCTTGACATGCAAACACTCAAAGATTTAAATTTAGAAATCTGTATGGGTATTGCAGCCAGCGATATCAAAGCAGGCATTTACGGACCAGGCGTAGTAGAAAGCGAACGCTACGGAAACTTTATGTTAATGAAAAGCAAGCTGTCTAAAGATCCTGCTAGCGACGAGTTTGGCTGGAACAAAATGACACACAATCAGCAAAATACTTTTGCTAAACTTTATTTTCAGCTTTACAATCCTAGCACAACAGTTTACTTACGAGAACCTAAAAAAGGTGTAGATGGATTAATCGCCTATCGCAAAAAGGCCTATGCAGAACTATTTGATTGGACTAACAATACTAAAAACTTTCCTCGTTTGAAAGTTTGGCTAGACAGCCTAATAGGCACAGTGTTTAAAGAATACGGCCGTATTATTTTCTTCTTACACGAACACGACTGTAAATTGCCTGTTCATAGAGACGGACTAGGTAGCTATCCGCACAGTAATGAATTCTTATGGTTAAACCCAACAGGCATAAAGAAGTTTTATATATACGACGAAAACACAGATGAGCGTCACGATGTTAATAGCCCTGCAATTTTCTTTAACGACTTAGATATGCACGGCGGCGACACTAACGAGTGTATGACCTGGAGTCTGCGTATAGATGGGGTGTTTACCGATGAGTTTAAAAAACGCATCGGTTTAGAAGGTGTTACAATTTACTGATCTAAAACTTCGATCTCGATGCTATAACCACTGGGATTGGTTTCTAACTCTTTTTTCTTCTTAGTATAGTTTGCGACCAATTCTTCCATGATGGAATTAGCCTTATCTGGATCGGTGGATTCTATTTTTAGTGAAGTAATCCAATTAGTCTTGCCGTCATCTGGTTTCAGTTGACTTACCTTGATAGGATAAGATCTAAATTTATCAAATACTTCGATTGCTTCGTCAATTGACTGACCGCCAGTTTCAATCAAATGTTCGGTCGCTGATTTTTTCTTATTCGGATTGAACATACTTGGTGCAGTATCGTCCCATGGAACACCTCCGAACCAGCTAACATTAATTGTATACATTAATAGCCTCCATAAATTATGTATAGCTTTATTTAACGGCAAATATCTTAAATTTGTTTGCTCAATTTAATTGACACTTATCTATTTTATCAGTATAATAGACACATAAGTTAATAAGTTTTGGCAGTTTGATGATCAAACTGTCCGGAGAAGAGAAGGATAGAGGGCTAACTCAATTATCGTTCTACTCATAATAGATACGATGACTAACTCCAGCAACTGGGCTTCATGCCTAGTCGTGCTTGCGTGAACTGGTCCTATAACCTAATCAACTTTGTGATTTGCTAACCAGGAATATGCAGGTCTCTGTGCTTTGTGCATTGTGACTTGTCGGTAAAAGTGTTTACCTGTCATTTGTCCTGTTGGTTACTCGCTTTCTTGACTCCGTCATATTTTTGTTGTATAATTTGTTTTTAAAGAAAGAAAGAAAATGGCATACGATCCTCGAGCAGTTAAACTACCTAAAAGCGTCAAACGCCGTGCGGCAACTATTGTTGATGCACACCAGCGTGGTGCATTAATTCGTAGCTTTGTTAAGATCCTAGAAGCAGAGCAATTCGCAAGCAAGAACCGTTACAAGAAGGATAAACAATGAAACTAACTCTACGTAAGGCCAATGCCGTTCAATTGGGCATCAACGAAATCGTTAAAGGCCTGAAGTTTGACAGCACTGTAAGTCTAAACGAGTTCCAGGATGCAGAAGCAGTTATGCAGGAAGCTACCGCACGTTTTATGGCCAATGTCAATCGCCGTAAGGCCTTGGTAGAAGCTCTACGTGACATTCGACTGGCTGTGGGCAGTGCCAACAGTCAAGCAGGCGTAGACGGTCGTCTAACTGAGATTGCACACCTAGAGAAGCAGATTCAGTTCTTTTCTGGACTAACACAGGAAAACACTCTGCGTGAAAACATGGATGTTATCCGCGGTAAGCTGGATAAGATTCGTAATCGCAAAGAAGAAAGCCGCCTGTACGGTTACAATGACAGCGTGTCTACTGGCCTGTTTGCAGAAGCAGACCTAGACTCTTTCAAGAGTGCTGTCAAGGACCTAAAGAAGGCCAAGCAGAAACTACAAGACGAACTGCTAGAACTTAACGTTCGCACAGAGATCGAAGTCAGTGAGCAGGTGGCTGCTGTATTGACCCAAGAAGGTCTTGTATAAATAGTCAATCGCGGGTTACGTCAGTGGTCAGACTGTCAGGCTCATAACCTGGAGGACGGAGGTTCGAATCCTTCACCCGCAACCAAGGCAGCGGATAAGTTACATTATCCAGCATGAGTCGCTAGGGTAGCTAGCTAACCCCTAGGGCAAGCAACAGTGCATAAATGCGATGTAACAGGTAGTGGTATTGTCCACTCTAGACGGAGACCTCCAAATGCCGTCTACTGAATAACCCGTGTTAACTCAACGTGATAGAGTTAGGTGATTAGCAAACCTTAAACGCTACGGTGCATTGGATCTACCGCAAGGTTCTCTTTAGGAACGACTTGAGAAATCACAAAGGCGGGAACGCTAACCCGTCTAAATGGAAAAATACGTGGACAGGGTAACAACTCTGTCTAGGGGCTCATGTGGTGTGAGTAGCCTAGACATTTTATTGAAACACATACTGATTCGCGGGTGGATACCCCGAGATAGCCAGATCCAGGTTGAAGAACGGTTTAAGTGTGTTTCAATAAAATGCGGGTAAGCTCAAGGTGAGTCGCCAGCCTTCCAAGCTGTGCAGAGTGGAGTTCGACTCTCCCTACCCGCTCCAAACAACAAAGGAAATAGACAATGGCACATGAAGCAGGTAAAGGTTCTAGTCCACGTCCTTTTAGTGTGGATCAAGAAGAATACGCCAAACGTTGGGATGCAATTTTTGGCAAGAAGAACAAAGAACAACAAGAACAACAAACAACATCTTCTGAAGATAAATCAGAAGATAAAAATTAAATAGAACGTAGGAAGTTTAGCTCAGTGGTAGAGCAACGCCCTTACAAGGCGAAGGTCATAGGTTCGACCCCTATAACTTCCACCAAACAATCCGAGTGTAGCGCAGCCTGGTTAGCGCATCTGCTTTGGGAGCAGAGGGTCGTGAGTTCGAATCCCACCACTCGGACCATTCATTAACATTTAAGAATAGCAATTCTAAATGACCAAACTTTCCAGAAGTCCACAACGATTCAGCTTTCAAAAAGAAGGCTATCTTAGACGCTGCGAAGATAACGGCAAACAGCCCAATGAAGACTACTTAAACATGTTCCAAAAGATGCTGGAAGATCACGACCGTAAGTTCGACGATCCCGAAGCTAGGAAAAACAGCATGGAATATGACTTACTATCTGCAGAATGGATCTGCCAAAAGACTAGAGAATCCAATCGTTATGCACAGAATCTCTATGCAGCCATGTGCAACAACGACTTCCGTCAATTACCCAAACATACTCCCGAAGACCTTGTTAAAGCTCTAGCAGAGGACATGCCCCGGTGGGGTTGTAGTTGGCGTTACGCAGGAGGCATAATTGCCGACATGCGTGAAGAAGGTGACTACATTGATTGGTATTGCAGTGGCATTGGCGGCGAAATTGGCGGCGGCAGTGAGTATGATCCCGAAGCAGAACAGGCACAGTTAGCTCGTCAGGGCTATGTTGCCGAAAGTGTGGTCACTGACGAAATACGTGCAGATCTACAGCGTCTAGGTTGGGAAGTAATCGATGACGCAGACAACGAATAACGCTATAAATAGCGTATATGGAACAATATAAACTACCCCTATGGCAGCTATTCTGCCACATAGCCGCGGTCTATTGCTTATTCACTTTCACACCGCAAGAATTTCTAACATCTTTTGCAGTCTATTTTGTCACAGGGTGTCTGGGCATTACAGTAACTTTTCATAGACTGTTGACACACAAGAGCTATGAAACTCTGCCCATTATACGCAAGCTGGGCACTATTTTTGGTGTCTTAGGTGGCGTGGGCAGTGCCATTGGCTGGGTCAGCATACACAGAGAACATCATAGATACAGTGATAAAGAGCTAGACGATCCACATACACCTCACAGACATCTAGGCTTTATCAACAGTTTTTACGGCAGCATATTTCAACAGCCCAAGGTTCGCTATGTAACTGATCTATTACGCGATCGCTTTCAAGTTCGTGTGCATGAAAATTATTGGAAAATTAATATGCTTTATGCAGGCCTATTAATTTATTTTGGTGGCGTCCACACATGGTTGGTGTTCCATGTCTTCCCTAGCTTTATTTTGTGGACAGCTATGGGATTTGTAAACACCTTTGGTCACTTGTACGGTTATAGAAATTATCCCGATACAAGAGATCAGAGCCGTAATAATTGGTTCGCAGGCCTATTAGCATGGGGTGAAGGATGGCATAACAATCATCACGGAGATCCTGCTAATTATAGTTTTCAAGTCAAGTGGTGGGAATTAGACATCACTAAGTGGGTAATTAAACTTATTCGCACATGAATACTGTCAGCTACTATTCGTTATCAACGAATCAACAGCAGGATTTTTTTAATTATCTAAGTCAAGTCCGGGACCCTAGTCCTGCATTTGACAACATGTGGGCAGAGGATTGGAACGCAAAGTCTAACACACTGCCCTATATTCTTAATAAGACAGAAAAGTTTCGACCCGGTAGCGGGGATTATTTTGTAGTCTACGACAATGATACTATTGTAGGCATGGGCGGGGTCTGCTACAGCAGCTTTAATAAATTTATTGCCCTGGCGGGTGTAAGGACGTGGGTAAATCCCCACTATAGAAATCGTGCTCTATTAAAAGAACATCTTCTGCCTTATCACAGGGCATGGGCAGTGGCCAATAAATGCCGACAAATAGCATTAACATTTAATGACTATAATAAAAATATTGCGGAAATATTTAAAAGAAATAGAGCAGGTACGCCCAGGCTAGAGCATAATCTTTTCTACAATGGATTAGAAGAATTAAAATTCCCTGTAATTATACAAAAAACACCGCAATGGGTTATATACGAACGTCTAGATTCCAGCTGGAATTTTAATTGGGACTGTATATCACAAAAATAAAATTTTACTGTCTTTTATTTTTTCTACAGCATCTTTGTAATTTTCAAAAACACCAGTATCAGTAAGGTCGAACAATACACTTGTTCTTTTGCCCACATAATTGTCTACACCGTGTATAGCTGAATTATTGAATAGATACCATTTATTCAACTCAAACCTGTGTCTGCTTACTTCTGTTAATTGACTTTTATCAAACAGTCTGGCCTGTGATGCATTGCCAGATTGATCTTTTTGTTTGTAAAACACAGTATCAGCAGGACCTTCTACGACATAAATTACACTCATTTTTCTAAAAGTATCTGTATGTGGCGGTATCTCGTCGATGCTTCGTTGTAGTGTGATATTTCTTAAAAACTTTTTGTCAATGTTATGTTCAGAAAAAATTCCTTCTATAAACTTAATATGTTCCGGCCAGTCAGTTAATTGATAAACACCACGATTTTCAATCATAAAGCCTGATTCTTTAACCATGCTTTGTCCTTCTTGAATTCTCTTAAACTTCTGGCTGTAAAATTTATATTGTTCGTAATGTTCTACTATTTTTTTAGCGAGGTCTGGTCCTAGGCTTGGCCAGTCTAATTCGATTGCATTTTCCATAAAGATATTTATAATAAATAATCGATGCGTACCAAAGAAGAAAGAGATTTTTTAGTATCCAGATTTACAGATACTATCGCTGTAGAAAATTTTTTACAGCCCGAAGAAATTTCTTATCTAATAGAGTTATTCAATAAATCAGAAAATAAAATTTATAAAAATACAGGGCCTGTGACCTGTAATAGTATCATGGAAGATGATATACTCGAAGTCATCGCCAATAGACTTGAGCCTATTATAGGTAAATTTGAGATTTTTTCAGCGGCATTCTTTAATGTAAAATTCCCCCACATTATACACAATGATGATTTGAAATCGTTTCCCAGAACTTACAAAGCCATTACCCTGCCCCTGCAATTAGAATATGCGGGCATCAGTGGGCAATTACCTAAACTCTGCATATTTGATCAGTATTACCTAGAAGGGCCCAGTAAATTTTTTAACGGTGATACAGATATTCCCACCTACTATAATACGCAGATTTATGAATATTCAGATGTGCAAAATAAATCATCAACAGCTATCAGCCAGGATACTGTAAAGAAATATCTTACACATTTAAAACCAAAATGGTTAGAAGGCCTAAGTTTAAATTCTGTGCATGACTGGCGGCCGGGAAGTGCAATTATATTCGATGCGCTAAAACTACACTGCGCCAGTGATTTTAGACAGCTGGGAATTACCAGCAAACTGGGAATTAGTATTTTTACCTACAAAGATTAATGGCCGTATTTAAGATTTGCAATTAGCTTAGATACATTTTCTGTGGTAAATGGCACATTAATAATCAAGTGTATGCTATCGTCTACCCAACTGACAGTTCTATGAGTGCGTCTAGTATTGATATAATATGCGCGACCTTCTTCTATGGGTAATTTAGTATCGGGTCCCACAATCCAATCATAATCGTAGGTCTTGCAATTCTTTAAGAATACAGCGATCCTAAATGTTTCCCTGGGCATTTCAGGATGATCCCTGTGCGGTGCAAAATATCCGCCCATATTACTCTTTACTAAAAATGTTCTGCCCAATGGAGCAAATGTATCTAATAAAGGATGCAGACTGGGACAACCATGGTAAACATCAGTGGGGTGACAGAATTCACGTTCAAATACTTTACGTCCAGCCGCATAACTGGCCTGGGCCTGACTGGGATTATCCCGGTGTGTTTTGCCTTCGAGATTGGTAATTACTAAACCTTTGCGATTATTCAGTCGATCGGTTCTGGGCAAATAATCAACCCAATCGTTGTCAAATTTAGCTATCTCGTGATTAAATCCGTCGGTGTCTATTAGAAAATCCAATGGCTCAAAGTCACCTAGGGCCAGCAGGGCTAACTCGTCTGATATTGTTTCCTGTGTTACTGTTTTACTGTCATAGCGAGCAGGTCTCCTGACAGCATGCCTGTTGCCTACTATAATATTATTGTCCATACTATAATTTATTAATCTTGTTCTAGATCTTTTACAAGCTCTTTAAATTCTGGATATACTGTTAGATAGTCAGTTTCTGCTATTTTATCAAATTCATGTAGAAATTTCCCCACTGTGATATTTGACTTTATATCTGCATCTAATAAAGAAATTCCTGTTTGGATAAGAGTGTTTGCTCCGGGCAGTGAGTAGTTTTTATTGAGAGCTATTAATTTTTCTCTGTATAATTTTTTAACTGCTGGCGGAAGATTTCCTGCATGCAGGTGCGGTTCTAATACAGGTGTAGGCATAAGGTGCGTAAATTTAATACCTGTTTGAGTCTCCAAAGACATTATAGACTCTATTAGCTCGTGTAAGTAGCCCACATTCATGGCACTGATTGTAGTGTTTACACCTATGCCATAGCATATTTCTTTGAGCTTTTTTAAATTTTCTGTAATGTTAGGCCATTTACTACCATAGCGAATATATTCGTGTATACGATCAGGCCCATCTATACTGACATTAACTGTGACCTTTGCTGTGATATTTTTTAATGCGGTATAAATTTTAGGATGTATAACACTGAGGTTGCTGGACAGCGTTAATGAGTTAAAAGACCTAGACTCCCGTTCTACCATGGCTAATAAGTCTATACAATCTTCATCTATTAAGGGCTCGCCACCTGTTATAACTAATCTTTGTAAGTTACCAAATATACCCGACAGTAATTTAATATCAAAATTATTATCAATTTTTGCCCTATAAAAATCATTTAGAAATTGACTTTTCTTACTGAGCTCATGCAGTCTAGAACTGCTGGCAGGATGACACATTCTGCAGGCGAAATTGCAGGTATTCTTAAGTGTTATATGAATTACTCTGGGCAGAGCAGTAGTTGTAATATCCTGATTGAAATTTTTATACGCAGCATTTTTAAACTTCTTATAAGAGAAAGATTCTTCGGGCACTGCACAGGCCGCACATTCTGGCCTATCTATATTATTGGCTAAATCTTGCCTTAACTGCGAATATTTTTCTCCCGTCCATACTGATAGAAAATCAGCAGGATTGCCCATGCTATCACTGATGTATTTACAGCAGGGGGAAATTTTATTATTTTGAAGATTTATTTCTGTGTGCAGCCATGGAATACTACAGATATTATTCTTAATAAGGTCGCCGGAATTCATTTCAATATTTATTGAATAAATATTCAAATGAAAACATCACATGGCATAGAAATACACCCAGGTCAATTAGGCTTATCTTTTAGTGGAGGTGCAGACAGTGCCGTTCTACTGTATATTTTATTAAGCACTGTAACAGATACTCTGCACTTGTATTCTTTTTATGCAGAAAAGAAAGCACACATAGCAGAACCTATAACAGATAGAGTTCTGAAAAAATGCATAGAACTAACCAGCAACAGTAATGTAGTGCATCATAAAGAATACATCAAAGAACAAACTCCTATGCTGGTTCATACTCTGTTACAGAGTTACATTAAGCGTGACAGTCTCAGTAAGATGTATAACGGCATATCTAAGTTTCCCCCGGACACAGTCATTGATCAATTTAAAGAACAGATCAAATTTGACGACCCCTATGTATATCAACGTAGAAAAGCCAGCGCAGTTTATGATTTATATTTTGGAGAAAATTTAAGTTTTTATAGACCCCTGGCCAACATGGATAAAAAAGACGTAGCCGATTTGTATAGGCAGCTGGATTTAGAAAGCAATCTATTTCCATTGACAAGAAGTTGTGAAACTGTCAGCTCTCCGGATCAGCATTGCGGGCAGTGTTTTTGGTGCGAAGAAAGACACTGGGGCTTCGGGCACCTTGAATAAATATCTGTATGTTCAAGCAATTTAAGGGCGCCTATCCCGGATTTAATCAATTAGTGCAATGGGCTTCTGGCCTAGTGGAAGAAAAGAATCTAGCAGCAGATCTTTTTAACTATCCAGACGGCCAATTGGCTGTGCAAACAGACGACGATTCAACAACTGATTGGACTCGCGGCATAGGAAAAAGCACAGCCAAGACCCCAGAATGGGAACATCAATTTTCTAAACTGCAACCTGATCTGCGTAATTCAATAGTAGAAGAATATTTGGATTGGTTGGGTGTTCCGGTTTATAGAACAAGAATAATGGTAAGCCGCCCCAAGACTTGTTACAGTATTCACCGCGATTACAGCCCTAGATTGCATTTGCCGTTGATAACTAATAAACAATGCTATTTTGTTTTTAAGGATCCTGCCCAATTCATACACATGCCCGCAGATGGACAGACCTATTGGGTCGATACTAGAAACGAGCATACGTTCATGAATGGCAGTGTAGAGAATAGACTACATTTGGTTATGATTGTAAAATAAACTATGATTACTATTACCGAAAATGCAACCAATAAAGTTGCTGAATTAATCCAAGAAGAAGCTGAAGTTAGGGCCCTGCGTATCTTTGTGCAGGGTGGCGGCTGCTCGGGTTTCCAGTATGGATTTGCCTGGGACAACGATATCAGCGACGAAGACTTTGTTATAGAACAACAGACGGTGAAGTTTGTTATCGATGCCATGAGCATGCAGTATCTACAAGGCGCCACTGTTGATTATGTAGAAAGCTTCGAAGGAAATAGCTTTGTAATTTCCAACCCCAACGCAGAAACTACCTGCGGCTGCGGCAGTAGCTTTAGTGTCTAAAAAATGATAGTTAAAAATATAACAGAAGCTGTTATATATGAAAGCACAGATGGCGAGCAAACCATCTACATGCGTAATAGCGGAGATTTTCGTCCGCATCAAAAAGTTAGCCATGACAGCACAGAGTCCAGAGAGTTGGTAAAAACTCTCGAAGAAGATCGTCTCTGGGGCAACATAAGACGTGCTGCCAAAACCAACCCAACCCTACAACGTGCCCTAGACGAAGTAGTTATGATTTATAACTTGTCAAAATAATTGACCCAATCAAAATCTGTGCTATAATTAGTCATCTTCGGCCAAATAAGGATTGTAAAATGGACTATAATCAAGCAACGGTTTTCCTGCGCGAAACTATCCGCAAAACCAAGTATGAAGCATCAAAGCGTAGGAACCTAGACTTTGATATTGACTTGGCATACGTGCTATCTGTTCTAGTTGAACAAAAGGGAAAATGTGCATTAACTGGCTGGGACCTTGAGTTTGTTCGTGGCGGAGACTGGAACGGCAAAAATCCCAATGGTGCAACAATGGACCGTATTGATAACTCAAAGGGCTATGTTCGTGGCAATATTCAGCTTACTTGCGGTCTTGTTAATACTATCAAATCTAGTATGGATAACGATGCTTTTTTAAAACTCTGCAAGTCTGTTACAGAAAATAATTGACACATATTGATTTTGCCAGTATAATACACTATAGTTGATTAATTCTGGAGATAGTTATGACCATGCATTTGGCACATCCTGCACTGACTATGGGCGGCCGGCGTAAAGGTAAAGTTAAATTTCGTAATGCTGAAGAAGCCCGCAAAGCTCGCGAGCTAGACGAGTCTTGGAAAGAACTACAGAAGAAGTGGGCAGTTGATGCAGAAGATAAGAAACGTCAACGTGCTATGGCAGCAGAACCTTTGAATTATTCACTGTCTGCTCCTCCTGGCCGTGTTACCAGCAATAATATCAAGAGCCTCAATACAGGAGAAGCGGGGGTTTCGACACATCGTGCCAATCCAGTATATACTGGCACTAAAGTTTTGGGCATTGGTACCATGCACAAGTCAAATGCCGTGCCTATCTTCTCAGACGATGATGCTAAGGCTATTTCTAGTATGCGTAGGTAAATATATGCATTATGAAAATTCCTCAATCTGTATGGTTGATGCACTGCACCAATCCCAAATGCGGTCATAGCTCAGAAAAGCACACTAGCGAACCTGATGTAATCTGCCAAAGGTGTGGTGGATTTGTAGCTGTCACCGAACATATAAAATTTATAGAAGAAGGTAATAAAGAACACAATGACCTACGTAGTAACTGAAAATTGTATCAAGTGTAAGTTTACAGACTGTGTGTCTGTATGCCCAGTTGATTGTTTTGTAGAAGGTCCCAATTTCTTGGCAATTAATCCAGACGAGTGTATCGACTGTGCTGTCTGTGTGCCCGAATGTCCTGCTGATGCTATCTATGCTGACACAGACGTTCCAGCCAATCAACAGCACTTTATTGCACTCAACGCCGAACTGGCTCGATCAGGATGGCGACCAATTACTAAGAAAAAAGAACCGCTTCCGGACGCTGACGACTGGAACGGAAAGACCGATAAACTTAATCTTCTAGAAAGGTAAAATATGAGCTCATATGCAATTTATCGAACAGCCGGTGAAATTAACTCGGCTATGGCCCGTGTCTACGGACACATGGGTTTGGCAGTTATTACATCAATGATTGTCAGCTATTTTGTAGGTAATAGTCCTGCACTATTGGCATTTTTCTTCACTGGTGTAATGAAGTGGATTGTAATTTTTGCACCACTTGTGGCAATCTTTGCTATTGGCTTTGCTATGGAAAAGGCGGGTAAGGCTGGAGCACAGTTGATGCTACACGGCTTTGCTGCCTTAATGGGACTGAGCTTTGCTACTATCTTCGCTGTCTATAACATGGGCAGTATTGTAAGTGCATTTATGGGCGCCGCAGTGCTATTTGGTACACTCAGTGTCTATGGATACTTTACAAAAACTAATCTAGATAGCATGGGCAAGTTCTTGTTCGTTGGCCTAATTGCAATTATTATTGCCAGCGTGATCAACATCTTTGTAGGTTCATCGCTATTCCAGATGGTAATCAGCGCCCTAGCTATTATTGTATTCCTGGGACTAACTGCTTACGACACACAGAAGATTCGTGAAGAAGTCAGTGTAGATAATAATGGTATTGCTGAAATTCGCGGTGCTCTAACACTGTACCTAGACTTCATCAACATCTTCCTAAGTCTACTACAGTTATTCGGTGAAAGAAAAGATTAATGGAACCAAAACTAAATGCAGGTGACGACATTGTAGGTGGCGCCGTCTACCAAATAAACCCAGAGGGCGTCCACGAAAGCCATGACATCTTGTCTATGTTTAAAGACAAAAGAGTTTTGGTCTACGGTGGTCCTGTGCCCTTTGGCAGACTAGATACTCAACAGTCCCGGGAATATGCTGAACTAAGCTCGGAACTGTTGGGTGCAGGCATCGATGAAGTCTGTGCTATATACTGTCAAGATGCTTTTGTCATGAGGGAATTTGACAACAGAATCAAACAGGATTTCCCTGATCACAAGGTTAATTTCTACGGCGACGGTGATGCATTTTTTACCAGAGCACACAAGTTAGAATTTAATTTTACATATCAAGGCCTAAGTATTCGTTCTATTAGATATGCCATGGTAGTTAAAAATTGTGTGATCGAATATGTAACAGCTGATCCATTTGAAGTCATCGAAAAAACTTCTGCCCAAAAGATGCTAGAATGGCTAAAGAACTCCAAGTAAAAGACATTATCGAATTGGTTGAGGAAATCGACAGCGAAGATCCTATTGATTGGGGCATGCTGAATATTGATGAAACTCAGGCCACCGAATTAGTTGCAAATAATCTAGTAGAGCAGTATAATGCTATATGGTCTAAGATGAATGAAGATGAAAAGAACATCATCATGCTGGCCACTATTGCCAAGTTGGTAGTAGAAAACTTTACGCTCAACTTAAAATTAATGCAACGATGAAGCCCAAGTTCCAAAAGCTCTACAACAACATAGCCCACGAAGTAGCCAAGATGAGTCACGCTCGCAGGCTACAAGTGGGCGCAGTTATTGTCAAAGACGATCGTGTGATCAGCATGGGCTACAATGGTATGCCAGCCGGTTGGGAAAACGACTGCGAGTATAAGGACTATTGTCTAAGCAAAGACTTTACGGGCAATTACTTTCCTGGTACCGAAGAAGAATATCCACTAGAAGATGAGCGCGGCAGGTACCGTCTCAAAACAAAACCAGAAGTATTACATGCAGAATCAAATGCTGTATCGAAATTGGCGAAGAGCAATGACAGTGGCGATGGTGCTGACATTTTTATCACTCACGCCCCTTGTATTGAGTGCGCCAAACTTATATATCAGTCAGGCATTCGCCGTGTATATTTTAATCAGAACTATCGCGACGATTCCGGAATCCGTTTCCTAAGGCAGAGCGGAGTAGAAGTAATCAAACACGAGGATGAATAATGGCAACTTGGAAAATCACAAACTATCATAAAAAGAACGCTGTCGAGCGACAATTCTGGATCAAAGATGGCAAAGTCATCATCAGGGAAGAAGGCTTCCGCTGGGGCACTTGGTCCTGTGAAAGCGATGAACAGCCTGACATTGATCTAGCCAACCCAGATGGCTACGAACTATTCGGCACAGAATACGACTGGGAAATGGAAGAAATGATGGACGGGTCGTGGGCAGAAACTACTGCCGGTAACGATGCAACCACAGAAGAAGATATAGAAGAATTCGAAGCTGCTTGGGAAGAAGACAGCTATGATGGTGTAGAGAATCTGGGTTGGGTCAACGATGAAACTGAGCATTGGATCTATGGACCTCTGCAACTTACTAATGAAGATACTGGCGAAGAATTTACAGGTTGACTATAATGGAAAAACTATATCGCATCACACCCTTGGAAAAGAAGTCAGTTGAATACTTTGTAGATGTATTCGAACGCTTACCTGACGGCACTATACGCGGCTTTGATGTTACAGAAGTGTGGCGTTGGGGATTTGGTTTCCGTCCTGAAGACGAACCTGTTTGGAAATTTGAAACTGATCGTGTGCATTGCAATCCGCAAGTAGGCTGGGGCTGTGATTTAGACGACCTCATCTCAGTCTATGTAAACTTCAGCGATGGTTTCACTGACGAAGAAAAAGAAGAAATCGAAGCTATCTTACGCTACGAAAAAGAAGATGAAGATGGGCGCTGTGGCACCGGTTGGTTATATGACGGCGACCATAACTGGGAAATCGAAGATGACCATGTGGCTATTATTGGCCCTGTAAAGATTGATCTAGTGGATGCCAATGGTTATGGCGACAGTGCTATATTAGAAGAAAACGTGGAGCCTTACGATGAATAAAAAATGGGTGTTACCAGTAGAAGAAGATCCAGAAACAGGCGATGCAATCATTCAATTCCCCGAAGACTTTTTAGATCAAACTAAATGGAAAGAAGGCGACAAGTTACGCTGGATTGATAATAAAGACGGGTCATGGACATTGAAAAAAATAGATGATGCTGACACAGAAGAAACTCTAAATAAAGAAATAAAATAAATGGATATCATGCTGGATATCGAGACGTTTGCAACAACGCCCGATGCTGTAATTATTACCTTAGGTGCCATTAGGTTTGATCCTTTTGGCGACGATCGCGAAAGTTTTGAAGGCGATAAGATCCTTATGGATACGTTTTATCGCCGCATCGATCCAGCCAGCTATGAAGGCCTACAGCATAACATCGACGATAATACTCTAGCATGGTGGGGTCGACAAAGTGCAGAAGTTCAGCATGAGGCCTTTACAGATGACGACCGCCATCCAATTCAGACTGTCGTGCGGGACTTTCATGTATGGTGCAAGAGCTTTGATAATGTCTGGGCTAATGGTCCTGCATTTGATATAGTAATGTTAGAGCATATTAATCGAGAACTCAAACGTGGGTATCCGTGGAAGTATTGGCAAGTCAAGGATGCTAGAACTGTATACGGACTAGTAGAGCACGAGCGTCCTAATCCCAGACTGCATCATGCCGCATGGGACTGTTGGAGTCAAATTGTAGCTCTACAAAGTTGTTTTAGGAATTTAAATATAACAAAGTATCCGGAGCGAAACAAGTGAGTGAAAAAAATACCAATGCCTTTAGTTGGTTACATGGGCTAGAAGAATATTTTGCATTTGTCAAAGATCAGCAGTCACAGCAGTATGTCAAATTCTTGCTTAAACTGTTGTATGCAAACAATCCTGTAGTATCTGCCACGCCCACTGGCAGTATGGAAGAATTTGTTTATACACTTCGTAAGTTTGCTACTAGTCCTATTCTAGACATACTATACAAATACTATAGAAAAGAACACGACCCCGTTGTGCTACAGGATGCATTTAGCAGGGGTCAGGTACAGAGTAAAATTTGGCTGGCAACTGAGTTAGCAAAAATAAAAACAGATTTCGATGTAGCTTTTTTACTGGGCGGTTGGTACGGACAATTACTGAAATACTTCGATGCAGTCGATATACGATATAAAAAGGCTAGAATCATAGACATGGACAAGACAGCATGTCAAATTAGTGATACTATTTTTAATCTGAATAGACTGAATAACTTTGATGTTAAGTCTGCAGAGATGAGTATAGAAGATATTGTATGGAATAAAACATCGGCTATTTGTTCTATCACTGACTATGGCAAGGAAAAAACATACTCCGAATCACTGTTTCCTGATCTAATAATTAATTCCAGTTCCGAACACATGTCAGATGATTGGTTCTTTAATATTAAATTTAAAGAATACAACCCTAATCCCATTGTTGTTATTCAAAACAATAACCTATTCGACATTCCTGAACATGTCAACTGTGTGCATAGCGTAGATCACATGCGAAAGAAATTTCCCATGCAGGAAGTATTATACGAAGGTGAACTACAGTTAACTGGATATAAAAGATTTATGCTTATAGGCAGACCTTGACAAAGTTTAGAATACAGAGTATAATTACTCAAGCGGCTCTCGGACATTCATCCCGCTATATAAATTCTGCATGTCATCAAACTTGCTACTTTTAAAAGGAGACTAGAGATGGCAAAATATCTTTCTACAAAAACTTACGGCAACGATAGAGGTCTATCATGCTGTTTTAGACAATGGCGTTCAACCCATAGCCATTGCAGCTTACTACACGGTTACTCAATCGGTATTAAACTAATCTTTGAAAGCGAAACACTAGATGATCGTAATTGGGTCATGGACTTTGGTGGACTCAAAGCGTTCAAAGAATGGAGCGAGTGGATGTTTGATCACACCATGATCATCGCCAAAGACGATCCAGAATACAAAACATTCGTGGAGCTAAATCGAATCCAGGGTGGGTTCAAGAACATGGGTATCATTGATCTTCGTGTAGTTGACGCTGTAGGCTGCGAAAAGTTCGCAGAATTAGCTTATCACACAATGAACGAAATCCTAGAAGCCTATAAACAAGGAAATAGCTGGACACACCCAGATGGTCGTGTATTCGAAGCACGTTATCCTGTAGGACAAGGCGTTAAACTACGTTCAGTAGAAGTGTTTGAACACCAAGCAAATTCTGCGGTATACGAAGGATGAATAGTTTTGAAAAAATATGGGCCAGGGCTACTGGCCATTTAATGGGGAACACTGACGATGACCGTCCAGATGTTCCCATCCTTACACTACGCGAAGCCAGAATAGTTTTATTTTTAAAAACATTCTGGGTCATTGTTCACATAGTTACCTGCTTCTTTATCATGGCGAATACTATTCGCCATTGGTAATTATTCAAAGACTTCCAAGCACTTGTTCCAATGGTGGATACGATCGGCTAAACCGATTGTTCCGCCATTTATTCTTTTGCTGAGTAGAACAACGTCACCGCGATCGCAAATGTCGTTTAGTCTGTTCTTATGCCAGAACCAGCAGGCAGTTAGAATAGAATATTCAGGAGTGTTGGCCACTACATCTGGATCTTCTACTAGAGTGTCGTCGCCAAACAAATCACGACTACATTGTGTGTAGTTGGCACGACCTGTAAGCTGCACTAAACCACGACCTCTAAATGTCCAACCATCTCCGCTGGCTTCTGGACCATTGCCCATACGACCAGCATAAACTCTGTTAGCAATCATTTGTGGCTTGCGCTCATGAGCTTTGGCCAGTGCTTCATCTTGATAGTATTTCTTGAAAATAGTCATTAGACCTTTGGCACCGTAGTTTAGGTTTTCAGTCAGAATGTTAAAGTCTGCACTTTCATGCTGACACTGACTGATAAAGCCTGCTACTCGTGCAGGTGTTACGATGTAGAATTTAGGTAGCTGCTCGTATAAACCGTCATACCATTCTTGTATGTTCTTGTTTTTTACGCACTGAGCTAGCTTGTCTACTGTAAAATCAAATGTAAATTCCATGAGAATCTCCTTTTGAGTATTTATCTACTACGTTAACCAAAATGCATTTTGGTTTAAATATTAAAACGGGAGATAATCAATGAGTTGGTTCAAACATAAGCCACAGAAGTATCCAAGAAAACCCGATCCTACACCAAAGAAGGAAGAAAAATGAGTGAAGTAAAACCCCTAAGCCGCAGTGAACGCGAAGCAAAAATCAAAGACAAAGCAGGATTTGTCATTGTATTCCTAGCAGCTATTCTAGCAATCAACACAATGGTTGGCGGACAGAATAGCAGTAAGATTCAGAACAATACCATCAGTGCTAATAATCAGTGGGCATGGTATCAAGCTAAAAACGTTCGTCAAGTTCTATACGAAACAGCCGCAGTGGAAGCTAAGATTCCTTCAAACAAAGAAAAGTTTGAGGCCGAAGCAAAGCGTATGGAAGCAGACAAAAAAGAAATCATGGAAAAGGCTAAGAAACTAGAAGCTGAACGCGATGTAGCTCGTCAAAAGAGCCCATGGTTTACATGGGGCGGCAGTATCCTACAAATCGCTATCGTTTTACTAACAGCCAGTATCTTAGCTGTCAGCATGCCTATGTTCTGGATCAGTTTAGTAGTGGGTGCCGTAGGTACAACATTTGTCAGTCAAGCACTTTGGATGTGGTTGCCAATAGTAATATAAGGAGACGGGGATGGACTTTTTAAAATTAGTAGCAGAAGTTGGCTTTCCGATTGCCGCTGCCTGCGGTGCTGGTTATTTTGTGTTCTTAACACTGAAGTTCATCCTTGCAGGTGTTACAAGCAGTGTTAACGGCATGGGCGGCATTATCAAGGGATTAGACGCTCGTGTTGACACTATGACTAACCAATTACAGCGTATTGACGTTAAGGTAAGTCATGCACTAGGTCTTGCACCCGACTACGATAGAATCGCAAGGGCGGAACAAGCAGACCAGAGGAAAGATTAATGACAAAATATGTTGACTTCGACTGGGAAATGAATGCATGGGGCATAAGACTTGACACTGACATAGATGTTCAAAAATTAGGCTGGCAAGAGAACGATTACTTTAAACTAGTCAAAGTCGATGATACATTAAGATTAGTTAAAGTCGAGGAAGTGGAAAAATTTATAAGAGGATTAGAGTAACATGGACATAACAGAAATGATTAACAAATACGGCTTTCCGATTATATCGGCTGCTGGTATGGGATACTTCATCTACTATGTATGGACTTGGGTGACTACGGAGATTAAACCTGTTATAGGTCAGGCCAACGGAACTCTTATCGCTCTTATTGATCGTATCCGCATGCTGGACAACGACTTGATTAGACTAAATCAAAAGGTAGAAACTGTCATGGCTTTGCGTGGCAAGACTATTGAAAAGGAACGTATGATTGCTGACAGTGAAATCAACGTTGATCCTTTAAAGAAGAAACGCGAAGAAGATGCTGCTAAAAAAGCAGCCGATCAGCCTCCCATTGGCCCTAAGCGCAAGGCCACAGCACAAGAAATTAAAGACGCAGCAGGCGACGATTAAGAACGGCAAATAGGGCGAACACCGTTAAGAGTGATGCCCATTTTTGCCCATTCGTCTTGCTTACCGGCAGCATAGTAAGGCCAATAATACAAGTGTAAATACCACCTTACTGATTCATCAAACCACCATAGATAAAAATCACTTGCTTGTTGCACGGAACACACCATCCCAGTCTGCAGGTAAATTAGCTGCTTTCATCTCTTCGATACGTTCTAGCCACAGGTCGTAATAGTTATCCATGTTGCCATCAAACTCGCCTTTTAGCTCGTTAACTAACAGTGCAGCCTGTCGCCAATCTTGGTTGCGATAGTGCTTTAGCATTTCATTGTGAGTTTCGCGTGCCATTAACCATTCAGGCATAGCACCAGCATTGGGATTAAAGAATACTGTATAGATTGTTACACCTTCTGTTTTACCTTTAACAGCAATACAGTCTAGTTCTAGTGTAAAGTATTCGTCGCCTAGACGTTCGGCAGTTATGGGTCCAAGGACGATGAGCACTCCGTAGTTCTTGCTTTGGCCTTCAAGCCTCGAAGCCAAATTAACGGCATCACCGAGACAAGTATAATCAAAACGCTGCTCGCTACCCATATTGCCAACCACAACAGTGCCAGTGTTAATGCCAATGCCCATGCCAAAGGCTGGCACACCTTCACTGCTAATCTCTTTATTAAATCCATCTAAATCCCCTAACATTTCCAGTGCTGCTTTAACAGCATCTTTACAGTGTTTTGTTTCATCTAAAGGTGCGTTCCAGAAAGCCATCTGTGCATCACCAATATACTTGTCCAGTGTGCCCTGATTTTCTAGAATCTTACGAGTCATAGCAGTCATGTATCTGTTCATGATCTTAGTAAGTCCTTGCACATCCTTGCCGTAGTGTTCGCTGATACTTGTAAAGCCGCGAACGTCTGTAAACATAATTGACAGTTCTTTTTCTTCACCACCCAGTTTTAATAGACTAGGGTCTTTGATTAGTTTAGCAACTAAGTCTGGACTTAGATAGCTGCTGAACTGTTTCTTAATCTGTTGCTTGAGCAGGAATTCTGTAATGAACTTACTGATATAGGCATGCATACCAACAATCAATAGTCCCACGCTGAATGCTGTAACGTCAAATAGATATTGATATTCTCTATAAGCATACATGCTGGCTGCAATACTACCATAGATAATTACACCCGTTGCAACAACACCTACATAGGTCCAACGCATTAAGAATATCATCAACACACCTAGAACGGCTATACTAGCTGCTTCGATGTAATCTGCATAGCCACTACGTTTGATATTACTCTGTGTGACCATTGTGCCCATAACTGTGGCCTGTAAGTAGTGCGGCCAAACTTCACCTGCTGCTGTAGCTATAGGGTTAGCTAAACCAGCTGCACTTAGACCCACTACAACAATACCTTTGTCGAAGGAGTTAGGCAAGTCTGCTAGGCTGTGTTCTTTGGGCTGATTACGCCAGTCAATCCAAATACGACTTAGCTCATCTGTTTCAAACTTAGCCATACCAGGTATACGAACTGCTTCTATACCCAAGTCTCCTACCTTGGCCTGTATCTTGTCAGCACCTGCTGCTCTAAGTGTTTCTAAACTTATAGCAGGATGAACATTTTCGCCTGCTTGAATAATTAGTGGCACACGACGAACAACACCGTCTACTTCAGGAAATGTATTGACAACACCGACACCTGCTGCCAGTTCATTGATAACATCAACGCTGGTTATTAGTCCTGGATATGCTACTAGCATTCCTTCGGGGTCTTGTCCCAGTAACTGAACAGGGCTACCTCTGTCTGTGTTTTTGCTTTTGGTATGTGCTAGTGCAGGTATAACAACGGGTAACTGTCGCATAGTAGCTGCTAGAACAGCATCTTTGTTAAATCTATCCTTTTCCGGCATCAAGACGTTAAACACGACCAAGCCAGCATCTCTGGCATATAAGTCTTTGATTATATTAGCATAGATATCTCGGGGAAAGGGGAATTGCCCATATTTGTCTAGGGCTGCTTCGTCGATGTTTACTGTATGTATAGGAACATCGACTTTTTCTTGGCTAGTAATCAGTTGGTCGAAATAACGAAGCCTTACTGATTCTACAAAGCTAGGGTCCCAAAATCTAACAGCGACTATTAGGAAAAGAGTGACTAGTGCTACCCAAGGATTTAGGTATATTTTTTTGGCTTCGTTTTTCATAGTAAATTCCTTTTTACTATTTAACTAAAGAAAACAGAAGTCCTGTTAAGATTCCTAACATTGGAATAATCAGAAGACTCATTCCAAATAAACATATTACAAATAAAACGTATTTCATCTGTTTCTAATTACACTGACACTACAACCTGAGGGGTTAGTGCAGGTCTGCTGTAGACTGTAGGTATCACCCGCGCCTGTTTGTGTAACGCTAACTGAGTTTTTATTACCGATTAGGTTCAGTAGCGTAGAATGGTTAGAGCCAGTTTGGTTAACAGTTGCACTGTTATTGTCGCCACTGATATTAACTAGGCTAAAGTTATTGGCACCAGTTTGTGTGTTGTTAACTGAATTCCAATAGCCATTGACTGTAACATAGCTGGTATTTCCTGTGTCGCCTCTCTGTGTTAGATTTACTGTATTGATGTCGTAGGTTATTTTAATGCTGGCAGTGTTGTTATTGGTCTGTTGCAGTAGTGTGCCACCGTTGCCATTACCTGCAGATTCGAAGTTAAGAATGTTGTTGGCAACATCTCCTCCAGTAGCACCTCTTTGTGTGATGTTAACGTTATTACCCCAAGCGTTCATTTTAACACCTGTGATGTTAGCCTGTCCATATTGAGTAACACTGAGTGCTGTGCCGTTGCCGTTGACTACTGCCCAGCCACTGTCGGTACCTGTAACAGCATTGTTATTGCCTTCTTGTGTTACACTAACGCTGGTGTTTGCCCAAGCATTAATTTGCTTGATGTAGACACTGTTGCCTCCTGTGTTAGGAGCAGCTCTAGAGTAAACAGGTGCATTACCAGTTGTAGACGTGATACTATATGTGGTGCTGGTAGAAGATGAAGGAGTGCCGTTGCTAGTTGTAGTAGATCCGTCACTCCAAGTTGTAGTAGTAACCGGTGTTGTTGTAGTGGTAGTTACTGTGGTTGTGCCCACAAAAGTATCGTTAAAGTTTCCTGTAGTAGTAGGACGAGTTACAGTAATAGAACCGGTGTTTGAACTTGAACTACTGGTTGATACACTGTTACTAGTAGATGTGCTGACCACTGTAGGACTTGCTGCTGCCTGCACAGGATCAACTGGTGTTGTGCTTCCGCCACCACCTAAGTCTGTGCTGGTCGTTGGATTGTTCGTATCATAAATGTAGGTAATTTCAGCAATCTGCATACTGTCACAGTTTAGTCCGCAACCTGTTCCTGCTTTGGTTGTGGGGAATTGAATATAATAATAGAAGTAAGCAGTGGAGTTGTTGATGTTAACAACGCCGCTGGTAGTAAATCTACTGTCACTTAGGGCCAATGGTCCTTCGCTGATCAATGTCCAGTTAACGCCATCGTTACTGCCGTATAGTTTATAACTGGTAGGATCTCTGCCCGGAAAGTCGTTGGCAGTGGTAATAGTAAAGCCTGTAGCTACACGACCTTGACTCCAACGAACAGTAACACCGGCATTGAACTTGTCAAAGTTTAGATATTTTGTATTAGGGTTATTATCAAATGCGTTGGCAGCACCCTCGCCTGCAGGACTGTTGTAACTGGTCGGCCAGATGTGTGTGATTCTAACAGTGGTTGAACTTGTAGAATAAATCCTTGTGGGATTGGGTGTAGGTGCTGCTGTCTGTCCCGCAGCCAAAGGTGTCGAACTCTGTGGCACGTAGGCCTGTAGCTGTGAGCTAGTTGGATTTAACTGTTGAATAGTAAAACTACCAGACTGTCCTATGTTGTAACCTTGCTTAGTTGTAATCAATGTGCCCCACATGCCGTTGCCGTTATAGAAGATAGCACCGTCTGATAAACTGTGGAATGTACCTGTGTTGTTGATTACCTTATAAACAGATCCGTCGCTATTGTAAACAGCCATACCATATGTGCCCGGATTAGTAGTGCTGTTGAAGAAAGCTATATAACGACCATTGCTACCTGCATCCGCTGTCTGTGCAGCAGTCCAACGGGCAGCACTTGTTGTTTGTGTAGCATAGTTAACTGAACTGTAGATATAGTTAAATCCACTAGCATACAATACGCCACCGCTGACATACCATTGAACGTCGAAAATCTGTGCAGTGCTGAACTTAGCGTCTGTGATAGCTGCAAATGCATTAGAGCACAAGAACATTAATGTTAATAGTATTTTTTTCATTTGTAGCTCTGATTAATAACGATTGTTCCCTGTGGTTTACCGTATGGACCGCTAAAGTTAAATGCATCTGTCAGTCTGTCTTGTGTGACTACGACTAGCACTTTAGAATCATTTGTAAGTGTTATGGCTGTAAAGTTGTTGCCGTTAGGACTTAAACTCATATAACCCCAACCAATTTGGTTTAGATTTGGGTTATCATTTTTATGTATAGAAACAACGTGTTCGTTTTCTGCTCTGTTACCTTTGACTTCTACGCCCTTTTCCTTAAGCTCTGTTAATAGACTCAGGGCCCTGTCTTCTTCGGCCTGGGCAGCAGTTTTTCTCTCTTGTTGTTCTTTACGCTGATCGTCAGCAGCCTTGGCTTCTTCGTTGGATATGCCACCGGAACTGTCTCTTTTAGCATCTCCGGTTCTTTCAGCAGCACTGCGAGCAGCCTGTTGAATTGTAAGACCCAAGTTAGTAGAAGGTGGACGAATCAACAAGTTGTTGCCAATTGGTGTGTTGCTTAGGTTAACTATAACAGGAGGACTTGGCGGATTAGCCGCAGTCTCTACAATAGTTGCTTGGTAGGGCTTGTCTAATGTAACAATGCTCAAGCCACTGTCTACATCAATCTTACCGCTGCCACAAATAAGTCCTTTTAGGTTAATGTTGTGTTCTATTTCACAAGAGGGCATTAACATAATAAGACTCTTACCAGTCTCATCTACGCTCATAACAAAGTCTGTACCGCGAACAGCAATAGCCGCAGTTGGTGTATTAATTTTTACGCTGTTAGGATTGTTGTGTGCAATATTACCAGACACATAGCGAACTGTGCCAGCAGCAGCTTTTAGGTTTAGTTTGCCGCCGGCTGCATTTTTAGGATCATAAACGAAATCGTCAATGACTAATGCACTGTTCTCCGTGACCTTTACACTGGTATTATCTTTGAATTTAATATTGACGACACCGTTTTTTGTTTCAACTTTGTCGTTGGTTTTGACTTCAGTGCCCTTAGTCACTGTGATTGTTTCTTTGCCGCGTTTAATAGTGGCTGTGCCGGTAAGGTCAATGACAGACCCGATATCGGCACGAGCCACAGAACTAACAAGCAATAATAACAATGCCCATCTTTTCACAGAAGCCCCTTATTAACGGCTTCTTTGAATGATGTTAAAGCTGCCGCCAGCTGCTACAGCTTGAATGTTAGCCACGTTGGCAAATGTACCTGTTTGGCTAATATTGAAAGTTGTACCACCTGTACCTGTTTGAGCTAACACTAAGCTGCTCATACTTGCGCTGGTCTGAGTAACGTTAACAGTGTTGTTATCACTGCTGGTTAGGTTGATCAATGCCTGTTGTCCAGCTGTGCTGGTCTGTTGCATGGTCACAACGTTGCCATTACCAGTTGCATATACCGCTGCCTGTAGTGCAGGACCGTTGCCAGTATAGCTCATAGCGTTACTGTTACCAGTAAATCTTAAATCCAAAGCAGCAGCATTGCCTAATGGATTTCCTGTTGGTGAGCAGCTTGTTGTTAGACCACAGCTGATATTGGCTGTGTTGCCGTCACCACTTTGTAGTAGGTATACGTTGGCAGCATTACCAGTAATTTTCATTGTATTGATAATGTTGTTGTTGCCTGTTTGGTCGATAGTAACGACCTGTGAATTACCATTTAGGATTACACTGTTGATAGTGCCTGCGCCATCGGAACCAATACGGTTACTGTTACCGTCTTGATTGATGCTGACCGTTGGAGCATTACCAGTTTGTTCTAAATAGATAATGTTTGTTGTGCTTGCATTTAGAGCAGCGGTTACGCCTGCTGCGAAACGTGTTGTTGCGGCAGTTGTAATAGCTGGTGCAGCAGCTTGACTTGGTGCAGTAGGCGCAGTTTGTGCGAATGCATTACCAGCAAATATACCTGCTACCAATGTTGCTAATAAAATCTTTTTCATTTTGCGGATTCCTCCTTAAATTTCCACAAACCTAATTTCTCGCCCTTCTTCACCAACTCGACAATTCCTTGCTCGATTGCTGAACGAAGCGCATAGTTACCAGGTTCATTGAAGGTCTGACTTGAGTCAAATTCAAATGACCTAGTACCTTGATTATAGAATCTCATTACTGTGGCACCGTCCTGGGTGCTCAGTAGATTCTTTTCTATTGTGACAGAAGTTAAGACTTCGCCAGTTTGAACACTGACTAATCTCAAGCTGATTACAACTTGGTCCTGAGTATATTGTGTGTAGGGACCGATGCCAAATACTGCAACACCAGTTCCGCCTGTTAGGACATTACTATTGTAATCGATAATACCACCTTCTAATATAACGCCCGCCAGTGTTAATGGTGGTAAAGGTTTTGCGTTTGCGCCTTCGTAGATCTCACGAGTTTGCTTGATCATTTGGCGTTCTTTTAATAAATTGTCTAAGTTTACACGCTCAACAACAGTGAACCATTGGCGGTTACCTGCTTCTGTTAAACTCTTGATTAGGTAACTTTCTGCACCTTGTGTTACGGCTGTGCTGAATAAACTTAATGTTGCACTGGGCTTACGTTGACCTGTTAGGTCTCTAAAGCCATAAACTGCTACAGCGATCTTAGGACCAGCCGGAGCAGGAAGTTGATTTATTTCTTTAACGATTGTTGGGGACTCTTTTGGTTCGTCTTTGATGCCAATTTCGCCCAATGGACGAATTGTTGAGCAACCTGCTAGAACTGTTAGTGCTAAGGATACTGCTGTAAGTTTTAATAATTTCATCTACTACTCCTTAGAAACTAAAGCTACTGATAGGCACAGTGATCGTCTGTGTTGGTGTTGCGTTCCATGATACTGTTGCACCATCTTTTTTACCGTCAAATACTTGTAGTGTAACTAGGCCATTTAACTTTACCCAGTTAATTTTTTGTGTTTCGCTGATGGCAAATGTACCATCTGTGCAGCTTACACCGCCACCTGCTACACAATCTTTGAACAGATTGTTGGTTAACTGTGTGGCCAGCTGACTATAAACTTGACCTGTAAACAAGGCCATAAATTTTGCCAACGGTGTATTTGCCGCTGCTGCTTCTGCCGCTGCTTTGTCAGCAGCCGCTTTAGATTCTTTGGTTGATTGTGCGCCCTGACGCATTTGTTCTACTGTAAGAACATGACTGGCCCAACCGATGCCACTGAATGTAGGATTCTTAAATTGTTGAATTAATTCAGCTGATGCCAGACCAGGAATTAATGCCAACGCACAAATGATTTTTTTCATTGCTCGCCCCGTTAGGGTCATACTTATGTATGATCCGATTACAACGTATTTAACGGATTTTGGGCGGCAATTAAGTAGGTAGGTAATTACAGAATGATAGCTGCTATCGCCAAGTAGCAGGCTTGGTGAGACAGCTGATCAAGGCCAAACTGATTCCAGAATTGAGGTTTTGTATTATCCTTGCATCCGTATTTGACCTTGGTATAATCAATCATGTAATGTATAACCGCTTCGCCGGCTGCAATCAATACAATGGTTAGAGCAGCAATGGGCACAAATAAATTGAATACCATTAGTGCTACCAGTGTAGTCCATGCATGATCAATGCTATGGCTAACACCAATAGGATCCAACCATACACCTTTCTTTACAGTCTGCATGTATGTTTGAATCTTAAAATCAGCGTACCAATGCTTGATTTGAAGCAACAATAAAAGGACTAGAGTTTCCATAGTTTGTTAGGTATTTAGTAATTAAATAGAGTTTTTAATTTTATTACTGTCACTAAATACAGTATGAAAACAATACTTCTGGCTATCTTTGCCTTTTTAGCTCTGCCCGCAGGAGCCCAAATTACTGTCGAAAAACCAGTTGTTTGTATGGAAACTTCGGTATTGTTGGCAGCACTAGCCAGCGAAGAAATCAATGAAAAGATACATTGGGCAGGAAAATCAGAAGAAGATGATTCCAAATTCTTTCTATTTGTAAATCAAAAAACCAAAACTTGGACGCTGGTCCAACTCAACGAGAAAGTATCATGTATTTTGGGCACCGGCCTAAGATCCACTGATGCCAAAACTATCTCAGCCCAACGGTAATATAACCAAAGCATTTGACACTAACGTCATTAAATGCTATTATTACCCATGTGTTCGCAAGGATACGTATTTAATTCCAGCAATAAAGGAGATTTTAAAGCATGCTACGCATACTTAAAATTGTATTGATTGTTCTTGGTGCTATCATAGCGGGCTCTATAGCCTACAAGGTAATTACATACAAACTAGAAACGTTAAAGTCTGCCGAGACACAGGAAGTCAGCGAAGTCACAGCCAGTGTGCGTGATCGCCAGCTACAATGTCTTGCTCAGAATATCTACCACGAAGCCGGCTATGAGCCTTTTGAAGGTAAAGTAGCAGTGGCCCAGGTCACACTAAATCGTGCAGACAGCGGGAAGTTTCCCGGCGATATCTGTAAGGTTGTTTATCAAAAGAACGTTGTATACGATAAAGTTCTTTGTCAGTTCAGTTGGTATTGCGAAGGCAAAGCCGGAGTCAAACCAAAAAATAATGTAGCTTATGAGCAAAGCATGGAAGCCGCAAAGAAGGTTTTGCTAGAAGGATTCCGCTTGCCTAGTCTACATACTGCTCTATATTTCCACGGAGATTATATTAATCCAGGATGGAACAAGGAGCGTGTGGCCAAAATTGGTCGACACATTTTTTACAGCGATAAACCAGGAAAGAAAATATGATTAAAGAAGCCATTGAGCGAGTTAACAAACTAGCAGTTGAAGGTGCAACTACCATCAAAGAGCACTTAGTTCACGTCAGTGCAGAAACACTAGGATGGATTGCGGTAATTCTAATTCACCTCAGCACTATTCCTACTCTTATCGCTATCCTAACAGGCTTAACTGAAAAGACTCCGCCTGTTGATCTGGTGTTGGCCACATGGGCAGGCCTGTTCCTGTTCTTTGTAAAGGCTGCCATCAGCCGCGATCTGCTAAACATTGTGACCATTGGCCTGGGCTTTGCTATTCAAGCCAGCATCATGGCACTGATCCTGTTTAAATGATCGAAATAGTAGTTAAAGAGTTAAGCCTTGGCGATGTAGAAGATCCTGAGGTTTATCTCGGACCTGTTGCGTGGGATTGGTTACAAACTGACCACGGTCTTTGGTGTAAAGAACACGCCATCGAATTAGTTTACCATAAGAAAGTTGACTACAACACCTATGGATACAAATTCTATATCACAGCAAAGTTCAACAACGAAGATGGGCTGATGTATCGTTTAAAGTGGGCAAATATTAAGTGATTGATTTCAAGGCTTACTGGAACTCCAGTAAACTCTGTTGGGAAATACTAGTAGAAGAAGCCGAAGGCGATAGATACGTTCAGGTATTACGACACGCTAACACTGCACACAAAATGTTAAAAGATCACGGCGTTAAGTTTGTCGATGCTAAGACTGGTGCTTATAACGCACCCATGTTGCTGGTTGCAGATCCTGCATATTGGTTAGCAAATGAACGGGATATCGTCAATTGGTTCATCTCTTCTAACATAAAATACTATATGAAGGGCATGGTCTTGGAATTTGAATCCGATGCAGACAAGATGATGTTTTTGCTGAGGTGGTCATGAGAGCGGATATAAAACCGCAGTGGCGGAATTTAGCCAACTGGTATTGGGATAACGCCGGTGGCTACGATGGTGTGGGCATGAGTATCTGGGATATGCTCCAACGCGACTACGGCGCATTTAAAGTGTTTAACATTAATAGTGTAAGAGAAGATCGTAAGATGTGGGTTCAGTTCCCAGATGAAAAAACTTATACAATGTTTGTGTTGAGGTGGTCATGAGTAAAAATTTCAGGAGTGTGACTAGGGCTCATCGCAGTGGCTGGCACTTGGTTGAATTTGGTATCGACGATAGGAACAAACATCCTGTTAGTCATGTAGGTCTAATGATGTGGGCCGATAAAAATACTAACGGACGCTACATTGCAAACTATAAAGACGGATATCTCAGTCGCTTTGCTTTTGAAACTATAGACGATGCTGCTTATTTTAAGTTGAGGTGGTCGTGAGTATACAAGATTACATAGACTCTGTATTGTCGTCAACTAACTACCGCACCGCAGATGTAGACTGGCGTAGAAGGTTTACCGAACAAGGATACTACACTGTGCTACCTGGGCAACACGGTCTTAGACTATGGAACGAAATGCACGAATGGTGCGAGAAACATATAGGTGTTAAACACTACTCCTGGACAGGAAGTAGATTTTGGTTCGAAACCGAAGATGCAGCATTTAGATTTACTTTGAGGTGGTCATGACAGTAACTTACAAGCCTGCAAAAATCAACCCAGATATTAAGATTCCTGTGTTACACAAAGTAGTATATGCTAAAACCGTAGATCATGTGGATGCGTTTTATCAGCGAAGTTATCTAGATCACTTAGTTGATGCATGGTTGGAACAAAACTGTCGGCATCCTTACTATCACGGCCCTGGATATCTCAAAGAAAAGTTCATCGAATTTGAGTGTGATGAAGAAGCATTTATGTTTGCTCTGAGGTGGACATGAGGTTTAAGCAACGATTTGACAATGTAGGAATGTTTGAAGGCGGCCGCTGGGCTGAAATGATCCAGTGGTGCCGGGACAATCTCTATCATGGCGGACATTACGAGCCCAATTGGTTTGCACAATATCCGACTTTCTATTTTGATGACGAACAAGAATATTTGATGTTTGTCTTGAGGTGGGGGCATGATTAGGAAACAATATCGTAGGGGTCAACGAGGTTATTTTGACAACTTTATTATTTCACATAACGGTGATGAAGTAATAGAAGAAAAGTTAAAAGAATATAATGCCACACTAGGTAAGAGTAAAAACAAATACTATATGATGAATGTTAAATGGCATGATCCAAAATTGTATCTAATGTTTAAGTTGAGGTGGTCATGACTGTTACTATACCTTACTCACCGTTCAGGGAGCCGTTGGATTGGGCAAAAGAAAATTGTCCAAGTTATATCACCAATGATATACACATGGACGGATATAATAGCTATGATCATACTAAAATTGATTATCATTTTGGCGACGCCGAAGATGCTTTAATGTTTAAGTTAAGGTGGAGCGGTGAATAATGCAGTTCATTGATAAAATCAAAGAGCGATATCAAGCATGGAAAGAACAACGGTTTCTCAAGAAGCATGGTTGTGAAACATGGGAACAGTATAACTACAGATTTGATCCCGATAGAAACCAACGAGCTACCAGGATAAGGGATTACTATTACGGATATAAACATTGGACCCCGCTTGAAAGTCGTGACCACACTGCTTACTATTGGGATGTTCATCTCGACGGGATTTATGTATTAACTGAATGGTGCAAGGAAAACTTTTCCAGTAAGTTTAGGTTTGATTGGCATAGAGTAATGAAAGCGCCTGCAACTGCTAACGAATGGCATATAAATGAACTTGGCGGCGGCGATTATATTTTCTTTGCTTGCCAAGAGCCTGAAGACTTTTTTATTTTCCAATTAAAATGGGGATCATAATGATCGCAGCTACAACAAAATCACCGAATGTCGAAGATGAACTTGCTAACCAGATGGCCAAGCTGATTGCCCAGGAAATTGACTTTGAGCTGTTGGCGGATGCTCTAGCTGCCTGCGGCTGGACTAAAGTTGTTCTAAAAAGAGGAGCATTGCCCTGCACCGGCGTTGAACTACACGAATGGCGAGAGCGTAACCTCACAGGTCGATGGAAGGCCAACGATAATGTTTGGGTGTTTGAAAATCCCAAAGATGCCCTAATTTTTACTTTAAGGTGGTCATGACCGAGACTGTAAAGCCTGGGCATGTTCGTAATCTTCCCTACGAGGTTTTAGTCCTTAAGCACAAGCACAGGGATGCTGAACAGTGGTGCCAAGAAAATCTAGGCCCACGTTGGGAGGCCATAGGCAATAGATCAGGTATCTGGACATGCTTTTGGGCAGGGATGCCACGGCCGCCTGATCCAGTTAAAAGTGGCAGCTATCGTTATTATTTCGAGTCAGCTGAGGATGCCATGATGTTTGTGTTGAGATTTGGCCGTGGATGATTTTTATCAACATGTTTATAGAAAAGTAATTTATTGGCCATGGGAACTTTGGTTTGCATGGCGTCCCGTTAAGACTACCGGTGGCGAATATATCTGGTTAAGGAAAATATATAGAAGACGGGTAGTCTGTTATGCAGACATGGATGAATGGTTTCGATACGAATACGGAAATATATTTGATATATTAAAAAATGAAAGAATTTGAACAAGAATACACAGCAGGATGGAGCACAGATGTTGACACCGAACTGTTGGGTCGCGGTCTCAATGAAGATACTGTTAGGCTAATCAGCAGTAAAAACAACGAGCCCGAATGGCTGTTGAACTGGCGACTAGCTGCTCTCAACAGTCTAAAAGACATGAAAGAACCTGAGTGGGCAGAACTATCATATACTAAACCCAAGTATGATGAAATCTTTTATCACAGTCGTCCTAAGAAGTTAGCTGCCAGCATTGACGAAGTTGATCCTGAAATTCTCAAGGACTTTGAAAAGCTGGGCATCCCTTTACATGAACGTGCTGCACTAGCAGGCGTGGCTGTGGATGCTGTCTATGACAGTGTCAGCATTGGCACAACCTACAAAGAAAAACTAGCCGAAGAAGGCATTATATTTTGCAGCTTCAGCGAAGCAGTTCAAGAGCACCCCGAACTGGTGCAGAAATATCTAGGCACAGTTGTTCCACAGCGAGACAATTGGTTTGCCTGTATCAACAGTGCAGTATTCAGTGATGGTAGTTTTGTCTACATACCCCCAGGTAAACGTTGCCCACTTGAACTCAGCACTTACTTTAGAATCAACAGTCAGAATACTGGCCAGTTTGAAAGAACGCTAATTATAGCAGATGAGGATAGTTATGTATCTTATTTGGAAGGATGCACAGCACCCAAACGTGACGAGAATCAGTTACATGCCGCAGTCGTCGAACTTGTTGCCCTTGACAGGGCAGAGATTAAATATTCGACTGTGCAAAACTGGTATCCAGGAGACGAAGACGGTCGAGGCGGCATCTACAACTTCGTTACCAAACGTGGGCTCTGTAAAGGCTACAGGAGCCGTATTAGTTGGACTCAAGTGGAAACAGGATCAGCTGTCACTTGGAAATACCCCAGCTGCATACTCCGTGGTAAGGAATCAATTGGAGAATTTTACTCAGTGGCAGTTACCAAAGGCAGGCAGCAGGCTGACACTGGTACCAAAATGATCCACATTGGCGAAGGTAGCCGCAGTAGAATTATCAGCAAAGGTATCAGTTTAGGTCACAGTTCAAACACCTATCGTGGATTGGTACGTATGGCACCAACTGCGAAGAACGCTCGCAATTTTACACAGTGCGACAGTTTAATGATTGGTAACAATAGTAGATCTAACACTGTGCCCTATACAGAAATCAACAACGACTCTGCACAGATAGAACACGAAGCATCTACAGGCAGAGTCAGCGAAGAAGAGCTATATTATTTGGCTACTAGAGGATTAGACCCCGAACAAGCTGCCAGCACTATCGTCAATGGATTTTGTCGCAGTGTGTTAAATACTCTGCCTTTGGAATTTGCAGCAGAGGCCAATAAACTATTACAGGTACAGATGGAAGGTAGCATAGGATGACCCGAGACGAAATTGAACAATTTGTAAAAAGCAACGATGTTGTGTTGTTTATGAAAGGAACTCCGCAGTTTCCGCAGTGTGGATTTAGCCAACGTGCTGTGGCTATTCTACGTGCCAGCGGAGTAGAAGACTTTGCCTTTAAAGATGTTTTAGAGGATGATCTACTAAGACAGAACATCAAGGAATTCAGCAGCTGGCCTACTATTCCGCAACTTTATATTCGCGGAGAATTCATCGGCGGCAGTGATATCATGATGGAAATGTATCAGGCCAACGAACTTAAAACAATACTATTTGAAATTGAATAATGCTTAAAATATCTAATCTAACAGCAAAAATAGGCGACAAGCAAATACTAGACAATGTTAATCTTGAATTAGCAGCAGGAGATGTATTGTTGGTCACAGGACACAACGGCAGCGGCAAAAGCACTCTACTGCACACCATTATGGGAAGGGCAGATATCACTGCCACAGGATCCGTTCAAATGGACACAGTTGATCTGTTAGAGCTAGAGTGTCACGAACGTGCAAGACAGGGTGTGTTCATGTTCCACCAGACACCACCTACAATCGACGGCGTCAATACCATGACTCTGCTGAACGAGATCAACAATCAGCGAGAAGAAAAATACAGCAAGCGAGAACTAATAGACTCTGCCAAGACAACTTTTGCAGGTTTATCCTTGCCCGAAGATTGGACTAAGCGTCAGTTTAATTTGGGTGCCAGCGGTGGTGAACGTAAAAAGAACGAGCTAGTTCATGCAGAACTGTTTGCAGGTCGAGTCTTACTGTTAGATGAACCCGACAGCGGATTAGAACAAACCAGCAGGGAACGAATTAAAAATTTAATTGCTAAAAATCGTGAGCGTGGCGGTGTTACACTATTAGTAACACACGACAGAGATCTTCAAGACTTTTATCGTAATAATTCAATCGAGTTAAGCAATGGCAGAATTATATAAAGACACGCACGGTATTGACCTGCTGATCCAACCTGCAGACACAGAGCAGATTGAAGAGCATAAATTATATATCGTACAGACAGAAGATCACTGCACAGCCAAGTTTACTGTTGAGCCAAAACCCTATAGCAAAAGTAAAATAACAATTTACATCTATGCAGAAGGCTCTGCCAGTGTCGATTGTGTCTGCACTCTTAATGTGCCCAAAGAAGTCGAAGGTGTAGAAACAGATATACAAATTCGCAGTTGGCCCTTTGATCGTAGTAAAATTAAAGCACGACCAGAAATGCATATTGCCAACAGCAACATTGTGGCCAATCACGGAAATGCTCTGGGCACAATGAGCAACGAACAACGTTATTATTTAGAATCTCGAGGATTTGACAGTTATAAAGATTTAATTAAACAGAGTCTATTAGACAATGAAACAGTTACGTGATTACTTTCCGTTCTTTAATGGAAAAAATGGAGTATATTTAGACAGTTCAGCAACTAGCCAAGCACTATACACTGTCATCGAAGACCAGCACGAGTTCAATCTCAACCACAGGGCCAATGCACATCGCAGCGGCCATCGTATGGGCACCTGGATTGATCAGAAATATCACGAGTCAAAAGAATTAATAGGACAGTGGCTGGGTATTCCTTCTCCTGAAAAAAGAATTGTTTTTACCAGTGGTGCTAGTCAAGCTCTAAACGATGCAGTAAAATTCATCGAAGATAATTTCAGCAGGGCAACAATTTACATCGGTGTTGACTTCCATCACAGTTTATTTTTGCCTTTACAAAGATTAGCTGCTAGAAACAGCTTCTTTAAAATAGAATTCATCGACATTGATCCTGCTGGCAATCTAAACTTTGATCATTTAGAAAAATCAGCAGCAGCAGAACCTGGTCCGAAAATATTTGCATTTACCCCAGTCAGTAATGTATTGGGTAGAGTAAATGATCTAGAACGTGCCAAAACTATAGCTAAAAAATATGCAATGACCACTATTGTAGATGCCAGCCAGTATGTGGCCAAAAGAAATGGCAACTTAGATGGATTTGACTTTGTGGCATGGTCATGGCATAAAATTTATGGACCTACTGGTTTAGGCTGTTTAGTCTTTGGCGACAAATGGGTTGATGCGGAACCTATTAGGCCTGGTGGCGGCAGTGTTGTAGGAGTTACACTGAAAAATGTAATTTGGCAAAACAATGCTGGCCGCTTCGAAAGTGGAACGCAGAATCTAAGTGCCATAGTCGCACTACCTAGGCTGGTAAAGTGGCTCATGGAACATCAAGCAGATATCGAACTGCATGACCGCGGTATCGCTAGACTGGTAAACAGTCATGTTTCCAGAGAATTATTTAGGCCTGCTACTGAATCAGAAACCAGCTTATTGAGTTTAAGCCCCTTAACTGGCGCTACAGAAGATTATGGTTACATGCTAGATGCACAAGGAGTTATGGTAAGAACTGGAAAACTCTGTGCAGAACCACTGTTGACAAAGTTAAACGTCAACGGATTATTAAGATTAAGTTGGGCAGCTTATACCAACAACAAAGATATAGAACAGGCATTTGATGCCCTAGGACAAATACATGGCAGACTTTCAAAGCATTTACGCTGATTTATTAGCGTTAGAAGATCCAATGGACAAGTATGAATGGATCATTGACTACGGTGGTGGTGGTGTAGGCATAAGTCTTCAGTTTAAAACTGAGGAAAATCTAGTCAAAGGCTGCACCAGTCCACTCTGGGTAGTCAAGTCAAACGACCATTTAATTTGCGATGCTGACAGTTTCATAGTTAAGGGATTCGCAGGAATTATCTGCGACTGGTATAACCAAGCCACTGACAGCGAAAGACAAGAATTTTCTCTTAACACATTGAATGCTGTAGGTCTAGCACCATTGCTAAGTATGGGTAGACAAAATGGTATAGCCAATTTGATTCACAGGATTAAGCAACTATGAATGAACAGATAAAAGCTCGAATCATCGAGAATATAAAATCAGTATATGATCCAGAAATTCCGGTAAACATATACGATTTGGGCCTTATCTACGATTTGACAGTCACAGACACAGATGTTAAAATAGTCATGACTTTAACTAGTGCGTTTTGCCCTAGTGCCGAAGAACTACCTGAAGAGGTGCAGGCGGCAGCTGAAAAAGCTGTCAAAGAGTTAAATACTATTAGAACGACATCAGTAGATGTTGTTTTTGATCCTCCTTGGACTCCAGAAAGAGTTTCCGAAGAGGCTCGTTTAGAAATGGGAATGTTTGATTATGATCAAGAAAATTCTAGACTGGATCCTTGGAAAGAATGATTCTGCGTCCAGTAGTGCTGCACAAGAAAGTGCAGCCGTACCTTACAAAGTTGAAGCACCTGCTGTAGTTGAAGTCGCACCAGCAGCAGCACCAATTGAAGTGCCTCCAACCCCGGTTGCAGAAGATCTACCAGTAGTAGAAACTGCGCCAGTTACTGTAAAAGCCAAATATAAAAAGGCAGAGCTAAACAAGAAGACCAAAAAGGAACTTCTAGAGTTAGCTGCTCAACACGGTCTTGAAGTTAAGAGCCGTGCTACTAAAGAAGAACTAGTTAAAGTTTTAGCTAAAGTATGAGCATATTAACAGTAACAGAACCAGCACGTAAGCATATAGTTAGTATGCTGACACGTGCCGGTTTGCCTGCTGTAGAATTAAAATTAGAGCCACAAGGCTGCAATGGTTACAAATATACCTGGCAACCTGTGGCTGCTAACACCGGAGACACGGTGATAAATCTAGACTCTGAGCATTTGTTGATTTTAAATCATAGTGTTATTCCGTATGTAATAGGCAGCGAAGTTGTTATGGAATCATTTGGGCTTAGTCAAAGACTAAATCTAGTCAATCCAAATGCTGCGGGTGCCTGTGGCTGCGGAGAAAGTGTTAATTTCAAATGACAGACAAAAATAACAGCATCGATCAGCGTCTAAACGAATTACAAGAACAAGAACGTAGTATAATGAAAAAAATGAATACTGCTATTCGTGCAGGAGCGAACCCGACTATAATGAGTCAGTTTGATTTCATGCTACAGGAATGCAGATTCGCTCAACAAGAACTAAAATCGCTCAAAGGATCTTCTGGAGATTCTGAGTTCGATAACTTTTTGAGTATAGGTTAATGATTAACAACAAGGGTCAAATGTTTGTAGAAGATAATGATATCGTCGAACTAATGCTGGCAAATCGTCAGGTTAAGATACTTCCTAGTAATAAAAATTCCTACCATAGATTTGAAGCAGAGTGTAAAAAATATGGCATCACTACTCCTTTTATCTTAGATGACTCTGACGGCGATGTTTGCTGGAATATTCCGGATGAATTTAAAAATCTAAACATTGCTGATTATATTAAAGTGAAGCATCCTGGTTTGACTCAGGATCAACTAAAAAGAGTTAAAGAAGAACTACAAGAATTTGAACAAAGAAATCTCACAGACCTGTTGTGTTTTCTCTGCTATTTTGTTACACTATTGAGATCTAATAATGTAATATATGGCGTAGGCAGAGGCAGTAGCATCGCCAGTTATGTGTTATACCTTCTAGGTGTGCATAGAATAGACAGTTACAAGTTTAATTTAGATATTAAGGAATTTTTGAAATGAGCAAGCATAAGACAGCCCGCGGGCGCGAATTTAACATGCAGGCATTTACAGCCAACCAAGGCGACAAAATTGCAGTAGGCAACAGCGGCCGCAATGCTCGTGGCGATCTAATAGGGCCCGGTGGCAAAATCATTGCGACCAAACAAGAAATTGCAGGAGCTGTCCATGAACAAAATTTTGGATCTGGCAGTAAAAAAGTAAAATTAAATCCAATGGAGCAGGAAGTTAGCCGTAAAGAAGTTCTCGGTGCAGACGGAGTTCGACGTTGGGAAGTAACCTATGCTGATGGCAGCGTAGAGATTTTAGAAAAAATAGAAATTGATAGCACATCTGAATTAGGAGATTTATAATTGATTATCAAACCATTACCCGGAAATATTTTTGCAGTTCTGCAATTAGGTGAACGTGTTACTACTGGTGGCATTGTTCTAATGGACGACAATGGTAAGAACAGTGGTATTAGACCACGCTGGGCGAAGATTTGGAAAGTAGCAGACGATGTTACTGATGTCCAGCCCGGACAGTGGGCACTGTGTGAGCATGGACGCTGGACCATGCGTATCAAAATCAAAGACGAAAACGGCAAAGATTTTGAGTTCGTAAAATTAGATCCAAATGGTATCTTGGCTGTTCAAGATGAAGAACCCACGGATCAACAAATCGGTGACACATTTGACTCTGGTACAAGCGTTCGCCCCGAAGACTTTGGCGCTCGCTAAAGTTGACAATTCCCTTACTATAAGCTACAATTAGGCATGACTACACAAACTTATCTCTGGGTTGAGAAGTATCGACCCGCCACTATGAAAGACTATGTCTGGATTGAACCTGCACAAAAGTCCATGGTTGAGGGTTGGATCAAAAACAAAAACATCCCACACCTACTATTAAGCGGTCCTCCGGGCACAGGTAAAACTACATTGGCTCGTATGCTTTGCAATGAACTAGAAGTGCAGAAAGCAGACATCATGTTCATCAACGCCAGTCACGAAACAGGTGTTGATAATCTGCGTGACAAGGTCAGTAACTTCTGTCGTAGCATGGCATTCGGCGACTTCCGTGTTATCATCCTAGACGAAGCAGATTATCTAAGTCCTAACGCACAAGGCGTTCTGCGTGGTATGCTGGAACAATATGCAAACGTAGCACGTTTCATTCTAACTTGTAATATGCCACACAAGATCATGCCAGCACTGCACAGTCGCTGTCAGGGTTTTAGTTTCCATCACTTAGATGAAACAGAGTTTACGGTTCGTCTAGGGCAGATCCTTGCAGATGAAGGCTGCGACTTTGATGTAGACACACTACAGAGCTTTGTTAAAGCAACTTACCCAGATCTTCGTAAGGCCATTAACACAGCACAGCAATACAGTTCAACTGGAACATTGATTCTTCCACAAGCTGGCCAAAGCACAGATACCAGCGAGTGGAAGTTGGAAGCTATTGCCATGTTCCAAAATGGCAAAGTTAGACAGGCACGTGAACATATTTGCAAAAAGATTACTCTAGAGGAATATGAAGAAGTCTATCGCTTCTTGTATCGTAATCTTGAATTCTGGGGCAATGATGAAGATGTTCAAGATGCAGCCATTGTGATTATCAAGGAAGGCATGGTAAATCACAGCCTGTGTGCTGATCCCGAAATTAACTTGAGCGCGACTATTGTCAAACTTGACCGTCTGCGTCGAGGTATACTGTAAACTGCGGAAGCAAGACTCGAGTCCGACAGTTTAATTACTCACCGTATATTTTCAATACCTCAGCTACAGCAGGGTGGCGTTCTACGTCTCTCTGCTCAAACTCTACTAGACCAATCATCTTACTAGATGTTGATGCTAACTTGGTAATGAAATCTTTGAGACCGTTAGCTTCATAGCCACGATCGTGCTGGGCTAGGTCGCCTGTCACAAAGATTCTACTGTTATTACCAATACGTGTCAGCAGCATTTTCATCTGACTTGGTGTAGCATTTTGCATTTCATCTGCGAGAATTATTGCGTTTTCAAATGTTCTTCCTCTCATGTAGGCCAAAGGTGCCACTTCGATAACATTCTCCTCGATCATATTTTCGATATATTTGGGGCTCCAATATTGCTCAAATACATCAAAGATCGGGCGTGTCCAAGGTGCCATCTTATCTATAAGGGTGCCAGGCAGAAAGCCATGTTGTTCATCAACACTAACTGCTGGCCTTGTGATTACAATTTTCTCAATTCTGCCCGCCTTGAGTTCCCTCACCGCTAGTAAACAGGCCAACAGAGTTTTACCCGTACCCGCAGGTCCGATGGCAAAAACAATGCTTTTTCTCTGATCTTCTAGCAGAGCAAGATAATCTTCCTGACGTAAATTCTTAGGCAGGATTTCTACTTGCTTTTGGCGTTCTTTTCGATATCTTTCGATGTGCAGAACTGCTGCGTGTTCTTGTGGCTGAACACGTTGTTTGCGTTTGGTCATTCTAATTCCTCCATGTATGGAATGATTAGTCTGACTGCGAGTCTTGCTGTCCACATACGTATTTAATACCAGTTGTTAATTTAATATTGTTTATACCTAAAAAATTGGTAAATACAATATAAAGCAGGATTTAATAAAAATTCCTGGGCAAAGGACTAGTAGATATGTTTAGGTATTACAAAGGCGATAAAGGTGACCGCGGCCCTAAGGGAGATAAGGGCGATCGCGGTATCGGCATTATAGGTGCAAAAATAGACAGCGCTGGCAGATTAGAATTAACGTTAAGTGAAGGTTCTCCTATAAACGCTGGTACGGTCTCTATAACCGGTGCATCTATTAATGACAGCGGCAATCTTATATTAAATTCACCTGTAGGAAACTTAAATGCCGGCAATATTCGAGGACTACAACATGCTTACATAGATCCTGCAGGAAATCTGATCATAATAAAAACAGACACTTCAAATGTAAATGCAGGTAACATTAAAGGCATACAACAGGCTCAGGTAAATTCTGCAGGTCAATTAATTATAACAAGAACAGACGGTTCAATTTTAAATGCTGGCGGCGTGATAGGCCCGCAAGGTGTTCCAGGCCCGCAAGGTGTTCCGGGTGTGAGTAATATTCCGGGGCCTGCAGGTCCTCAAGGACCAAAAGGTGACAAGGGAGATAAAGGCGACATTGGCCCCGCTTTTGTCTACGAAGATTTCACTACTGAGCAATTAGACAGTTTAACTGGCCCAAAAGGCGACAAGGGAGATAAGGGTGATGGCTGGATTAAAGGAGAATATAATCCCGATACTGGTATAGTAACTTTTTCAAGTAATGATGGTTTAGAGTTTTCAACAACAGATCTACGCGGTACAAAAACTATTATAAAAGGAAGTCTGAGTAACAGTAGTCAACTGGAATCAATCGTCAATCCTTCGATTGGTGATATTTATATCATGACTGATGAATCTAAAGCAGCATGGGTATGGGACGGATTGAGTTGGGATAACGTAGGATCATTAGAAGGGCCAGCCGGAAAGGTCCAGAGCGTCAATGGTAAATCAGAAACAGACGTAATATTAACAACATCAGACATAGCAGAAGGTACCAACAAATATTATACACAAGCCAGAACTCGTGCAGACGTTAGCGGAGGCACCGGTGTAACATATACACAGGAAACAGGTGTATTTGCCATCGGCCAGGCCGTGGGAGTAAATGATCGTGTGTCTTTTAAATCGGTTACTTTTGATAATATTGCAGGGATTACAGTTGAAGAAACAATTACAGAATCCACAACGACTGTTCCTATCAGCAGAAGTCCAAGATCAATTCAAAAATTACTAGTAACAGCAACAAACGATGTGACTAAGGATGTTCATGTAGCAGAAATATTAATGTTTAGCAAAGGCACAGAAGTATATATTACTGTCTATGCAGAAATGCATTCGTCGACAAGTCCGTTAGCAACATTCTCCGGAGGAGTTAATAACCAAGGAACAGCAATATTAGCAACACCTGCAAGTGATAACAAAACAATATTTAAAGTCGTAAGAATCGGCTTAAACTAATAGGGATAGTGTGAACTATGAGTAACGAAAAATTTAAAGTCAAATACGGTTTGACTGTGGGAGAAAATGCTGCGTCTATAGATGCTGATGGTAAAATCACAGCAGAAGAAATTGTGCTGACAACATATCCAACGACTAAGGAAATTACAGAAAAAGATAATTTATATTATACTGATGCTAGAGCCAGGGCAGCGGTATCTATAGTTGACGCAAGCGGCGATGGATCATTTGCTTATAACAACTTAACTGGTGTATTCACATACACCGGTCCAAGTGCAGCAGAAACTCGTGCTCATTTTAGTGTTAATAATATCAACTCAAATAGAGGCCCAGTAGGTAGTATAAGCTACAATAAAGATACCGGAGTATTCACATATATCAGTCCGTCAACCTCTGATTTACGTTCTATCGTTGAAGTGTCTCAGGGGTCTGCTTTGAAAATCACAGACGACGGTGTTTTTACTACAAACGGTAGTATACTACCTAACCAAGTTAGAATTGGACCTAATGCAGGATTAGCTTCTCCAGTCGGCAATGATCCTGCTATCTCTATAGGTTATTCTGCAGGACAAAATAAACAAGTAAAAAATTCTATCATTTTAAATGCTACATTAACACCGCTTAATACCCAAGAGACCAACACTACAGGAGGCTTGTTTATTAAACCTATTAGGAGAGTAGATCCCGAAGTTCCTGCAGAAGAAAGATTACCATTCAAATTACAATATAATCCATTAACTGGGGAAATAACATATTCAAATGATACAGACTATTTAGATCAAGGATTAAGAACAGTCGACTATGTGAAATTTGCATCACTTACATTAGATGACTATACATTAATTGCAACACCAAATTTAGCACAAATGGCGTATAGATTTAATAAAAATCAGCAAGGGGATAAAATCTCAGGCGGCAAACCAGTATATTACGATGGTACTAAGTGGTGCTATTTTGATGGCACTGAAGTAATTTAAGGATATAAAATGTCTGCTATCAAATATAAAAATTTCTCCTACATAAAAGGTCCCAAAGGGGATAAAGGAGACACAGGTGTTGTAAAAGGCATAGGTAGAATTGTTTATAATCCTACTAATAGAACTATTGCCTTCGACAGCAATGGGTTAGCTACAACAGCGTATGTCGATCAAGCTATTGAAAATGTTTCTGTAGATTTAACAGGTTATGCTACAGAAACTTATGTCAATACTGCAATTAACAATTTAATTAACGGTGCTCCGGAAATATTAGATACGCTAGGAGAAATTGCTAATCAGCTAAACAACGACGGATCTTTATTAAATGCTGTATTAAATCAAATCAACGGAAAATTAAATATTTTAGGCGGAACATTAACTGGCAGTTTAATTTTACATGCTGATCCTATAGAGAATTTACAAGCAGCGACCAAGCAATATGTCGACAATGCAGTAAGTTCAATTCCGGTATCGCTAGACGAGTTGTCAAATGTAAACATAACTAATCTTTCAGCGGGCCAGGTATTAAAGTATAATGGAACAGCCTGGGTAAATGGCGCCGATAATAGTGGCTTAGCTTCTGTTTCTTGGGCAGATATATCCAGCAAGCCTAATTTTGCCGCAGTAGCTACTAGCGGTAACTATAATGATTTAACAAATAAGCCTAGTATACCAAGTTTTAATCAAAGTCTTAACACAACCAATGATGTTACTTTTAATAGCATCAATGCAAAAACTATTGACGTAGAAAGTTTGGAATTTACAGGTACGGGTCCTATTGCAATCTCTAGCGGTAACGATTTAAATTTTAATGCAGCAGGTGATATTAAATTCAACGGCACAAAACTGGCCAGAGTTGCTAACACAGGCAGCTATAATGATCTAACAGACAAACCTACTCTTTCTCAGCAGATATCTGTAAGTGCCAATGGCAACTTGACACTAGTAAACGGAGTTATATCTTTACCTAACGACGATACTCTTGTTGCAGGTAGTATTAGAGCTAGATACAGATCTTATGTTGGCACAAGTGGATTTGAATTTATTGCAGACGATGCAGTTCTAGCAGATCGCAACCAAACTCCAACATCAGGCACAAGAATTAAAGCTATACTAGGTTATCAAAACGAAGACGACCTTGTTGGTTTTATAGATGGCATGGAGTTAACCAGTTTAGGCAGGATTGACCTATCTGCCGGATTGATACAAATTAACACAGACGGCGGCAATAGACAAGGTTCTATATTGATGTTATCTAGTGATATTAATATCGGATCCATGTCCGATTTACCTATTGTTCTAGACGGTGGTATCGAGGTTAGAAACGGCGGCATTAAATTTAACGACGGCAGTGTCCAGACTAAAGCGTTTAGTGGCAGTTATAACGATTTAACCAACAAGCCTGCAATACCAGATAATCTTCAAGACTTGAATATCACAGACGGCGAATTCGGTCAAGTCTTGACTACTGATGGTTCTGGTAATTTTTACTTTGACGATTTATCGTCCTCAGTAGTCGATGTTAATATTGTCGGCGAAGAAATAGTATTTGGTGCAGACTTACTGGGACCAGTATCTACTACAACTTTATTGCATCCCGTTGCTACCAGTGGCAACTATAATGCTTTAAACAATCTGCCCACAATTCCTACGGCAGTAAGTCAACTGGCCAATGACAGCGGATTCATCAGCGGCGTTGCATGGGCAGATGTTCAAGGCAAGCCAGAATTTTCTACAGTGGCTATAACAGCAGACTATGAAAACTTGATCAATACTCCTGTAATACCAAGAGATATTGCACAATTATCAGACAACACAGGAATACTAGTAAATGTTATTAGTGTTGCTACACTAAAATCTATCGTTAACGACAGCGTGGATTTTGCAGATTTTAAAGCAAGGATAAGTAACCTATGAGCCAGCAAAAAGAATATATTATAACAGTAAGCGATCCTAAAGTCTGGGATGAAGTATGGGATCTGTTTACCAAAGACGGACTAGGAGATAATTTTATTCCCCAGCGAGCCGTAGAAGTAATAAATGAAAGACCTTTTAACGATTACGTAGCTCACTTCAACCTTACAGACGCTGAAGCCGCAGAGTTAAAACAAGATCCAAGATTTGCCAGCGTTGAATTAAAAGCAGATCTGCAGGATGATGTTGAAAAAGGTTTTTTGGGAGTAAGACGTCATAAGTTTGACAAAAGTGATAGTATCGACAATACTATGAAAAATTGGGGATTGTTGAGATCCACCCAGGCCGCTAATCCTTTTAACGCTAATCTATCTGTTACAGGAGACTACAACTATAATTTAGATGGCACAGGCGTTGATATTATTGTTATGGATTCGGGCGTCATGGCAGGCCATCCAGAATTTGCAGTAAACGCAGATGGCACAGGGGGTAGCCGTGTAGTTGATTTTAACTGGGCCAGTCTAGGTGTTCCTGGGGTGCCTACAGCATCTAGCATAGGGGGCTATCTAGGGGACAGTGATGGTCACGGAAGTCACTGTGCTAGTATTGCAGCAGGAAACACCTGTGGATGGGCACCGGGCGCAGCAATTTATAGTATTAGAATATTTGACGGTTTTGATACCATAACCAATCAATACCTAGGAGCTATTGATTCCGATCTAGCATTTGACCTGGTGAGAGCCTTTCATTTAAGAAAAATAAGTCAAGGAAATACTCGTCCTACTATATGCACAAACAGTTGGGGTTACAGGGCCAGCTATAGTTTTATGCAGTATACAGTATGGCGCGGAACACCGTATGCTGGCACTCTTAGAAATACTGCTTATGGACAAGTGAATAGCCTGCATCCTTACATATTGAATTATCTAAACGTCAGTGCAGATAACGCTGCTGCTGCTGGCGTCATCCTTGTTGGAGCAGCTGGAAATTATTATCATAAAATAGACGTGCCTGGAGGTGTAGATTACAACAATTATTACAGATATAACTATTATAATTCTTATACAGAAGACGTTTATTATCATAGAGGAAGTAGTCCGACATGTGCAGCAAGCATGATTAACGTGGGTGCTATTGATAATACCAGCATAGAACAAAAATCAGTATTCAGCGAAACTGGGCCGCGTGTAGACGTTTATGCTCCCGGGGAAGGAGTTATGGCCGCTTATGCTAATAAACCCTATATTACTGGTGCTGTTGCTGATTCTAGAAATCCTGTATATCATTTAAACAAACTTGGCGGGACCAGCATGGCCTGCCCGCAGGTCACTGGCATGCTAGCTTGTGTATTACAGGCAAGACCTAATATGACACCTGCTGAAGCAAAAGCATTTGTTATTGAGCATTCAGTTAAAAATTCTCTGCAGGTTACAGGAGCAGAAAGTTACTCAAATCAGCGCAGCCTACAAGGCGGTGCCAATAGAATACTAAAAACACCGTTTACTAGCCCGGTTAGAGGCGGCATTAATTCTAATTAAATATGCATAAATAACTTTATGATTGATATTGATCTAATTTATACTACCCTTGATGATGTTTATGGCAGCGAAAACGTCTTGGACATTCTTGTGGAATTTGAGCGTGTCTTTGACGAACTGGATATCTATGTCTATAAAAATTGGCAAAAAGGTGAGATTGTTGAAGGACCAAAAATTGACCGCTACTGGATCACAGTTACTCTGATGTATCCCTATAAAATGATGCCCGACCCAGAGGGTGCTATGAGATTAATCGATCATGGCTGTAAAGTTTTAATGGGTAAGGACACATTAAAGCACGTGGCCAAGATTAAAGATCAAGAAAGTTATGAACCAGATCCAGACACTGGTAAATTAAGAGCAAAAGTTATCGAAAGCCCTGTTTGGGTAGTTAAGGTCGTCATGCCTCGTCATTTCGTTGACGAAAAACAAACAGAAAAAGTTCAAGCAGGCAGCAGCAAGATTGACATGGATACTGTCAGTGATGCCTACGACGAGAGCTTAAATGATGATGAAGCCGCAAAAGGTAATGCCGCAGATGAAGCACAACAACCAGCTCAATGAACACCTAAGTGAAAACGACCTTAAATGGTTAGTTGACGATGCAGTCTTAATTGACATGCACAAAACCAAGCTAGGCGAAGATAAAGACTATCTTGTTCTAAGCATTGCAGTTAATGACAGAAACCCTGCACACGATTTGGCACGTTTTATTGAAAACAGTGTCTACAAGTATGCAGACGTTGAAGTTAGCCCTGCTACAGATTCCAAGGGAAGATACTTGGTTTATGTAGAAATGGAAAGAAGTCCTGAAGCATTTGAAGCTATCAATGGCATTCTTAGGGACAGCAACAAATTAAGTGGTATTGAACAGTGGAAATTCAAAACCATGGGGGTTAATGATTACATTCCATTTGACCAGGAATCTTTCAGTCAGTATGTAATTACCGATCCCGCACTTTACGAGCAGCGTCATCCTGCACAGACTGAAGAAAATGAGACCGCAGAAATCGAGCCAGAACTAACACCGGCCGAACCAAAAGTAGAAGAATCTATCAAGTCTCGTTTGAAATTTTTACTTAATTATTGATGAGCAAAGAAGACCTAATAAAAATTAAAGGGCGTGTAGTAGAGTGTTTGCCAAACGCCACTTTCAGAGTAGAATTAGAAGAAATTAAAAAAGTTATTCTTGCAACTATCTCAGGAAAAATTAGAAAACACAACATAAACATATTAAAGCACGACTTAGTTGAGATCGAATTAAGCACTTATGATCTAACTAAAGGACGCATTACATTTAGGTATAAATCATGAGTCAATTAATATGGATGATAGACCTTATTCCAAACTGGTTTTGGACATTGGTTTTATGGGCAGGTGTGCTCAGCATTATTGCATCTTACATACTAGGAAAGATTCCTTTTGTTGCACAATATAGAATCCCATTACGAGTAGGTGGTGTTGTTGCCACTTTAATCGGTGTTTATTTTTACGGTGTTATTGCCAACGAAGCCAAATGGCAAGCACGAGTAGAAGAATTACAAAGACAGGTCAAAGAAGCAGAAGTCGAGGGCGAAGCTGCTAATCAAAAGCTAGGACAAGTTCTAGAAGAAAAGAAACAGGTGGTGCAGCAAAAGACCCGAGAAGTTGTCAAGTATGTAGACAAGTGGCGCACTAAAGAAATACTCAAAGAAGTAGCTGTAGAAGGTCCCGAGCGTGTGCGTGTAGAGGAAGTTATCAAGTATGTTGAAAACTGTCCTGTTCCCAAGGAGTTTATCAACTTGCACAATCAAGGTGCAGCTAAACCCAGCACAGGAGACAAGAAATGAAAAGCATACTTGTAGCAGTTGTTGCCATTGCACTAAGTGGTTGCACAGCATTTCTTCCTGCTAAACCAAAGTTTCCTGAACCTGCAAAAGGGCTAACAGAACCTTGCCCAGATCTAAAAAAGATTGAAGGCGACCGTGTAGCTATAACAGACCTACTAAAAACTGTTGTAGAAAATTACGGCCTATATCATGAATGCAGTCTTAAAAACGAAGGCTGGAACGAATGGTATAAGAAACAAAAAGAAATTTACGATAAAGTAAAATGAAGCTGGCAATTATTCCCCTTGCTTTCGCACTAACCGGATGTGTTACAACGTCCGGTCAATATTCACAATACCTAGAACAGACTAACAGATTAGCAGCCAGTCAAAATGCTGCCGAAGCTGCTTGCCTTTTGGTTATTGCCGAAGGAATCAAAACCGCAGACTCAAACAGCAAAGCATTACTGGTAACTCAAATCGACAAATGTCGTAAGGAACCAATAAAATTAGAACCGCCCAAAAAGAACTGGTTAGGCTTTTAATTGACAATAGCCTTAATTTGCTGTAACATAGCTCTATGGCAAATTATTCTTTAATCCCCGAAAAAGATCCAAAACTTAGTGTAGAATCCAGTCCTTGGGACTGGGAAAAGGACGGCGAAATCGCCGAACTTGGACGTGACATGTTAAAGGTCATGTTTGAACATAATGGTATTGGATTGGCAGCACCGCAAATTGGCATTAACAAGCGTGTGTTCGTTATGGGTAATCCCACACAAAGTTTCATCTGTGTCAATCCAGAAATTGTATCAGGAACAGGCGACATCAAAGATCAAGAAGGATGTCTCAGCTTTCCCGGACTGTGGTTGCATGTAAATCGCTACGAAACTATTCAAGTTCGTTACCAAGACATTCTGGGCAAAACACATGAAAGAGAATTCACCGGACTAGCTGCTCGTGTATTTCAACACGAGTATGATCATTTAAATGGTCAATGTTTTGTAAATAAAGTTAGTAAGCTAAGTTTGGAACTGGCATCTAAACGCCGTAAAAAGTTTTTGAAAAGGAAGTAAAATGGCAATGGAAGACAACAGCGCAATCAACGCAATTCTAGAACGTGCGTTTCGACTGGCCCTTAATAAAGAACATGAATATGTTACTTTAGAGCACTTGACTTTAGTCATGTTAGAACACAAAGACATTGCTGACTACCTGAATTTAATGGGACTTAGCACACAGCCCATTATCGAAGATATTAATAATTTCTTAAACAGTCAAAGCTATCTCGTAGTAAGCGGACTTACCAAGCCTCGCAAAACACAGACGCTGGAGCGAGCATTTAATCGTGCTTTTACACAGGCCTTGTTCAATGGTCGTGCTGGCATTGCTCCGCAAGACATGATGCTGAGTATCCTCAGCGAAAAGAACAGTCACTCCTGCTTCTATCTAGCACAACACGGCGTGACTAAAGAAACATTCTTAGATGTTATCAGTAAAAATAATAAAACAACATCTAAGACCGAAGCACAAGCAGAAAAGATTCTCAACGAATACTGCTTGAATCTAAACGAAGAAGCCAAGGCAGGACAAATTGATCCTTTGATTGGCCGCACAGAAGAAGTGGGCAAGCTGAGTCAAATTCTTGCTCGTCGTAAGAAGCGTAATGCTATTCTTGTAGGCGACCCCGGTGTAGGTAAAACACACATTGTGGAAGGTCTAGCAAGACGTATTGTAGAGAATGACGTTCCTGTTACACTCAAAGACAGCATTATCTACAGTCTAGATATGGGCGCTCTGATGGCAGGCACAAAGTATCGTGGTGATTTCGAAGAACGTATCAAGCAGGTTATTGATGTTCTAGAAACAAGGGAAGATGCTATTTTATTCATCGACGAGATCCATACAATCGTAGGTGCAGGTGCAGCAGGATCTAGTAACACAGACATGGCTAACCTAATCAAACCCAGTCTGACACGTGGTCGTATTCAAATTATCGGCTCTACTACTTGGGAAGAATATCGCGAAACTATTGAGCCAGAACGTGCTCTAGCTCGTCGCTTTACCAAGCTAGATGTCAATGAAATGGATGCAGAATCCTGCAAGGCCATGTTGCATGCCATCATGCCTGAATATGAAAAGTATCACGAAATTGAAGTGCAGAGCGAAGCCATTGATGCTGTAGTTGATCTAACAGTCAAACACATGCACGACAAGTTCCTACCAGACAAGGCTATTGACGTTCTAGACAGTGCCATGGCTCTACTAAAAGTTACCGAACGAGACAAGTTCCTAACTCTAGAAGATGTTAAGCTAGAAATCAGCAAGCAGGCAAAAGTTCCTATGGAACAGCTAAACACTAGACAAGAACAGGTCAATTTTGACTATGAACAGCGTATCAAAGCCAAAGTGTTTGGACAGGATCAAGCTGTAGAAAAGCTACTAGACAGTGTTTATATTGCCAAAGCAGGTCTAAAAGAACTAAACAAGACCATGGGTAACTACTTGTTCGTTGGCCCAACTGGCGTAGGTAAAACTGAACTTTCGCAGCAGTTAGCCGACTGTATGGGCATGACTCTGCTACGTTATGACATGGGCGAATATATGGAAAGCCATAAGGTTGCCAGCTTGATTGGTGCACCTCCGGGCTATGTAGGCTACGGCGAAGGCGGTGCAGGTGCAGGCAAGTTGATCAATGATCTCGAACAAACGCCTAGTGCAGTATTGCTATTTGACGAAGTTGAAAAAGCACACCCCGATGTTCTAAACATCCTGCTAGGCGTTATGGATAACGGTATGTTGACCAGCAGTAACGGAAAAACTGTCAGCTGCCGAAATGTCGTTCTTATCATGACCAGTAACTTGGGTGCCAGGGACGGCGAACGTGCTAAGATTGGTTTTGATAACAGTTCCAACGAAAGTGCCAGCCGAGATGCAGTAAACAAGCATTTTACTCCCGAGTTCCGCAACCGTTTGGATGCTATTGTTGAGTTTAACAAGCTGACCAAAGAGCAGGTAAAACCAATTGCTATGAAGTTCATCAAAGAAATGAACAGCCTGCTGGCAGAAAAGAACATTCAAATCACAGTAGAAGAATCTGCATTAGATCGATTAGTCGAAGATGGGTTTGACGCCAAGATGGGTGCAAGACCTATGAAGCGACTGATTGCAGACAAGATCAAAAAGCCGCTGAGTAAGAAGATTGTTTTTGAGAACCTTCGTGACAGCCAGCTGGTTGTATTCCACAACGGATCTGACTATGAGCTTAGATAATCTGCAGATTCCTTCTACTTGTAAGGTAAAGTATACCCAACGGATGTATTACAAAAAATACATCTATAAGTTAATTTTTGAAGTAGATAAAGCAAAGCTAATTAAAAGCACAGCTAAAACTTATTACTATACCAAGTATGCTTCCTACACAAATAGGAAGCAGCTAGTAGACGACCTGTTGAAACAGATAGCCAAGTATGCAAAAAATGACGATTGCCGCATACGCAGCGAAAGTGTCAGGGTCAGTTTCTTTACTAATGATATTAAAGATGTGGAGTCCTTAATTTTAAACATGCACAATCGCTTGATTGAAATTGAACGACCTGTCAACGATAATCACGTTGAAATTTTAGATAACTTTAGGAAAGTCGTAGTAAGATCCAGTCTGTTTGAGCAAGAATACAAGTTCAAAATTTATCTACGTTACGACTTCAAAATGCGTGAGATCAGATATCAGCCTGTTCAGCAGTTCTTAGAAAACCTAGACGGCAAATGGGGCGTAAATTCTACATTGAGAAGATTCTTTAATACTACAATGACTGGCAGACACTTAGGCTACACAGCAGCAGTTTATTTGGATAATGCAGAAGATCTTATGATGTTTCAGTTGAGATTTAATGAAGATATCTTAAAAATTGAGGAAGCAATGCTGCTATCTAGTCTGTAGTCATGATAAATAATTACATCGTTTAACGAAAGGATATATCATGAGCGATAATTGGCAAAAAGCAACACATACTAGTAACCTAGGAACCCCACGTTTAGCTTATCTTGTTGTTAACAGAACAGACGAAGGCGACTGGGATGACGGCGAAGGCAGTCACACTGCATCTAACAGTGATTTTGCAAAATCTATTCTATTACTACAGGCAAGAGGCGCAGACTTCTATGACATCGGCATAGTAGTCGGTAGTCGTTATACCGTAGCAGTAGCAGCTAACACCTGCCCACTTGGTGAAGGCGAAAGCGTTGGTGATGAAGGCATCAACCAGCTTTTAACAGATTATCTTAGCGAAGAGCTAGGTTTTAGTGTAGAAGTTTGGAACGCAAGACTACGCAGTGACGACATTTCATACGATTAATCAGTAAAATTAACTGGTATTTTTAAAGGCACAATTTCGGTTGTGCCTTTTATTTTGGCTAAATATTAACAATGGAGAATTAAAATGGCCAAGATAGTTGAAGACATACTAATAATCAAATTTAGCAGAATCGTCAAAGAGAACGATTCAGACCCAGATCCAGCAATCACAGCAGAAAATGCCATGGCACTAGAGCAGGTTGCACAGGAATTAGTGGGCAATTCAGTTGTTGTAGAGGTGACTTGGGATGGCAACTAATATGAGCACTGTTACCATGATGGTAGGTAACAGTGAAATGGATCAACTAAGTGATGCTGTTCGTGGCGATGGTTATTACGGCTATCGCGAAGGCTATCACACAATGGCTATTCAGTTTAACAATTTTGTAGGTCGTATTCAAATCGAAGCGACTTTAGAATTAGAACCAAATGCAGCTGATTGGTTCCCTATTTGGTTAACTCCTACTAACCCTTATAGAGAATACACAGCAGCAAAAACAGGCACAGAAGCGTTTACCTTTAGAGGTAATTTTGTGTTGGTTAGATTTAGAAAAGAACGCAGCTATATGAGCACAACATCGCCAGTAGGTGATATTACCAAAGTTATGTTGAGTATATAAACATGGCAATTTACGTAGACAATTTGGGTGATAGCAGTCTCCCAGTAACATTAAATAACCCACAAGAGGGCGAAAGCCTTGTATGGGATCCAGCAGCAGGTGCCTTTGTTAATGCTCCGCAGAGTGCTAGCACCGAAGTCATCCAGGACACAGTAGCAGAAATGCTAGAAGTAGATCCAGATGGTACACAGGTTGCACTAAGACTGGTCAGCACTTACGATGATGTAACAGGTAAACTAACCTTTAACGTTGTTGCAGACGGCGGCACAGGCGGTGGTGGTATTGCTGGTATCGTTGTAAAAGAAAACGGAGCAACACGTGGCACAGCAACTACACTAGACTTCAATGGTGCTAGTGTAAGTTTTGCAGGTGGTGTTGCAACTATTACAGGTATACTAGACAGCATTGGCATCAAGCATACCGGTGTAAACGTAGGCGACGTTCAAAACTTCGACTTCCACGGATTTGACCTAACTGTAGAAGGTGATACAGTTAGAATAATGTCTCCAGACTTATCAACATTTGCGACAAAGTCTTATGTTGACGATGCAGTAGCCAACGCTGGTGGCGGCGGCGGTTCATATACACTACCTACAGCAAGCACATCTGTCCTTGGTGGTGTTAAAGTTGACGGGTCAACTATTGTAATTAGCAACGGTGTAATCAGTGCAGTAGGTGGCGGCTCTGGCGGCGGCATTAGTCTAAATGATGTTGGAAATTATTTAACTACTAACGGTTATGCTACACAAACATATGTTCAGGGTCAAGTAAACAATTTAATTAACGGGGCTCCTGCTGTTCTAGATACATTAAATGAATTAGCAGCAGCACTAAGCAATGATCCTAATTTCGCTGCAACTATCACTACAGGATTATCAGGCAAGCTAAGTCTAACTGGCGGCACAATGACTGGCCCACTAACACTTGCTGCTGCACCCGTTAATAACCTAGACGCTGCAACAAAAGGATACGTAGACCAGAAGATATCTACAAGTCTAGCATCTTTACCTCCTAGTGTTGTTGCACTAGACGATCTAACCGACGTTGACACTACTGGTGTAACAATCGGACAAATTTTAGGTTGGGATGGGGATGCTTGGGTTCCTGTCAATAACACAGGTACTAAAGGGGATACTGGCGCGACAGGAGCACAGGGCCCAGCTGGTCTAAGCATTAGTGCAGCCAGTGTTAGCTTGACAGGTAATTTACTGTTGACTATGAGCAACGGTGCTACTATCAATGCTGGTAGTGTTGCTGGTGTCAGCAGTGCCACTGTAAACGGTAGTGGCAGATTAGTTCTAACTAAACAAGACGGAACGACTATCGATGCAGGCAGTGTAATCGGTCCTCAAGGTGCTCAAGGTGTTCAAGGCCCAGCCGGTCCACAAGGCGACACCGGCGAAGCAGGCCTAGGTATATCTTCTGCTACAGTAAACGGCAGTGGTCGACTAATTATTACAACAACAGACAACTCAACTATCGATGCTGGTAATGTAATCGGACCTAAAGGCGACAAAGGTGAAACTGGTAACACAGGTGCAACAGGTGCTAAAGGCGACCGAGGTGTAAGTGTATTCCAGGCAGTAGTCGATGGCGACGGTAACTTACAAATAACATTAGATGATGCTACACAACTTAATGCAGGTAGTGTAATTGGTCCGATGGGCCCGCAAGGTGTTCAAGGTCCAGCTGGTCGTAGTATTGCAAGCAACGGTGTTGTTGTTGACGAAAGCGGTTATCTACAAATTACCTTAACAGATGGCTCAACAGTAACCGCAGGTTATGTAGTTGGTCCACAGGGTAGCACAGGTGCTACAGGTGCTAAGGGTGATAAAGGCGATAAAGGCGACAAGGGTGATACAGGTGCTACTGGTGCAACTGGTACTAGCTACACTGTAAACGGTAAAACCGGCAGTGTTCAAGTTTACGGTATCGGCAACACAACACAGCCTGGCTTTGATTTAGAAGTTGATTTATCTAACAAAGCACTTAGACTTAACACTGCTAGAAATATTGCCTTAACTGGTAAGGTCACAGGTTTAGCCAGCTTTGACGGTAGTGCTAACATCAGCATTACAACAGCATTAAGCGGTGTAACAACTAACGATGTTACAGAAGGTACAAACAGATACTTTACGGATGCTAGAGCACGTTTAGCAATAAGTTCAGCAGTTGATAGCAACATTACTAGTTTGATTAGCTATGATGACACGACTGGTGTTATTAGATATCGTGCTAATACTAGTTATATCACAGAAGGTAGTAACTTATACTTTACAAATACTCGTGCAGACGCTCGTGCAGACGCACGTATCGCAGCAAGTAGCATCAATGCTCTAAGCGATGTAGATACAACAACCACTGCTCCAACTAACGGACAAGTTCTAACATGGACAGGTAGTGCATGGACTCCTAGCACAGTTAGCGGCGGTTCTGGTGCTGTTTCCAGCGTTAACACTAAGACTGGTGCAGTTACTCTAAACACAGACGATGTCAGTGAAGGTACAAGCAATCTTTACTTTACTAACACTCGTTGGGACAACAGATTAGCTTCTAAAACAACTGACAACCTAAACGAAGGTACAACTAACAAGTATTTCAGCAATACACTTGCTCGCAATGCTCTTGCAGCTGGTACCGGATTAAGTTACAACAGCAGCACAGGTACATTTAGCCTTAATGCTTCAACAACCAACGTCATCGAAGGTTCAAATCTATACTATACAACAACAAGATTTGATACACGACTAGGACAAAGTAACCTAAATCAACTAGCAGACGTTGCTGACACTACTCCTACAACAGGACAGGCCCTAGCTTGGAACGGCAGTGCGTGGGCACCTACTACGATTAGCAGTGGCGGAGGTGGCGGTGGCGAAGGCGGTGTATCCGGTGTATACAGAGCCACTGTTCAAGTCAACTATGATGCATCAGGTAACTTAACTACTGTATCAGTGCTAAGTGGTGGAATCAGTGCTGTAATTACTACAGCAACATCTACTACTGCTACCGTAACATTTACATTCACTGGCAGTGCTTGCCCTCCACTAGGTGTATTTGTTTACGGTTATCAGCAGGCAGCTAACCAGTATGTAAGTCGTGCGTTGGCCAGTGACTTTACATCAAGATTAATGCCAGGTGGCGGATCTAGTGGTAGTCCAATAGCATTCAGCGCATTTGATTCAAGTGTTAATACTATGACATTGAGTCTAACAAGAAGTTTAACTGGTGCTAGTGCTAGTGTAGGCCAACCGACACATGCAGTTGTTCAATTTTTACTAAGCAGCGTATAAGGACTGTCAATGACTATTAATTCTTGGAAAACTAGTTTTGTAGGGTTGAATAAACCCAGTAAGGTTTTATCCGGAACCGCAGACAGTTTTACTCCTAAATCACTCTGGGCCCATGCAAACGGTCCAGATGATCCATATTGGAGTGGTGGCAGTAACCCACAGTTTTATCAGTGGACAGTAACATTTGCAGTTGAAGAAAGAACACACGGTAGTAATCTAACACGCACACCTTTTAGATTTAATGCACAGGATATCGAAGTAGGCGACTTTGTTGCTGGAGCACTAGACGGCAAAGTCTGTCAGATTATCAGCATACTAGAAAAAACAGACTTGTCTATTACTGCGGTCGTCGAAGACCGCATGCGTTATAACACATTCCGTGACCCGACTGGTTTTGGTTTATTCACTACACCGGGCCCAGTTATATTCTTCCAGATTAACGAATTAGGTTTCCCTATGCTGGATCCTGTTCCAGGTTCAGCAGCAGCAGATTTCTTTACCAACGTAATGAGTAGATTCCAAAATATGAATCCGCTCACAAATTACCTACTAGAAAAACCCAATCACGGTTTTCAAACCGGTGATGCTATCTGTATCGAAGACGGAGAATTCGTTCTCAGCGATCCAGACAATGTGATTAAGTTTGTAGGTACAGTATTACATCCCGGACCCGGCCCTAATCAATTCATTCTAAGACCTGCTAACGGTATCATTGATTTTATTCCTGGCTTACCGGGCAACGTAGGTGATTACGTTTATCCTAGCGTAGATGGTTCTGGTGATCTAACAACAAACGATGCTAGTCAAAGACCTGTATTCTTAAAAATTGCTGACGCTATAGAAACATACTCTATTGGCACTGGTATTGATCCTAGTGGTGTTGATGGCGATATTGTAGAAATAAACAAGATACCTGTTACATTTGCAGGTAGCTATGACATCGATCAAGCAGTTGAAACAATCAATGCACTAACAGCAGACCATAAGATAACTGCTGACAAAGTCGGTGCTGCTAACGAAGTTACATCGGATTTTGACGGACAGGGCAATGCCTACGGTGTTATCGCCGGCTATACTCCATTCAGTGCAGAGATTAACGGAGTTGTTGTTAATTTTACAACAACTACCAGCGGTAGTGCTGCTTATAGCGATCCTGTGGTTGCAGATCAAAACGACATGGTGGCAGATATCAATTCTGCTGGCATACCCGATATTGTTGCTAGTGTAGAAGGTAGTGAGATTAGAATAAGAAATAACATCGGCGGTGCTATTGAAATCGTTAATGTCGCCAACGACTCTAATAACAATCCTTTTGCTGGTACTAACAGTATCAGTAGCTTGCCATTATCAACACCTGCAAATACTTCAACATTTGCTTTGAGATTACGCAGAGAAGACGGCGGCCCAATGACCTTGCGAGATGTTCAAGGAACATTCTTTAATGATGCAGGTGTCATCAGTGGTCAGAATGGACGCTATGCCTTAGGCTTATACATAGAACAAGGCTTACGCAGTAGCAGCACAAATGTTGTGGCTAATATCGCAGCCAGAGATGCACTGTATCCTTTAGTAGGCGATCAGGCCTACGTCATCGACGATGGCAACGGAGAATGGGCATTATTTGTATGGAATGGTGCTCAATGGCAACGTGTGGGTAATCAGCGTAGCGATGCTACCGATGCTCGCACACTGACCTTAGATGTAGATTTAAGTTCAGCTAGTGGCACACAGACTATAGGTTATATCAGCAGTGACAGAAATATCATCAATGTCAAGATTCTGGTTACCACAGCAGGCAGCGAAGATGCATCAGTTACTGTCGGCACCGCAACAAATACATCACTATTAATAGAAGCAAGAGATTCTGTTTTATCACAAACAGGCCAATATTCTGTAGAAACTTCTTATAGAACAAACAGTTATACAGAAATTGTGGCAGACGTTACAAATCCAACGCCTAGTCAAGGTCAGTTTACAATCATACTAACATACGTTTAAGGAGATACTATGCCTAAGTTAGACGAAGACGATTTCGTAGATCCAGGTAATTTACCACAAATAGCAGGACCAAAAAATCCACCACCTGCTGGCTTAGCAGCTACACAAAGTTCAAGTTTTGGAACCACAGGTCCAGGAAGCAGCTACGGTGCTGGCAGCTACAGCGGCGGCAGTTTTGGTCCAGGTGCAGGCAGTGCTGTTCAACCTGACCGCAACGCTGCTGGAGCTAATGCTGCACAAGGTGCAGATGTTCTAGTCAAGCATAGCAAAGAAAGCGAAGACTGGATCAACAAGAAATGGCGTCCAGTTATGGGTTGGGTCTACATGGCTACCTGTACCGCAGACTTTGTTTTATTCCCAGTTCTTTGGAGTTTACTACAGGCAATTCAAGGTGGCCAAGTTTCTAGTCAATGGAACCCAATTACTCTACAAGGTGCTGGCCTATATCACATTGCTATGGGTGCTGTTCTTGGTATCGCTGCTTATGGTAGAACCAAAGAGAAATTAGAACAAAAGCAATAACTAGTAATATGATAACGGAAGAATTCCAACATTACTTTAGACTTTGCATAGCACGTAAGATCAGCAGCGAAGAGGCAAGGCAATTCCTCTTCGCTGTAAATGATCATGCTGATGTAGAAGCTGACGACGAAGATGTAGTCATGGTTTACCACCTAGACGAAGAAACCGGCAGTCATTGCTACGATGTTCGTTTGTCTAAAGATGTCGAAGCCGAGCAAGGTGACGAAATACTACACGGTTTAGAAGAAATTTTCCCTACAGACGATTTTGAGTGCGAAAGCAGCATGGATTCTGTTAGCGAACAACAAGTTCTTAATCGTGCTGTAATGGAACAATTAACAAAAGCAATCATCTGAACTGCATAGATACATATATCTATGTATAGTCTTACTAATCAAATAAGTTTTGAACTTGACCAAATACATGAATTTGGTCGAATAACCGGCGACAATGGACCTGTTCATTCCGTTCACGGAATCGTCCAAGGCGGCCTTATTATTAGTTGCTTACCAAAAATACTCGACGAAATAATGACTAGAGATAACCTACACTCAGGTTATACTCACAGCGTTAGCATGATACTAGAAGCCAAATTTAGAACCAAACTTCCGGCTGGAAGAACGGTTACCGTAGAATTCACTTACCAAAATCCCACAGCCGTAGTATCCAAAATGAATTGGCGTTTATTTGACAAAGACGTAGAATACTGCTACGGACGTTGGGTAATTCATAAATCTAAAAGTTGACACATATTTTCACTGATGCTATAATTATAGCATGACTAACATTACCCGACGTATTGGTTTCGCTTGCAAGTGGATTGACCACCCACATCAAGTCAATGGCATCAAACCCAAAGACGATTGCAAAAAATACAACACTGGTTCTACCACTGTAGCATGGCTAAACAGACAGAGCCGTGATAAGGCTGTAGAAAAGTTATGGGACCTTATGAAAGGTAACATCGAGGCCGCACGTTTATTAGTAGAAAGAGTAGGTAGTTTAGATGCAAACCTTAGAATGGTTCGTTTATCAAGTGATATCTTACCAGTATACACAGAGCCTACTTGGAGTTGGTTTTGGCGTGAGCCTGACACTGTTGCTTATGCTGAAAGACACTTTGCCGAGATTGGCCGCATTGCTCGCGACCGTTCTGTTCGTCTGTCTTTTCATCCGGGGCAATTCACAGTTCTTGCTTCAGATAATGATGACATTGTCAGTCGTAGCATAGAAGAATTTGAATATCATGCTGACATGGCTCGCTGGATGGGTTATGGTCAGAAGTTTCAGGACTTTAAGATTAATGTCCACATCGCAGGTCGTCGTGGACCCGATGGTATCAGAGCAGCATACCAGCGACTGTCACCCGAAGCACGTAATTGTATCACTATCGAAAACGAAGAAAATGCATGGGGTCTAGAAGACTGTCTTAAACTAAGCGATTTGCTGCCTATTGTTCTTGACATTCATCACCATTGGTGTCGCGAAGGTGAATACATAGATCCCAACGATCCTCGAGTCGCACAGGTTCGAGATAGTTGGCGAGATGCTCGTCCTGCTATGCATTACTCTGTGTCTAGAGAAGACGTGTTGACTGGACATTGTGCTGATACACTACCTGACTACAAGACTCTACTAGAGACTGGCTACAAGAAAGCCAAACTTAGGGCACACAGTGACTTCTACTGGAACCGTGCTACTAATCAGTGGGCACTGGCACATAATGAGTGGGCAGACATCATGTGCGAAAGCAAAGGTAAAAATCTCGCTAGCTTTAAGTTGGCAGAACTGTTAAAATGACAGAACAAGAAGCGTCAGACATCTATAACGAGCTTGCAAAAATGTTTGGGGACAAATTACCTGACCCCGAACACTCTCCCAAAGAATTTGAATATTTTATCAAGCTCTATCTTTATGAAAAGAAAGTAAATGAATCTCGTCGAAGTATTTGAAGCATTTGGTCTTAAGGCCAAAGATAACAAACCTAAGCTAGAGCCAACTTTAGAAAACATCGTTGGACAAATTTATCTGCACAGCACAGAACGAGCAGGTCCGTGGATTGCTGGCGGCATGGGCAGACAGATTGTTCTGGGAGAAAAGAAATTTAACGACATTGACGTTTGGTTCAGAGATAAGTTTCAATTCGAAGAAGTTTATAATAGGCTGTCGGATCAATTTGGTTATAACATGTATGAAAAGTTTTCCAGCGATAATGCTCAAACATACCAAATTGGAGATCACAACGTTCAACTGATTCTACGCAAATGGTATCCCAGTTTAGATGCAGTGTTTGCCGACTTTGACTTTACCTGCTGTCAGGTTGCAGTCAATGACGACTTAACTGCATATGGACCTGGCGTTGAAGATGCCAAGAATCATGTGCTCAAGTTAAATCGCTTTGACGAACGAGCCTTTCTTGCACGTTACGCCAAATATGTGGGCTATGGCTATGTTATGAACCCCGATGAATTTATTCAAATCATCGAAAACAACACAATGAACTATGAATTTGATGGATCAACTCTCGGATATTGAAATTGGTAAAGCCCGGTTGCTGAGCCAATTAAGCGGCAGGCCTGCACACATCGCAGGTGATGTTTTCGTATGGAACGGCTGCATCATTGACAGAGCTACTGCTATCGTAGCACTACTAAAAGCTAATAATCAAGTGCCAGTCAGCGATGGTGTGAAAATGACAATGCACCAAAACTTCTACGAAAAGTTTAAAGATTTCGAAGAGACAGAAAATTTAGTGTTCAATGATACCGACAGGGATCCTGCTGTCAATGCCAGGATTTGGTTTAATGCCGTTTGCAGAACCATTAAAAAGACCACAGAGTCTTTGCCCAACGATGTAGTTAAACAAATTTTGATTGATCTACACCGTCAATAAATTAGTGACCAAATACTAATTTAGTGGGGTAAAAATGTTGCACTGCACAATAAATACTGTTACAATAGAAACATACAACGCTCAATAGAGGTTGTTGGTAAACTTGCTTAATTAAGGAGAAATTATGTTTACATTAGATACCGTTATCGATACCGTACAAAGCGGCAAAAAGACTTTCGTTAATACATTCGTAACCAACGAAACAGTTAAGAAGGCGTTAGTTGAGTTTGTTGATGCACAAACTGCCTATACTAAAGAAGCTGCTAAAGCTGGTACAGATGCTTTCACAACTGTTGCAAAAGAAACTGTTACTGCTATGCAGAACGCTGCCAAGTTCGACTACACCAAGTTCGGCGAAGGCGTTATGAAGGCTTACACAGCTACATCTAAGAAATAATTTAATTTCATTTCGAATCAACCCCGGCTAAATATAGAATTAGTCGGGGTTTTTTATTATGCGTTTATTCGAATTAGAACAGCCAGCAGTTGGCGATATCTTAGAACTAGAGCTAGGAGATGCTATAGTTGAAGCAGTGATTACTGCTATAGAAGGCGATGAAATCATTGCTGAAACAGACAACTATCAAGGTGCAACACTCTTAGCAGAAAGCTATGGCCGTTATTACTGCTCCACAGATAAAAAGTGGAAGGAACGTAAAGGTCCTAAGCAGACTAGAAAAAGCGTATCTGAAGGAAGTAAACGAGACGAATTAGAGCGTGTAAAACAACAAGAACGCGAACGTCACGAACAGGAAACTATCGAAAAAAGAGCAAAGATTTCTCGCCAAATAGGACAATCTAACAAAGATTACCATCAACGTAGAAAACAAGAAGGTGTGGCGGAAGGTCAACTTGATGAAGCCAAAATTGCCTCAACCGAAGAAGAAGATTTTTTCCATAAAGGAAAGAAAGTTGGTAGTATAACAAAGGTTACCCTTAAGAGTGGCATTATATATTACAGGGCTAGTGTAGGAGATTCTCACACTACTGGTGCAGATACCCGACAAGAAGCATTAAGAGATTTAAAACAACTTCTGCGTGATAATCAAGGTGTGGCGGAGGCTGAATACCAAGGTCGAGATGTCAAGCTAGGCAAGCCCATGCAGGGCGATGTTAAGAAGTTTAAAGTCTATGTAAAAGATCCCAGCACAGGCAATGTTAAAAAAGTAAACTTCGGTGACCCAAACATGCGTATTAAGAAGTCAAATCCTAAACGCCGTAAGAGCTTCCGTGCTCGTCACAACTGTGCAAATCCGGGACCAAGAACCAAAGCACGTTACTGGTCATGCAGGAAGTGGTAAATGAAATTCGACGACTTGCTGGGTATCACACCCCCAAAGAAAGTTGAACGCCAGTTCACTGATATGGAAAGAGCCATCATGGAGGGCGGTGGAGAAATATTGCCCGACGATGTTTATTTCCTGCAAAAAGAATTAGAACAGCAGTTTGAAAACTTTGCTGATGGCAAGAAACCCGGACGCAAGGGCCTGGCAAAGCGCATGGGTGTAGATTGCAGCAAGAGCGAAACAGCTCTGCGTAAGATAGCTAAAAATAGTTCAGGCGAGCGGCAGCGTATGGCACATTGGTGTGCCAATATGAAGGGCGGCCGTGATTAAACTAGCTGGTAATGAGTTTAACGAGCAGGGCTATTGGGAAAAGCCAATTGACAAATTAGTATTCATACCCTTAAAAGAGGACGTAGATTTGTTTGATCAAAATGGCTACGATCTGACTATAATTGAACAACATTTTGCTCGTAGTAACAATACAAAATATACTTGGCACAGGGAACATATACGTTGTATCAAGCAAGACTGGTTCACACAAGGTTACAAAATAGAAGGGGCAGTTCTAAATCACAGTAACTTATTTGAACGCAAAGGTTATGCTGGTGCTGCATTAGAACAACTCAAACGTTGGGGTAAAGAACTTCCTTTAGTTAACAAAGTTGCTGCTCTAAGACCCAAGTGGGGGCTAGATTTTAGCATGGACTATGTGGATCGACAGGGTAATGCATTCGAAGTCTTGCACTGGGAATGGGATAGTTTTGATTACACCGAAATAGAAACTATCAGATTAATTATCGAGCCAAGACTACAGGCTATAGACTGGGATGATGCTGCACAGGAAATTCTTAAACGCAAAGACTCTTGGCACCACTTGGATTTCTTTGCACAAAGTCAATGGAAGTGCGAATACTTTGGTATTCCTAACGAGCGATTTAAAATGGTCGCTTGGCAATAAATAACATTATGAAAAAACTACTTACTTTACTATTTTTAGTGCCAGCACTAGCCATGGCACAAAAGCAACCACAGGGTGTTGTTTACGATTGGAAAATTAATCGTGTCGTCGACGGAGATACTGTAGAAGTTGCTACACCGTGGGTACCAGATCCACTACCTAAGAAAATGAGCATTCGCGTATTTGGCGTTGATACCCCTGAAAAAGGTTTCCGTGCTAAGTGCCCTAGCGAAGATCAACGTGGACAAGCTGCTAGTGCGTTTACTAAAAAAGTAATCACAGAAAGCAAAGTTGCACAGGTTATGATTATCGACTGGGATAAGTTCGGCGGACGTATGTTAGGTGACATTATCGTAGATGGTAAGAGTCTACGCAGTATGTTAATTGCCAACGGCTTTGCTCGTGAGTATTATGGCGAAGCAAAACAAAGCTGGTGTAACTGATAGAGATTTACCCTGGTGGTTTGAACTATACCACACTGCTTGGATTATTTCCTTTTTTGCAGTGTGGTATTGTTTTGGCTTGCTAGGGTTAGTTGTGTTCCTACTTGTAGTAGGTGCTGCCTTTTTGACTTTTGCTTAGAGCTTTTCGTAGACAAAATATAATCTATCGTTAGCATCCTTTTTGAATGTTTCTAACTTGAGATTGTATTTTTCTGCAAACTCGTTGACTACTCCAAAACTCCAAGGGAAGATATCAACATAGGGTCCTGTCTTGTGCGGGATACCCGGATTAGCACGTAGATAAAACTTGCCGCCCTGTGCAAGAAGATTCACACAGGCACTGAATCTTTCCTCAATTTCATCTTTACTGTTAAAGTTGATACTGCCTAATGCTATAACAACGTCGTGACTACCTGCCTTTACTTTATAGTCTAAAATGTCAACTTGATAGTCTGCACAGTTATTGTAGGGATCTATGCCTACAATATTATGTATTCTACCCTTAAATGGATGATAGCCGCAGCCTACATCTAGAACTTTTTTAGGGTTTAGTTTGTTAACTTCTTCTGCCAATTCCCAACCTGTGTAATCATAGTCACCTGTTCTGGGCTTCCAAATTTCGCTGAAGAATCTGTGTATGTATCGCTCGCTGAGATCATCTACGATTTCTCGTAGAGTACCAATATAGTCACAGGCCAAGCTCAACTCAGCTTCTACAGCATCTTTGAATTTACGGTAGCGGGCAGGAGTCCAAGGCAAATTCTGCACTACAGTGTTTTCATCTATTGCTTCGGAAATTTTTGCATACTTGGGTAAATTAAAAGCGGTCTGTAAATTTTTCTTCAGAAGTGCGAAAATTTTAGTATTCATAGTAAATTTTTGAGTATCAGGATAAATATTTCTGTCTTAGAACAGATTTTTAAATGCATATAACTATATATGCTCATGACTCAAGGAATACAAATGAAAAAACTATTAGCAGCCGTTTTTACTGCACTTCCATTATTGGCCTTTGCCTGGCAACCACAACAGCCTGTTAAGGTGTTGATTGGATTCGCACCCGGATCTGGTAACGAGATTTCGTTTAGAAAAGCCAGCAGCATTGTAGAGAAAAACAATCCCGGCGTTAATTTTGTAATAGAAAACAAGCCAGGAGCTGATGCAGTTATATCCCAGAATCAACTATTTGCAGCAGAAAAGAATGGATTAACTATTGGCGTTCCTAGCCATATGAGCCTATTTGTAACCAACGACATCTGGCAGCGCGATGTTAAAAAATTCGAGTTTGATTCATTTAATAACGTTGTTACACTAGGACAAAGCCCCTTGGCTCTAGTAGCAAAATCTACAAGTTTAGTTGATACTCCGCAGCAGTTTTTGGCCACTGTAAAATCTGGACATAGAGCTATCAATATCGCTGTAGGCGGCGGAGCACACCAAATGGCCTACGAGTATATAATGCTAAAGCTGCAAGGAGACAGAACAAGAATTCAAGCAGTTCGCTATCAAGGTCCTGCACAGGCAGTTACAGCAGTAGCCGGTGACAAGGATGTTGAATTTGGTATCATGCCAATTGCTATCGCAAGACCCTTAATCGAAGCAGGTAAGGTAAAACTTGTGGGACTAACAGGTAGCAAGGTTCCTGAAAAAATTGCAGGTGCAAAATTATTAGAAGATAGTGTTCCCGGAATCAGTGTATATGCCGGCTGGATGGTTAGCTTGCCTCCAGGCACACCTAAAGAAATACTAGACTGGTATCAGCGTGAATTCTCTCGAGCAATCAAAAGCAAAGAATACCAAGATTGGGCCCGTGATAGTTACATCTTATCACCCGAAAATCAGTTGACAGCCGAGGGTGTTAGAAAGTATGCTACTAGCTTACGCAAAAACTTTGAACCTATCATCGCAGAGCTAAGTAAGGCTAACAAGGAAACTAAATGAAATATATTTTTGTTGCAGGAGCACCTGGCAGTAAGTGGAGCAGCGTAGTTAAAAATATCTATTATAGTCATGATATTGACAGAAGCGACTACCGAGACGAATGGACTTACTATCACGATGCATCTGGCAAAACAGAGCTCATGCACTTAGGTGCATACTTTGATCCTGGCATGGCTTGCCCCTTGCCAGAAGATTTAACTGTTCTCAACAGACAGCAACTGGAGGAAAGTTTTGATTACCCATTTGACAAAAACGCTAAGGGCGTTAGAATTATCAAAAGTCATATCTTCTCGTATGAAAACAATATCCGATACCTGCGTGAACAGTTCGTGGATTGTCCCATTGTGCTGGTTCATCGCGGCGACGACGCTTGCCTTGGTTGGTGGGTAAAGTGCGGGCATTTTGACATCACATATCCTAGCTATGCAGGTTATTATCAAAACTTAAAGAACATGGCCGGCATAATTAAAGAACAAAATAAAGGCATACTAGCTGCATGGTGGGGTTATAAAGGCAAAGTTGTGACTTCTAATAAAGAGCTAGCCAAGACACTAAAAATAGAGCAACCCCCCGAAGAGTATCGTCAAGATTACGTTGTTTCTGACGTAAGGGTCATGGTCATATGAAATCAAGCTGGGAAATAACAAGAACAAGAAGCCAGTATCATTTTGATACTGATAAAATAGATCCACGTTGGGACACAGTTAAATTAGTCAAGCAGCTTGAAAATACATGGGCAGACGAGCTAGCCAAGGTTATCGAAGATAGTAATCCAGTTACATGGAGAACTAGGGGAAAGTCCGACGATCCTTTACAAAGAGCATCAGAAGAATACGACCAAGAAGAATACGATTTAGAACGTATAGGCATGTCTAAAGACTATGTGCTGACTAATTTAAATTACCAGCTTACTCCTGAATTACAACGCATAGCAGATTCATTTAACTTGGATAACTCTATGGCTCGCCTACATGTTCAGTGGCCTGGGCAAGTGTGGAACCTGCATATAGACAAATTAGAAAAATGGATGCCTGAAGACCCTGCAAGAGTAGAACGCTATTTTGTTCAACTTACAGACTGGCAACAGGGACATTTTTGGAGTTTTGGAAATTATACTTGGCAAAACTGGCGTGCCGGTGACGTAGTGACATTTGATTGGCTAAACGTACCACACAGCACAGCCAATGCTGGGCATAGTCCCAGGGTTACACTACAGGTAACAGGCGTTAGAAAATAAATATTTGCACGTAAGAACCCACCTTAGGGCCGTTGTCGCTAACGGTTATCTGCGTTAATCGCAGGAGGCGTCAAACAGGCGGCTGCTGCCTGGACCACGATTACGCCAGATCGTGATCAAAGTGAGCATTTTATTTTCCCCATGAAAACTGCTATAATACTAACAGGTATATGTAGAAATACTTTATTAACAAAAGACACCTGGAAACTATTACCCTTCGAGGCTGACTGGTTTCTAACTACGTGGGATGTAACTAAATCAACTTATAGTGATACGTTTACTTCTTCTGAAGAAGAGATAGAGAAAATAAAAACACAGTTTAAAAAAATATTAATAACACCGTATATTCCATACTTTAAAGAATACATGTCTGGTAATAGATTTGGTGTTTTCTTTAATACATTTTATCTCTTAGATAAAATTAAAAATGAACTCATTGACAATTATGATAGATTCATTGTAACAAGATCGGATTTGTATCTGAAGAAGTTGTCAGACGTTGACGACGATTTTTTTGTCGATGAAAAAACCGCAAAGATATTAGGAATGTATAGTCCTGTTGATTTTATAAATCACAATAATAAGAATTGTTCTGACGTTTTTTTATGTATGGATAAACATGCATTTAAAAAATATTCAAATTTTGAATACATGTTGACAACATACAAAAATAATAGGTTATCAAACGACATACACAAGATCGTATATGACTTCTTTTCTTCTAACAACATCAGTTTAGAAACTATAGATTCATTCAGGGCTGTATTAGTAAGAGACAGTGCAGAAGAATATTATTCGAAAAATAAAAAAATTGACTTCGAAACAATGACAAGCCTTTTCGTAGAAACATACGTAGAAAAAGATGTTAGATTCGGAGGAGGTGGAAAATTTCCCACGTTATTTAATTATGTTAGAAAGATAAACGATGAAGTTATTGTTAATACAATAACAAAATCTCAATCAACTGGCGGAATCTTAAAGAAGAGAAACAAATAAATGAAAACAGTAATTTTAGTAGCACTACCAGAAGAGTTAGATGCAAATTTGGTAGATTGTCCAGTAGTCTACACAGGCGTTGGACTAAGCAATGCAGCTATGATGACCTATGATGCTATCATACAGCATCAACCCGATAGGATCATTAATTATGGCAGTGCAGGCAGTTTAAAAAATATTACAGGGCTAAACAGTGTGGCAGCGGTCTGTCAACGTGACGCCAATTGCGAACCATTACGGGAACGTGGCTTCATGCTGGGCGAAAACATACTTTATTATCAAAGTGGTAATACAGGTATTCGCTGCGGCAGTGGTAATAACTTTGTTACAGATCCAGATTCTTGGACCAAGGATCACTGTGATATCGTAGACATGGAACTATGGGCTATTGCCAAAGTCTGCGACCTGCATCGTATTCCTTGGACTAGTATGAAGTGGATCAGCGACAATGCTGACGGTGATGCAGGCAATACATGGGAAGGTGCGTTGGCTGCTGGACAAGCAGAATTTGTCAAATGGTTTAACAGCCAGAGATAATATCATCATAAATTACACAAATGTTTGATTAGCGTAGGCTAATCCCTATTGAGATTGTACGGGTAGTGCCGTGCCGTCGGATCTTAGGTAGTGTACGGTAGGAACTAACGACAGGTTCTAAAAGATCGCGGCTCTGTGAAACAGATACAACCGCAGACATTTATAGTTTCGCTGTATGGGATTATAAATGTTACCGCTGACAGTCAAATCTTGAGTAAGGGGTACAGGTCAACCGCCTCTGTTCTTAATTAAGAAATCTCATCAATACAGTATGGAAACAGAACTCACGAAATGTTTTCATCTTTTGCCGGTTAACGGCAAATTATGACTTGAATCTACGAAATATTTCACTAATATTAAAGGTGTTGTTCTTAACAATAGAAAGCGTAGAAAATTGCTTCGAATACAGAGTATGAAGAAGCAAATGTGCGTAGCACATAAAAACTTTAACCAAATAAATGGACAGCTACGACTTTGGTATTAGATAAATAATTCTAATTAACGAGGATTATTTTATGTCTACTGATAATTTTGGCTCACTAGGAGCAGGCTTTTTTATAAAAACATACGACAAAGGCTCCATAATGAGTCAGGCAGACTTAGATGCCCTTGTTCAGTATGTTCAACTAACTTCTACAATTTTAGCTATCGGCGACTTTACTCCAGACGAGCAGCAGAGCGTCTGGATGATTTTAGAGCGTGTAGATGTCGATATGGCTCCTGGCTATACGGTAACAGACAACACAGAAGTTACTATGACTTCCGGTGGCCTTGTAACAATCAACTCACTTCCATGGACAAAGATCACAGGCAAGCCTGCATTCTTTAGCGGTGCATATGCAGATCTAACTGGCAAACCCACATTATTCAGTGGCAATTACAATGATCTAACTAACAAGCCTGACCTAAGTGCTTATCTTCCCCTAAGTGGCGGCACTCTAACTGGCAAGCTAAATGCTGCACAAGGATCTGGCACTACCGGTGGTTACAGCTTCGGTGGCACAGAAGGCGGCGCTGATACAGGTATGTTTAGCAACAGCGACGGTATATTAGATTTCTATTCTGATAACGTTAAGATTGTCACAGTAACAACCAACGGTGTTATCAGCACAAGATCAATTACACTACCCGGTGACCCAACAAGCAATCTACAAGCAGCTACAAAACAATATGTTGACAACGCAGTTAGCAGTGTCAATGGCGGTAGCTCATTCAGCGGTGATTACAATGATCTACTTAACACACCTGCTATCCCAACTAACCTAAGTCAATTAACTAACGATGCTGGTTACATCACAACATGGGGTCAAGCAGACTGGAACGAACAGATCAACGAAAGCCCAAGTTACATTCAGAACAAGCCTTATATTCCTTCAGATGTTAGCGATTTAACAGACAACAATAACTTGCTAGGTGGCGGCGGAGTAAGTCTTCCTGCAAATGCCAGTGGTTACTTAACCAATGACGGCGCCGGCAATTTAGCATGGGCCGCCGGTGATGGAACATTTAGTGGTAACTACAATGATTTAACAAACAAACCAACTATCCCAACAAGTCTAAGTGACTTTGGTATTACAGCAGGTTCTGATGGACAAGTTCTAACATTAAACTCTAGTTTAGTGCCTGTATGGGCGACACCGAGCAATAGCGGTAACCCATTTAACCAAGATTTAAACACAACAGACAATGTCACTTTTAACAAAGTAACTGTTACAGGTTCACAAGGCATTGAAGATGCTGATGGTTTAAGAATTACCAACATTAATGTTGACGGCAAAGTCTATGTCGGTTCTAATCTAACACAAGCACCAGTTAGTGTTTTAATTGGCGGTGCGGGCCCAAGAAACGAATGGGCATTTACTCCAGACGGTAAGCTAACACTGCCTGAAGTTGGCACTGGCATAGGTTGGACTAATACAGATACTGCTCCTACTCCTGATACCGAATTCTTATATAGTTCGACTATTTCCTTTGACAAAAATCAAGGTATTGTATTAAACAATGCTGTGGGCGACGGCGGTTTTAGTTGGACATTAGGAAAAGACGGTAAACTAAAACTACCTGCAAACGGTGATATTGTTGACAGCAATGGCAACAGCGTATTAGGCGGCGGATCTGGTGCTACTACATTAAGCTCATTAACTGACGTTGCACTAGAAGGCCCAGTAGAAGGTTCTGTATTAACATGGAACGACACGCAGAGCCACTGGGAAAATCGTAGCTTACCCGCTGTCAGTGAAATTACTAACACAGACGGTATTAACAATTATAATGTTAGCGTAAGTCCGGAAGGTATCGTTACCATGAGAACTGCTCGTGGTAACTTAGAGTTTGGCGCACAGCCAGAAGAAGGTGCACCACAACACTTCCACATCATGCGTCCTGCAGGTATGGAAGGCAGCACAGACTTATACTTTGGCGATGACTACAATTATTTTAAATTACCAGGAAACTATGGTGCTGGCACATTAGGTGTTGATATTGGCGCAAATGATGGTGTCGGTGGTGCTCAACAGGTATGGCGTTTTGGCACAGACGGTACACTAACATTGCCAGCCGGCGGCGATATTAAAGACAGCACAGGTGCTAGTGTATTAGGTGGCGGTAGTGGGCCAGGCTTAGGAAACTTTGTTTTCAATGGTAGTGTATTGGCCATGAACGATGATGCCGAGGATATGTCTATTAAGGCACCAGATGATTTGTATCTTGACGCACTAGGCGATGATGTTTTTGTAAGAGCCGATGATGATGTTAGACTAAGAGCAGGCGTCAATTTCGACGAAGACACTTACAGTTACGCATGGAATTTCCGTGACAGTGGTGAGTTAGCTTTCTACAGTGATGCTTCGGACGGTGAACACGGTCGTATTACTATGACCACAGACAGTGCCAATAATCAAAGAGTATTAGAAATTGGTGGCATTGATAAAGTTCATATCACTACTGATATGGAAGTTGACGGTAACTCAGGCAATAATAAAACCTGGAAGTTTGATGTAGACGGTAACTTAACATTGCCTGCGGGTGGCGACATTCTTGACAGCAACGGTAACTCAGTGTTAGGCGATCCAGCATCACCACAGTATGGTTACTTCACTGAATTGGTAGAAACAAGTTCTTCAAACACAGTTAACGGTCAAGCAGTCGTCATGGACAGCGATGGCAACAGTTATGTAAGTTTCGTATACTGGAATGACAGCGAAAACAGAGACTTTAGCGGTGTTGCAAAATATGACAGCACTGGCGAACAAGTATGGGCAGTAAACCTTGCTTCACAAAATCCCAATGCAAGAGAACTTGACATTCGTTCATTGGAGTTTGTAACAGGTGATGCCGATCCCGCATTGATTGCAATGGGTCACTATTATGACAACAATACCAGTAAAGATGTTGCATTTATATTCTACATCAATCCTGCCACTGGCAGCGTAGGCGAGCCAATGGTAGGCCGTGAACTGGTTGCTCAGAATGGTATGAATGTAAAAGACGGTGTTGCTGGTTATGATGGAAGTAACACTTATGCAGTGGTTGTAGGTGAAACTTATGAACAGATGTTAACTAAGACATTTACTCCAATGGCTGGCAGTATCACAGATAAATTGTTCGTTAGCTGGTCAGAGTTTGCTGCCAGCGGAGTAAACAACGGCGAAGCGGTATACTACTACGACGGTCCTAACCAATATGGCATGACCATGAACGCTGTGGGTGTAAGTGCAACGGTGGCAGGTTCTACAGATCCAGCATGGGCTGGCATTAGCATAACAGTAGGCGTAAACCAAGCTGGAAATTATATAGTTACAGGCGCCAACGGTTGGGGTTACTTGGTAAACAGCTGGCCTGTTCCAGTAACATTAACAGTGGCAGGTAGTGCATTAGGCGGCGTTGATGGTCCTAACGACATGACATTTGACTTTGACAGAACAGTGTTCGACAACAACAGTGCCAACATACAAGCCGCTATATCCAACATAATGGGAACTCCCCCTGTTAGCGGCGCCGTATATTGCACAGGCTGGGGCGGTTACGACTGGAGCACTCAAGTTGGCAATGCACTAACTTTCAATTATCACCTAAACAGTCAGGCCTATGTTGCACGATTCGGTCAAACTGCTTCTTGGACCAAAAACTTTGGTGGTGCAGAATACGACAGAATGAACTCTGTTGCAGTTGACAACAGCCAAAATATTTACGCAGTGGGTCGTAGCTGGGGTGGCTCTAGAGGTTCGTTAGTAGTCAAGTATGACATCGACGGTAATCAACAATGGGCTGTATATATTGATCCTGCTAACAACACAGGCAACGCATTGATGAGTGTCGATTTATTATCCGACGGCAATGTAATTGCAGTAGACGAAGACGGTGTTGTCACAAAGTTAAACAGCAGTGATGGCAGCATCATATGGCAAGTAAAAGCAGACAATGGACCAAGCTGGGACGGTGACTTTAGAGGCACAGCTACACCAGACGGTGACTACATTATCACAAACTACGAAGACGATGATTACACACAGTATGTAATGCGAATCAGTGGTAGTGATGGCAGTAGCGTATGGAACAAGCGTATTCGTCGCACTTCTGATGGCAACAACGGTGAGGTTGATGCCGATGATGACTCACAGTATATAGATTGTAACGCAACTAACCTTACTATTACAGGTCGCACTGACCCACCAGGTGGCGGCAATACTACCGGAATAGTATACAGTTTCCCAATCAACGGTGAGAATACCGACGGCACATATGGCCAATATGTTATCACCAGCGAATCAATGAACTGGGAAACATTGTCTACAACTTCTATCGCGGCAACGGTTATTAATACAGATATTTCGGTAACAGTGAATTCTGTTGGTCCAACAAGCAGTTCAACTTATGTTACTACAAGCACTGTTACCACCATGGGCGGGGAGCCAATTGTAGAGCCAACAGTTATTACTTGGACCAACCCCAACGATAATGTATGGCGTATTGAAACTTATAACGGTGGAGCCGCAGTATACTATGACGGTGGCGACAATGATGCCAAGTGGTTCGACATTGCAAATCACACCAGTGGTAACAGCGACTTCCGTGGTGCTGTTATTCAGTATCATGCGTTTGTGCAAAATGCAGGTACTATTATAGGAACTATTCATCTAAGCAATGACAACACTCAACCAAGTGCCACTCACACTGAGCACTTGAGTGGTAACAGTAGTTTACAACTTGTAACACTATGGGATTGTAATTATGATCGTGGTCAACTTTACTTTAAGATGACTGACGGTTCAAGTAGAAATGTAATGATACAATGGACTTCTACTGTATTCTATGGTCAAGAGTGGAACGACTGATAAAGGAAAATAAAAATGGCACAATTTAAAAGATTCAACGCAAGCGAAAACCAAAGCTACAATTCCGATAGTGCTTATCCCGAAGGTACACTAACTTGGGACCCTAGCAACGGTCTAAGAATTCACGACGGCAACACCAGCGGTGGCAACGCTGTTGGTGGTTCATCAAACTGGGGTGATATAGAAAACAAACCCTACGGATCAACAGCAGTTCACGATCTAATGGGAGGTAGTAGTTCGGCATTCAACGGTTACTTCCTAAAGCAAACTAGCACAGGTGTTTCTGAGTGGACAGCATTGCCTACTACATACGACACACTAACCATTGATACAAAAATCATTGGCGGTATTGATGGAAGAGCTGGTACACAGATTACTGGTATCGAAGCAACACTAGGCTATGGTGTTCCATACAGATATGCTTTTATCAGTGGTAATGATGCATTTGGCAATTTATTTAATCGTGGTAGTGCTATTATTGGGTGGAAGATGTATCCAGCCAATGATCCTAGTCAATTTGTAACTATCACAGAATTCTTAAACAATGACTTAGGTGCTCCAGGTTTAGGATTTGATGGTGCTTTACAAGAAGGCCCATGGATTGCTGAAAGCAGTGATTATAATGCAGGCACACCAGGCCCATTAACTCTAAGTGCTGATACTAAAAACTGGGTCCTAGGTGCTGATGGTGTATTGACATTGCCAGCAGGCGGATATATTAAAAATAGTGATGGTATTAATATAGTTCCACAAGCCTTGGGTATAGGAGACAGTCCGGAGTTTGCTGGCTTATATATCGGTAGTAGCAGTGGTAACGAAGGCGGTGAGATTCGTTTGGCATTGCCAGCAAATACTGGCTTAGGCGGCAACGGTGTTAGCATTGATGTATATCAGAACAAACTACGAATCTTCGAAAATGGCGGAAATGCTCGCGGTGTTTATATCGATTTGGCATCGGCCAATTCTGATGTTGGCACTGACTTACTTGGCTCCGGTGGCGGAACAACATTACCCACTGATGCTAGTGGTTACTTAAACAATGATGGCAGCGGTACACTATCTTGGGTTCCTGGCAATCCTAGCGGCTCAGGCTTATTACCCTATAGCGATGTTAGAGTAATATCCAATACTGCAACAGCAGATTGGTCTGCATTTACACTCAGCGGCACAATGGACTCTATGTATGACTTTAGTAATGCCATTGCTACTCTTACATTAACATCAGCAACTGCTTATGGTAAAACAATCACAGCTAATACCAAGAATCTCTGGGTTTCTAATGCTAAGGTAAACAGTAACGACTACTTAGTAGTAGAGTTCCCTACTAACCCTGCAGTCGGGGATATCTTCAGCGTAGTGCCCGTGGCTGTAACTCAAACAGTAACCGCTGGATCTTTTGTAGTTGGAGAAACTTATACGATTGTTAGTGTAGGTACTACAAACTTTACATTAATCGGTGCTGCTATGAACGGCGTAGGCCAAGTGTTTGTAGCTACTGGTACTGGTACTGGTACAGGTACTGCATCTACATCACTAGGCGCTAAAAAGTTAATCTACAAACCATCATCTGGACAGCGAGCAAGAACTATGAGTATAGGTAATAATCCTCCAGTAATGTTTGGTCAAGGCGGAACTTACGATTTTATGTATGTAGACCTCACTGGAACATATGCCAATCAACCAGCTACTTGGGTTTATGCTGGCTTAGTTGACAATATTCCTACTTGGTATCACACATACTTCTAATAGATCTATGTCTTACACAAACCCGCTTCGGCGGGTTTTGTTTTGTTTGATTAAGGTAAATATACTAATACTTGGATTAGACGATGAAAATCACACAGATTATAACAGAAACAGTTGACGGAAAGAATCTGCACCTAGAGCATCTTGACGATGAAATTTGGAATCGGGGCTATCAGGGTGCTGTAGAAGCCATCGGCTATATCGAAGGTGCAGCTGGACTATTGCACGGCCAAACAGACGGCCGTTATTTTGCCACTAAAAAATGGGACGGTAGTCCTGCATTACTAGTAGGAACTGATCCAGAAACAGGCCAGTTTGTCATGGGTGACAAGGGCATTTTCAGCGGCACAAAAGAAAACAAAATATTCAAACCCACAGATGTAGATCGCGTCAAGCCTGACAAAGTCAAGGGCGGCGAAAAGGTAGACTACAGCGGCCTGAGAACTAAATTAAAAGCAGCCTTTAACTATCTCAAAGATCTCAACTACGGCGATAAAATTCTACAAGGTGATTTACTTTGGACACAGGGCGACGGATCTAGTGGCTGGCAGGAAATTGATGGTGCTCGTTATTGGACGTTTACACCTAACCTATTGACCTATGCTGTTCCAGAAGGTCCTTTAGCAGATAAGATGAGCAGTGCCAAAGTAGGCATAGTGTTCCACACAACTTATGAAGGTGGCCCGTCTATCTCTGATATGACTGCTAGATTTGGTGCTGATGTCAGTGAGCTAGGATCTAGTCCTTATGTATGGTACAGAGATGCTGGCATTAAAGATGTCAGCGGCAGCGTAACACTGACACGCAAAGAAAGCCTAGAATTAGAAATAGCCATTGCTGAACTACACAGTTTCTTGTTAGGTATCGGCGAAGAAACTTTTACTTGGTTAGAATCTACTATTGCCGGACACGGTATTAGAGACCTAATTAAGATTGACATTAACAAGATGGTTCGTGCTGGACAAATGAATCGTCCCGAAGTTTATGTAGCACAGTTTATACAGCGACTAGAAGAACGACTAAGTGCAGACATTGCCAAGTTAAAAACACAAGCAGGGCAGGATCGCAAACGTGCTGCTCAGGAAGAAGCATTGGCCTATATTCGCAAGCATCAGGATAGCATAGAGAATGTCTATATGTTGTTCTTGGCCATACAAAGCGTCAAGGATAGACTGCAACAGCACTATGCAGCTATACGTCAGATAGATACGTTTATTGCCCGGCCGGATGGCAGCTTTGATGTCAAGCCCGAAGAAGGCGTTGTTATCGTTGACCATTTAGGTAAAGGTGGCAAAGAAGCAGTTAAGATTGTAGACAGACTAGAGTTCAGTCGAGAAAACTTTTTAAAGACTAGACAGAGATGAAGATCAACGAATTAGAATTACAAGAAATAGAACGCTTGAGTAAAAGCGGATTCGAGGGTGGCAAGGACTACTTAGATAGCTACGGTAGAGAAAAGTCTGTTCAGCCTTTGCCAGGCGGCAGTGGTCTATTGTATTCCATAACCAATGACGGTGGTGATTTTATCATCAAGCTATGGGACAAGGACAACAAAGAACCATTTGAGCCTACGCCTATAGAAGCTGAGCGTCCTTCATTCTACACTAGACAGGAATGGGCAAGAAGACTGGGACGTATTAAAGATCATGATCTAGCACGTAAAAAACTATATGATAGAGCACCTGGTAAATTAATAGGCCAACTCACAGTAAACGATGCTAGCCGTAGTTTTCCACTGCCCGGTGCGGTTCAAGTAGGCACTATCACTGTTCATGAAGATTATCGCGGTATGGGATTGGCCAAGGCATTGTATGGCATTGTGCTGACTATCATGAAGCGTCCTTTGCTGGCCGGTAGTAGTCAAACCCCTGGCGGCCGCAAAAACTGGTTAAGCCTAAGTCAAATCCCCGGCGTTGAGATGAAGGGCTATTTTAAAGTTGATGATTATGACCTAGAGACCCGAGATACTTCTAACATGCCGGCTCGCGATAAAAGATGGAATGATAGTCAAAACAAACAAGCGGAAAAAAGAATAGACACTATCATGGGCGAGCTAGGTGGTCAATACATCGGCGCAGGCAAATGGGGCGGCCATTATTTTGCTTTCGATGTTAAACCAAATACAACCAAGCAAGAATTACAAGCATACGTAAACACAAAGCTCAGTCAAGTTTACGGTGGCTATTATTCAAGTGGTGGCCTCTATGCTGTGTGGACGGGAAAATAATGAAATTACTAGAACTTAAACAGCCAAACATTATTGTAGTCTACGGGGGAGGCTTTCAGCCATTCCACGAAGGACACATGAGCAGCTACAGACAGGCTAAGGCAGCATTTCCCGGTGCCAGTTTCTTTGTAGCTGCCAGTAACGTGACCACAGAGCGTCCTTTCCAGTTCAGCGAAAAACAATTCTTAGCACAACAGGCAGGCGTAAAGGATCCTTTTGTGCAGGTAGGTACAATGAGCTATGTCAATGACAATGGACGTAAAGTTACCAGCACACCGCTTAATCCTCTAGAAGTTTTACAGCATTTTAATCCAGAGCGTGATGTTTTAGTTATTGTTCGCAGCGAACGTGATCCTATGAAGACCACAGGCACTAGCTACTATCAACCATGGACTGGTATAGAATCAGCAGAGCCCTTTAACAAGCATGCCTATATCTATGTAACTAAGAAACACGATTTTAGTATTGCAGGCAATCCCGTATACAGTGGCAGTCAGGTAAGAGAATTATACACTGGTGCAGATGATGATACTAAAGTGCAGATTCTACAAGACCTATATCCCAAGGCCACTAACCTAAAGCGTATCAAACAAATATTTGACAAGAGATTGGCCAGTGTTAGCGAAGCAAGTTTAGCAACCATGAGATCTTACTTTGCTGGCGACAAAGACGCTGAAGATGAATTACAAATAACCAAGCAGAGAAAATACTACGACGAGCTAAAGAAAAAAGAAGCAGAACTAGCTAAGAAGTATCCTGCACAGGCTAAGAAATTTACGCCTATTACCAATAGAATTACTAAAGTAGAAGATTTAGATCCCGAAGTTGAAGCCGAAAATCTATTAGAGTTCCTACGCAAGATACACAAGCGATGGGCCATAGTAAGTAAAAGAGGCGGACGTCCATTAGTATACTTCAAAGGCGAGGGCAAGCCCAGTGAAGATTGGGTAGAACGTCAGGAACGTAGAATTCGAAAGCATAAGAAGAAATGAAATACACAGAAATACTTGAACAACTGATCAACGAAATCAATATGAGCCCTAACATATTGCGTAGGCTTGCAGCTAATATTGATGCTCGGGCTGGTATGGAATTTGAAATGATCGTTCCTGAAATCGGCAGCTTAGATGATGATGACTATTTCGACAGCGAACCCGACTACGACGAGGATGAAGAGATCAGAGATTTCAGCGACATAAGAGAGTTTTTCTATGACGGTGAACATAACAGTCGTCGTGCAGTTGAACGTCTAATGGAAGAAATCGAAGGCGAATATTTAGACAGCGATTGGCTCAGTGAAAAGAAAATGGAAGCGTGGGGTGATGCTTCATATGACTCTATTAAAGATTTGGTCGACAGAGATTACGCAGACGATCTAAGAGACCAAGCAATGGATGAAGTCAGTGCAAAGACTCCCGAGTTCGGAGTCAACGGCGAAGAATTTGAACAAGCTGTATTAGAGCGTTACGAAGAGCTAGTTAAAGAAAAAATAGATGAAATTCTTTCAGACATGGGCAGCGAATACGACGAAGCATTCGATGACTGGCAAGAAGGTGATTGGCAAGATATTGCAGGAGACCCTGACACACAGCGCGAGTGGCTGCAAAGCGAAGGCCACAGGTCCATGCGTGATATTTCCGACAACTATGATATCGAGTGGCCACACTGGACACAGCCCGAAAATGCATTTGGCGATGCTGAAGAAAACGCACAGCGTATTGCCGATGAGTTCAGCGAGTTTATGAATAAAAAAGTAAATTTCAGCATGAGATATCACGGCGGGCGTCGTGAACCCGATGCTTATGTTGTTGAGCCGGACGGTAGCTTAGAAGGCGACGAAGCAGGTGATGCCGGTTTAGAATTTGTCAGCCCGCCTATGCCTATCAGCGAACTACTAGCCGACTTGGCCGCAGTTAAACGGTTTGCCGAGAACAATGGCTGCTACACTAACGACAGCACTGGTCTACATATCAACGTCAGCGTAGCTGGCTTTAGTATGGAAAAGCTAGACTATGTTAAGTTGGCGGTATTGCTAGGCGACGAGCGTGTGCTTAACGAGTTTGGTCGTATGGGCAATACATACGCCAAGAGTGCCCTACAAATTGTCAAGCAGAACATTAAACAGCGTCCCGATGATGCAGCAGCACTGTTAAACAAGATGAAAGAACATCTAAGCACAGCAGCAGCCAAAGTAATACACAGCGGAACTACCAACAAGTATACCAGTATCAATACCAAGACTGGTTATATCGAATTCCGCAGTCCAGGCGGCGATTGGTTAGGTGCTAACTACGATCTTATCGAGCCAACACTACTACGTTTTGTTGTTGCCCTAGATGCCGCATTAGATGAAACAAAATACAAGCAAGAGTATGCTAAGAAATTATACAAACTACTTGCACCCAGCAGCGATGAGCCAGGTATTCTAGAACTGTTTGCCAACTATAGTGCAGGTGAGCTAGATAAAGAAGCACTGATTAGACAAGTGCGTCAAAAGCAATTGGCCCGTGATGTTGGCAAAGGAAAAGTCACAGGCAAAATGTGGTGGAGTGTTAGTCGTCCAGGATACATGGCTAGCATTGAAGTTGTTGCCAAGAGCAAAGAAGAAGCAATTGACAAAGCAATCGAACCAGGTAACTATCCTGACTGGGCAAGTGCTAGAAATACATTACAAGCTACACCATTACGCCCATACCAGGAAAAAACAAAAGGGCCAACTCTCAATAACAGACCTTCCAATCCCGACGGTAACTATGTTATTGTAAGTCAGCAAGATGAGTCAGTACCTGTGTATCGATTCATGGCATCGGGTGACCAAGATGCTATATCAGTATTGAGACAATGGATAGCAGCCAATCCCGGGCTGTACCGCTGGACATTTAAAAAGGATGCCGAGCAAGCACTTGGACAGCCAAGTGCAGCCGAACAACCTGCTGTAGGTAATCAAGGTAACTGGGGTATCTGGATAGGAGCCAGCAATCGTTTTGCTAGACAACCCAATACCATTGTAGATGATAATGTGTTACGTAGATTTCCTAGCCAACAAGCTGCCGAACAGTTCTTGGCACAAACACGTGAACAAAATCCTCGCATGAGAACAGATGTTGAAGTTCGCGAGATTCCGTCAGACTATGAATTACCAAGCACGCCTGTAGGTACACCGATTAGAGCAACAGTCGGCCAACCACAACCTGCAGGCGCACCTATACCAGGTAGCACATTAGATCTAGCACGCCAACGTGCAGCAGCACAACAGCGTTTTACAGGATACTGGGACGTTAAAATGGGCGATGAAGTAGTATTCAGAGTCCAAGCAGAAACGCAAGGCGAAGCAAATCAAAAAGCTCGTGCGTGGATTCAGACAACTAGTCCAGAATTTAGACAAGAGTATCAGGGCAGAGAAGTTTCTGTTACTCCAAGGTACGAATAAATAATTTATTATGAAACTATTAGAACTTAAACAAGCGATTTTGAATGAAGCTGAACTAACTGCCAAGGGCATACTAGAACGCCCCGGCCGTAAAGAAGTATTCTTAAACAAAATTAGAACCGGTAGTCCTTTTGCGACAGTAGACGGCAGCAGTGTTGTAATTAATCCGGCTGAAGCAGACCGTTTAGAAGCTCTAATGGATGCTGGAAAATTTGCAGGTACAATTGCCTTAGCCACAAAAGACGGTGGCAAAATCGCTCTTGGTAAGTTAGAAAAGACTCCTGAGTTTAAGGATACTAAAGCAGGTGAAGGCGGCGAAGTAGAAGATAAGATTTCTAATAGGGGCGATGTAGCCGAAGGTATTTTAGCCGCTGCTATGTTTGCCAAACTAAAAGCCAGAGTTAATAAAGATATTGCAGAAGTTAACACAGACGATGTATGGGCAATAGTTGACTCTCTCAAGCAAACCGGTGCTGATACCTATTCTGTGAGTGTTAAAGATGGTAGGTCTATGGTTAACGATAAGATTGTCTTTACACTAGTTCTGCCCAAGCAGCCCTATTTAGATTTTATTAATCCAGCTAAAAGACCTCTATTAACAAATGAAGTCAGCAGTGCTGTAAGATTTGCCAACAGCGACGACAACACAGAATTCAGTAAGTATTACTATCTAAACGGCCGTCCAGATATTATTAATATTATTTGCGATGGTGGCAATCCAGAAAAGCAAAAAGTCAGCAAGGTAGACATCGAAGTTGTGGTAACTGACAAGGCCACGGGCAAAGTTGATCGCAAGCGTTTAGATATTAGCTTGAAAGCAGACGCAGCACAATTTGGTCAAGTCGGTATTGGCAGTGATAGACTCTACGACTTCTTTAAGAAACAACAAGAACTATGGGGCAAGTTTGGTATTGATATTAAAGAAACTGAACCGGACTTTGATGCTATCTTTAAGGAAAAAGGCCTAGTACCTGCCATACAATATATCTATGAGTTTGCAGCTGACGTAATGGCTACATTATTAAGTGACGACAATAACGAAGACGAATACATGTTTATTAATGATCTTGCCAAAGGAATCAATTACTTTGCAACACTAAACAATCCAAACGTTATCCTAATCGACTTTGTCAGTGGCGGCTACAAGATGATGAAATTTGATGACATCGAAAGTAAACTGGCCAATGTCAAACTCACAGCAGAATATAATAGAAAAACAGGATTGCCACAGGTTGATGTTTACGATGAACTAACTGGTAAATTGTTCTTAAAATTCAGAGTTAAAATTACCAGCGACGAACGTAGAAACTATGTAGAAAAAGGTCCGTTAATGACTGAATTATTAGGTACAAAAGTAAAACGCCTTAAGAAATAAATCGAAACAAAATGGCTAAATATATGCATGAAGATTAAAGAACTTATCGAAGACGCCGGAGGCATGGGAGCAGGCAGTTTTGCCACAGTTTCTATGCCTTTCGTACGTATGCACCGTAAACGCAAAAACAGAGCTATGCGTAAAGAATCTGGAACCGATATAATTCGCAGACAACCTTATGCTAATATAGCAGAAGAAAAGGACACTAAGAAAAATGGATAAAGCAAAAGCCCGCAAAATGTATGAACTTGCTGACCGCCTAAGCAAGATTGATACCAGCAAGCTAAATGAGCAAGAACTAGCCGAACACTCTGCTATGATTTCACAACTACAAGAAGCTGCTGCAAAGATTCGAGAAAGCAATCTAGAACGTCGAGATCTAGGCGGCGGCCGCACACAGTATATTCGCAAGTCTAGCTCATATACAGACGATGGCGGCAGCGGCGTAGCTGGTCACACAGTCCACATGCCCAAGCGTGGCGTTGACGATGAAAACGAACGTGAATATGATTTCCGTGACGATGATGATGAATTAAAAGAAGCTGCTAGCCAAGAAGATCTAGAAGTTATTGAACGTCTAATGCATGATGCATTTGCTGAAGGGAACAATTCTTTAGGCAATGCACTTCAAGGTGTATTAGAAATGATGGGTGGCGAAGATTTAGGCGAAGCCAGCGACGGAGATGGTCCGCATTTTAACATAGCTAAATTAGGCACCGCTATTGGTACAGATCCAAGACTGTTACGTATGGCTATCAATCGCGGCATGGCTGGTAAGCCAACAAGACAAGACCTAATGGTATTGGCAGATTCTTTCCTAAAGCTATTACAAAACAGCGACGATCGTCAGATCCAAGCAATAGCTAACTTAATCAAAGCTGGTAACCCACGCGAAGTTCCACAAGAAAGCACTGCTGCTATTGCTGAACGCAATGCCTTTGTTGATGCAATGCGTCAAGCCAAGAAAGGCGAGAAGTTTACAGTAGGTGGCAGAGAGTTTACAAAGACTACCAGCCACGGCGACGAAGAAGTTAAAGAAGCTATCAACACAGAAGCCTACGATAGACTGAAGCGAGTTTTTGATTTTAGCGATTACAAGGGTTAAACCATGAAATTATTTGAATTATATGAAAGTCCAGTAATGACTGGCGTAAGCAATCTAAAAAGTATTGCTGCCGCAGCTACATCAGGTAGTGATGCTGCAATTATGTTAGGTAGCGAGCCTGTTACCCTTGAGTATCCAGAAGCACGTTATGTATACGGCTTATATAAGACTGCTCTTAAGAATGGTCAACAGGAACAGTTCCTACAGATGTTGGCTAACCCTGCAACATTTGATCGCCTAATGAAGCCAATGCGTAACATGTTGTATAGAGATCGTAGCGGTGAAATGGCGCAGGCTGCTGCACAGCGTATTGGACAACCTGGCATGCAGGAAGATGCTCCAATGGCTACCCCAGATCAACCTGCACCAACAAACACTAATACACTAAAGCATATCGTTCAACGTTTCCCTAAAGAAGTTAAGGACTTTAAAATGGGCGGCGAAATGGATGAAGATCTATATCACGCACTGTTCGACTACTATGCCATGCATGGTGAAATGCCTTATGGCACAATGAAAGCCAGAGACGGCGATCCTTATGAGTGGGTCACACAGCGTTTCGATCGCGACGTCAATGACTACGTTACAGAAGCTAAGATTGCCTATAAAAAACTAATTACAGAAGGCTACACTCCACCTCTGTTGCCAATAGCAAAACCATTAAATTCAGATGGTGCCAAGGCTAAAAAGGCTAAAGCAAGACAAATGTTTATAGCTAAAAGAGATGCGTTTCTAAAGAAGCAAAAAGAAAAAGAGCAAGGTGTTGTCTCTGAGCGTTGGGACGACGATGATGATGACTGGTATGGTTTTAACGATAAGACTCGCAAAACTGGTTTAGGTACTACAGTAACTAAAACTAGCGGTGGTATGGTTCACAAGGGCAAATACGGTAGCGAGTATCAAGGCGACGACGGTGATGAAGACGATTTCGATGCATGGGGCAACAAGAAGCCTGCTGCTAAAAAGCGTGATGCCGAAGCTAAGGCTGCTGCAAAAGCTGCCGCTGTGCCTAAGACTCGTGGACGTCCAAGTGCAGCTATCCAAACTACTGACAGCGGTACTAGTGTAAATGATTATGCTACATGGTATCGTAAAGTAAAACGCAGTCACGAAGGTGCAAAAGTTATAGGTAGCAGAAACAAGGCTGTTGCTGTTGTTCAAAAAGGTAACAAGAATTATGTAGCAGGTGAGTGGGGAGGATCTAAAGGTGACATCTCTACTAAACTTGCTAAAACTGTTAGTTCTGCTAGCCTAAGCGCAGACTTCAAGAGTGCAAGAGGTCGTCCAAAGAAGGTTCGTGAGTTCATTGAGAACCTACGTCATGTTGCAGAAGCTAAGAACCACATGGACGAAACAGAATATAATACCTACAGCGGCTGGCGTGCTGCCTGCAAACGTGCAGGTGCCGACAAGTTCGACGGTGATCGTGACATTTGCCAAGCACTAAAGGGCGGCAAAGGCGTAGGCGAGTGGGACGGTGCAGTAGGCACAGTCTATGATGATGCACACAAGAAGGCAGCAAAATGAGATTAGATGACATCAACGAAGGCGTAGCCGGACCCGAGAAGTGCTGGCCCGGATATAGAAAAGTTGGCACTAAGCCTGGTACAGGTAAAAATGCCGGCAAGCGTGTCAATGATTGTGAAAAGATCAAAGAAGATGTTGATGTTGTAGATCAAGGCGAATATGATCGCGAAGGCGATATGGCCATTGGTCAACTTAATACTATCGAAGACGCTGCTGCCGAATTACGCAGCATATTAGACGCAGAAGATAATTTACCAGAGTGGGTACAGAGTAAAATCACTAAGGCAGTGGACTATATTGACACTGCTCGTGATTATATGAAAAGCAAAGACGGTGTAACAGAAGTAAGCAAATCAACACTAGATCGATATGTGTCAAAAGCTGTTGATGCTCACGGGCATGCAGATTTCGCCGCAAGACAATCTAAAAATGATCCAACTCTAAGAAGTTATCATGTGGATCAGAAAAAGACAGCAGAAAAACGTCGTCAGGGTATTAGTCGTGCGTTAGATCGTATGTCCAAGGAAGGTGTGGCGGAAGGCGAACAAGCTCCCATCAGTCGTGGTCGTAGAGCTGGTAAAGCAGGTAAACCACTTGCTCCGCCCTATGCTAAAGATAGTGCAGAATACAAAGAGTTTGAAAAGGGCTGGAACGAAAAAGAAAATATTCGTAAAGCAAACAAACTTGCCCCCTACAATAAGCAAGGTGTGGCGGAAGGCGCCGGCAACATTGGTAGTGCTATTAAATCCTTATACCAAAAGATCTATGCCGCCGGCGACGACGAAGTAGAATTCTTCTATAATGACAGCCCAATATTTGCACAATACTGGGACGAATACGAAGGTGACATAGACTCAATCATTGCCGGAGTTGATCCCAAAGAATTACAAATCATGCACGATGAGTTAGAATCTTATGTAGAAGGTGCTGGACTGGCAGAAAGCGGCCCTTTCAGTTATGGTGCCAAAAAATCACGCCGAGGCAGTGTGGCAGACTTAGCAGCCAAAAAGCGTCGAGAACAAGAAAAGAATCGACCACCAACTGAACCAAAAGATCAGATGGTTGGCACAGCAAAAGTCACAAAAGGTGTGGCGGAAGGCGCGACACCGGCAAGCACAAGTAAAGTATTGAGATTGATTCAACGCCATCACAGTGATTGGTTTGACAATTATGGCATGGGCGAAGTTGAAGATACTGTAGTTGATATGGCAGAGCTGGGCAAGTTTCAAGGTATGAGCGCGGTGGATGCGTTAGCACTAGTAGGCCAAGAACTAGAATCGTTATATGGTCAGCGAGATGTGGCAGAAGAACGAAACAGTGCATTAAGTCGCGCTGTCAGAGAAGCAGGCTGGGGACGTAGATATTCCAGCTATCATGACGAACTAAGTTCGCGTGAACGTGCAGAGCAAGACTACATGGATCAAAGCAAGCGTGATTTTAAACGTGCCGAAATGCAACATGAACTAGGTCACGAAGACGATCCTAACTTTGAACGCAATTTACGTCAACAACAAATCGATAAGGATCGTGGTCCATGGTATATTCGTATTGACGGCAAAGTATACAAACAAAAAGGTGTTTCCAAATCTTTCGACTGGAAGCGCGGTGCCAATAATTATGCATTAGCAATGATTAAAAACAATCCTAGCCTACAGGGCAGAGTTTTGCTAACTAAGAGTGCAGAAGACAAATGAGATTACATGAACTAAACGAAGGCCTGGATGCCAATCAAAAACGTGTGGGACAGGTAGCAGGCGAAGAGTCTGCTAAAGATATCGGTCCTGTATTAGGCAAAGAACAGAAGCAACATCCTTTTAAAGGTCGTTTAGTTGGAGAAGATGCTGTCAATGAAGTAGCACCTCCTGGTATGGAAGATTGGATCAAAGACCGCAAGGCAGATTTTAAAAAACGTTATGGTGATCGCTGGCAAGAAGTCTTATATGCTACAGCATGGAAGCAGAAAAATAATGAAAGTATAGAGGAAAACTCCAGTCAAGGTTATTTCTACTTACAAGGTGGTATTGATAAGAGCAAGAAGTTTGCTACAAAACAAGAAGCGTTGGCACATAGGGAGGAATTTTTCCAGTTTGCTCGTGTGCCAAGAATTACTTTGCGTTATAAAGAAGCAGGTAAACCGTCTGTTGTTTTAGGCGAATACAACTTAAATGAGCAAGGTGTGGCGGAAGGCTACAAAGAAGAAAGACTAAAAGGCTGTAAGTGTCAACAGCGCCAAGGCGATAACAAAAAATGTCCAATACACGGGGTACAAGAAGGTGTGGCGGAAGGCACAGAACAAGAAAAACCAATCAAGAAAAGTGACTGGTTTGACCCAACTGATATGCGTAGTCCAGAAAAGCAAAAGGCTGCTTACTTGAATCACTTGGCTGCTAAGAAAAAGAATAAAAATATCAAAGAGCAAGATGTAGCGGAGGCTGAAAAGAATCCTCATACCAGCGCATTAGGTAAGGCTCTATATCGCGACCTAAGCAAAGAAAAGAAAGCAAGCCCTGCACAGCAAGAGCGTAATAAAGAGCGTTGGGCAAAGCGTCAGGCTGCTATGGTAGGTGATCCTGCTCCGCAGCATTATCGTGACCAGCTGGCTAAAGATGCAGCAGAGTATAAAAAAGGTGTAGCGGAAGGCTCATTAAATGAATTTGCACCAGACTCAGACGGCAGCGATGAAGATGCAAATCTGCACAAGTATGCACGTATGTGGTACAACGGAGATTTAGCCACACAGCAACAGGTCGAGCAAATTCTAGACCGTATGGGCTGGGAAATTGGTGAACTAGAATCAGAAGAAGGTGGCGCCTTTGTTGTTCGTTCAGGTGACGAGAATGGTGATACTTATATTGGCTTTGCGGCTGATGATCTAACAGAAGCTAGCGATGAAAAAATTGCTGACAGATACAGTCAAGATGAATGGGACGATAAAATGCAACGTCTCAAAAAACTTGCAGGCATGGGTGAACTAAAAACTGTTTGGGATCCTGTAAAGCGTGTATACAAGAATGTTCCTGTAAATCAAGAAAAGAAATGAAATACTGGCAAGAATACATTCGAAGCAGTTACGAACTTGTATTAGAAGCTGAAGGCAAATCGCAGACTTTTCTCAACGAAGATATAGAAAGTTATCTAGTAAGGCTAATGGCCAAATGGTTTGATCGTAACGACATACCGCCAGAGACTCCGGTGGCTATCTTAATGATGACAGCCATGCAGACATCCAGAGAACGAGACAGACATCTTGCAGAAGTAGCAGATATCTGTCTTTTTTACGACAGCTTCAAATTTAAACATCATCGCTGGCCAACAGTTGACTATTACAAAGACATGGGCACCACTGCCTACGGTATGGCCTATGTAGCAGGACGTAACGACGTCTACAGTCAATTAGAATCAAATTTTACATTGTGCAGTCGCGTTCTAGGTAATATAAAATCATAATCATACTATAGCACTAGTCATAGATTTGACATCCGGATAAATACTGTTATTAATTAGGATACCAACATGGAAGAACTCGTTCAAGCACTTAAAGTAGTTTTAGCTAATCATTATGCCTACAGCCTCAAGGCACAAAACTTTCACTGGAACGTAGAAGGTCCCGACTTTCATCAATACCACGGATTGTTTGCTGATATCTACGAAGAAGTTTACGGCAGCGTAGACGTTATTGCTGAACGAGTAAGAACACTGGGTGCCTATACTCCTGGTAGTTTTAGCCGCTATAGCGAACTAAGCCAGATAGAAGATCAAATTGAAATTCCTAATGCACAGTCTATGATACAAAAATTACTGTCAGACATTCAGGTTATCCAAACTACTATTAAAACCTGCTATGACCTAGCCGAACAAAGTGGTAACCACGGACTAAGTAATTTAATGGCAGAGCGTCAAGATGCATTTGCAAAACATGCCTGGATGCTGACTGCTACACTCAAGAATAGATAATGCAAGAAACAAAGAAGTTGATAAGAGACCTGGTTAAAGTAGAACTAACTGAGTCTCAAATATCAGCCCTTGAATCATTCATCAATGATCGTGGTGCTGCGATTTTCCGAAATAGTAATTTACTCAAAGCTATCAACAGAAACGACACAGACAGTGCTGTCGCAGAATTTAAACGCTGGATAGTGGATAACGGCAGACAACGAGATGATTTGGTTGAACTCAGAGCGAAAGAGATCAGCCTCTTTACCAAAAGTCGTTGACTTTCCAAAATAACTTGCTATAATACTAGTTCATTTATAGGAGTTATTATGCCTCAACGTATGTTTTCCCCCGACGAAAAAGCCAAGATCAAAAAGCTGTTTGCCGAAGGCATCCAGATCATGAGTGAAGTTGCAGCACTCAACGAAGGTCTTGGAGATACCATCAAGAGTATCGCAGAAGAGCTGGACATGAAGCCAGCAACACTTAAGAAGGCAATCAAAATCGCCTATAAGAACGAGTTCGAAAAAGAACAAAACTCATTCACTGAAGTTGAAGAAGTTCTCGAAGTTGCAGGTCACCGTTGATAAATTTCCTACGTAACAAAACGTGGGAATTTTGGTTTGAGTGGGGCTGCACCATAATCTTAATAGTAGGTGTAGCCTTAACCAGCTACAACGTATACCCACTTAATATTTGGCTAAGTTTCCTAGGTAACCTGGGATGGATGATTCTGGGTTATATGTGGCGTAAATGGAGTCTATTTATAGTTGAAGCCATAATTGTTGCAATTTATTTAGGCGGACTATATAATATACTATGAGTTATATCGACGCAATATACTTAAAAGAAAAAGATATCATCAAAGTAGTAGAACGAGTTGACGGGCAGAGGAAGGAACGTCAATATCCTGCCCATTATCTTTTTTACTATCCCGACGCCAAAGGCCAATACACTGGCTTGGATGGTTCTAGGCTGGCTAAAGTTGCTGTGGCCACACGCAAGGCCTTTGAAAAAGAAAAGAAAATCTACGGCCATAAACGTCTTTATGAAAGCGATATCAAGCCACTGAATCGCTGCCTGGAAACAAACTATCTCAACTCCGAAGCTCCTGAACTTAACAAGGCATTCTTCGACATTGAAGTTGCCTATGATAAAGTCAAGGGCTTTGCTGATCCTAGCGATCCATTCAACCCCGTCACAGCAGTTTCTATTCACTGCGGCTGGTTGAACAAGCTGATCACCCTAGTTATCAAACCTGCTGGTATGACCACAGAGCAGGCTGAAACTATTGTAGCTAGATTTGAAGACACTATTCTTTGTTCCAGCGAAGAAGAAATGTTGGATATGTTTTTGAGTCTTATTGAAGATGCAGACACTATTAGCGGTTGGAACTCAGAAGGCTATGACGTTCCTTATATGGTTAATCGAATCTCCAGATTGTTGGGATCAGATCATACAAGACGTTTCTGTCTATGGGATATGAAACCACAGCGTAGAGAATTCGAAAAGTATGGAAAGATTGCTGAAACATTTGACTTTGTGGGTCGTGTGCATCTTGACTATCTCGAATTGTATCGCAAGTATACCTATCATGAATTACACACATATCGACTAGACTATGTAGGTGAAATTGAACTAGGCGAAAACAAAGTTCACTATGAAGGTACACTGGACCAACTATACAACAACGACTTTGAAAAGTTCATCCAGTATAACAGGCAGGACACTGCACTCTTAGTCAAACTAGATGCCAAGCTACAATATATTGACCTAGTCAATGTGCTGGCGCATGCTAACACAGTTACCTTAAGAACTACACTAGGCGCTGTGGCCATGACGGATCAGGCTATTATCAACGAAGCACACAGTCGTGGACTTATGGTTCCTGATCGTAAACGCGGCGAAGGTGGCGAAACGCAGGCGGCCGGCGCTTATGTTGCCTATCCCAAAAAGGGCATACATGACTGGATTGGATCAATGGACTTGAACAGTCTGTATCCAAGTTTGATTCGTGCTCTTAACATGAGTCCTGAAACTATTGTTGGACAGATTCGACAACGACAGACTAAAAGTGAATTAGATCAATGGCTGAAAGAAGGCAAAGGCTTTGCTGACTTCTGGGACGGCAAATTCTGCGTTTATGAATATGACCAAGTCATGGATCGAAACAAAGGATATGACTTAGTCATCGACTGGGAAGATGGTCGCAGCACAGAAATGTCGGCAGCAGAAGCCTACGAGCTGATCTATCTTAGCGGCAATCCGTGGATGCTCAGTGCCAATGGCACTATCTTTACCTATGAGAAGCAGGGCGTTATTCCGGGACTGCTGGCACGTTGGTATGCTGAACGTAAAGAACTACAGAAGAAAGCCAAAGGCTGTATAGACAATCCTAAAGAGTTTGAGTTCTGGGACAAGCGACAGCTGGTTAAGAAGATTAACTTGAACAGTTTGTATGGTGCTTTGCTAAACGCAGGCTCAAGGTTCTTCGACCAACGCATGGGTCAATCCACTACACTAACAGGTCGTTGTGTTGCTCGTCACATGGCTGGTAAAACAAATGAACTGTTTACTGGCGAATATGATCACTTGGGCAAGAGCATTATCTATGGTGATACCGACTCTTGTTATTTTAGTGCGTGGCCCATTTATCAACAGCAAGTAGAAAGCAACGCCATCGAATGGAATCGAGACAAAGTTATTGAACTTTATGATGCTGTAGCAGAAGAAGTCAATGCCAGCTTTACTCCATTTATGAATAGTGCATTTAACTGCCCCAGCACTTATGGCGAAGTTATCAAAGCTGGTCGAGAAGTTGTAGCTAGTAAAGGTTTGTTCATTACTAAAAAACGTTATGCAGTTCTTATCTATGATAAGGAAGGCAAGCGTAAGGACAAGGATGGCGAACTTGGTGAGATTAAGGCCATGGGCTTGGATCTTAAGAGAGCAGATACTCCTGAATTCATGCAACGCTTCTTGGAAAGAATCTTGTTGATGGTACTGAATGGTCAAGACAAACAAGATGTCATTGACGCCATCAATGAATTTAGAACAGCATTCAAGGAGCGACCAGGTTGGGAAAAAGGTACGCCCAAGCGTGTCAACAACTTGACCAAGCACACAGAAGTCTTTGAAAAGACAGGCAAGTGTGGAGTTGGACATGCTATGGCAGCTATCAATTGGAATAGATTCAAGCGAGCATTTGGTGATCAGCGTAGCATGGATATTACAGACGGTATGAAAGTTATTGTCTGTAAGCTAAAGTCAAATCCAATGGGCATTACCAGTATTGCTTATCCAATTGATGAACTACGTTTACCAGATTGGTTCAAGGAACTGCCGTTTGATCATGCTGCCATGGAAGAAACAATCATCGACAACAAAGTTGATAACCTCATTGGTGTGCTCAATTGGGATATCAGTGCCAGCGATCAAAAGACAGCCTTCGACATGTTGTTTGGATAAACACAAGTATTAGTAGATTATGAGCCAAAGTAAATATATGCATGACATCGGCATTTTTTACTTTGGTCTCTTTTGCAGTGCTATTAAATCTAAAACATTTAATAGTAGAATATATTTTGCAGACGCCGCACATGGCAGAAAGCAAAATGAGGTATGGATCATTAAATAGTTTCATACACACATTCCACCATGCGTTTGGTACCTTGGTGGTAGGACTATTACTCGATTTTGAGTTGGTCCTAATTCTAGGATTGGTTTTACTGGAAGCAGTTCTACATTATCATATAGATTGGTTGCACATGAGGTTTGGTGCTCAATCTTACAAAGATAAAAAATATTGGCAATGGTTGGGAATAGAACAATTCTTACACCAGCAGACAATTATTCTAATGGTAATTTTGGCAAGATACTTCTTGATTAATCGACCCTAATATCTTATAATCTCGTAAAGGAGATATTCACTTGAAAGACGCAATTTTTGACATTGTCAGGCACACTGCCAGCCTCGGTTTTTTCGACTTGGCTAAAATTACAGGAACGGACACAGACACTGAAGTTTGGACCTGTGATGAAAAGAAAACAGTTGTCCTCGACGCAAAACTAAAATCACCAAACGGTGATTTGATTGGAGAAGTTGGCCTAGGTAATCTCGGTTTCCTAAACGGCCTTAGCGGTCTTTATAACAAAGACGGCAGCGAAGTGGAGGTGCTAACCACTACTAAAAACGGCGCAATTATTCCTGACTATATTCAGTTCAAGGATAATGACGGCAACAGCGACAAGTATCGTTTAATGAGCAAAGAAATCATTGACGAACAGTTGCAACAGAGCAAGTTCAAAGGTGTTAAGTGGGACGTAGAATTCGAACCCACAAAAGCCAAGGTCAGTGAGATGGCACAAAAAGCCAGCATCTACAGCGGCATTGAACCTACTTTCACTGTTAAGACAGAGAACGGTAACCTAGTGTTTATTTTCGGTAGCGATACTGGCGGTAGTCACTTTGGTCGTATGGTGTTTGCTGCCAATGTTGCAGGCACTATGAAAGAAGGCTATGCTTGGCCAATCGACAAATTCCTAGCAATCATGAAGCTAGGCATGAGTGGCGAGTGCCGTGTTCATTTTAGCCAAGTTGCTTGTATGATTACCATCGACAGCGGCATTGGTGTTTATAACTATATCCTTCCTGGACATACACGATAAACGATAGCGGAGATATTTCAATGAACGAAAAACAAGCAGAGGCAATGCTGAAGAGCCTTAAGCGCATGGAACAACTACTAGAAGCCATTGATTGGAAACTGTGGAATTTCCATCAAAAGGTTATAGGAGATGCAGAAAGCTCTGTCGAACGCATCGACGATGAGACAGAACAGCTAGCAGATATTGTTGAAAAAACTTCAACTGTTTCTTCTACTGCAAAATCTACCTCGGAAAAGAAAACTACTTTTCCTTCTATCGAAAAGTGGAGTTAATCTATGCGTAAGATGATTTGGGTAACCTTTCAACGTGAAGGTATTCATAAGTATCCAGCAGCACTAACTGATCCTAACCTAGCAACGGGTGACGAATATGATGTCAGCTTTTTAGGCTATCCTCACAGACACATATTCCACTTCAAGGTTGCTATCGAAGTATTCCATGACGATAGAGACATTGAATTTATTCAGTTCAAGCGTTGGTTAGAAAATCTTTACAAAGGTGCTACCCTAGAACTAGACTTTAAGAGTTGCGAAATGATCGCAGAAGATCTGTATGCACAGATTAATAAAAAATATCCAGGACGCACAGTCTGGATCGATGTAAGTGAGGACAATGAAAATGGATGCCACATTCAATTTGAAAAACAATAAGGTGAGAACTATGAATCAGTATCACAACCACGTAAGCAAGGCTATGATTAACATCAATGATGTTAAGTATGACCTACTAAAAATCGCAGAACTCTATGACGGTATTCTGCAGGAAGGTCTGGGTCATCTACCAGCAGATATGTTCCAAGCATATCTAAGTGATCTACGTGCAGACAAGTGGATTCACGATTATGACATCAGTGAAGTTGTTCTTAAGGAACAAAGCTACACTTATGATGTCAGTGTTCAGATTACCAATGATCGGACACCTAAGAAACTAAAAATCCATGTTGGGCTATACAAGAGCCCATGGCCGGAATTGGCTCCTACCATGAAGTATACTGGTAGTGGTTATATTCGTGCTTAATTTTTATATCTCGAACCTAAATACTACCTCCAATCAAGGAGTTACGTATGTTAAGTAAAAAAACAAAAGTAAATCTGTGGGATAGAAATGGTGACTACGCCGTTTTTCTTCCCAGCATCAGCGGTTTTTACAATACCCATGTAAGCAAACAACAACAGCAGGGGGACTATGTTCCTGCTAGTCGTATGCCTGCTGAATTTGAAAACGGCATGGAAGGCTTTAACTTTTTAAATAAAGAACAAGCCTACTTTTACTATCCATGGGCATTGTATAGTGCTGGTCATGCTCAACTTGATATTCAAAAGAGCTATGTCGATGAATCGATGATTCATGGCAGAAACAAAAAGGAAACTTTCATTCTAGGCGATTCTGGTGGATTTCAGATTGGTAAGGGTGTTATTAAGTTTGACTGGGATCGCTTCTTTGAAAAGAAGGGCGATGCAGACTACAAAGGTTCAGCAGATGGTGTGCGTAATGCTATTCTTAACTGGCTAGAAGAGACTGCTGACTATTCAATGATCCTTGATATTCCAACATGGGCTGCTGATCCTGTTAACCGTGATAGAACAAAACTAAATGGTTTTGCAGATGCCTTAAAAGGAACATTGTTTAACAACGATTACTTTTTGGCCAATCGTAAAGGCAAGACTAAGTTCTTGAACGTTCTGCAGGGCGGCAACGGTGCAGATGCTGACATTTGGTATAATGCTGTCAAACACTATCCTTTTGAAGGCTGGGCGTTTGGTGGACAGAACATGCGTGATGCATATCTAATGCTACGTAGAATGATTACACTGCGCGACGAAAAGCTACTAGAACCCGGCCGGGATGTTATTCACTTCCTGGGCACTAGTAAACTAGAGTGGGCAGTTATGTTAACTGCGGTTCAACGTAATCTTAGAGAGCACGTTAACCCCAACATGACTATTACCTATGATTGTGCCAGTCCGTTCATTGCCACTGCTAAAGGTCAACTGTATACACAGCATAGACACGATAACAACAGTTTCAGGTATGTAATGACTAAGGCACTTGATGATCGTAGACTTTCCGGTAACACTGCACCATTTGCTTGGGGTAGTCCTATTGCAGAACGCATGACTATCGGTGATGTCTGCTACTATCAGCCAGGACAGCAAAATAAGCTAGGTAAGGTTAGTAAAACATCTTGGGATAGTTTTAGCTATTTCCTAATGATGGCTCATAACGTTTATCAGCATATCGAATCTGTTCAACGTGCTAATGCTCTTGCAGATCAAGCCTGTGCTCTAAGCAAGCCGGATCCGGCACATTGGCGCAAAGTAAAGGCAGGAGTTGACGAACCAAGTCAATGGGTCCCTCGCAATGTTGTTTACATGGTTGAACTAGTTAACAGAGTGTTTACTAGCGAAACTCCAATGACTGAACTAGATAAAGCAGCTAACTTGCTAAATGCTATCAATGTTAATGCTAATAGTGTCAGCACTGGTGCAGCATACAACAACCTATTTGAATCAGATCGACCTGTTACTGAATCTGAAGATGATTGGGGCGACATTGATCCAGATGAACTACTAAAGGATATCGAATGAAACGAGACTATGATTCGGGCGTTAAGCAAGATGTAATTTACTTTAAGGGCAAGGAGATAGAGCACACGCCTGCATACGGCATGGATACTCTATTTGTAGTAGGTCTACAACCAGTAGAAGATATTGCTGCCAAACTCAACGGAGCAACTCATATCTTCTTTGGCGCCAATCATAGTTTTAATCCTAAGTCAGCAGAAGAATGGGGTCACTGGGAAAAGATGATCTCATTTTTCCTTGATCGAGAATATCTATGCAGTTTGGATATACCATTGTCTGCTGTTGAAGAGTTTAACGATGGTGGATTGAACGAATACGATAACTTTATTCCGCAGATTCGGGTGCCTATCCCCTATATTAAATTATGGAATTATAATACAATGCTTAAAATCGACGACAAAGATTTTAAAGCAACTAACCCCGGCGTTTGGAGCCATAGTTTACACAAACTAATGGACAGAGATAATTTTACCAGCTGGGACAAATATAAAGGTGACAGTATCGTATGAGTCGAGTATTTTTAGTAGATCTAGAAGCAGTTGAAACACGTTATACAGCTCAATGGAAAAGTTATGTTCCCGAATTACTTAAAAAAGCAGGACATCAAGTTCAAGTTATCAGTGGTCCTGAGGATATTCCTAGTGCCACTACTCCTGGTGCCTTTCTCAATTTTGGCGGCACTAATATCTATAAGTCTAGCCAAGTTGAGCAAATGGGTCGCTTATTTACATCCGGAGCAGTTAAGTCTGGCGATCATTTTCTGTTTACTGATGCTTGGCACCCTGGCATCATAAACTTAAAATACATGAGCGAGCTTCTTGGCATCCCTGTCAAGATTCACGCTTTGTGGCACGCCGGTAGTTATGATCCTCATGACTTCTTAGGTCGTCTCATCGGAGATGCTCCTTGGGTAAGACACGCCGAGAAAAGTTTTTATCACGCAATTGATCATAACTACTTTGCTACGGACTTCCACATTGACATGTTTGTTAACAACTTGTTTGCGGATCAGGATCCTGCGGACCAGGGTCCTACAATGCACTTCCGTGCAATGGAATCGGGCAAGATAGTTAGAACAGGCTGGCCCATGGACTATATGGATCAGACACTAGCTGCATACAAGGGGATGACCAAGCGCAACCTTATTGTATTCCCTCATCGTATTGCACCCGAGAAACAAGTTGAAATCTTCCGCGACTTGGCCACACAATTACCACAATACGAGTTTGTTGTCTGTCAGGATCAGCAACTGACTAAGAACGAATACCACAACATTTTAGGCCAAGCTAAGATTGTGTTCAGTGCTAGTCTGCAAGAAACATTAGGTATCGGCTGTTATGAAGGTGCTATTGTTGATGCTATCCCAATGGTGCCTAATCGCTTGAGCTATAGCGAGATGTATCTTGATGAATTCAAATATCCAAGTGTTTGGACCATAGACTATGACAACTATAAAACTCGCAGAAAAGAAATTTGCGACAAGATTGTCGACTACATGGAAAACTATCAAACATACTTGCCAGCCGTTAAAAAGCAGGCAGCTATGCTAACAAACGATTTCTTTAGTGCAGGAAAAATGTTAGATAATATTAAATAACTGTATGTTTCTAGCACACACAAATTCATTAAATAATGGCGAATATTTAACTCTTGAACAATACGATAAAGAAAGAGTCCTAGTTAACTCTAACGGATTCAAAATGGTATCTAATATTTGCCCACATCAAAAGAGTATTATCAGTCAACGATTAGGTCAAGGTAATAGAGTATGTCCCTATCATGGATGGGAATTTGACATCAACGGAAGACCGATTAATTCTGGAAGAACAGAACATTACTGTGTCAACAATAATGAACTAAAATCTTTTCCTGTCTATGAATGGTCAAATTTACTTTTTGACACTGAAGTCTCTTTTAAAGAAACACTAGATCTCAGGGACCTTGTTCTAATGGAACAGAGAATAGATGTTGTTCGCAGTTCGTCTAAGACTATTATGGATATATTCTTAGATGTTGACCATATTCCTATATTACATGAAAACGTATACGAGAATATAGGATTTGAAACTGTAGAAACAGTAGAATGGCACTACTATGATAATGGTTCTTTACAATCTGTTCAAGATAAAGCCAGATGGATAGCAGTATACCCTAACACTATGATAGAGTGGCAGCTAGGTTGTTTATTTGTAACTGTGGCAGTTGAAAAAGAAAAAAATAAAACAGACGTTCATGTATTCAAATATAGGAACAAACATATATCTGATTATCAATGGTTGCACAATGAACAAACATGGGAAACTGCATGGAGTCAAGATAAAGAACAAGCAACTCGAATGTTATCTATTGACAGCAATAATTTAGAGCCTCAAAAATTACACTACAAAAACTGGTTGAAAAATAATGGATTTACTGTTTAATAACTACATGAAATCTTCGGGAAACGGAGATACTTGGCACGTTGATATCTCACCTGCAACTAGGCCCGTAGGCACATACTTTCAAGAAACTGTAAAGGCAATGGAATATGTGTATGCTAATAAAAATGGCAAACTGTATGTTCTATATTCAGGTGGTATGGATAGTGAGTATGTTTGCGAAGTGCTACTACACTTGAAGATGGATTTTACACCTGTTATTGTTGATATAAAACACAATGCACACGATATCAGATATGCCTTTGAGTTTTGCGAAAGAAAAAATATCAAACCTATTGTAATTGACATCGATTACGAAAAATTTGTAGACAGCGGCGAAATTGTAGAAATAGCCAATAACATGCGTTGTTGCAGCTATAGGATGCCTGCTACTATGAAAGCAATGCTTGAATTAGATGGATTCTTCTTACTAGGAAATGACCCTCCTTATATGCGTAAAAATGATGGGCGCTGGCAGTTAGAAGAAGAAGAAGTTATACATAGTATATTCAACTTTTTCAAACACTACAAAGTAGACGGGTGTCCATTTATACTATCATATACTCCAGAGATGATGTTGAGCTTCCTGCAGGATCCTACTATGAAGGCCCTTGCTTCTGGAAAAAAATATACAGGTAGGCTAGGCACTAACTCTACTAAAGTTCTTGTTTATAATAATAATGACGACGCATTTTCTATTCCAAACAGACAGAAATATGTAGGCTACGAAAAAGTAGATAGAACAGACATAATTAACCATCCGAATATTAAATTGCTAGAATCTTACAGAGCCAAATGGAATGGTTGTTATAAAGTTGACTATGACGTCATAGTCGATCAATTATCTCAAAACTTAAAATAAAATGATTAGAATACAATTCACAGGTAGCACACCAAATATGTATCAGGTTGACCGTAGTTATAATTTGCCCAGTATTACTGGTGCCGTGCAATGGAATGGTGCCAGCAAAAGGTTAGAAGTCAGTAACGGCGCCAGCTGGATGCCGATAGACAATACTGTTGACATGAGCAGTAGTGGTCCTGATGTTTGGGCCATGCATGCTTGGATAGAAGAGAAGAAACGAGAAGAAGAAGAAACTAAGAAACTTCGTAGTAAATATCCAGCACTAGATGAAGCATACAATCACCTAGAACTAATCAAAACATTAGTTACATCCGGGACTGGGACACATGATATTCAACAAAATTAAAAAGTTAAAAGAAGATGGATTAAAAGTTGGTATAACTTTTAGCACCTTTGATTTATTCCATGCAGGGCATGTTGCTATGTTAGCAGAAGCTAAAAATCACTGCGACTACCTTATTGCTGCACTACAGACAGATCCCACAATAGATCGTCCTGATACAAAAAATCCTCCCATACAAAGTATTGTAGAACGACAAATACAAGTAAGCACTAATCGCAATGTAGACGAAGTTGTAATCTATCAAACAGAAAAAGACTTAGAGGATTTATTGCTGATCCTTCCCATTGATGTGCGTATACTAGGCGTGGAGTATGCAGATAAAGAATTCACAGGCAAACAGATTTGTAAAGATCGTGGAATAGAAATTGTGTTTAACGGCAGAGATCACAGCTTTAGTAGCAGTAGCCTGCGTAAACGTGTAGCTGAAGCAGAAAGTAAAAATGAAAAAAAGCATTTATGATATAGGCGGCGAGGTTGTTAAGGACAACGAAACTTATGTTCTTAAAGACAATAAAACCCTTAAAAATCTAGTAGTTAGTTCAACTGACTTAAAACCCGGTATGAGCACCAGAGGTCATACCCATGCTGGCCAGGAAGAAGTTTACTATTTTATTTCTGGGACAGGCCAAATGGAATTAGACGATAAAAAATTTAATGTGCAAGGTGGAGACGTTGTGTTGATTGAGGATGGAGTGTTTCATCGAGTGCATAATGGTTCAAGATCAAGCCCCTTGTATTTCGTCTGCGTATTTGACGGAAAAAGGAATCATTAATGAAAACACGAATAGCAGTTATCGGCTTGGGATTTGTAGGCGGAGCAGTATATGATTCTTTTAGGAATCTTCAGCCATTCGTTGAACTAGTCGGTATTGATCCAGCTAAAGGATTCAATACTCCGTTAAGCGAAATCAAAGACTTTGACGGAGTATTTGTCTGTGTGCCTAGTCCTCAATCCGAAACTGGCGAATGCGATTCTGGCATATTCGAAACGGTGTTAGAGGATTTAAGTCGTGCAGGTTTCAATGGTGTCATCATTAGTAAAGTAACTGCACCGCCAGGTGTTTATACTGCTGCACAGGAAAAATATATCAATCTAGTTCATGCTCCGGAGTTTTTAACTGCGGCCAATGCCATAGAAGATTATCGTAACGGAACGTTTGCTATTGTAGGAGGCAAAGTTTCTGCTTATCGTAATGAAGCAGATCGTTTGATTAGAATGAGCCAACCAAACTTAGAAACAGTTAAACACTGTAGTATTGCCGAAGCTAGTCTTGCCAAATATACCATCAATAGCTTCTTAGCAACAAAGGTTGTGTTCATGAACGAAATAGCTCGTTTAACTGAACAGTCTGGCGGTGATTGGAATATTGTAAAAGACTTAATTGGTTCAGATCGCAGATTGGGCACCAGTCACATGCAGGTTCCAGGGCCAGATGGGCAATATGGTTTCGGCGGCCACTGCTTCCCCAAAGATACTAGTGCATTGCTCAAATATGCCGAATCCGTTGATGCTAACTTGAGCGTTTTGGATGCAGCGGTAAAGAAGAACTTAATAATCAGGTTGACTGAACCTAAATAACTGTTGTATAATCTAAATACACATGTGACCCACCACATTAACTCGGAGAAAAAATGACTGATACAAGTAAAAACCTAAGCCAGGTCATTCGTGAACGAATGAAGGCTGACAAAAAACGTTTCTGGGCAGGCGACAATATTAGCGAATACCTAGACGAAGATACAAAACAACAACTAATCAACGAAGCAACAGAAGCATTTGAACTAGTGCTTGACCGCTTGCTGATTGATCGTGAGACTGACCCAAACAGTCAAGGTACAGCAAGACGACTTGCTAAAATGTATTTCAATGAAATAATGGCAGGTAGATATGAACCATCCCCAGATGCAACATCATTCCCAAATGACTCGGCGGACCGTTATGAAGGTATGCTTGTGGTTCGCAGTGAGCTTCGCAGTATGTGTAGCCATCATCACCAACCTGTGGTTGGCGTTGCTTATATTGGTATTATTGCTGCCCAACATCTTATTGGACTTTCGAAGTATACAAGAATCGCCCAGTGGTGCGCCCGACGAGGCACTCTCCAGGAGGAACTTGCTAATGAAATTGCTAGGGAAATCCAAAAAGCCACTGGAGCAGTAGACCTAGGCGTGTATATTCAAGCTACACACGGCTGCTGCGAGAATCGCGGTATTATGGCTCATAGTAGCCTGACACAGACTACAGTGTTAAAGGGTGCATTTAAAGATGACATGGGCACAAAGAAAGAATTCTTTGACAACATCAAAATGCAACAAGAATTCGCACCTCGATAATGAGTTATAGTTTTAATAATGGCTTACCAGGTATAGGCAGTGTTATTTCCCCCAACGCTTCCAGCTGGTCTATTTCATCTAATGTAAACCCCTATAATGCCATTACTGTCAAAAACGCTGCCGGCGAAACTGTAATAACGTTTCACAACGATGGCATTATTGAAACTGCCAGCGGAAAGATTCATGCAGATGAATGGATTCAAGTTACAATGATTATGAAACAGTTTATCATGGATGTAGCTAAAGACGAAGAGTTTGCTAAAAAATATCCCTATGTAAAAGACATGGCACATGGTTGGATAATGAACGAATTGAGGAAATAAATGCGTATAGAAGATGATGTCAAGCTAGATTTTAAGGACGTATTGATTCGTCCCAAGCGTAGCACACTGGCCAGTAGAAGAGAAGTAGATCTAAGCAGGACATATAAGTTCAAACATAGCGGGCAGTCTTGGACTGGTGTTCCTATCATGGCTGCTAACATGGATGGTGTCGGTACATTAGAAATGGCAAAGGCACTTCATGAGCACAAAATGTTCACTTGCCTAACTAAATCTTATACCGAAGATCAATTTGAAGATGTAGTTGCTGAAATAGGCGGTAACTATTTTGCTGTCAGCACTGGAACCAGTGCCAGCGATTTTCAACGTTTAACTAGAATCATTAATGTTTATCCAGAGATACGTTTCATTTGTATTGACGTAGCCAACGGATACCAAGAAAGATTTGCTGACTATGTTGCAGATGTTCGAAAAGCGTTCCCCCATTGCACAATTATTGCAGGTAACGTTGTTACCGCAGACATGACACAGGAGTTAATTTTACGTGGCGCAGATATTATTAAAGTGGGTATTGGCCCTGGTAGCGTTTGCACTACTCGTATTCAAACTGGTGTGGGCTACCCACAGCTTAGTGCTATTATTGAATGTGCCGATGCCGCTCACGGTCTTGGTGCTCACATTATTGCTGATGGTGGATGTGTTTGCCCTGGTGATGTTGCTAAGGCTTTCGGCGCTGGTGCGGACTTTGTAATGCTGGGCGGCATGCTAGCAGGACATGATGAAGGCGGCGGCAGTGTTGTTACTAAACTAATCGAAACATACGAACTACAAGCACGTAAGAGAGAACTAGCAGACGGTCAAACAGAATGGACATGGAATGGCAACAAAGTAGAAGAACAGAAGTTTGTTGAATTCTACGGCATGAGCAGCGATACTGCCATGAACAAACACCACGGTGGTGTAGCAGAATATCGCAGTAGCGAAGGCAGAACTGTAACTGTTCCCTATCGCGGGCAGGTCGGCGACACAGTATTAGATATACTTGGTGGTATTCGTAGTACCTGCACATATGTTGGAGCACCAACATTAAAACAGTTGAGCAAATGCACAACTTTTATTAGAGTAAATAGACAGATTAATGATGTCTTCGTGAAAGGATAAATCATGGCAACACGTAAGAAAACAACCACAGAACCTAAGGTAGTAAAAGGCAGTCACTTGACTGTTACTACACATCCGGATGGTCGCACCGAGTTAGAATGGGACGACGAAGCCTTGCTCAGAGATGTGCGGGCCGCTATACTCAAAGCAGAGTCTACTATTCCTGCTGCTGCAAAAACCAAAAAAGTCGCAGTCAAAACTAAGACCCCAGTTGAAAAGAAAAAGCCATCGGCTATTACAGCTAAACCCAAAGCAAAGCCTAAGAAAGAGAAAAAGTAATGGTTACTTTTTTGGCAATTCTAGGATTTATTATTTCTATGTTTTTGGTCAGCTATGTGCTGAACCAAACTATATTTAAAAATATTCCAGGATGCGGCGGAGATTGTCAGCAAGGTAGACTTGCCTGCAATTGCCGCAACAGTGAGTGAAATGGCCCAATTACTTTTAGTTTTAAACTTTTGGGAAAGTAAGCAACTAGAATACTGGTTGACAGATAACTATCCTGACTGTAAACTAAGGAGTCTATATGATAAGTTCACAGGACCAGATGAGCCCGACTCATATGCACTGGAAGGTGATATTACAGAAGATTTGGAATGTTTTCTTAGACTCAAATATGGCAATCAAATTAAAGGCGGATTAAGATTTGGACACGTTAAAAATCAGTGAAATTTTTTACAGCGCACAAGGTGAAGGACGTTTTATTGGCGTCCCGTCGGTGTTTTTACGCACCTTCGGCTGTAACTTTAAATGTGCAGGATTTGGTCTTCCTGCTGGTCAAAAGACCACAGAACCAGATACTATTGGTCAAGAAGTTCATTTGTATAAATCATTTATGGACTTACCCTTGGCTAAGACTGGCTGCGACAGTTATGCCAGCTGGCATCCTGCTTTCAAGCATCTAAGTCCAAACTACACAGTAGAACAGGCTATTGATGCTATGTTGGCACTTACTCCCAATAATCATTGGCTACAAGAAAACGGCAATGATGTGCATCTTGTAATCACTGGCGGAGAACCTTTGTTAGGTTGGCAGCAGCTATATCCAGAATTGCTGTCTAACAAACGCATGAAGGATCTTCGTAATCTGACATTCGAAACAAACGGCACTCAACATCTGCACGACGAATTTAAATATTTCCTAAAAGACAACTATCACTTAATGCGAGATGGTATTACATTCAGTGTAAGTCCCAAGCTAAGTGCCAGCGGAGAGAAATGGGAACATGCTGTCAAACCTGAAGTCATCAAAGAATATCAACAGGTTGGCTACACTTACTTAAAGTTTGTTATTGACAAGCAAGAAGACTTCGAAGAAGTAGATGCAGCAGTTAGCGAATACAGACAAGCTGGCTTTGTTGGTCCTGTATATGTAATGCCAGTAGGCGGCACTGATGCTGCTTACTTCAGCAACACACGACATATCGCAGACGAAGCATTGGCAAGAGGTTACAGATACAGTCCCAGATTGCATGTAGATATTTGGAGTAACGGTTGGGGTAAATGAAAGAGCCGATACTAATAACAAGAGAGCAATTTGAAAAGATCAAAGAAATCTTTGATTCTTACAACATCGATCAACTACTATGGCGAGAAATTAATGACACAGGTATTGGCACCAACATATATGTTGAGTTCGACCCCGAAACAACCGTCAAAGTTGACATAACAGATTACGGAACATGGTAATGAAAGCACAAAAACCAGCAGAGGGTATTAGCCTGACAGGAGACTACGGAGATGCTAAAAATTTCCGAGTAGACTGTGACTGCGGCAGCGATGATCATAGCGCTCACATGTGGATCGAAATCAACAAAGATCGAGATATTCCCGACGTTGACGTTAGCTTTTACGTGACCACTTGGACACCATTATGGGAAGGTTGGGGCACACGTTTGCGAGCTGTTTACGAAATTTTATTTAAAGGTGTTCACAAGCAGGAACATCACATATTACTGCGTGAACAAAGTGCCATAAACTTTGCACACGCAATTTTAGATACTGTAAAAGAAATGGAAAAGAAAAAATGAGTTATTTGTTTACAAGCGAAAGCGTTAGTGAAGGACATCCGGATAAGGTTGCTGATGCTATCAGTGATGCTATCTTGGATTTAGTGATGTCTAAAGAAGATCCTGCACTGCGTTGTGCTTGCGAAACCCTAGTGACAACCAATACCGTAGTTGTTGCAGGAGAATATAAAGGCATCTTACATAAGGAAGAAATCGACAGCACCGTTAGACGTGTGGTTAAAGAAATCGGCTACGAGCAAGAAGGCTTCGATTGGAGATCATTAAACATTACAAATCTACTGCACGGACAGAGTGCAGATATTGCACTAGGAACAGATACCTTTGGTGCTGGTGATCAAGGACTGATGTTTGGATATGCCTGTAATGAAACAGAAAATCATATGCCTAGTGCAATTTACTGGAGTCATAGGATCGTAGAAAAATTAACTAAGTTTCGTAAAAACGGAACTATGGATTGGTTAGGTCCAGATGCAAAAAGCCAGGTTACATTCGAATATAATGATGACGGTACACCGAAGCGTATCGCCAAGGTAGTATGTTCTACACAGCATAAGGATAGTATAGATATTGCAGGTGTTAAAACTAGCGTAGAAGCTGTTATTCGAAATATTTTACCCACGGAGTATATAGACAATGCTACTGAGTTTTTCATTAATCCTACTGGCAGGTTCGTTATTGGCGGTCCTGACGGGGACACAGGACTTACCGGTCGTAAGATTATCGTTGATACTTACGGCGGTTATAGTCCTCACGGTGGTGGTGCTTTCAGCGGCAAAGATCCTACTAAGGTAGATCGTAGTGCTGCTTACATGATGCGCTACATTGCCAAGAACATTGTTGCCAGTGGGCAAGCATCATGGGCCACTTGTCAAATCAGCTATGCTATCGGACTGGCACAACCTATGAGCTTCTATATTGAAACTGCTGATCAAGAACAGTCTAGGAACCTAACCAAGTGGGTTCAAGACAACGTTGACCTTACACCAAAAGGTATCATTGATCGTTTCAATATGTTTAGACCAATTTACAGTCAAACAACTAACTATGGACATTTTGGTAAAAACAACTTGCCCTGGGAAGCTGTTGATTTATTCTAATGCCCTTAGATAATTTTTTCGATTGGAAAACTAGAATCGGATGGGAACGCAAGTTCCTGTTCCTGCCTAGACGATGCATAGTATCGAAAAAATGGATGTGGCTAAGAACTGCCTATAGGGGCACTGTTATGGTAACAGGACCTGGCGATACGGTAATGATATACAGGTGGGTTCAACCTAATGAATTTCTACTGCTAAGACTACGAGGTGCTATTTAAATGATTAATATTATTAAAAACTTATTCGGGAAAAAAGAACAACCCGCAAATCCAAAAGAAAGCAAGGAGCCTTGGGTTAATGTAGTTAACACTAACTTCGACGAGGGTAATCCAAATCAAGGCTTCATGGAATTGGAATGGAACGCTGCCTTTATCCAATTCTTAAAGACTCACGGCTATGAAGGCAAAACCGACGAAGAGATTGTGGACAAATGGTTTACCGAATTGTGTAAGAACATCGGTGCCCAAATTGACGAAGAATCCAAATTTGTAGCCAATGCTGATGTTTTACCAAAACGCCGCAAAAAAGTTGACAAGAATAATCAATAACTGTATAATTGAAACATGTCTAAACTTAACTGGAATTTCAAGGTATCATTTGTCGGCGAGGATCATGTGCTCGTTGCTATGAGAAAAACAGAACAACCAGAATGGACTGAGGTGTTATTGAACATTCGAGAATATACAGAGCTAATGCAACTGCTTCAAGAATTCAATATCAATTTTCGCGAGCAAATCGATCGCAAATTAGTCGAGTCATATTTCAATGAGTAAAACGTATCTTCTAGTAGATGCTGCAAATATGTTCTTCCGGGCACGACATGTTGTCCGCGGTGAAGATGCAGAAACAAAGGCGGGCATGGCCTATCACATCATGTTCAATAGTATTAACAAGGTATGGCGTGACTTTAAAGGCAGTCATGTTGTTATCTGTCTCGAAGGTCGTAGCTGGCGCAAGGACTTTTACGAGGGCTATAAGCGTAATCGTGCCGAGGCCCGTGCTGCCCTAACAGAGGCAGAAGCAGAAGAGGATCGTATCTTCTGGCAGGCATTCGATGAGCTAAAAGACTATCTCAGTGCTAAAACAAACTGCACAGTTTTGCGACATGAGCGTTGCGAAGCAGATGACTTCATTGCTCGCTGGATTCAAAACCATCCCCAAGACCAGCACGTAATTGTCAGCAGTGACAGCGACTTCTATCAACTGCTGGCTGACAATGTAAGACAGTATAACGGTATTACCAAAGAGCTGATTACTACCTCAGGTATTTTCGACGACAAGGGTCGAGCTGTTCTAGATAAGAAAACCAAACAACCAAAGGCTGCTCCTGAGCCCCAATGGCTGCTGTTTGAGAAATGCATGCGCGGTGACACAACCGACAACGTCTTCAGTGCTTACCCAGGTGTTCGTGAAAAGAGCACCAAGAACAAAGTGGGACTAAGAGAAGCATTTGCGGATCGAGATACCAAAGGCTACAATTGGAACAACCTCATGCTACAGCGTTGGACTGACCACGAAGGCGTTGAGCATCGTGTTCGCGACAAGTATCTGTTCAATAAGAAACTGATTGACTTGACTGAGCAGCCAGAAGATATTAAACTTGCTATGGACGAAACTATTGCTGCCGCCACTGGCAAGAATCGTGTGAGCCAAGTTGGTTTACATTTTGTAAAGTTTTGTAGTAAATGGAATCTTGTTGCTGTTGCAGACAAGATGAACGATCACGGTGAATACCTAGGAGCATCATACCAATGATTTTAGCAAAAAGTGTAATTAAAGACAAGTTCTGGATTCTAGAAGAAAATGCCAAACGTGTAGGCATGATGAACTTCAAGGACGATAACTATGTTATCAACCTTAACAGAAAAGATTATGTTGCCCACGACAACAATGAACTAAAGACCCTTGGTATTGAGTTTGTAAAACGTGACTTTACACACGGTGGCCATCTTGAAGTCATGGGTTATCCTACTGATCAAGAAGAAGTATTCAATGTAAAAGAAATCGACGGCTTTCCTACTTTTACTAAGAAGGCAGCAAGTAAAAGCACACATGTAGCAGGCTGGTATGGTATTAAGTTTAAAAACGGTTGGGTATGCACTCTATGTCCCAGACTTACTACTGTAAAAACAAACACATATGTAGGGCCTTATCGAACAAAAATGGACCTAAAAGTAGTCTTGGGTCAACAGAAAGACGTTGAAATTTCCGAAGATTAAATAGCCACTTAATCTGCTTTTCTGATAAATAAACTTAGCGGAGAAGCAAATGGCAAGACCAAAACCAACTATACTTTTAACTCATGTTGATCCAGGATCCTTTAAAAGCGAGGAAATCCTAGAAGCCGATGCCATCTATGCTGTTTTTTATCAAGGAAAGCCTTTTAATCTACGCACACACCTAAACAGTCTGCAAGATTATCCCGGCCCAAAATATAAAAAAGTAAGTTTTTCTAATCCGGGACATGCCTTTAATCTAATGGAAAAAATGAACAAGTTGTTCAAATGCTCAGACTTTACTGTAGTAGAACTCGTAGAAGGCAAAGAGGTCAAGGAAGATGACCTTGCTAAAAGAACAGATAAGTGAACTGGTATTTCAAGAGATACAAAAATCTGTTGATCAACCCTTGACATTTTTTAGGGTTTTTAAAAACTCAAAAGGAACAAGATTCACCGGCTTGGGCTACGACCTGGCCGCTTTTTTGTGGAAAACTTATACTGTAAAACTTCCCGAAAACTACCGTATATTAAATAAGACTTTACTCATGCTAGATAGTAAGATGGAATGGCCCTACTACCTTAGCAAAAGAAAACTGGTATTGTTCAGCGAAATGGATGCTTTTGAATTTGCACTATATCAGGGCGATATTAACTTATGGGCAAATAAATAAAGATAAATATCACAGATCAATATAAGGAATTCTAATGTATACATCAATCAATCAGCAACATAGACCTAGTAAAGACGTAGAATTCTGGACGGCTAAGAAAATGGTTCCAATGGAACACAATTTATATGTCAAAACAAACTACGTTGATACTAAAAAACTTCTTAACACTGTTGCAACAGAATCTGAAGACGGCCTAGTATTAACTGTAGAGAATCATTGGGCCGACGAAAAAGATCTATGGGATTTTATCGCTGATCCTGTTATTGTCAATAACATACTAGATCCGTTTAATAAGTATGCAGAGGACAATGACATTACTATCAAGACTATTGACACTGTATATAATATGTCACATATACAAGGTCCTGCCATGTATCCTAATCTTGTTATCCCCGAAACATGGAATAACGTAGAAGAGTTTGGTCGTTGGTGGATCAAAGCCGGCATGCCGATAATGTTTCCAGAAGGTGCAGAAGTATTCCTATCTGACGATGCTACTGCGATTTGCCTATTTAGAAAAGGTCGCTTTCAAGTAGAGCTATACCTAATTCATCCCCAGCCAAGAGTTCCTGTTCACGAACACCCAGGTGTAGAAGTTATTAAAGTAAGATTAAATTCAAGGAAATATCCATTCCTCAGCGAGACTCTTCGAGACGGCAATAGTCACGGTAGTGGTATCCGCAGTGAGTCAGAAGAGCGAGGATATCCGTTGCTGGCCATCCAGCATTGGACTACACGAGAGCCAACTACTGTAGCTAGTATGTGGAAGGGCGAAACAGTCGGACCAAAGCAGGAAGCGCTCATCAAAAGATTTAACCCAGATGCATTAGTTCGAGAAGGCTGGGCAGACATCACTACTAAGTCTTAAGCTCTTATATATTATGTTTCGATCAATAAAAGTAATAAAGAGGCCAAGTGCTTCTATTCCTTTTCATCATGAAGTTGCAACAGAATCTAGCGATGATTTTAAAATAGAATTTTTTACCAAGTATGTTCAAACAGGCAAGTTCCTGGGAATAGAAAAAAATATTTCGGCCGATGGGTTAACTTTGGAAATTAGTATCAATTGGGATAACCGAGAATCTTATATAGAATATGCTACAGACGAAAGCGAGCATATTGAACAGTCTATTAACGAATCAAATTTATATATTCTTCGTCAAGGATTTCTGGACTATACTATCTTTCAAGAAGTAGAATGAATCAAGAATTTTATCAACAACCACACGTATTTCTGCTGTTTAAAGCAGGTTCTTCAGGAAACTTAATTTCAGCAATGCTAGATTGCTTGATTAACAATTCTACTGAAGAACTAACAATGAGCACATCAGGTAATGCTCATAATAATAATATTGTAAAAAGAAAAAGAGAAGGTGTAGATTACATTTCTCTAGGTTCTGGTATTGTAGAAACAGAAGTAAAATTTTTTAGCCCCGAAGAAAAGTTAGCTTACTATAAAGATAAAATAGATAGCTATTCATACGATAATCGTCCATATGTAACATGGACGCACGACTTTGATAACATAGACTTATACAAAAAATTATTTCCTAACTCTAAGACAGTGATAATTACCACCGATTCTGTCTACGAAACACTAGTGGGACTAATTTTACATATAAACAAAAATATTTTCGATGTGCCTGCTAATAGTCCATTGGGAGAGTTTGATCAAATTTTTATAGACATCATTAAGAAGAACATGATAAAGAGGTCTTTTAAAAATTTATACAAAGGAAAGATATATCAAGAAGGTTTATCTGATTTAGATCTTCATTTGCTGTATTCATATAATCAAGGTATATTAAACGTTGCATCCTATCCCGAATGCGAGTTAGCCCATCGTAGCGAACCACTGACTTGGGCAGAAGAAAAAATGATTCATTTTTTTAATAACGGGCTAAAGTCAGACGCAGATTATAAAATAAAACTAATAGACATATTACAAGCAAAAGAAGAAGGCATAGACAATATCACAGATGTCTTTGGTAAAATTTTAAATAGATCACTAACACATTCTGAGTTAGACTATATTAAGTCAACGATTAAGAACTATGTTTCTTCACAAAATGCTGATATACTTAATGATCCCTACACTTACCTTAGCGAGGTTAAGAAAAAGGCAGACAAGATTGTAGATACCTTTAACTAAGCTGTAAAATAAAGTATGAACAAGAAAGAATTAGTAGACATTTTCATGCTCAAGGGATTCGATGTTTTTCGCGACGTCATTGACAAAGATCTTGTTGGGAAAATCAATAAAAAGCAAGACCTTTTAATACCGCACAGAGGTCATGCAATGGACCACAAATACTATCCAGCGGATCGCATAGATCAGTGTAAGGACTTGTCTGTATGGTGGAGCCAGGAGCTGAGTGGCTGGCCAGAGGTTCGAGAAATTACTAACAGACTTATAGAAATAATAGGATCTATGTTTGATGAGCCAGATTCTTACATTGCAGATATCATTACAAACGAACCCGGCAACACACACATCAAACCACATATAGACAGCCCATACCGTTTTGATCGCTGGTGGAACGAGGACGAATTATTAGGCGTGCAGTGTATCATACCCTTATGCAAGTTTACCCCAGAAAACGGTGGCACAGGTCTACTGCCCGATAGTCATAATACTCGCTGGGTAGTCAAGGACAGCTATGCTGGAAAATACAACGAACAATTTCTTGCAGGCGTAGTCCAACCTGATATGGACGTAGGAGATGTGTTAATTTATCATCCTAGGACCTTGCACAGCACAATGCCAAACCAAACCGATACACCCCGCAGGGCTTTGCTGATACACATTACCAGCAGAGAAATGGCAAGACTGCTACGCCAAGAAGACACAATTTGGCAAGAAGAATTAAAAAAGAAGTCAACGAGTTAAGGCTGTCAGGCGTTAAATATATTAAGCAAGTAAATTTATTTGCGAGATTTCTATCAAAGGAGAAACTTATGAAATCAATTATCGCCCTAGTTGCCGCTCTAGCAGTTGGCACCGCATTTGCCAGTACCGCACCTGCTAAGACTGAAGAAGTTAAGAAGCCTGCTGCCGCAGCATCTGCTCCTGCTACCCCAAAGGAAATGCCTAAGGTAGAAAAGCCAAAGACTAAAGCTGAAAAAGAAGCTGAAGCAAAGGCTGCAAAGGCCGATGCCACCAAAAGCGAAGCAAAGCCAGCTGCTCCTGCTAAAGAAGCACCAAAGGCTGCTGACTCAGCTAAGAAGTAATCAAGAAGACGAAGAGTATGAAGACTGTGACTGCTACGAAACTGAAGTAGATTTCCATAGAAGTTACGCACAACCTACTCTTCAAGACGAGGATGACGAAGAAGAACTAAGCGATTACGTAAAGTTCAGACTGTTCCTTGCAAGACAAAGAGCATTGGAAGCATATGCTCGCACTTATAAGACCGCATGACCTGCGGTCTTTTTATTGACACAAATTGGTTTTGGTAATATAATAAAGTATGAATAAAGAAAAAGTCAACGAAATCATACAGTGGACAGGTGCATTTTTTATCACCGCAGGTCATGTTCTTAACACTCTAGGCAGCGCCTATCACCGAGACTTCTGGAATATTGCTTCCTTTGCTATTGGTACACTGCTGTTCTTTGCGTGGACTGTTCGTGTTGCAAATAGGCCACAAATGGCAGTTAACGTGGCAGCATTGGCCACTATGGCAGTAGGCTTATATAAAGCTCTGGCTCAGTAATTATATATATTTTTTGTGATATTCCCAATATATCGGAAATACCTTTTCAATATCTATTCCTTGTAATTTAGCAGAATCTAAAAAATATAATACTTGTTTTCTTGTTCTTTTCTCTTTCCATGCTAATGATAGATTGACTTGGTTAATAACAACAGGTTCGTTGAACTTTGTTTTGTAGTATTCTAAATACTCATTATCGCAATGAAATAATGATGCAATGTCTGTGTGATTAATAGGCTGATTATTTTTATTAATAGTTTTGTCCGGAAACTCTTTGCGAAGCTCTTCTATAAATCTGTTTACTTTGTCTAAACTAAACAGATTTAGACTTTGAATACAAGTGCTTATCTCGAAACCTAATTCAGGTACATTAACATTTTTTATAATCTTCTTAATGTTATTGACTTTTTCTTCCCAATTGGTAGGCCATCTTATAAATTCTTCTTCGGCACCGATTGATTCTACACTAATCTTTATATAGGCTATTCTTTTAATCTTGTTTATTAACTCTATGCTCTTATCATTATAGATAGTGCCATTAGTAGTTAAATGTATTCGTTCTAACGGCTGTTCCTTGGTCACCAAATATTCTAAAAAATCATTGAACTTAGGATTAAACAAAGGCTCACCGCCTGATATTTTAATCTCAGTAATAGGCTTGCAAAGTTCAATGACTTTGTTGTAACTAGATTCCAGTTTAGTCCAATCTGCGTGATCATTGATATAGTTAATATCAAATTTGTAAAACTCTTTCTGTTCAGCATCAGTTGAGTTATTAAATAATTTGGTTTTTGTAGTATATAGATGGCTACTTAAACTAGTATTGCACATAAGGCAACTATTATTACATAGATGACCAAATTGCAAATCTAATGTATTAATCTTAGGATTTTGTTTTAGATCATGCACCGCCGGCAGGCCCATTTTATTAATCCAAAACTCGTTATAGTTTGTTCTGTAGCTAGGAAGATTAATACGTTCTGATGCCCAACAATATCTGCATTCTGGTGTATTTTTTTCAATATCAGGGCCGCGCATTTTCTCTTGCATATTCAACATTCTAGCAGTAGGCCATTGAATGTTTCCAGGATCTTTTACGTTCTCCCAGGAATGCATGGTAACATCATATTGAGCACAGCAAGTTCTTAGTATTCCGCGGGGACTAATGCTAAAACTAGTAAACGGTACCAGACAAAATTTCGGGTCTAATTCTTCCATAATTCTATTTATCGACGCGATTTTTATTTGACACAAAACTCGTTTGGCTATACAATAAACATATCGTAACAAGGAGCCAAAATGTTTGGTATCTATGCTCGTAATGTAATTGCAGGTCAAGGTAGGTATGTTCCGGATACCAAACCAAATATTCCCACGGTCAAGTTAGAGCTTTGCGAATATGACAAGAAGCGTAAGGTTCTCAAGCTGGCCAGCGAATATATTGGCATGCCCAAGGAGTTTTTTGTCAAGAGTCATCACACTGGCAAAGAAGTTCGTTTCACTGTAGTCGGCCAGCACGACCTACTCTTTGATCAAGACCAATGGGACGGCGAGCAACAGATCTATCGCCCTGTGGGCACTGTTCCTGGTGTAGATCACATGGTTATCTACAATCAATATTGATAGGTTTGCCAAAACTGTTGACACAAAACAATAAAAGTGATACAATAGAACTAAATAAACATGTGAAGCGATAGACGCAACACAGACAACTATTGTAAGGATTTTACAATGTCAAAAGCAACAACATTCACCATTAAAAAAGCCTATGCTCTGTCAGCAATTGACAAAGCAGGAAAGCGTGTCTTTTACGACACTGACAGCCATAGTGGAGGCTACCCATACTGGAGCCCGTGGCTGAACCAACACAAGACTTGGGAATCGCTGGACAAGATTCCTACTTTCAGTAGCACTGACTATATGCGTCGAGATGTTACCAGTATCGAAGTTCTGGAGGTTGAGGTTCGAGCTAAGGTGGTTCAAACTACCGAACTGGTATCAGAAGCCAAGGCTAAGGCCATGGCAGAGATTGAAAAGATTCAACGCGAACTGACTAAAAAGGTCGCCGCACTGGAGGGCATGAAATGACTAAGATTGAAAAGCCCTATAACTCCGTTGTTCTAATCGGACGCTTCCAGCCTCTACACAACGCACACCTTGAGATTATCAAGCGATGCACTGCATTGACAGATCACCTTGTGATCATCGTGGGCAGTGCTCGTCAACCCCGTACCTATAAAAATCCGTTTACCTTCGAAGAACGGGCTCAAATGATCCGCAATGCCACAGCCGGACTGAGCATGACGGTACACATCGAAGCCAACACAGATACTATCTATAACGACCAAGCATGGGCTGTTCGTGTGCAGGGCATCATGAGCAAGTATCGTTGCCTGGGCCGCAAGGATGCTATCATTGGTCATAAGAAGGATGGCTCTAGTTTCTATCTTGACATGTTCCCTCAGTGGGACTACATCAATGTGGAACAGATCGAACCCTTGGGCGCCACAGACATTCGAGACCTCTACTTTAAATGGTCCTTCAACAGCAACTTTATCAAGAATGTTGTTCCTGAAACTACTTACGATTTCCTTATGGAGTTCCGCAAGAGTGAAGAGTTTGCACAGGTTATCCGCGAGCGTGAGTTTGTGGAAAACTATAAAAAGCAGTATGCAAGTCTGCCCTATCCGCCAATCTTTGTTACCAGCGATGCTGTGGTAATTCAAAGCGGACATGTATTAATGATTAAACGCCGTAGCGAACCTGGCAAGGGTTTGTGGGCACTACCTGGAGGATTCGTAAATGCCAACACCGACCGATCAGTTGAAGACGCCGCAATCCGCGAACTCAGGGAAGAAACAGGTATCAAAGTCCCAGCACCAGTCCTCCGAGGAAATATCGTCCGTGCTAGGGTTTTTGATGCGATTGATCGCAGTGCTCGCGGTCGTACTATTACTCACGCATTTCATATCCAGCTACCTGACGGTGAACTACCCAGGGTAAAAGGCAGTGATGATGCAGAGAAGGCACGGTGGGTGCCTATTGCAGAAGTCCAGAGTGATGAATGCTTTGAAGACCACTATGAAATCCTACAGCATTTTGTAGGTGCCTAAGCGACAGACGCAAAGGTTATTTTGATAAGGAGTTTATCATGAAATTAGCAAAAAACATTATTCTTAACACTGACAGCTACAAAGTTAGCATGTTCAAACAATACCCAGCAGGAACCACAGGTGTATATTCTTACATTGAGTCCCGAGGGGGTCGATACGATAGAACAGTATTCTTTGGACTACAGGCTTTTATCAAAGAGTACCTACTCGAACCTATCACACAATCAGATATTGACATTGCTGACGAAATCCTTACCGCACACGGTGAGCCTTTCAACAGAGCGGGATGGCAATACATTCTTGACAAGCATAATGGATACCTCCCAGTTGTCATCCGAGCAGTCCCCGAGGGAATTGTCGTTCCTGTTAAAAATGTTCTCGCAACAATTGAAAACACAGATCCAGAATGCTACTGGCTGACTACTTATCTTGAAACTGCTCTGCTTCGTGCCATTTGGTATCCTACCACTGTGGCAACACAATCATACACAATTAAACAAGTCATTCTTGACTACTTGGAGAAAACAGGTGATCCTACTCTCATAGATTTTAAGCTACACGATTTTGGTGCTCGTGGTGTTAGTAGCATGGAGAGCGCAGGAATTGGTGGGGCGGCACACTTGGTTAATTTCATGGGTACGGATACTATTACTGGTGTGCTTTACGCTAGGGAGTATTACAGTGCTGGCATCGCTGGCTTTAGTATTCCAGCCGCAGAACACAGCACCATCACTAGCTGGGGTCGTGACAACGAAGTAAATGCATATGGAAATATGCTTAATCAGTTCGCTAAGCCTGGCGCTATTGTAGCTGTCGTATCTGATAGCTACGATGTCTACAATGCCGCAGAAAAACTTTGGGGTGAAATCCTGCGCGAACAAGTCATTGCTTCGGGTGCAACTGTTGTTATTCGTCCCGACAGTGGTGATCCTGTCGAAGTTAACCGTAAGCTGATTGAGATTCTTGGTGAAAAATTTGGATACACAGTAAATGAAAAAGGTTTCAAAGTCCTCAATAATGTTCGCCTTATCCAAGGTGATGGTGTTAACGAGCTTACTATTCGTAGCATTCTCGGGGCTTTCATGGCCATGGGATGGAGTGCAGATAACATTGCTTTTGGTATGGGTGGCGCTCTGTTACAAGCTGTCGACCGAGATACTCAAAAGTTTGCTATGAAGTGCAGTGCAGTTGAAATTGGTTCAGGTAACTGGATCAATGTCCAAAAAGATCCCGTCACTGATCCAGGCAAGAAAAGCAAAACAGGTTGCGTTACACTTTGGAAGAGCGGCGGCGAGTATGTTTCTGCTGTGGATCGTCCAACAGGATGGCACGACAAGGGCGTAGGCGACTTCACTGAAGTTCTCGAAACTGTTTACTGTGATGGTAAGCTGGTAAAAGAGATTACTTTTGAAGAAGTTCGAGCAAACACTCGCAATTAAATTGGTAAAATGGGCGGTAGGCAGAAATGCCTACTTCCTATATAATAGACATATTAGCAACAAATCGAGGCACACTATGGCATCATACTTTCTAAAATCTGGCAACACTTACACTGTCTCTAGTAAAGAGGCAATGGATCTGCACGAATCACTGCCACCGGGCAACTATGTGGTCAAGCAGAACCCCATGAACAAACAGTTCTACCTAGAGCAGATTGACAGCTTCGAGATCAAAGGCAAGCTCTACGGTAACACTACTCGTCACGCGGATCGTATCCTAAACACTTTCAAGGATCGCGGTGCCAGCACTGGCGTCATGCTGACTGGCGAAAAAGGTTCAGGTAAGACTCTCTTGACCAAGCGTATCAGTATCAATGCCGCCCTTGAAGGTATTCCTACCATTGTTATCAACAGCCCATGGTGTGGTGATCCTTTCAATAGCTTTATGCAGAACATCGACCAGCCTTGTATCGTTCTGTTCGACGAGTTTGAAAAAGTCTACGACAAGGAAGAGCAAGAGGCAATTCTAACTCTACTGGACGGTGTATACCCTAGCAAGAAACTGTTCCTGCTAACTTGTAATGACAAGTGGCGTGTGGACCAGCATATGCGTAACCGTCCTGGTCGTATCTTCTACATGATCGACTTCAAGGGTCTGGATGTGGACTTTGTCCGTGAATACTGCGAAGACAACCTAAAGAACAAGAGTCACATCAATGCAGTCTGCAACGTCAGTTCTATCTTCAACCAATTTAACTTTGACATGCTCAAAGCCATGGTCGAGGACATGAACCGTTACGGCGAAACTCCACAGGAAGTTATCAAGCTACTGAACGCCAAACCTGAGTTCAGCAGTGAGGTCAAGTTTGATGTTAGCCTGCAGGTTCGTGGCATTGACATTGAGTTCGAACAGCTGGGCACCAAGCAGTGGAACGGTAACCCTCTGACTGACGAGCTGGAAATCAGCTGGAAAAACTACGAAGATGATGGCGACGATGACGATGCGCCTGCACTAGTAGCCACTAGCAAAGCTAGTGCCGGTGCCCGCGATTGGAGTTGGGATTACTCTTGCTTTACTCCGCAGAACCTACTGAAGGTAGATGCAGCCAACAGCAAGTTCATCTTTGTTAATAGCGATGGCGAGCGCCTGGTTCTAACTCGTAGCAAGGAACGAATGTTCCATTACGATGCTTTCTGATAATTGACACAAATTGGTTTCGGTACTATAATACATACATAGCGTAACAAAACAGGAGTTAGTAATGACCCCCACTTATGCCGCTCTTACTGAGCAGGAAAAGCGTGAAGTTCGTATGTATGGTTGTACCGAAGCCCAGATGCGTGAATCTGTAACAGAAAGCATTACTTTTCGCTTCTCAGGTCCTGCTATGATGGCTGCTAGCCTGATGAGCGATGCACAAGAAATGATCAACACAGAATACGGCGAAGTTGACTACAATCGTGCAGAAGATGCTCGTCAAGCTCTGAATCGTGCTAAGTGGATCCTGTTTGAATACGTCATGGAGCGTCGATAATGATTAACATCGACGGACTGACCCAAGAACAATGTGACATGCTGGATGTCATCTGGAGTTTTAAGACTCGCAATGACTACGAAAACTGGCTGGAATGCTTAGACGATTATGAGTTTAACATGGCTCGCAGTCTCATGGAGCTCTTGGCTCTGGCTATCATCGACGAAGCACAAGAAGAAATGGACGATCCCTACCGCGAGGCTAGTTTGGTTATCCGAAAGATCCAATCAAAATTTGACACAAAATAAATAGTCCAATATAATATTGGAAATTGGAGAGAATTATGAAACGAGAAATTATCACTGCTAAAGTTCCCAAACTGAAGCGCCGTGCTGACTTCTTGTTCCATGATGGGCAATTCAAACCGAAGAGTGAACAGAACCGGAAAGCCTACAACCGTAAGAAATTGGCTAAACCGAATATTGACACAAATTGGAATGATTGCTAAAATAGAGGTATGGTGAGCAATGGTGCAATCCATACATTTTTACACACAGAGAGAAAAGGAAACTTTTAAAATGGCTACTTCTAAGACTTTCAAGGTTATCGGTGTTTCTACCCTTAACGGCAAGACCAAAGTTCGTTTCGCGAATGACCTAGCGACTCGTATCAAGAGTTTGGTTAAGAACGGTCACACTGGCGTTGAACTGTTTGAGCTGCCCGAGGCTATGACCAAAGAAGCAGGTATTGCTTATGCTCAGGCGAACAACCTGTTCGCCATCCCAGCAGATACTGCCGAAGCGTCTGCTGAAGATGTAGTTGCCGCCGCACAAGGCGAGTAATTGCATGTTGACGGTGGGGGTGCAACGCCCCCACACTTTCCCTTCTTTACCACAAGACTAATATGAGCAGACTTCAACTTTTCGGCAGGCCGTGGGTAGTTTTCGATGCTAACAATCGTGACCATCGACTGTGGTTTGCAGACTTTAACAAAAACCTTTCGTGGAGTCAGTGCCCTGTTCGTTTCGTAGTCAACGACGACCACGGCGACTTGATTACTATGATCCAGCGAGAGCTGATCCAATACTACGTAGACAAAGAATTCAAAAAGACTCCTAATAGCATTCCTGCTCGCAAAAAGCAGGCGGCTAAGAAGGCTACCGTTTAATTGACACAAATTGGTTTTGGCGCTATAATACATACATAGCGTAACAAAACAGGAGTCCAAAATGGCATTCATGAGTCAAGAGCACAAGGCGAAACTGGCACCTACTATCAAGGCTATCTGCAAGAAGTATGGTGTCAAGGCTAGCCTGGCAGTTCGTAACCACAGCTCGCTGGTGCTGACTGTTAAAGAAGGTTCGATTGACTTTGGTAGCGATCGTGTTCAAGTCAACCCTTATTGGTATCATGAACACTTCACTGGTAAGGCCAAAGACTTTCTGTCTGAAGTGATTCCTGCTATGTATGGCCCGGACTACTTCGACGAGTCTGATGCCCAAACTGACTACTTCCACTGCTCGCATTATATCAGCGTCAATGTTGGCAAGTGGGACAAACCCTACATCAACACCGCAGTCTGAAATAGACACAAATTCCCAAACATCGTATAATACAATTATTGCAAAACATTTTTAAGGAGTAAATGCAATGGCAAAACGTGATGCAGTGACCGAAGGTCGTACCGTTAAGATTAGTGAAGCAAAGCGACTGGTTCGCCGTGCTATGAAGGCCAAGCGGCCCGTGTTCATGTGGGGTCCTCCAGGCGTTGGTAAATCCGACCTGGCCGCTCAATTGGCACAAGAAATGGGCGGCGCTCTTGTTGACGTTCGTCTGAACCTGTGGGAACCTACTGACATCAAAGGTATCCCGTTCTATAATTCCAAGACCAACAGCATGGAGTGGGCTCCTCCTGCAGAACTGCCCAGCGCAGAGTTTGCCAAGAAGCATCCCATCGTTGTTCTGTTCCTTGACGAACTGGCAGGTGCTCCTCCGGCTGTGCAGGCTGCTGCCTATCAGCTGATTCTGAACCGCCGTGTTGGCACTTACGTGCTGCCTGATAACGTGGTTATTATGGCTGCTGGTAACCGAATGACTGACAAGGGTGTTACCTATCGTATGCCCACTCCGCTGGCTAACCGTTTCGTTCACTTTGAACTGCGAGTTGACTTTGCCGACTGGAACGTTTGGGCTCTGCAGAATCGTGTGCATCAGGACGTGGTTGGTTACCTGAACTACGCCAAGGGCGACCTCTACAATTTCGATCCTACTGTGCATGACCGTTCGTTTGCTACTCCTCGTTCATGGAGCTTCGTTAGCGACCTGCTAGACGACGAAATGACTGAGAACGAGCAGACCGATATGGTTGCTGGTTGCGTTGGCGAAGGCCTGGCTATCAAGTTTATGGCACATCGTAAGATTGCCGCAGACTTGCCTAACCCTGCTGACATCCTGGCTGGTAAGGTCAAGGAGCTCAAGATCAAAGAAGTGTCCGCCATGTATTCGTTGACCACTGGTATGTGCTACGAACTGAAGGACGGCTACGACAATGCCAAGAAGTCCGGTAAGCTGGACACATGGCATAGCCAGTGCGAACACTTTATCCAGTTCATGATGGATAACTTTGAGCCTGAGATGGTTATCATGGGTGCCCATACTGCACTCAAGAACTACCAACTGCCCTTCGACCACAAGAAGCTCAAGAACTTCCCCGAGTTCTTCAAGCGTTACGCTCACTTGGTTGTTGATGTCAGCAACTAAGGACGCAGAGGGGGACTTAGTTCCCCTTTCTGCTAATGTAGTCGAGTGGGTTTACGGAAATGCCGAATATGTCGGAAGTGTGTTTGGTACTGGTACTCCCACTCGTAGACAGTTACATGACTATTACGAGAACGCCAAGCAAGAATGGCTCAGGGTTAAAATCAATCCACGCAACAGACGGCAAGTATATGAATGGTTAAAGCTAAATGACATTCGAGGATTGGACTATTATTTTCCCGTAGGTAATAGAGAAATATGGTTCAAATCCCTCGAAGATGCTTTTGCTTTTAAATTGAAGTTTGGAGAATAGTCATGGAAGAACAAATTAGCAGAAACGAAATCAATGCTTTTTACAGTGGTCTTCGTGAAGGCGTTTACATGTATGCATATATGAAGAATGGCACTTACTATGTAGGCACTACCGGAAGGACCTTGAAAGAAGCATACGACGATATTGAAAAAGAACGTAATCGAGCTCTAGAAAAACATGGCTATTCACCCCTCCCACACACTGCCGAGAATTAAAATTCCCTGTGGTGCTACTGCGGCATTTGACTATGATAGTGGTATTAGCTATCGATGTGAAAACTGCTTTGCTGTAGTTGGATCCATTGGCCAGCCTCAGCACTGCAAAGACGAAGCTAAAAAATACGAGTTGATGAAAAAGCTAGGCGGTAGAGGATGGGTTCCTGAAGATAATATCATCGAAGACTAAAGTGAAAATTAAAATAATCAAGTTAAACGGTCGATACAAGTTATACAAAGAATATCAGTGCAGTCATGCCATTAGATTTAACAGTTGGACTGCTGAAGCCGGACAAGTAGAAGCGTTCTTTCGAAAACAATATGGTAGCGAGTATAGCTTTAACAACAGACACGTGATGTGGAAAACACATTGGGGTAAGGTACAAGGACACAACCCAAGGCCTTACTTCATCGGTGTTCGAGACGAAGAAATGATTTTTATGGCCAAGCTGGCCGGAGTAGTATAAGGAGATTGACATGAGTCAAATTCTAGTTTGGAAGTGTGATCAAACCGGTAAACTGTTTGAGGATCAAACAAAATACAAGAGCCACCTGCGTAAGCTGGCTCGCGAGCGTAACACCAAGCGTAAGCTAATGGTTGCCGAAGCCGTTGCTGACCAAAAGTGGAACGAACTATACGAGCGAGAAATGACCATTGATCAGTGGGCTGATATGGTTGTTGCTGAACAAGATCTGTTCTGGGCAGAAGCTGCCAAGGGTGATCCCTACGACTGGAAGTCTGTTGGTAAGACTTACAAGAAGGTTGTTTGCCCTGTTCCTCGTCTGCTAGGTTTCACTACCTTTAGCGTTCGTTGGAATCCTCGAGTCAGTAATAGTCACAGTTGTCCGCATAATGGTATGACCAATTGGGGTGGCCGCGAGCAAATCGACGGACAGCCTGCACCGCGAAGCTACCCAGGTTGGAGCGGTCGTGTTGACTGGATCGTTGCATGGCCTAAAGAATGGGACGGTCTTTACCTTGGTGGCGACCTGTTCAGCGGTGGCTTTGGTCGCAGTGGTCGCCAACGTGCCCACACCGGCACCGGAGGCGGTGGCGGTATGCGTTGGGACGAAGATCACAAGTGCCATGTCCAGAGCTTTGGCTACGACTTTAAACTGTTTGCCGCAGACTGGCCAGGCATGGCTCGAGCTGAAGGCATGAAGCAGTTTAACGAAGTCCTTACCGGAAAACGCCATAGCATCGACTATGATCCGGAGTTTGCATGAGAGACTTTCTTGGGCAAGAACTTGTGTTAGGTGACTATGTCATCTTCATGCAACAACACTGTCGTGAATTTGGCATGGGAAAGATTACCAAGTTCACGCCTAAGAAAGTCCATGTCAAATGGGGCACAAGTGATTGGGCTAGTCTCCTTCAGACTCCCAATCAACTTGTAAAAGTCGCCGGCGAGGAAGTGTTTGCCTATGCACTTAAGAACGGTATTGATGTATGAATTCTGACAAAGCGTTTTATGGTGCTATATTGGCAATGGTAGCATTGTTTATGGGTTTTCCTGTTGCGGCTTTCTTCATCTTTTTAATTGCGGTAATGTAATGGCATACACTTATATTCTTGTTATTTGGACTGTAGTCGGTTATGCTGGCACTAGTCACAGCACACATACTAAAATGGATTGGCGACCTATTGGCGAGTTTCATTTGGAACAAGGACGCTTAGGCGGAAAGTCTGCTCTAGAAATGTGTGAGGATGCTGCTCGTCAACTTGCGCTCAAAGCTGAGAACTATCGCTGTGTGAGGTCTAAATGAGTCTAACCTACTACAAAATTCGCAAGAAGAGCAATCCAGAATACTTCCGCAAAGCAGATGGCTCTTGGAACAAATCGGGCAAAGTCTATGACACCCTAGGTAAACTTCGTACCACAATCACACTCAACATGAACAGTTATAGTGAGTATACGAGGGAAGCAGTCAAGGACTGGGAAATCGTTGAATACGAAGTAACAGTCAAATCTGTTAAGCACTTGGCAGATGTAATGGACCCGAAGAAAATCTTCGAGCTACTGAGCAAATGAAAGAAGAAAAGTTTTTAAAAGAACTGGCCAAGGACCATACACGGACTTTGTTGGGTTATGTAGAGCGTGAAGAAGGATACTATCCTATCTATAAGGCGCCGCCTGGATCAATAGTGACGCAGGCTTTTATACTGTGCAGGTATTGTAATGGGGCTATTTCCAGCACAGGCGGTCCGAAATATGATGCTGTATGTTTAACTTGTTTTGAGAAAGATCCAGATGAACGAACGAATTAAAGAACTTATCAAACAGGCTACTAATCCTGACTATGATAGCGATGACGGCCCAATGAACGAACTTAATATTGAAAAGTTCGCCGAGTTGATCGTCAGGGAATGTGCTACCTTAGCATATGACGGACCTGGCGGTATTTTAGAACATTTCGGAGTTGAAGAACACACGGGTTGGGTTTGTCCCAAGTGTGGTGTTGATAGAACTCAGGCAGTATGTCCACGCGGAGATACGGCAGCATTGACAGGTGAATGTCCTATGATTGGAGTAGCACAATGAATTTTTTAGAATTTTTAGGATTAAAGAAATTTATGAAAGACACAGAACCCGATAACGTGATTAAATTCCCAGAGCCCAAGGTTGTACCTAAAATGCCCGCAGTTGAACCAGCACCAAAAGAATATTACCGCGTTGGTCGCAGGGACGATGGCACGACCACGTTGACTGTGATGAGCGGTGATGGTTGGGGTAGTATTACTCTATCTATGAACGAAGCTGCATGTGAACAACTTATTAGGATGCTACGTGCTACTTACGCGGATTCCGATAATTGACACAAATTCATTTTGGCTATATAATAAAGCATTACTAAGGAGTTCATATGAAACTTGATGTTCGTGACCGTCTAACCAAAGCCCGTGTGCGTATGCTACTCAAGCATCCATTTTGGGGTAACTTGGCTACCCGTCTTAAGCTAGTAGAAGCCAGCGATTGGTGCCAGACTGCGGCTACTGATGGTCGCCACTTTTACTACTGTACCGATTTTATCAACAAGCTAGATGACGACGAGCTTGTTTTTCTGTTTGGACACGAAGTAGGCCATTGTGTATACAATCACATGGGTCGTCGTGGTGACCGTGATCCTCAGATTTGGAACATGGCCAATGACTATCTTGTCAACGACATGCTGATTGAAAACAATGTGGGTCGCAAAATTACTGCGGTGCAGATTCTCTACGATACCAAATATCGTGGCATGACCTCAGAAGAAATTTACGACGAACTGATTAAGAACGCTGTCAAAGTCCAAGTTACTCTGGACATGCACCTTGACGGGTCAGGTGACGAAGAAAGCGAAGGCAAAGGTTCGGATGGTAAGTCTAAGTCAAGCGGTGTTAAGATTGACGAAGAAACCATGAAGAAGATTCGCGACGAGATGAAGGAAGCGATTCTGCAGAGTGCCCAGGCAGCTGGTGCTGGCAATACCCCCAGTGGCATCAAGCGACTGATTCAGCAGTTCACTGCTCCTAAGATGCGTTGGCAAGACATTATCCGCATCCAGCTGGAGTCTAGCCTTAAGAATAACTACAGTTTTACTCGTCCTAGCCGCAAGGGTTGGCATACTGGCGCTATCCTGCCAGGTATGTTGCCTGCTGAACACTTGGATGTGGTTATTGCTATTGACATGTCGGGCAGTATCAGCGACGACATGGCACGTGACTTCCTCAGCGAAGTTAAGGGCATGATGGACATGTATACTACCTACAGCATCCATGTATTCTGCTTTGACACTGACGTCTACAATCCTGTTACCTTTACAGATGACAACGGTGAAGATGTTTTCGAATACGAAACTATGGGTGGCGGTGGTACAGACTTTGACTGTGCATATAACTACATGAAAGAAAACGGCATCGAGCCCAAGCAGTTTATCATGTTCACAGACGGCTATCCTTTTGGTAGCTGGGGTGACGAGAACTATTGCGATAGTGTGTTCGTGGTCCATGGCAACGATACTATTGTTGCACCGTTTGGTCTTACTGCCCATTACAAAGCAGAAACAACCACTGCTTAATCTGTCCGAAAGGACTTTATATAGGACTCTAGGAGTCCTATATTTTTGACTTCTTAAACAAGATCCTATACAATAAATAAAATAGGTATATTACTAGACAAGAAGGAGTTTAATATGACCATGACAGTAAATGATATGAGCATTCTACTAGCCGCAGTTGACATTGCAATCAAGCGTGGTGCTTACAGTATTTTAGAAGTTGGTGCAATCGGTGATTGTGCTGCTCGCCTAAACGAGTTTCTAAAGGCTGCTAACGAACAGGCTCAGGCTGCACAAGCTGAACAACAAGCCGGCGAGCAACCTGCTCAACCAGAATCTACAGACGGCCCTGACGCACCGGCAGCTGCCTAATCGGAGATTATTATGCCCCAATTCCTAAAACATGTTGGGCAAATAGACGCTACAGGCAAGAAGTGTGTTGTGGTATTCAGAGAGATACCCGGCGAAGAATCTTCTTGCCTTGTAGTCGAAACAGAAAGTTTGCCTCAATTATATCACGATGATCTAATCAATGCCGTAGAAAGCGACAGTGCTCAAGAAGACATGGACTTTTACAAGTATGCTTCTAGAACTGTTCTACATGACGGCCGTAACATGCTAGAAGCATTTCATCTAAGTGGATGGCTGAGAAAGTTACCTAATAATCAAGTAACTATGTTACCCACTAGAGAAGTAACTATTCGACTAGACGAACTTAACCGTCAAATCAATCAACTAAACAACGCAGGTAAAACTACCAGTGGCGACATTAACAATGCCGCAGTAGTAGAAGAAACAAAACCAGCTGGCGTTTTAGATGACAGTCAAATTGCCAACCAAATGCGTAGCCAGGCTGCTTACTTCCGTAAAGAAGCAGAACGTCTACTGGCAGAAGCCGAAGCACTAGATCCTCAAACAACCTCAACTCCAACAGCAACTAAACCACCGGTTACTACAGAAGCTACGGAAAAGAAGGGACGAGGCAGGCCTAAAAAAAAGTAATTGAGGAATCTAAAACATGGCAATTAGGAAAAAGGATCGAAGTTTTGAAGAAATCCTTAAAGATGTGGTCATGGAAGAAGTTCCCATCGAATACATAACACACATTCAGCTTAAACTAAACAGCGGTGACGTATTGGAATTTAGTCAAGAAGAACTAGTTGGCATGAAAAATGCCAACGAAGTTCTAAAAGCACAGGGCCTAGAACATATGAAAGAAAATGTTCAGGACATTGAAGTTTTCATTGACAGTGCAAAGATTAAAGGCAAAGTAGTCCAGTATGTTAGAACTCTTTTAACCAGTCAATTCGGCGACGAGAAATGAAGGCGATTTTTGCTGTAGATACTAGAAATGGTATTGGTAAAAATGGCACATTACCGTGGCCTAAGAACAAAGAAGATTTTGCATGGTTTAAGCAACACACAACAGGAAAGACAGTAGTAATGGGTCGGAACACATGGGATGACCCTGCTTTCCCCAAGCCATTGCCTAATAGAACTAACATTGTTGTTACATCTAAACCAATAGATGTTCCCAGTGTGCTGACAACCAGTAACATAAACATTATACCCGAAGATGCTATTGTTATCGGTGGCAGCAACTTAATCAAGAGCTTGTCAGACAAAATAGACACTATATACTTGACTAGGTTCAATGCAGACTACGAATGCGATGTATTTGTAGACTTGGACCAGCTACTAGACAACTTTAAAATTATAGAATCAAAGGTTGTAGGCGACCTTATTTTTGAGACTTGGATAACATGCAAGAATACCTAAAAGACTTACAATACATTTTAGACAACGGTGTTGAATCTAAAGATCGCACCGGCACAGGAACAATCAGCGTGTTTGGTATGCAGACACGCTACGACCTAAACAAAGGTTTCCCTGCTGTCACTACAAAGAAGCTGGCATGGAAGAGTGTAGTCAGCGAGCTACTTTGGTTCATTGAAGGCACAGGAGATGAACGCAGACTTGCAGAAATCCTACACGGTACCAGGGATGCAGATAAAACAACAATCTGGACTGCTAACGCAGAAGCAGATTACTGGAGACCTAAAGCAGAGTTTGATGGAGACTTAGGTCGTGTGTATGGCGTCCAGTGGAGACATTGGCGTAAGTATGCAGAGCGTAAGGACATGGGCGATGCACATCTAGGCGGCACAAGGGTAGCTGCTGATAGAACAGAAGTAGATCAGTTAGCTGATTTAATTGCACGTATCAAGTCAAATCCTGAAGATAGACGTCTTATATTGACTGCATGGAATCCGGGTGAAATTGACCGTATGGCTCTGCCACCATGTCATTGCTTTGCACAATTCTACGTTCGCAACGGAAAACTCAGCTGCCAGATGTATCAGCGTAGTGCAGACTTCTTCTTGGGTGTGCCTTTTAATATTGCCAGCTACAGTTTGCTGACACACATGATTGCACAAGTGTGCGATTTAGGTGTAGGTGAGTTTGTGCATACTATAGGCGATGGTCACATCTACCTTAACCACGTAGAGCAGGTAAAAGAACAACTGTCACGCGAAACATTGGCTCTGCCCACATTGAAGTTAAACCCTAATGTCAAAGATATCGACGGGTTCACTATGGCAGATATCGAACTAGTAGGTTATCAAAGCCACGGTGCTATCAAAGCACCAATGGCTGTTTAAGACTGTAAAGGGTCTACACTAAGTTCATTTATGTGTAGACCTTCGGGCTGCTCAATTATCCAACGGATATATTCAGCAGCCTTTTTTATTGGCATGCATTTTCTGTCAGGATGCTTATATTGAACGTTGCTCAGGGAACCAAAGCTAATATAGGTTACTCTGGGACCATTGTTCCAAACACCCATTAGTCCAAGACTATTGCAATAGTCACGAAGTGCTTTCTTTTCTGCATTGTATAGCCATTCTGTTGCCTTACTGGTTCTATCTGTAGTAGAACCCACACAAATGATCAACGACTTCTTGTTAGCTGCTTTGATCTTTTTGTAGACATTATCTAGCAGAACAGTCTGATTGAACTTCCATAAGGCACTGCACAATATAACTATATCGTAGTCGACACTTGTTACTGCGAATCTTTCTTGATGTTCTGCTTTTGTTAAATCATAACCTGTTGACCTGCTCAAGAAAGTAACATCGTGTCCTGTGAGAATATTTTTTATTTGTTCAGCAAGGCCGAACTCGCCGTTACCTGCTACTAGTATTTTTTTCATATGTTTTGTCTCCGGGGAACAATGGCAACTTAGTGCCAGGCGCACGTTTTGGAATCTTACTGTCAGCACTACTTACACAGCTATGTCCGCCGCAAGGCATAGGTTTATCGTATAGTTTGAATCCAGTTTCAATGTGTCCTAATGGAACTTCACTGCAACTGTAACTACGTTTGATGGTACCGTCAGGTTCGCGAATAATAATACTGCGGTATCCACTGCTACATTCCCAACCGTGAAAGTTGTTAAAGTTAAAGGCATTGAATCGTTCGGCTTGGTCCATAAACCAAGGATTACCTTCTTTGTCAACAAACTCAACTTGGTAGTGTGCATCTATACCTGCTTGTTGTTTAAAGCCAGGATCAGCACGGTCTATCATATATGTGGGCTTAGGACGCTTGACTAAATCTGCTCTGGCTGCTTTGACTTCGGTGAACGCTCGCTGTGGCATTCCGTTGTGTAGCTTAGATAACATGTCATCAGTGTAGCCATCTACCACACGGCTAGCAGTAGGATCACTTTGTGGTTTAAGAGTAACGTTGATGCCCCTATCATGAAAGTAAAGTGCCAGGTCATAGATTTGATAAAACTGTTCAGGTACCATAACCATGTTAATAGTTACCTGCGTGTCATACTCTTGACATAATACTAGCTTATCTGCAAACTCTGCAACCTTCTTATCTGTGTCAACGTGTTCACGATGGCAACTTGCAGTAATGCTAGCACGATGGAAATGCTTTACTGCGGGCACATACTTTTGCTCAAACCATTTGATAGGGCGACTCATGTTTGATGTCATGTGAACGCTGGTATAGTTTGTATTAGCAACATCTGCGTTTAAATGCTCTAGAATATCAATGTATGCTGGATGGAATGTAGGTTCACCTCCACTTAGACTAAAATGGAAACTGTTAAAGCCCCGCTCGCGGGCCTGACGTTTGATTTCATCCACAGTGTGTAACATCAAAGGAGTAGGACGATGATCCTTTGTATCACTACGAGCATATGGCCAGCAGTAGCTACAACGATAATTGCAATAGCGGCCTAATAACCAAGACACTGTAAACATGTCTCGATATAGCATTGTTCTTTGTCCGACTCTTACTAGATCCTTATAAGGTATCTTAGTAAAGTCATATTCGCTTGTTTTTAAATCGCTCATTATCTTAAATAAAATTCTTTGTTTGTAGGCGAACAGAAGTCGTCTACATTTATATATGCATCAGCACCATTAATCCATTGCTCAACTTTATCTGCAAAGATAGCATTGTTTTCAGCTGTCATATGACAATTTCTGACATCGTTATATTTCTTTAGAGAAGACTCAGTTTCTCCCCAGGCGACAGTTTCCTTTAAGGTAATGTCATACATAGATGAACCGTTAAAGGACGACATAGAATTGGAAAATGCCGGTATTAATATTACTCCTGGAACTTTTTTAAGTATGTCTTCGACCATGAGATTGTGTATATACGTTTCGTAATCAAAGTCTTGTAAAAGTAAAAAATATTGTTTTGCAGTATTGTAAAATTCAGCTAAATGGCTGTCTTCTTTCAAGTTATATTTCAGACTGTCTATCATACCCATGCCTGCGATACATCTGTTTCTCACATGTGAAACAGGAAAACTGTCGGGTATCATAAGTCTACCTGGCTGTGTTACTATCAAGATGTTTTTGTCATACTTTTTAAAATTTTTTAATAGATTAACAACAGAATAATACAAACTCGATCCTTGCACTCCATAATTAGTTACTTGATATTTTTGAGATAACAATGTTGCCCAGCAAGTTACCGGACTCCATTCCATGTTATCAGCATAACTATCACCGTATATTCCTATTCTCATTCCGGACTTTCCGCATCCTCTTTGTATATGAAGTTGATGTCTTTCCCTGGGCCAACTTCACTAGGAAGGCCGCCATATTCTTTTACATACCATTCTATTGCTGCAACATACCATCCTTGGCTATTATGTCTGCTGGCTTTATTGAACTTGTGTATATTGTCATTAGTAGCAGGCATAGTGCTGATAACTCTGGCTGCTTCTAGCTGTAGTTGCCTTAAGGATAATGTGCTAATATCAATCATAGTATTCTTTTAATAAATCATATAACTCGGGATTGTATTCTGCCCAAGTCTCATTTCGCAAAGCATTTAACTTTTTGTCCATGTCTAAAAACAAAGAAACGTCTCCTTCTTTTTTCATTTCGCTTATGGCCATTGGTGCAAAGTGGTGTGATGATTTTGCTAACTTTTCTTCTAATACTGCTTTTGCTTTTAAAGGTAAATTTTTCGGCATCATCCATTCAACGCCAACAACAGGATTAAACAAGACATTAAAACCAGGACCAATAGACTCTATATACTCTGTCATGGCATAAAAATTATTAATATTATAAATGCTCACTACTGTATTGATCTTCAAAGAAGATTTGGGGAACGTGTTTATGTACCAATTCAAGTTTTCTTTTACTGTTTCCCACTCGCTGCCCTTTCGGAGGAAATCATTCAATGTGCCAGGGAAATCTATACTAATTAACCAGTCAAGTTTTTTACACTTAGAAAACAAAGACAGTAACTCAGGAGACGGGCGTGTAGTGCAATTAGTAATCATAAGCACACCCATTTTATCGAGATTACACTTGTTTAAAAACTGTATTATTTTGTCTTGCTCTAATAATGGTTCGCCTCCAAACATCTTAACATAAGTCAATTCGGAAAAGTCTATGTTATCAAATAATGATTCATTAACTAATGTTAAACCTTTAGGAATAGGTTGTCCCAGAGCTTTTGCATCTGCGTACCAATTGGTACTTAGCTCAGGGCCGCACATTCTGCATCTATTATTGCAGACATTACTAAATGCAAAATCGACATAAGTTAACTTTGGCTCTGTGGGCGTGAGGCCGCCGAAAGCACGTATAGAATCAGTCCTTTGACTTCTTCCTGTTAATGTCTCTGATTCATAACAAGAATTGCATCCTGCAACTGGTTCGCCATTGAGCATATCTTTTCTTATTTTATTCATGAAAGGATGATCATGAAATACATTAGGATGCAGCATTGTCAAGTCATCTGGGGTCTCGGACATTTTAAACATACAACAAGGACGAGATTTGGCATTTAATCGTATAGACATATGCCTAAAAGGTAGCGGGCAGTAATATTTAGATTTAGACATAGTATTCTTTTAACAGTTCATATAAAACAGGATTGTGTTCAAACCAAGTTTCGTTACGAAGTTTGTTCATTTTAGTATCGTTTTGTAAGAAGTTGTTGAAATCGCCTTCTTGTTTTAATGCATCGATTACCCTGGGAACAACAGGATAATTTTTTCCAGAGAGACTTTTTATTATTGCATCCTTAGCGGATTGAGGCAAGTGTTTAGGATACATATAATCTACGCCGTCTATCAAATTAAACGCTACCTTTGCTTTTGGATAATGTCTGTTGACATAGTCAGTAAGCTCGTAAAAATTATTTGCATTGTATATACTTACTACGCCGTTCACATTTACCAGGCCAGGAAACGTGTCCATGAACCAATGTATATTTTCTTTAACTTCTTCCCACTTACTGCCTTTACGCAAAAAGTCGTTGAGAGGACCGAATGCGTCCACACTCAAATTCCAGCGCACCTTTTTACACTGCTTCAAAAGAGACAGCAATTCTTCATTTGGACGAACAGTTGTATTAGTTGTAACAAGAATGTTCATGGTATCAAGTCTGCATCTTTTTAGAACATCGATAAACTTATCTTGCTCCATTAATGGCTCGCCGCCGATCATTTTGATGTAGGTTAGTTTGCTAAAGTCTATATCATCAAAGTTATTTTTATGTTCTATTAGGCCACGGGGTATCTCTGTACCTAACTTTTTAGCATCACTATACCAATTTGTGCTTAACTCGTAACCACACATTCTGCATCTATTATTGCAGACGTTACTTAGTGCTAGGTCGATGTAGGTTAATACTGGCTCCGGCGGAGGTGTTTCGCTAAACCCTAATCGTTCTTCTTGTATATATTCAGTCCGCATGCTTCTGCCTGTTAGCTGTTCTGCTTTGTAGCATTTACTACAGCCTGCAACAGGTTTATCCTGCCTGAGATCTTCCCTTATCTGTTTCATAAAAGGATGATCTGTGAATAAATTTTTGTAGTCTAATGTAAAGTCTGCAGGAACATCGTTCCAATTAAAATAGCAGCAAGGCTGAACTGTGCCATTTGGTCTTATGGCCATATGGTGGAAAGGTATGGGGCAATAGTGTTTTGATTTTGCGGTCATTGTTGCGTCCTGGGAAATACTGAATAAACATCTAGATTTTTATCATATACAAAATCGTCTACATTCAAAGAAAATTCACCTGTTTCTAAATAATGTGCAATCTTGTCTGCAAAAATTTCATTATTTTCTTGGCTCATGTGACAATGTCTTGTATCCCTGCCTGATGCCGTCACTATAAAATAATCGTGACCTGTAACTGCTATTTCTCTCTTGCTTACATCTGTTAGCACAGACGCAAATCTAGGATCGTTTGCAGGATCATACAACCCAAATTCTTTTGCAGTGTCATTTTTCATAGTAGGTATGAACAAACCATCGGGTTTCATAGTTATTAAATTGTTCACTAATCCAATGTTATTATGAACATCTTGTGTATCATCATATATATAGGCAAAATATTCTTCAGCTGCCTTCAGTGCTCGTTTATGGTCAACAAACAGCCTTGTGTCATGCTCGTTATTCGAGTTGCTAATTAAAAAATCCAAGCCTTCACGATCGGCCTGCAGACTAACTGGAACTACATGTCTAGATGCCCATTGACGATGAACCTCTACGCTCGGAGGTAAACTAAGGCGGCCGGGTGACGTAATAACAAATATTATCTTGTCAAAATTTTGACTATTAATGTTTTTTAAAAAATTATGATAAGAAAAGAACAAGGATGAACCAGGTTCTGCAAAATTTGTCTGCTTGTGATAACCATGTTTTTCTTTTAATATTTCCGGCCAGGATTTACCAGAGTCATTGCCCCAGGCCCTGCAGGCGAAACTATCTCCAAAAATTCCAATGGTTATTTCTTTAGTCATCTTTTAACCAATCAACGATATCTTTATGTAAAAAGTCTGAAAAATTTTGATTCCTGGATTTATCAAACACTAACGTTTCTCGCAAGGTCAATTGTTTGTTTTCATCATTAAATTTAATAGCATCGTCTATCTGAGCTACAACTTCTGCTATATTATGCGGTTGAGGTATATCTAGGAAAGGCAAAATTTGATTCTTCGCTTTATTTAATAATTCAACAGACAAATGTTTAAGTGCTACGCCGCGCTCATTGCTATATATTTGTGTAAATCGAATGTCTGTACCACTGTCTAGACCTCTTGCCCACGTGATAAAATCTGGAATGTTCATTACGTTATGGATACTTACAATGTAAATCAAACGTATAGGTGCTGATATGCGAGACTTATATAATCTAATATTCTTCTCAAGGTCATCAAACTTGCCCGGAAACCGTATGTATTCATATGCTGTGCCGTGTCCATCTACGCTGATATCATGCAAGTTATTTTTGAACTTCGACAATTTATCTACTATCTCTGCAGTGAACATAGTGCCGTTTGTTCTAAACGATAACGTTAGCTCTTTGGCTGAGTCATTCTCAATACATTTGTCAATAAATCTAATCACGTTCTTATTATAAAACGGTTCTCCTCCAGACATCTTAACTATTTTTAATTTGCCAGTATTGTTTAACAACCATTCCCAGGTAGGCGACTCTTCTATTTTGTAAGCATAAGAATTATTATTCCACCAACCAGTTACTTCGACTACTTCATCTAGCATGTTGTTCTTTTCGAAATACTTGTCATCTATTACGAGAGAGTTACTGAGACTAGGCGCACACATTCTACATCTTAGATTGCATAAGTTAGTAACAGAAATGTCAATTTCTTCTACGCGAGGAGTATTAATTACATCTTGAATAACCTCAGGGGTGATCATGAATTCATTAGCAATAGAAACTTGTCTAAAAGATTGCATTCCGCGCTCTTCATTCTTCCAGCATACTTCACAAGCAGAATCTTTTACGCCATTTAATAAATTTTCTCTCAGAAGTTTCATTCTAGGATGATTAAACATCTCCTCAGGTGTCATGCCATTGACACCTTCTACTCCTAGTCTATTAGGCTCCCATTTACCATCAACTGGATTTCCCATCATACAACAGGGCCAAAAAGATTCTAGCTCTCCTTTATTGTTAAAGTGTTTTAGGGCTAGTGCAGTAAAAGGATATATACAAAAAGTATTTTTATTCATGTTGCATTTAGTTGTAGGTATCTATCAATGGCAAAATAGCTAGTCCAATTATCCTTAGGAGTAACAAACTTGTCCTGTGTTAGATTGAAATTGCCAGTCTTTAACCAGCCGTCTATCTCTCTGGCCATCATAACATTATTTTCTGCGCTCATGTGACACTTACGATATTCCCTGTAGCCTTGCTGAAAAACTGTAGGCAAATCTATCCCCCAGTGTGTTGTTTCAAACATTGATATAGGATACAGTATCGGGATAGAGTCAATGACCAATACCTCACTGCCTCTTGTATATTTCACCATTCTTTGATACATATTATTAATTAGTCCCTGTTCATTTAAATTCATGACACTAGTATAGTATGCAATAATGGTTTCTAGTTTATTGATATCATGGATAGCATTAGGGTCATACTTTTTTATAAATGCCACAGTGCTTTCAGCATCAGTTAAACTAGTGACTTGATGATTTCTAAGATCCCCTAAACAAGATGATCTAAGTTTTAATTCGTCTGGCAAATGTATTCTACCAGGAGCACTTGCTATGAATATAATTTTATCAAAGTCTGCATGAGCTTTTTCGAATAAGTCGTAGGAATAGTAAGTCGACGATCCGCTACGGCCGAAGTTAGTTAGATCATATGTAGCTGACAGTATACTCCACCAGGCTGGAGTAGTGTTAATTGATCTAGCATCATCTATTTCTCTTGCCCAGCTGTCTCCAAATACTGCTACCTTCATTGTAAAATTTCCTAAGATTGGTTTTACAGTGTTGTGTTATCAAATATAGAAGAGTCATTGAGATGATGGAAAAACACACGTTTATAATCTTCTGCGTTGATACTTTTAGGAGCGCACATACCGCAGCCGCAGGTCTTTTTGGGACATATGATTGTGGGCATTGTTTTATTTTGCAAGTTACGTTCTAGTTCCTCTAGTATCTTATCACTTTCTTGTAGTGTTCCTATAGGACCTCTAGTTTCCCCGAATTGTGCTTGACATGTTTGATGATGGAACACACGACCAGTCTGCTGTTCGATATGAAAGAAGAACCAGTTAACACTACAATGCCAACCTTTAAATTCTCGCTGGCCGCTGAATGTTCCTCTGATGCTTTCTTCGCCTTTACTAAAGCACATGGTTCTACCGCCACAGCAAGGACGGCCTATTTTCATTCCTAGCTTTTTATCGTCAGACATTTTTTTCTTGAACCTTTTTGTTTTTACGATCCCAGTAGTCTCGCATCCACTTTAATTGATCGTCCGTATATTTATGGGCAAAGGTTGGACGGCTGTCTGGTTCTTCACCGATTACTCTAGGAACATATGTGATACCTTTGCTGTCAAGAAACTCGCAAACTTTTACGCACTCATCAAAGTATTCTGCATGAAACATAACGTTAATGCTTACGGTACACCAGTTACTGGGTCCTTTTGCATATATCTGTTGGATACGTTCCAGGACATTCTTCTTGATGCTTTCGTCAGCTTCTGTGTGGTAACTGACAGTAATGTGGCTAAAGTTTTCCACAACAGCATCTGCCATCTTTTCGCTCATGGCGCCATTGCTAGTCAAGGCAAATGTGCAGACATATTGATCCTTATATTCAGCTTCATACTTCTCATTGAGGTATTTGATAAAAGGAATAAAGTTTGGATTGACTGTTGGCTCGCCGCCTGTAAAGCTAATGCTGGCTTCTTTGTAATTTCTGTATTTCATATACAGACTAATGTATTTGAAAACAAAATCTGCATTTTTCTTTAGATCTTCTAGTGTAGCATGCGGGCTAAAGTTATCGTGCCTGTGTGCAGGACAGTAACTGCAATCGTAGTTGCATCTACGACCTAAGTCCCAAGTGACCTGAAACACACTGCCATCTAGTAGATCTAATGTATCGTATTCTTGTAATAAGCTCATATGTATTTTTTAAATTCTGGTTCTATCTCGACAATGCTTTCTCCGCGAATCTTGTCTAGTGCATTGGTATATTTAACGAACTCATGCCAGTGTTGCTCATGATAATTTTCACTAGTCATGTAGTTTATAACACCTGTGACTATCTCATTGGCATGCTTTTTAACATGCTGGTTGAATGTGCTGGATTCAACCCAAGCTAAAAAGTCATTGTATCTTTTGGTTACTTCTTGTTTAAATTCTTCGGGCAAGACACGTATGTTCAAATGCTTTGGATGATGTGCAACGTGATAGGTAATAACGGGCCTTCTGTTGCTGCTGTTAATTCTTTTGAAATTGCTTGCTGTCAATTTCCATTTCATGAAATCCAGCATGTGTAAGACGTTATAGGCTGTGACTGTGAATGCTAGCCAACTGATAACGTTACTAGGTAGTGCATCTACTTTTTGCAAGTTGCCCAGTACCTTGTCCCACTTAGCGGGATTACGTTGGTATTCTAATACTGCACCCATACCGTCAACGCTAGCACCTATACGAACTTGTTTAAATTTAGTCCATAAATTAAGCACACGAGTAGGCAATGTGCTCATGTTTGTATTGTATTCTATAACCATGTTCTTGGCCGCGCCGCTGTTAACGCAACGCTCTAAGAAATCATAGTGACGTTCGATTAGCATGGGCTCGCCGCCTGCAAAGTAAACATGCTCTATGTTGTGCATGTTCTTTTCCAGCTGCGCCCAAAACGGTTCATAATTGTACCACTCGAACTGTGGTACATGATAGCCTCGATCTGTTTTAGTTATTTGTATGATGCCGCTAGTGTCTTTGAATTCGCTAGTGCCAGTTAACTCTATCCAATCGTCGTACCAAGCATTACTGTCTGTGGGGCCACACATGCGACACTTTAGGTTACAGAAGTTGCCGAAACGTAGGTCATAGTAATTGACCGGAAAGTCATCGACATCTATAGTGCCATCTGTCTGGGTTTTGGCTGCTACTTTTAACGCATCCAGCGGCCACTGTTGATTTTCATAACTGCGACGACTTACTAGACCGTTTTCTTCTTCGCTCTTACAACGGCCACATTCCTCGCTCCACTCGCCTGCCAGCATATTTTTACGAACTATTTTCATTAGTTCTGCATTACGGGCTTCGACTAGATCATCCCTGCCAGCATTATACGCAGTGCCATCTTCCTTGCGGATAACACCTTGGTTTTTAGTTACATTGGCTTGACAGCATATACGCACATCACCGTTGGCACGTATAGCTTGAAAGTTCCAAGGAATAGGGCAAAAAGTATCAGTCATTTAATTTCGCAAGTGTTTCTTCTAATTTGCTTTCGGCCCAGCTTCGTTCTAGGCACCAGAAACATTCGTTACAGGTAGGTACATACATTCCTGGTTTGTAATCTTCTAATGTAGGTATAATGTCTTTGCTGGTTGCATGTCCTACATTGCCTTCGCAGCTACGAGTCGTATTGTATAGATCCTCCATACCTTGACGATAGAATTCTGCAACGATCCAATCTTTACGCACAAACTTAAACGGCAGCAGCACAACACCTTTACGCTTTTTAAACATAAGGTCGCGTAGTTCTCCTTCTTCGGGAGACTTTTCTCTATTCATCATCTTATGTGGAAGATCCACGTCTGGATTGCGGCTTGTTCCATTATACATAGCGTCGAGATTTTCATTATACATGACGTATTCGTTATACTCGTCAACTATGATCTGATCGCCACTGCGATCGCGACCTTTCTGGTCTTTGGTAATTGGTCCCAATACTCCCCACTCGAGCCCAACAGGGATAAAGTTCTTGTAACGAATGTATTCTATACTAGGGAATAGTTCTTGGAACTTGTTGAATACTGCCAGCGCAACAGGACCTTGCCATGGACGAATATTCCAGCAACGGTGATGCTGAATAACATGCACACGACACTTGCTGCCAGTTTGCAGAATAATCTTGCTTAGTAGCATTAGGAGACAACTGCTGTCTGCCCCGCCGCTTAGGTTGATACCTATGTTAGACCATTCGGGATTGAACGGAATATCCAAGCCGTCAAAGGTGTAAAGATTAACACCTAGCTTAGGATCTCTACCTTCGTATAATTTATTTGAATTTGAAAAATCTATCATTCTGCTACTCTTTTAATCTGTCCTTCTTCGAACTTGTATTTAACGAAGTGGTTGTTGAAATCCTGCTTCCATATGGCATCAGATTTTCTAATATAGACCTTTAATGCTTCATACTCTGCTGGTGTAGTTGAAGTATTATTGGTTACGTAAGTTTCAATATTTTCTATTGCCCGTTGTGCCGAAAATAAGTCGGTGAAAATTTTATATCTTTCACTCCATGATCTACGTTTTATTTCTGCGCTGAGATTAGAAAAACGTCTAAATTTTTCATTCATGATCATTTTCTTAACCTCGGCAATGTCTTTAAGAACACTGTCCCTATGTTTAATCATCATTAACGCAGGATTAATGTATCGAGGTGTATACACTATCGAGCTGTTAATACCATTTACATCTAGTTCTAAAATAGAGGAAAATACATCAACTAAATCCATGACTTGATATGCACTTGTGGTACATACGACAAACAGGTCAAATCTTTTATCTTTATCGTGCGATTTGAATGTCTCTACATTGTTCTTTAAAACTTCCCAATCGCCTGTTCTAAAGTATGGGTATATATTCTTGCCAGAATCCAGACTCATCATGATAGTTGCGCCAGCTTCTTTCCTACTCGGGTCTCTATAGCTTTTCATACCCCCAAACGGTAATAAAAGCTCGTAGAGCTTTCTCATGTCTGCTTTGGCATTGAAATTGCTATGGAAGCAAATAGTCATGTTATCTTTGTTAGGGTGCTGGGCCAATAATTCTAAGCAAGGAAAGAATTGTTTTTGATACAATACTTCACCACCAGCAAAGTCTACTTTCTCTATGTTGGGAAAGTTGGCGTTAATGTCATTAACGATCTCAGCCATGCTTTCAACATCGATGTCAATAGACAGTGTGTCATCTTCGCTGGCTCTGTGCATGCGTCTAGTTAATTGAATTAGGCCGTGGTCCCTGTCTTCTTGGTCAGCAGTGTAATATTTTAATTTACTCATCCAACCGCTAGAATATACATCACTACAGTGCAAACAGGCCATGTTGCAGGCATTACTAAATCTTAGTTCTATATGCTTAACAGAGTGTGTATCAATTTCGCCGGTTTCTGCATTATACTTGCTATCATCTGCAGGGTAGTCCATTCTCATGCTATGCCCTGCTTTGGCTTCTTCAACGTCTTTACACAGATGACAACCAGAGCTCCATTGCCCTGACATCATTTCTTTTCTGTGTTGCTTAAAGCCCTCGCTGTTAATAATGTCTGAAGGCTTGATAGATTTGCCTTCTTCTATAATATACAATTGATTGCTTTGCTGCGGGCAGCTTGTTACGAATCCGTTTTTGTAATTAATGCCGCTGAGAGTATAGTAACATTTTATAGGTTGTGTCATTTATGATATTCCTCGAGGTAAGGATCTACGTTATTTGCTGCCCATTGTCTTTCTAAACAGAAAAAACACTTGTTGCACGAGTATGCGGATCCTTTTACCATCCATTGATTTTTTCCATATATTCTATCTAAATCGAATACGCCTGCGGCACAACTTCTTGCCATCTCTAATAAATCTTCTATTCCGAAATTTTTGTATTGAGCCATAACCCATATTTTTGGTATCAAAAGAAAGGGATCATGAACAATGGGTTGACTTATATAAGTTCTCATGTCTGCTTCTGTTATCTCGCGAGATTCCCTAAATTTGGGTGCTTTAACATTGTCTAATAAGTGCTCGGGATTCATTGTTGTGCCGCTGTAAGTTAGAGCAATCTTGTGTTTCCTTGCTAGATATTCACTATAATTCCTGACAACATAGACATCTGCATGTGCAGTATCGATTATGCGTTGATCAAATGGCGGCCGCTTGCCGTTGTCGAAAACTAAATTTTTAAGAGGAGTAATTTCTAAAGCAGGAGGAATAAACCCCACTTCGTGTATTATATCTATTTTAGGAAAACGTTTTTTTATGTAATGGAATATACTAGAAGTAACGTCGTCTGTCCAAGACCTGTCTTCCCAGAATCTGATTAAGGTGCTGGCAACTATTTTAACATCAAGTTGTAACGTATCAATTATTTTGCACAAGATAAAAAATAACATTGTGCTGTCTGCTCCGCCGCTAAAGTTTAATCCTATGACTTTATTCTCAGGTTTAAACATAATAGGCAAACCATTGACGACAACAAAGTCAGACAAATTTCCGTTTTTAAAAACTTTGGTGGTCAATTCTTTTGCTAAAAGTTTTAATCTGTCATCATCGGGTAATCTATCCCATTTGATTTCAAAACCAATGTCTGTATTTTTGTTATACATCTTTAAAAATGTCCTTCATCTCTGGGAATGTTTCATAGAAGTTAGTGCCCCTGTGTGCATCTAATTTTTCTAAATATTCCTTCATTTCAGGAAGTCTGTTACTCCAGTCCTCGCTCTTAGCAAAACGTACCATGCCTCGTAATCTATCTACGCCATAATCTGCTTTGTCAAACATTTCACGAGTTACTTTACCTTTGTGCCAATCAGGAACACCCTTTTCCCAGTTAGCTTGCCACCATGGTATGAACTCTTCATACTTGCGTTCGATTTCGTCCTTAAACCATGCAGGTAGAACTTTGACATTTAAATGCGGTGGGTGATAAACAAAGTGATAGTTAACACCCCCTGCGCCAAACGGCCACATGTTGATCTTCTTAAAACCGTGTTCTAGTTTCCACTTTAGGAACTCAGGAATGTAATAAATGTTGAGTGCCTGTACCGCACATGCTATTGTAACTTCTACGTTGTCACTTGTCTCCTGGTCTAGTTGCCTAAATGCTTCTAGGTTTCTTTCCCACTTGCTAGGATATCGGATATAATCATTTCGTTCTCCCACAGCATCAACGCTGTAATGGTACCTAACAAGTTTAAAGTGTTTCCATAGATCAAAGAGGTCTTCGCGCCATTCAACTCCGTTGCTGTTATAGCGTATTTCCATGTCTTTGGCATAGCCCTGTCGAATACATTCTTCCAGTATGTCATAGTGCTCCTCAATGATTAGGGGTTCTCCGCCTGCAAAGTAAAGCTGTTTCATGTTGGGCACTTGATCCCAAAGCTGTTCCCAGAACTTAGGATTGTTCTTGTGCCAGTTATAGCTGGCTCCGTTTTCCTTACCCTTGTTATTCCAACCCATGGTTTCTTTTAGGGTAGCATTTTCAATAGTAGGATATACTGCGTTCCATTCCGGTACCCATAAGCTGCTGTCATGTGGACTGCACATAACACAAGCTAGGTTACATTTAGTACCAAAACGCATGTCAATGTAGGTAATCTGCGGAGGAATACTGCCGTCTTCTGCGGTGTCGGCAATTAGCTTGTCCACATCAACACGCTGGCTCCAATAGGCAGTTTCCCATTGACGCTTGCTCTTATGCCCTTCGCGTTCTTCTTTATAGCACTTGGTACAGCTAGGTGGTTCCTCGCCAGCTAACATCTTTAGGCGAGTGTTTTTCATATATGTGTTGTTCCAGCTGCTTAAGAAATCTGTTACGTTTAAGTTAGCAGGTTTACCGTCTTCGTTCTTAAGAACACCAACTTCTCCGCCGTGAACTTTATCATTTGTTGGTCCAACGCTGCTGGCATTAGCGGTACAGCAGACACGCATGTGGCCGTTGGGACGAGTGCTTAGATGCACCCAGGGCAAAATACAAAATGTTTTGCTGGGTAATTTTGCCATTATGATTTATCCTTGTAATTAAATTCGTTCTGATATGCTTTATTATATGCACATGTTCTAATACATCTATTAAAATGCAGTGGGTGATCAGGATCCCAGCTATCGCCTAAAATTTTAGCAAACCACGGATGAGCCATGATTTCGTCTATGCTGTGTTTACGTAGATCGTTCCAACCTTCTTCAAATATTCCTAATTTTTCGTTAATGTTTTCTTTGTTCTTGAAAGCATTGTCCCATAGGAAACAGCAAGGCCAAAGTGTCATGTTGCTGGCGATGAAAATTTCATCTTCATGAACCATTTTACATTTGATGCTGTCGATTACTTCTTGTTTTTTTCTATCGTAATCTTCTTCAGTAGTCAACATCATGCTAACGCCCGGCGGAGGTGTAGCCTTTTTCTTTTTGTTTGCAATACTTATAAATTCGTCTAGGGCCTGGACCAGAGCTTTTTTACTATGTTCTTTATTGCCTGTAGTTGTAATAACTGTTAATTCTTTTTTAACTTCTTTGGTTTTCTTGTCTTTGCGCTTTAGGTCGCTGACCCAATTATGTAAACTGTTTCGCATGCCTGTTCTAGTTGCAAACTGAAAGCCCAAACGCTTGGCATGTTCTTGTGCTATTTCAAGTTCGCTTTCATTATGATCGAAGACAATATAAACCCATGTGCCTAATGCACGGCCTTCGCCTGCTGCTGCATAGGCTTCTATGTTACGTTCAATAACGTCCCAGTCTGTATTAATTCTATAGATATGATTTGTTTGTCTGTGGCCGTCGATACAGAAGTTAATATCAACCATTCCTGTATACTTACTAAGAAGTCCTAGCTGGGTCCAAAATTCTGCATCACGCAGGCCTGCATTTGTGCTTAATTGACAGTGGCCACCGTTGCTGACTAGATACTGCACAATGCTCAAACAGTCTTTATTAATGATTGGATCGCCTAAGACTCCGCAGAACTTAAAGTTCTTGTCCTTGATCATGTCCTCTTCGGGAAACATGTTCATTATGTCATCAAGGGTTATGGTATCAATGGTAATTAAATCTAGGTTTTGTGTTCTGGCACATCCAGGGCAGGCTGCATTGCAGTTGCTTGTAATCTCAAGTTCAACTTTTTTAACGTCTTTTAATCTCATACTTCATATTTAGTGAAGAATTTCTTTATCAATTTAATCGTGAAAATAGGTAAAGGATTTAAGCCCTTTACCTATTTTGTAAGTATAATATCAAACAGATATTGTTTGATTTGTGATTGCTAAGAACTGATTAACCATGGCTTGAAATGCAGGATCAGTGATTACCTGATTGGCTTGTAGCTGTGCTGCATATGTTTCTATTAATTGAGCATATGCAGGGTTTCCTGTAGCAGTAACCCATGCACCTAGGTCAACTACTGCCTTGCCAGCTGCTGGAACGATTTGTGGCATAAAATACCTCCTTAAATGTAGTATTAGTATTTATCGCTTTATTTAAATTGTTCGCTAAAAGCATCATATTTAGTGCCACAAGTTTTGGCGCAGACTGCTAGTTTTCCTTCTGCACAGCTGGGTTTATTCCAACTATTCGGCACAATATCTTGTATAAATTTACCTTCTACAGCACCTTTGATCCCTTGCTTGCGTAGATCTAGAGTTTCCAGGCCTGCTTGATCAATGGCGGACCAGATCTGTCCGCCTCGTTCTTTCCAATACCACACATACATTTGCCCTGCTGTCCAGCAGCAGGGCTGTAGATAACCCTCAGCAGTTACATAAATGCTTTTTTCTTCAGCTACTTTGCATTTAATAGGAACAGTGTCCCAATATTTTTCCATGGGCTTTTTCTCTTCAGGATCTATAGAAAAGCGTTGCTGGCCTATCTTTCCTTCCAAGTCGGCAACTGTTGTTATTAGTTGATAAGGATCTGATTTTTGTCCTTTGGTTATATCTTCTAATTTTTTAATAGCCTGATTGTGATATTTGGCGTTAGTTGGCATGGCCAACAGTGCTGTTGCTGCGCCCTTACGATTACCTGCTTGATGTTCTTGTTTTACTTCACCACGAGTATTGCTAAAGAATCTATTAGACTTTTTAATATTAAATTTCTCAAAGCCCATGTCCTTGGCTAATTGTTCTGCCTGTTCAACTTGATGCTCATTGTGTGCAAAAACAATATAATCCCATCTTGCACGACCGCCTGCTTGAATAAATGCTTCCGCATTCTCCATAATTTTAGACCATACCGTGCCCTGACGGTATAAATGATTTGTATCTTCTAGTCCATCTAATCCAAATATAACGTAACCTTTTTTACCAATAACTCTAGCCAGTTCTGCCCACCACTCGGGTTTTTTCATTGAGCCATTTGTGTGCATACTGAGGTTGATGTTAGCGTTATGTTTTCTAAAATAAGCAAAGGCTTCTAAGGTATCTTTGGCCACAGCCGGGTCGCCGTAGTTGCCACACATATATAGACGATTTAATTGTTTTACAAATTCTACGGGAAATATCTGCTCTACATCAGCAATAGTTAATTCTGCGCCGTGTAATAATGGACTAACCTCTCCGCCATTTAAATTACGAGCGCACATGGGACAACTGGCATTACAAGCCTCGGTCATTTCTAAATGAACTGTTCGGATATCTTCGTAACGATACATTATTTTATTCCATAGAGTGCATATCTTTTATATGCAGGCAAATTTAATTCGCCCCTATATAATATAGTGGACATGGGGAATTTTCTCAAAAAGTCTGGCAGTGTTTCTGACGCATTAATATGTTCGTCGCTGATTTCGCTGTTGTTTTCAATAAACACTAAACTACCCAAGGGTAATTTTTCAAACCACTCTGTAGTCATGTGCTCAGAGCTGGTATTAATAATTAAATCAGGCTCTAGAATTTTACCGTAGAACGTAAGGTTTCCAGCAGAGTCAAAACACCTTTTTATGTCTTTATTTTCTATGTATGCATCGGGATTAATAATCTCTATTAGACTATTGTGATTTGTGTCAGGGTCTATGCTGAATAATTTATTATAATTAATATCTTTGAGATAGAGACTGTGGTGCGTTAGCCAGCCGCCAATCAACAGTATATTATTAAAATTTAAATTAAATTTGGTTAAAATTTCAGCCATCCATATCTTGCTTAATACCTGACTCTTAGAAAAAATTACAGGCAGTAGAGATTCTTTTTCAATCTCTACTATTTTTGCCAGCTTCTGAATAAACTCGTCATCGGGCCAAATACTGACCATAGTTCTGATTATGCTTTTAGTATCAATTTCGTCCTTGGAACAGACATTTGTATAGAAATTCAAACGACTGTCCCTGTTACTGTCGGGATATTTGTTATAGTCGTCAGATATTAATTTCTTTAGCGACCAGGGTTTAGACTGCTGATCTGCATATTTAAGATTAATTATATTGCGAATAAAAATTTTCTTGTCAGGATCTTGATCAAAGTGAAAATACTTTTCTATTCCAAATAACCATGTTATTTCATTTGCTTCCATTTAAGCCTATCCATTTATAAAATTTATCTTCTAGCCAATTAAAGTCGTTAACTAAAGTAAGATCTGCGTTGGCATCTCTTGCATACCTTTCGCCCTGTCTTGCACCTTCTATAGCAAAGTATCCATACTGTGATTCTATGCCTGCATTTAGCCACATGTTAAGACGGTCTAGACTTTCTTGGTCATTGTTATTTTTATTAATACCTGCACTGAGTTTAACTGCTTCCCTGAATGCCGTTCTCCAAGTAGCATAAGGATTGTAATTAAATCTATGTTCGCTGGCCAAAATGTTTAGTTTAATATAGCCATCAGCCAGAGAAGTTGTCATGTCAGGTTTATCTAAACGCTCTGCACTGAAACAGTCTTTACTAAACAACTTAATACCACCATGCCCATAGACTAACCCGTTAACTGGATTTTTTGCCCTAAACACTGCAACATTCTTTGGCTTTAGCTCTATTTTCTTATCAAAGCTAAACGTATCGACTATCCAACAGTCTGCATCAACTACATAGAATCTGTCACCTTGGCAACGTTTTGCTAGATGCTTGTGACTTTCGAATATGGTGCCTACGCTGGCAACTGCTTCTGCCCATGGAGCAAACTTGTGCAGGCGCTGCCAATTCTCATTAAGGTTGTCTTCGTCTGTATATAAGAAATATACAGGAATATTAGAATTTTGGTAGAGTGAATCCATATAAGGGCAATGCGCTTTGATTTAATAGGCTTGGCCATCCTTGGCCTTTACTAGGGCTAAAGTTAACATGTTTGAACCACATGCTTTGTGCCGCATCTAATTCAACCAATGGCAGATCTAAACCTGCACGTAATTCATTAAGTAATTTATGATTGTGACTTTCTAGGTAATCACCATGAGCTAACGTCTGAACCTGCTGTTCCCAAAAGTTGTTGAACCAATCATAATCAGCAATAACAGTATGATCAAAGTTTTCTATGTATAGCTTCCAAGCTGCTAGTCTAGCTCCGTAAATTACCCAAGCACCATTTTCGACGTCGCGGCCCACTGTTTGCCATATTAGCCAACGAGCATAGTTAGCAGGATACATCTTATGTTTGAAATGTTCGATGCCTACTTTTTCTCCTTGATCAAGCCCCATTTTAATACCTTCGCGAAAGCCTGCGCGAAATGCCTGTTTAGGAGAAGCATTGTTATGCACAACACCGTAGGTATTATTCATCTGTTTATAGTTGTCAGGGTCCCAACAAAAATCCACATTGTTTCTGCCGTCTGTTTTGTCAGCAGATTCATGGCTACGCATGTTCATGACATGCTCAGTAAACCATAACTTTACGCCACCGTTGCCATATACTAATCCATTGACAATATTCCTGCTGCTCCAACTTAGTGTAGCACTGGCAATGTCTGGTGTAAGATCTACACTCTTATTCCAGATGCTTTTGTCAACACGACAATCTGCATCTATTGTAAAAAATCTATCAGCAGCAGCAGCACGGGCAGCAGCCTTATGTGCTGCATCAAATCCTTTGACGCCATGAACTCTGAATACTTTAGTGCTGTCAGGATGTTGCTCCTGGAGAAATTTAAAGTTTTCGTCAGCATTGGGTTCGTCGTAGCTTAAAAATACTACAGGAACGTCTTTTAATTTCAAATTAATATTACTGCTGTTTATAGAATTTAGTAAACTCATTTTTTATCCATTCGATATCATTAATTAATTTTAGCTCAGAAGAACTATCACGATGTTGGTTACCATAATGTCTGCCTGCTTGAGCACCGTCTAAAGCATACTGTCCAAAGAGTCTATCTTTTCCCACAGTGGTCCACACCTTTAATCTAGATTCTGTTTCCTGCACAAACTGAGAAATTTTGTCATCATCATAATTTAATTTATGACGCAATTCTTCATTTGTGAGATTAGACTCTAGTTTTGCACATTCCCTAAATGCACTACGCCATGTGGTAAATTCATCGTAATTAAATTTTGTAATATTACTCACCCTATTAAAGAACTTAATGCTTAGGCCGAAGCCTGTGGTAAAATCTACTGTGCCGGGATTCTTTGCTAATAGTTTTTGTTTGGGTAAAAGTTTTACACCGCCATGACCGTAACGTAGATCATTAATTGGATTGATACTGGTCCACAGGCAAAGACAGTCGCTTTCTGGTATTCCCCACCATTTGTTATATCTGCTAGGTGTAAAATCAAAATCAAAATCGTCGACAATTATCGCGTCACTGTCAACAACATAAAAATTGTTAGTAAAACTGCGACGAGCACATTCTTGGTGTGCTTCTGTAAACCCCTTGATACCATTTACCCTACGAGCATGCGGAACCTTTTTTAGCAAAAGTTCGTAATTTTCGTCTGCATAGGGTTCGTTATAACTTAGGAAGAATACATCAAGCATTATAAGAGTATTTAATATTTTTACTCATTATAATATTATTTGCTATTAAATTGTTCGTCAAATCTATTTCTTAACCATTCATAGTCATTGACTAATTTTAGTTTGTCAGGATCATTGTAATTTTCAGCACCGTATTTCTTTCCTTGCAGTGCGCCAGCTATGGCAAACTCGCCCATGGGCTTATCTTTACCCACTGTGGTCCAAATTTTTAAACGCTGTTTAGATTCTTTATCCTTGTTACCATTGGCTTTAAGAGCAGAACTTAATTTAGCACATTCTCTAAAAGCACTGCGCCACGTGGTAAATTCATCATAATTGAATGCTGTTATATTACTAATTCGATTGACCAGTTTAAGTTTACCTAGGCCGGTTGTTAGGTCAACATTCCATGTTTCGGCATCTAATAGTAGCTGTCGTGGAAATAACTTAACTCCGCCATAACCGTATTCTAGATCATTAATGGGATTTAAACTGGTCCACAAATGCACACAGTCTGTGTCAAACACATTGACTTTAAAATTGAATTCCCACGAGTCGTTTAGCTCTGCATCGCCGTCAACAACATAGAACATTTTTGTTTTGGCTAATTCGGCCGCCTTCTTATGTGCTTCAAAAATACCTTTAACACCCTTGACTCTTTTAGCATACGGAGCCTTTTCTAATACCAGCTGCCAGTTAGCTTCAGCATTAGGTTCGTTGTAACTGATAAAGATTACATCAAACTTATCTGTGTGTAGGCTAATATCTCCTGCTATTCTTGTACCGGCAATATATTTCTTAGGCACTAACTTTGCTGCCCAAATTTTATCGTCGTCATAATGTAGTTGATCATTGAGATGCCAAACATTTTCATATTTTAAATCGTAGAACGAAACAGAAAAATCAAAATCAGAATTTAAATCTAAGTTAGGTATATCAGGATTAAAAATTAATTCGGGCATTGAACTCTTTACTGGCACAAGAGCGCCCATGTCTTTTTCACCTAGGCTGGGATATTGTGCAGGTATTTTATAAACCCAAATCCTATCTTCTGTGTTATTATAGTTTTGATCTAGATACCACACCCTGTCGTAAACTGCATCGTAATAAGGAATAACACGGTTAACAAATTCAAAATCAATATCTGGTATATCGGGATTTTTAATTAATTGGGGCAAAGAAGATACAGGACTAACTTTCCCTGCATCTTTTTCTCCGATAGTTTTAATTTCTGTGCATTTAACTTTTGCTACCCAAGTCTTGTCCTCGGATAAATTAAATTTTATTCTATCATTGCCCAAGTATACTTCGGGATTTAAATAATACACATATGTGTAGGCTATATCACCAAAGGGTATAGTGTCATTGATATCAAACTTTAAAAAAGATAATTCGGGGTTATATTCAATTTCTGTTTCTAGTTCTAATTCACATTCTATCAATGACCACCCTTGTTCGGCGGTCCAAGACGATGTAAATTTTTTAGCAATCCAAGTATTGTCTATGTGCCAAACTATACATTTATCACTGACATAATCATCAGTGTCGAGGTAGTCTAGTATCCACGGATCATATATAGGATTAATTACAACAAAATCATTGTATTCTTTACCCAATGCATGCAGCTTCAGGTCAATATCCTGCGATTCGTTATTAATGACTTGTTCTACTAATTTTTTATCTATTTTATTCATGACAACACAGGAACGTTGTATTTCTGTTCAAATGCCTGTGCATCCTGAACGTTATTGACCATGGGCATGCCTTTGATGTTTAAGCTGGTGTTCAGCAGCATAGGGCATCCTGTTTCTGAATACCAGTTTTCTAGTAGCTTGCGGAACCCGGGACTGTCATTCTTGCTGACTGTTTGAACACGACTTGTTCCGTCTGCATGAATAATAGCAGGAAACTCATCGGGCTTCTTACACTTGGCCACAAACTGCATATAAGGACTGGCAGTTATACCCTGTGGCATGTCAAAATATTCATGCACATATTCTTCTAAGATTGCGGGTGCGAAAGGCCTGAACTGTTGTCTACGTTTGATTGCGTTGACTGTGTCTTTGATTTCAGGGCCTCTTGGGTCCGCCAGTAGACTTCTGTGTCCGAGGGCGCGAGGCCCAAACTCGGACTTTCCAGTAGCCACTCCCACAATCTTTTTAGTATTAAGGACATTGATAGTCTCCTCTACAGGATATTGATCGCCCATATTAGTGCCAAGATAAGCACCGGGCCAAGTAACTTGCTCACCAAAGTAGGCACAGACTGCACCAACACTAGAACCTGCATCGCCCGGATTGGGCATGATCCATACACGTTCCCAGTCACCTGTTATAGTGCTGTTAGCCACACAGTTAAGAGCACAGCCTCCCATGAGCACAATATTTTTACTGGGTAAGTTACTGCGGGCCCAACGACTGATACCTTGTAACAGTTCTTCGTAGATAGCCTGTGTAGCTGCCGCAATGTCAAAACTGTCCTGTTGGCTGATTAAATCTAAGCGCCAGTCTGGACAGCCACGATGTAGGTTACGTTTAAACTTAATTTCTGGACCATTGATCTTGTCAAAGAAATCATTGTAAATGTCTGCTTTGTATTTGTTAGGATCACCGTAAGCAGCCATGCCCATTAGAATGTATTCTTCTTCATTGGGCTTTAATCCAATACGCTGTGTCATAGCACTGAACCATAAGCCCACACTATCAGGATAGTTTTGTGTGTAAACACGCTTTAGATCATTGCCCTGCCCTTGCCAAACTGACAGTGTTTCAAACTCGCCAATACTGTCAATGACTACTACTGTTGCATCTTGAAAGCCACTGGTATAGTAACCTGCGGCTGCATGACTCTTATGATGTTCTCCGTAGAAGATAGGAGCATTAATATTATACCGGGCAAGATAAGCCTCAACATTGTTTTCCTCTGTTCTGTCACCTTGGCCAGCATAGAACTGACGTGCAGTCTTTAGCTTGGGATTCTCATACCATACAACAAGATCTGGCTGGCCAAATGTATAAGCCTCTTCTAATATTCCTGTGCAGAGATCACCGTCATTCTTGATGCCGCTGTAGCGTTCGCTGTGTGCTGCAAATTGTAATTGTTTATCATGCCAAACACTAACCGCAGCATCATGGCTGTTGGCACTAATTCCCCAAATGTTCATCTGTATATAAATGGATCTCTGCGACGCAGTTCTTCTAATCGCTTTTGAAGTTTTTCTTGAAACTCTGCTTCGTCTACAAATTTCTTGTAGAAGTCAACTAATGCAAAGATTGCCGATTGCACAGCTTGTTCAAATACTGCGGTATCTTGTATACTGTCAAGAACTGCTTGATACTCTGGTGTAGCAAAACAATAATGTGCGCTAACTGCAACGGCATTTTCTTTATCCTGGCCAGCGTCACTGACCCAACGCTTCCAGAAGCCTTGTTCATAGACATAGTCTGCAAACTTGGCCCATGCATCTTTATCTGCATGCTGCTGTGTAATAGTTGTTTGTATTTTGCCCAGTTGTGGTGCAATGTTTAAACTGTCAATGCCAGCATTGGCACGTTTTGTTAGATCTTCTGCTGTAAAGTAATCTGCATTGTGTTCTTTAAACAATAGGCCTGCCGCATGAATCTTTTGTGCTGTCTGCTTGTTTAGCTCTACATCAAATTGTCCTGCTTGACTTTCCTTTGTTAGACTACCTGTTTGTGAAACAAAGAACACAAGGTTGTCTTTATATTTTTGTAAGAACTCTAACTGGCTTTCAATTCGAGCAATGCTAGAATTAATATCAATGCCTGTATTATCTTCGCTGCCGAATTCAAATTTAATATTGGGATTCAGTGACAGTGCGTAGTCAAATAGTTCTGTGGCTACTGCAAACGGATCTTCTTTGACACGGCTAACATCAATGTGAATTAGATCAAATCCCGCTGCAATGTCAGCAGCAATAGTTTCTTTACAACGTGCTACTGCCTGTTCCAGTGTTAGTCCGCGATCGGCGTCTGCAAAGTAAGGGCCGCAGTGGTCTCTACAAACTAACAGATTTTCTGTTTTGTGTTCCTTGACTAAGTCTACTAGTTCTGCCGACTTGCAGACGTAGCCTGACTGAGCATCAACTTGGTTTCTGCTGGCAATTACCATCAAGGGAAAATTGTTCTTTGCAGAGTATAGGGCCAATGCCTGAGTAATCAGCTTACTCATGGGCCCAAAGCCTAATTTAAATTTTTTCATTTAATTGTCTCTCAAATATATCAAACAGTTGGCTATCGGGTTTTATGCCAGTATAAATTTCAAACTGACGTAAGAATTGCTGCCGATAAAACACTGTACCGTTAATATATTTAACAGACTTAATCGCACATTGTTTTGCAAAATCGTTGTCCTTGATTGCAAGATCAATAGCTATCTTAACTTCAGGGTTTAATTGTCCCAATTGATAAGGACTTTCAGCAGTGCTGGTTCCTAGTGCTGTGCAGTTAACAATTACATCTGTGGCATCAAACCGCTGATTCCAGCTATTATCAGCACGAGCTACTTGTTTAACGTTCTTGTAACCGTGTGCATGCAGATAAGACACATACATACGGGCCATGGCACCTGATCCCAAAATCATAATTCTATCATTGGTATCTAGCATGCTGGCTGTATATTCAACTCCTGCTAAGTCTGCATTGTAGCCACGAGCTATTCCGTTGTTAATGGTAATGGTATTGACTGTGCCGTATTCGATAGCAGAAATATCTAACTCGTCTAAACAGGCAATGACTTCAGTTTTAAAAGGCATGCTGACACTGATACCCGCTGTGCCCTGCTGCTTTTCTTGTTCTATAAAATCTTTTATACCATACTCCAAGCCTACGGGTGTATACATAGCCTGTATACCATAGTGCTCGAAAAACTTAGTATAATAATACTGCCCGGTCTTACCAGGAAATCTACTTACACTTTTATAATGCTTCATTGTTCTAATTCTGCAAACAACTTTAGACCGAGATACCACAAGAAAATATCAAAGGGTGCAGTGTGTAGCGGACTCATGTTCCAGAAGATAACAGGAATCAACTGCTGCACTTTCTTGTAATCTAAGCCATTGGCAAGAACATATTCTTTTAGTCGCTGTTGATAGACTGTGATGTTATCAACATTTGGCACACTCAGGGTGACTGCGTGTGCATCAATTTCAACGTTAAAATTATGATTCTTGATGTTTGCATAGTTAATTATAAAGCCTCCTGCCATCTTTGCCAAGTCATAATAGATATCTCCATACTCAATTATTCCGGCAAATTCATGACGCCAATCAATTAACTTGAACTCTCCTGCTGCATTGATTACTATGTTATCAAACTGTAGGTCACCGTGCATGAATCCCGGGCGACAGGTTCGTGCCAAATAGTTCCAATCAATGTTGTCCAAATAGTGTTGATAGCTTTTTACTGGTATACCATCAACAGTCAACACAGGCTCTAGGTTAGGATACTTTTCCAAGAACTTATTGATGCGTAGCAGTGTTTTGGTTTTGTAAAACTCAACCGCAGCAGACTCTACGCTTACACTATAATCTTGCCAAACATTGTTTTCTAACCAATTGAGCAGTTCGCCGAATGCCACAGGGTTATTGAATTCATATAAGGTCTGTCCTGGCCAGAAGTCATAGGCCATGTAGTTTCCTGAATGAGCTACATTAGGAGGAAACACATCAGGGTTAACTCTAGCCTTGCGAGCTTTTTTCTCTGCAACAGTTGGATCTAACCACCACTTGACTACACGGTCATTGACGATGTAGGTTATTTCGTCCTTCTTGCTAAAATCAAACTTTTGACTTTTGCTTAATTCTGTTTGATATATCTCAGGACTGCCAAAGTCTTTCCATGTAGCTAATCCGGCAGTGTCGCTGCCTTTTTTAATTGTGTAAATAAACTCGTTGCTTTTTAGTTGTTCTAGGTTATCCCAAAACTCTTCAGCATCGTGTATATACATTAGTCCAGTAAACGCTGCCCAAGAGTCAGGAGTTGATTTTTTAAACAACACATCTTTAATAGTGAAGTCTGTGTTTAGCTCAAACATTGTGTAAAGATATGTGTCTTTTTCAGGCACATGCTTTACAAAATAACAGTCTTTATTGGCTACTTTGTCTACGATAGGTTCATTAAAGTAAGTGTCGCAAGGTACGTACCAAAATGGGCCCTGAACATATTCTTTACACTGCTTTAATGTATAAGCAGTTCCGCTGCGTTCACTGATGTAATCGTCGATTTTAACGAAGGTTATATTTCTATCTGCATAAGCAACACGACAAAAATCCATGACCTGTTCTGCAAGATAACCTACAGGAATAACAAAATGTGTGTCGCGGGGAAATGCATCAATGATATGTCCTATAACCGGACGATCCTTGTAGGGTAGCAGAGCTTTGTTTAAGTTTTTAGTAAAGTTACCCATCCTACTGCCCAGGCCAGCAGTGGGAATAATTACAGTATTACTCGTGCTCGTAGCTGATTCTACCATGTGTTCGTCCTTGATCGTCTTGTAGTCTGATAACATCATCTAATTCGGTTGTGCTGGTTTCCATAAACTCCAAATCAGTTATGGCAATAACTCTATGCACGTAACCCGGAGCAACATCAAATACCACACCTTCTTTTAGTTCAATGACTTCGAATGTAGATTCGTATAGCTCTACCTGCGTAGAAGTCATGCCTTCTTCTAGAAACTTAGCTATGTCTAATGGTTCTTTACTGCGGTGCAGAATACCAGTGCCGCTTAAAACATAATTAGTTTCAAACTTTTTCTCATGCACTTGTAGACTGGTTCTGTTGCCTGCTTTAAATAAAATTCTCTTGCTTGCATACGGTGTGCGAACTCCGTCAGCTATCCATAGCTCATAGCCCCAGTGTTTGTTTACTTTTTTAATGTCCATTTTAAGCCCATTTATTTTCTTTTAATTTAGCCATCACAGCTTCTGCTGCTACTCGGTGGCCTGCGGCACTAGTATGATATGTGCCAAGATCGTCTGGATAATCCAAACTTAATTGTCCCCAATTTACTTCAACTAAATTTTCTCTGTCTATATAGTTAGCATATGCATCCGGCTCGTGACTGAATATCAAGTGATTGATTTTATTCTTTTTCAGTATGTTGTGTGCCATAGTTAGCACGCCAATACTATAAATTCGATTAATTCTAGGTTCATGAACCATTCCTGCAAAATTATACAGGGCTTTCATTTTATTTTTTGGTTCATTGGCAAATCTTTTATAGTAATCACTAACCAAATCGCGACTGGCAAATGTTTCCCAAAAATCAATAACGCCCATGTAGTTTTCAGTTATCATCCTGCCATGATAATTGGGATGATTTTCCATGGGATGCGGCCTGCCTTCTATTCCTTGCCCGTCTACGACATAACTACATGGCATAAAGGGAGGATAATCATGATAGTTCACATCTAGCATAGAGAGTTCCCCGGATCCGGGGAACTCTGTGCCTTCAGGAAACCATTCTACTCTGTCATAGCTGGTGTTGCCAATTAAGACTAAATCAGTTGTGTCTTTAAGTTCTTCTGCCGCATACTTGGCCTGCAGGAAAATGCTCAAATTAGTGGATGATCCTTTGGCAAGATTAATCCATGGTTTGTTTAATTCTTTTGCTACCAGTGCTACTACAGGCTCTGTAGTTAGGTCGTGACAGCCTATGCCTGCTGCAAAGCTGTCGCCGCACATTACAATATTTTTATCCGCCATATTTTTCTTTCCACCATTCTTGTTGTTTGTGCATTAGTATTGCAGGGCTAATTTCAGGCTTTAGGCCATTTGAGTCAAAATAGTCTGCCATGTTAGGTCTTAATACATTAAAGGTTAGCCATGAGGATAAATCCCCTTTAACAGTGATACCGTGTTCTTTTAAAAACTTTGGTAATAGACTGTGTATGTCATACCTGTGATATTTAATCAGATTATAATTTTTTAAAAAATAGAAATAAAACTCAGATAACTTTTCTAGTGTTTCTACTCTCATCAATAACAAAACATCTCCCATAACAGGATAGTTTCTGTCCAAGTTCCAATCATCGCTTATACCTGCTACTGAATGTATGGTATCAGACTCTGCTGCAAATTGTTCCATTATATCGGGCCAATCGTTTGCTCCCCAGAGATATAAGTCAGGCCTAATTAAAACGACACGTTCGTAACCTTTTAACCTGTGCAGTATACTGACTGTCTTATAAGCCTGTGTCCATTTGAATGTCATCTTAACATTGACATTGGTTGCATGTTCAGGTGCAGTGTTTAATAAAGAATAATCAGTGGCGGCCGAATCTTCTAGAACTGTAGTAGAAATAAATTTGCCCGCTGTTAAATGATTATAAGCAGAGTCGATTATTAATTGACTTTGTGCAGCCTGAATGCCGGCATCCACTACTAAAAAATAGTCGGCATTTTTAAAGCGCCAGCTGGTTGCTGCCCAATCCATATGCCTTAATGCACCCGAAACGATTACTGCTGTTTTTTGCATATCTGTTGATACATTATTTCTGCCACAGCTAGATGGCCTGCAGGGTTAAAGTGCCAGTCTCCCATGGGATAGACTACTCCAGGTAAACTGGTCCAGTATTCATAGTGTTGATCCATCCAGTCTTTCCAATTGGCTGTCTCTGGGCAGGGCACCAATAAATTGTCTACTAGATCCATTTCAACCGGTTCCACGCTCCAGGTATAAACATGATAGCCAAAATGCTGTAGTGTTTTTATTTTTGTTTGCCAGCGATTCTTGTTGTAGTTGTGTATAACTTCCCAGGGCTGCATCTGCATGGCCAGCTCTGTCTGACTGTCTCTTTTAATCAATTCTTCGAATGTTACTCGTGTAAAGAAACTAGGACTAATAACTATTATGTCATTGGGTTGCCATTTTAATATGTCCCGATCTACTGCTTCGGAAATATAATTCCAGCCTACACCGCTGATACTTTTTGCTCTGCACTTTAGATTTAATTTATCTGCTAGGTGTGTGCCCCAAAAGTCTGCTGCTAATATTCTGCAACCCTCATGATCAAATTCAGGTCCCTTACCTTCTAACCCAAACGGTTCGCTGAAACTACAACCATAGATCCACAATGAGTTCACAGCAGAGACCGATCCTTTATTACTTCTAACAAATATTCTGCCCATAATTTATGTCCAAGACATAAGGGATGAAAATGTTTTGCTACGGGAATTTTATTATCATTTATAAATGCATACATAGAATCCGCTGCCCCTAATATATTAGGATGTTGCTCGTGCCATTCTACATATTTTTTAAATTCTTCCTCAACGTTTATAGTGCATTTCATATCTCCGCCTGTCCACCAGGCCGGTAGTGCGTTAAAAAAGAAAAACTTAACACCTAAATTTTCTAAAGTATTGGCCAACATATAAACTGACTGAAAATAGTTTTGCAGGTTTGCAGTATCTGAATCTATATAAACACACGACTGCTCTTGTATTTTTTCTACTGCGGATATTTTTTCCGGGTCGTTGAATATAATTCTATTAACAGTTTGACTAAATGGCTGAGTATGATTCCATACTTGCCATGAATTTTCTAAATATATTTCACTTCTATCAGAACAAGTCCAGCCGATTATAATCAATAGCTCTTTACGTTGCTCTTCTGTCAATGATAATACATAGTCTAATGTAGTTCTTACGATTCTGGCATTACTGCCAGCGCCCATGGCTTCATTGATATAATTTAAATTTAAATTTTTAGAAACATACTTGCCCCAATTGAACTCATTATAATAATCGCTATAGAATGCCCGTATTTCATTAGTGTTTTTATCTAATAAATTCCAATTATACGGATCGTTAGGATTTTCTTTATACATGCCAAGACTATCTATATATAGATCAAAGGAAACGTCTTGATCTAATTCGTTGCCTGCTGTCCAACTACAGCCGTTTACATAAAGGTGTTCGATCATGGTAGTAAGTTATGTTCTTTGATATACCTAACCAACTCTATAGCCCATGCTTCGTGGCTTTCTGGACTAGGGTGCCATCCGTTTAAAACTTGTTTAATTTTTAAATGTGGTTGTTCTATATAGCCCTTAAAGGTACTACAAGGTTTGTCTTTTTTATAAAATCTAACGGGATCAACTGTGTTCCAAAGATTCAAATAATTATTTGTTCTCCTGGAACGCTCGTTGGGCTTAGTAGTTTCCTGATATTGATAACCACCATTGGCGCCCACTAGTCGTTCTAATATCTGTTTAATATTAAGGTCATGCCAGTCTCGCGGATGCTTTCCGGGTGTTTGATAAAAGCTATTCCAGCAGAGCCATGATATATTATGTGCCTTACAGAAGTTTTGAAACTGCACTACATTGAAAACATAACGTGTGATGTATTCTTCTTCGTTCCACAAGTAAGTGACATATAACTTCCAAAATTCTTCTTGTGCAGGATGATCGAAGTGTCTAACCTGTGGCCACAGTCTAAACAAGTGGCTCATGTCTCCGTCCTTGAACCAAAAGCTATTACGTTCAGGGCTGCTCCAGCCAATCATTACTAATAGGTTTTTTGTGCTGCGGCCGCGGGCAATATATTCGCTGGTAATATATTCCATAGTCCTGCGTAAGATGCTTCCATTGTCATCGGCTGGCCAGGCCAGGTTAGTGACTTTACAATTGAGTATTTTGCCCAAATGATAGGAAAATATTTTATTCCTTCTGTAGCTGTCATTGGCTTCTTCAAAGTCGTAGTAGCCGGGAAAAAGATCTTTGCCGTGTTTTTCTACTAATGCAGGATCTACGATTTCGCAGCCGAATACCCAACTGTCGCCATCGCATATAATTTCTAAAGGTTCAGTTTGTGTCGATGTGTCCAACGAATCTATTAGACTCTTTTTATATGTACCATTCGAACCATTTTTTTCTAATTTCGTCATAATTTTCAATACTATCTAACTTTTGTTCTACGGCAGTTTCTCTAACAACTGCATATTCTACAACTCTGCTGCCTTCAGGATGAATACCGTTGTCTGTTAGGTATTTGTATATAGAGCAGCCAGGACCGTAGAATAATGCAGGGTCTAGGTCTGTACCTGCATCGTTTTGTTGTCTATACGCACTATTTAATAGTATCAAATTATTGTTATACAACTCGCTGACTAAGTCCATAGTAGGACTATTACCCCAGAATAAAACATCATCAAAGTTGTTGTAATTAAACTCACTGGGGAATTTTGATATAGGTGTGCAGGTATAACAAACTCCGGGATAACATCTTCCGTAATTCATACCAGCTGCTGGACTATAAATCGTATCCAGTCTTGCTTTTACTACAATATCATATTGTATATCATTTTTTAATTCGTATTCTCTTTTTAGTCTTACGCTTCTGGCGAAACTATAAAACATAGGGTCCCATGCAAGTTCGAAGTTCTCTTGTATGAATTGCTCGCAGATCATTGCCTTGGGTTTAAATTCTTCATATATAGCGTTGGCATCGTTGTGTTTGACGTTTTCGAATACAGTATGATCTGTTTTTGGCTTTCGCCAAGTGTTTGTGTCCCATGTATGAATAAAATAATCAACTCTAATAGGAGTGTTTAGATCATGATGAACTTTTTGTTGTTCAAAAAAATGATGTATGTTTTTGGCTGCTGTTCGCCAATGTCGAGGTTGTCCACTGAGACAGACAGCTACTCTAAAAGGTTTAACAAAAATATTTTCTTCGTCGTCTGATTTATATGTTGTATTATATAAGCTCATGCCCGCCCAATCCTTGATTCAATCCTGCTTGTTGTTTTAGTTCTAGATAATTTTCTTGTCTGAATATTTTAGGATCTATAGATATAGCTCTAACAGACATTTTTAACATTTTAGCATAAAAATAAAGAACATGCTCTGTTGCAATGTCTTTACCTATAAAACTTTTTTTACCAATGGCCGGTAACCAATCGTAAAACCTTGCAATTTTATCAGTTGAGTAACTATCGCCATACCAAAAAATATCACCAAATCTATGGAAAGGAAACTGCGAATTATCTTTTCTAGTATGACAGGTATAGATGGTATTGTGTCTAGGCTTAACAAAGTCTTTGCTTCTAGAATCAAAGAACCAATCAATTTGATGATCATCTAAGAATAAATCAAATCGTAGTCTGAACACATAGTCATACATGAAAAAGTTTTCAACTTCATGTGTTTTCTTTAATTCTGCTGCTCGCATTACTCCGTAAAACTGACTTGCTGCCCAATCCATAACAGGCAATCCATGCTCATTGGCATTTATTGCTCCGCGTTCGCGAGTAATGACTGCACGGCGTTTGCTAGTTGCTTCATTTTCCCATACTATTGATACGGGGTTGATTTCTGCTGCTAGCTGGTCTTTCTCGTCTTGTGTTAACGGAATTCCTTTAACTGTAATGTAAGTTTCTGCAATACCCGTGTTGTCAAATTCATTAGCAAGGACAACGTGCGGGGGAGTATTGAAATCCCAGGCATGACAAAAGTAGTCAATTTGTGTGGCGCCTGTTTTTTCTTTTAATCTCTCTTCAAATTTACGCCAGGATGGCAAGCACTTACGCCAGGTGCGTGGTTGTCCACTGATACAAAATGCAATTCTAACGTCACTCATAGTTTAACCTGTTATAGCGTTTGTTTTCCAATATTCGTATAAACTGACATATTCAGGAAAAGTTTTCTTAAAGTCTGTGCCGCGTCTGCGATCGTGCTCGTCTACGAATGCAACAAAGTCTTTGTGTGCTTGCAGAACTCTACCACCCATTTCTTCTTTGGACTTCATCAGCTCCAGAATACGCTTAAACTTTTCAACTTCCCATTCTGCAAACCCTGTGTTAATCTTTAGAGGATCGTTACGATCTTCCATATGCTGTTGCATGAAGTCTACTTGTTCTTGAATAAATTCTGATGTGTTGTTTGGTAGTAGGAAAATAGCTTGATGACTTGGATATCTTAGATAAGGAGTATCTAATATTAGTGGATTGGGTCTTCCGTTAGGGCCGCCGTATTTGTTTTTTATTTCAACTACGTCTTGTAAAAATTTCATATAGCTAGCAACACTGAGCAAATTGTAAGTGCTCATGATTGTAAATGTGCATTCAGGCACTTGATCCAATACACGTTGTATGTTGCTCTTCCACAGTTCGTAGTCCAAGCCGTTTCTAATATATTCTGCTGCTGCTCCGTGTGCATCAGCACTGGTAAAAATCTTAAAGCGACGAACTTTCTTTTCGCTACAAATAATTTTTATTTTCTCAATGAACTTAGATAACAGTGCTTCTGGCACACACATATTACTGTTTATGCTTAGATCTAGATCTGGATTAGGATTCTCGATAATATAGTCCAATACCCTAAATGTATCTTTGCTCAGTAGTGGTTCGCCGCCTGTTACTCTGAAGTGCTTTAATTCTTTATAGATTGATGGCCACCATTCCCAGAACGCATCAACATAAGGATTGTGTTGATTGTGAGGGATAGGCATCTGGCCGGCTGACTCGTACCAAGTAATGTCATTGAATTTATCATGCGTTGGGTAGGAACCAAATTGTTTAATTTCTTCCATCCAGGCGCTGCTGACCTGTGGTGTGCAATAGCTACATTTAAAATTACAGACACTGCTAAAGCTGACTTCTAAATAGCTAGGGCTAACATCTGCATCCCATGGCATGGCTGCGACTTCCTGCATATAGGGCTGTGCCCAAACGTCATGACTTTTCCATACTCTGTCACTGATTGCATCTTCGTGACTGTCTTCAACTTTCCAGCAGTATTCGCATTCGGCGGGACGCACACCTTCTAGCATCTGCTTTCTCTGCTGTTTTTTGTAGCTGGTATTGTGTAGGGCCGCAGGATTAACTGCGATTTCGCTCAAAGGAATTTTATGCACAGTCGGATGGTGACAACTGTGATTATGTCCCGTTTGCAAGTGCAAGGTTACCTGCTTCCATTTGGCAACACAAAAGCTAGGGCTGATTGCATCAAGCTGCTGTTTAAATTGTTTAATAGATGTCATTTTATACTGTTATCTACGTCTGATTCTTTTACTAATGCGCCAAGTCTCGGTGGATTGATCCAACTTTCTTTAAACATGCGACTGCCGTTTGCATCTAGTTCTGCTAGTTCCAAACCCAGACGTGTTCTCAGTGCTTCGCCAAGTTTAAATATTTCTTTTTTCAACTTGTCTGCATCATAGGTCCAGCCGGTGACATTACATTTACCGGTAGTGCCTGCAAACATAGGTTGAATACTGTTGGCCCAGAAGCCGTCGCACCAATCGTAGTCTCTGATCATAACAAAATCAAATTCGTCGCGAGCAATATTAGCCATATAAGCACCGATGCGTGTGCCATACATGGCCCATGGTCCATTTTCTACGTCAGCGCCTACGCTGGCCCATACTAGCATACGCTTGTAATTTCTTTCATGGACTCGTTCTTTTAGTCTGCGAGGATCAACTGTTTGGCCGCCGTCTAACAATAGCTTAACACCTTCGCGGAATCCTGCACGAAAGGCTTGGTAACAGCTGGCATTGTTGTAGACATCGCTGTAGATGTTGTTCATTTGATAATAATAGATATCCCAACAAAAGTCAACCTGTGCTTTGGGATCTTCGGCTGCTTCATGCGTCTTCATCTGTTCTACTACATGCTTGGGCCACATTTTGATACCACCGTTGCCATAGACAAGACCATTTACAACATTCTTGCCTGCCCAACTGATAACGTCGTGACGACCTATTTTGTTCATATCTAACTCGATACTAAAAAAGTCATCGCGAACAATATTGTCTGCATCAACTGTAATAAATCTATCTGTCTCGGACGCACGAGCTGCGGCCTTATGTGCTGCATCAAATCCTTTGACGCCGTGAACACGTTTGGCCCACGGTGCTTTCTCTAATAAGTTTGCATAATTTTTATCTGCATTGGGTTCATCGTAACTTAAGAATACGATATCAAAACTGGTAATAGGAACTAACATTGGCATCCTCAAAATGTAAATGGCTGTAATTAGAAATCATTTTAATTTTTTTAGTTGTTTTTATTTTTAAATCTAACAAATTAAAATTATCTAGCATAGAGCTATTTACGGTTATAGCATCTAATATTTGGCCGGGATCTGCGGCATCAAACACATAAAAGGTAATATAGGAATCCAAATAAAAGTTTTTTGCTTCGCTAATCATACTCTGAATAAGCAACTTGTTTCCTTGTTGCTTATAAAGAATCGCTGGCTTGTAATTTTCTTTGGCGACAGGAGAGTAAAATGGCTCAGTGTCTACGTGTATATTGATGTGATGATTATAATGTAAAAAGTCTAAAGTGTCTAAGACTTTACGATCATCCGGTAACCAAAAGCAGTCAAACCTCTGTTCGTAACCATGGAACAATTTTTTTAAATTAATACCAATAGTACCGTATAGTTTACTGGGCTCAAACTTGTCTATAGCGTAAACAGATAACGAGTCAGGTAATTCGCTTAGAGTTATTTCACTGACTTGTTCTTTGGTAAATTCGTCAAGGAAAACGTTTTCAATGAAGTTTACGTTAATTTTTTTAGTTACTACATCGCAATGTAAATGAACAAAGTTATTTTCCGACGAATTAGAACTACGCACGTAATCAAATTCATAACGAACATGATTTTTTTGTTTATAAAGAATGCGTCGACTGGTAGAGCTATCGTATCTTACTCTAAAATTATGTAGGGATTCTTTGTTTTCGAAAATAGATCTGATTTGATTATTTTCTTCTAGCTCTAATAGAGCACGCCTAGCATCGGCAATGCTAATCTTATCAGGGTTAATGCTGTAGACTTGATTGGTTAGTCGATCATATTCAACATAGAACAGACTATTCCTATTTTCTTTTTTCTTAAGAATAGTCTTCTGTATGTCAAATTCAATGTCATTTTCATCGATCATTTAGATATATTTTTTTCTTAGATTTGTAAGCACGTTGTCTGTTAACCAGCTGCTGGTGCTGTATTTAATCAAGCCCAACTGCACATAATTTTCGATTTTTACACTACCTTGATCGTTTACCCAATAGGACAAAAATTCAGGCCATTTTCTTCCGGACCAGTTATCGGTAGCACGATTATTTTCTCTGGGACTTAGATCAACACAATCAACAAAGTTAAACTTTGTAATTTTAATATTTAAAATTTTAGTCAGCATGGCCATTAACCATTCAGGCCACAGATACTCTGGAAAAGGTGGCATAGCATTATTGGGTATATCTAAGAAGAAGTCAATAAAACTATTTTGATCGTATTGGCTAGCAATAACCACAGCTAATCCAAATACATAATCACAGCCCTTGGCTTTGTTAAAAAACACCGCATTTAATATCGCACTATCATCAAAACTTTTTTCCTCAATGAGGCCGTGATGATATACAGACGGTGGTATAACTTCGCCGTTGAAATTAAATCTAGTCTTAGGCAAGACAATACTGTTCATCCCCCTTAGATTTTCCCAAACTGCTGGATTAAAGTTAGTTAATAACTGGTCTGGATAAAACGCGATAGTTTTTTCATAAGGGCTAGCCAATAGACTATGAAAATACTCTGCCGTGGGAATATCCGATAACGTGTCAATTACTATTTCTTTATCTATGTAAGGAATAACATCTGTAATACCTTCACTGCTGGCCACTACACTGACAGGTCTAGTATCGTCAAAGAAGCGAATACTCTTAACTAGCAATTCGACTTGTGTTAAGTTATCGTCTGAACAATTTAGTATTAGGTAGCCTTCACTCATAGATCATTTCTTTAATAGTTTCGTAGTGACGTAGTATTGCCATCTTGTTCATGACGTGAACATTTTCGTTTTTTATTCTGCTGACAATGTTCTTCCACAATTCCATGGGATCTGGACACAGTAACAATATGTCATCGATTTTATTAAATTTGACAATGTCGTCGATCTGTTCACTAAATCTCATCACCTTTCCGGGCAATTCGTGTATTAAGTTTCCCGATCTATGACCGTTCAATATATGCGTAGCAATACTAACTGCATAGTCTGTTCTAAATAGAACCCCAGGAAACTTGTAGAGCCACTTATAATAATTATAGTTTTCTTTAACATGTTCCCATAGCTCAAAGAATAGTTGGGCCACTTTGCTATCGCTCCTCCAATAGATAGCAGTAGACCACCACATGTCTATGCCATCGGGATGTAGCTTTTGTTCCCAAATTCGGGGCTTGTAATTCCTAACGCTGATTGCATTTTTATACATGGCCACTTCGCTGTCTGTTTCGAAGACAGCATCTAGGGTATTGTTTCCGATGATATAGTCAACGTCAATCATTAGCGTTCTTTCATAAGGAGTCTTTTGAAAGATACTATGCTTACTTTTGTTATTGAATTGCGTAGTGAATTCTTGCCACGGACTATCTCTATGAGTCCTGGTATTTTGCTCATGATCAATATTATCTATAATAATGTGATCAAAAGTTACTGCTGCCTGTTCAGGCGTTAATTCTCTACTAAGAGCATCAAAGGTAGGTTGATCCGTTAGCAAGGTCACATGATTATTTTTCATGTGCAACTTCACTGACCTTGCTGCTATAATAGCTAGTTTTTCGTAGTTGATTTTTCCGTTGTTATAGGCAATCAACAACACCCCTGCAGGAAACTTCTTACTCATGAAGACCAACTAATCCTTTAGTATCTCGTTGCTTCTTGAGCTTTTCGTTTTCTACATAATATTCGTTTAGTGCTTCGGTGTAGGTACTGAACAATTTATCATGAAAGTCTTTGATATCAGAAACCATCGTCGGAGTCTCGTTATCGTCAAGAAATATGTATTGCTCAACTCCCAGATCTAGAAGTTGTTTGACAAAATTTATTAGTTCTAATTTTGCAGTAAAAAGCGAATTCATGTAACCAATGGTTAACATAGTATTCATTCGCTGCTTGAGGTTTTGTTTTTGGTTATTTAAAGTTAAGCGGTAATTACTAAACTCTAACGCAGCCTTGAGTTTATCGTCCATCCAGAGCTCCATAAATTAAAATAGCATTTAATTTATTTATACTCTAGGAACGACAAATTTAGACTGCTGAACTCGAACTACCGCTGTATTCTGGTTGAGTTATATTGAAAGATGCAGATCCTGCTGATTTGGATATTGCTTTATTACTTTCGATATATAGCGTGTGGGTACCGTCGACTGCTGTGTCACTGGAACTTAGCTCAACTCTTAAAGTTAACACAACCGGTGCAGTAAATAGGCCCGATGTTATAGGAACTATCTTACCGTAAATTCGTATCTTTCTAGTGGCACCGCCGTAGCCATATCCGTAGCCATATCCGTAGCCATATCCGTATCCGTATCCATATCCGTAGCCACCGGATGATTGTTTCTCACATGTTAATAGTAGTTGCTCGTCTGCTGTTAAATCTTCGAACCCTCGATTTTCGCTAATAATATTAGAGCTTGTTGATACAGTATTGTGTAGACCAAGACTTACTGTGCCTAAACGATCATAAACATTCTTCCATTGTTGGGCCGAAGAAGAATTACTACCTGTTTTGTCAAGGTTAAGCCTAATAGTGCTGCCGCTATTAAAGAAATATCTTGCTTTGTTGTAATTAGAAAAAGTTAGGTTAACAAAATATGTTAGTTTTTTGCCAAAGCCACTATTATGGTTTATAGTGCCTATCTGACTTATTGCTGTTTGGCCTAGTGCTGCATTGTTTTTAATCGGGGTGATATCTGCTAGTACCGTTTCGATATCTTGCCAAATGCTAGCGGTAATTTTTTGACCTTTTACTACTTGATCTAATTCGTAGTTGCCACCAGTATGTGCAGAACTTAAATTTAATCTATCAACAACTTCGTTGACTAAAGTAGCAGAAATTTTTGTGCCTACAGCACCAAACGGGGCAGGAGAATTGCCCCAACCAAATGCCTGATTATCTTTTACTGCTTGAGTGGTAGTAGGCTGACTATTGGGATAATTATCGGCGAATATTTTATTGGATCTAGAAACCAAGTCATTATAATCCGCCGCGGTAATTTTTTTACCAATTCCTACTGCCATTATCTTACACCTACTGCAACTTCAACTAGGCCCACGCCGCTATCATTCTTCTCACCAATTGCTCGGCCGATGATAGTAGCTGCATCAAACTGATCAGTAGCCATGCCTACGCCGGCGATGTCGCTAGATACAATACGCTGTCCTTTACGAACTGGCCCGTCTATTAGGCAAGGTACACGACCTTTAAGTGCTACGGGATAAGCAAACTCTTTCATCTTTTCCTTAGCGTTTAGTAAGAAACCTGGCGCAGTAGAAATTACACCAAAAATCTGATCGTCAAATGCTCGACTGGTTTTTGTGATTTCACTGTTACCGCCTAGTATTACTAAATTACCAGGAGTTAATTCAATGTCACTTCTGTATATTTCTGCCATGTCAGCAAATTCTGCTTCCATTGTTCTGCCGCGCACCTTGAAGTTACCAGCTTCGCCGTCAGTGTCTGTACCAGTCATGTTCATGTTGATACCTTGACCAATTAACGGGAAACGATTTGCTAAAGCAGCATCTCGTTGTCCTGGCATATAAGATCCTGCGTCTCCGCTGAATATACAAACTACAACACCGCCGACGACTGCTTGAATAGCTGAGTGATATCCGCCGTTAGTGTCCTGAATCTGACTTATTTTAAATCCAGTTGTTGGTCCACCAATCACTTCTCTGCCGCCAATTGGATACCAATTTACGCCAGGACCGCTGATGTTAGGAGCACATACATACAATACGTTTTCAACACTGTTGAACCAAAACTGTCCAACCATTGGGTTAACTGGTGCTGTTGGGTTGCTGAAGTTTTCCAGCATTTGAACTAAATTTTCGGCCATTAGTTCGCCATAGCCGGCATAATTTTTACCGATTAGTTTAATTGGTACAGTATTATTAACCTGTCTGTCAGCAACTATGGTTAATCTTGTGCCGTCTGTTTTTGTAACATCGTATGCCATGTATTCGTTCCTCTATTAGAAATATTTATCAATTTACGCACGTATGCGTAGTGTATACTCAATTTGTATCACACGATTAACGTTCTTAACTACGGGGTCAAAAACTACATGTGATAATAAAAATCCGCTATTAGGACCTGCTGATCCTCTACTTTTCAGTCCTAGTTCGTTAAAAATAAGTTCACCCTGCACAGATATTTCGTCGTCCCAAATCGGATCTTCTTCTTCTAATGTGCAGGTAATAACAACATCTGTATAGGGTAAACCGTCTAGATGATTGACTACAACATTATTCCTATTGGGACTAGTGTTGTTAGCAGAGTCTAGTGTGTCAACAACTTTATAGTATAAAGGGTTATACAGTTCCGCTACTTTACCTAAGGTTAAATTTTCTTCAACATCTTTGTAGGTAATGTTACCAGTTTCGTCAATTACGTTGCCGCCGTTACCTAAATGCAGCTCATACAAATACTGTCCGTTGTTGCCCTGTAGCATAGAGGCTATAACCAAGCTCATTGTTTCGGGGTTCACAGCGTTTTCAACGTCTCTTAATACTTCGCCAGTGTGAAGATCCCGAATCTTCACAAAGCCTTGTATTTTAACATTTGCTGTAGAGTGCATTTTTATTCCTTATTACTATATTTAACTGTTTATTTAACTGGGTATTTAATTACTCAGGTTCCTGTAATGTCACGTATTACTAGATCTTCTTCTATCTCTGTAACTACATCGTCACTGGAATTTTTATTAACTGTGCCGCCGCGAACCTTGTCCCTATAAGATTTTACTGTAGAGTAGAAATTAGTTATAACAGTAATTTCGTCTCTCTTCAATACGTCATTGGACGTTAGGCTTTGGCCTATTAGGTTCAATGGCTCAACTGTGCTAGATTTAGCCAGCCAGTCTACGTTAATCTGTTCGCTAAGAACATATCTGAACATAGCGCAAATTACAGTAGAATAGTATTTACTATATTTTCCTACGAAAATTTCATGTCTTAGACCGTCTACAATCGCGTTGAAAACAGAGTTTAGATCAAAGTCCCATGGGTGGCGTTCCCATCCAGCAGTGTCCCAAGAGCTTAGACTTACAGGATCGTATAAAATTTTATCAAACTCTATAGCACCTTTTGTCCTATAGACTACTGCAAAACTTTGGTCGGCATTTTTTTCATAGATTACATAATCTTTAATACCAGTATTAATTTTTACGTATTCGCCGATATCTATAGGATTTGTATAGATGCCAGCTTCGTTATCTAACACTAGACTTATAGCTCGTGTAGGATCATAATCTTCTGCTTGGAAGTCAACATAACGCCAGTATTTGGTAATGTTTTGAACTTCGTCAGCAATTTCATATGATTGATCATTAAGTCTAGTATTGCCCCAATTTGGTACTGATCCTATGTCAACATTGATCATTATTTCATTTAAACGCTTGATGAATGTTCTTCTTGCTTCCAAGACATTATCAAACCAGCCTTGAATAAACGGTCTTACACTGTTACCTAGTCTGTTGTACCTATGTAGGTTTACAGAATCAGGAACATTTTTAGACTTCCAGAACCAATATTTGTCTAGTGTATAATCCCATGGAATCTTAGACCAGAAGTAGCCATCCCATGTTCCTATTAGAGAACCAGATACTTCAAAGACATTAACAAGTTCAAACCAGGCGCCGTTTGTATTAGTTTGCTCGTTATAAATCTTACTTGCAAAATCGCCTGCTTCGCCGGTCATATGGACACGGCAAACATAGAACTTGCCATTTTCTCTATAACGAACAATATCACCTTGCTTGTAAACATTGGCAGAGAAGAAATCACTATACGGACCAATGACTTTATAGAATATACGAGCACTAATGCTGTCCCTAAATCTAATGTGTATCCATTCAGGTACAGTTTCTACAGTATTGCTATCACTGACAAATGTCCATTGATGATGCTTTTCATTACCTTTAGTCTTTTTCTTAATCTGCACTACAGTGCCAGAATTGTTTAGATAAGGTTCTGCTCCTTTAATGACCATCGCATTATTACTGATCGGTGCCCACCATGCTATACCAGCTGCGCTAGGATTTAGTATATAACTGCTTAATTGTTTAGTTGTGTATACTCTTGCGGCCTTACTTTCTCTAGCAATAGTATTTTTATTTTTAACCCAGAAGTAATAGACTGTATAGGTGCTGCCGTTTAGATAGTCTTCTTCTTCTACCCAATGATAGTGGTCTTCGCCTAATGTCTTGTCTACGTAGGCTTCGCCACTGGCCAGTGCTCCATCAATTACTGTTTTCGTAGAGACTAATGCTGCCCAGTTCTTTGGATGAACCGGACTGCGGGTCCATTCGTAAATATCAGGCAGTTTGTTGTTAAATGTTGTTCCCCAGAATTTAGCCTTAGTGAGTTCATCTCCAGATTCGTAGTCATTGAAACCAAGTGTGCTAGTGTCCCACCAGCGTTTGCCTACCATCTCTTCATACCAACCTAAGCTAGTGTATACACTCTTAAAGCCGTCGGTTGTTCTTGTGTAACGTGCAGGATCTACTCTACTAATAGTATCGATGTCGTTTTTAAACACTTCAGGAATCACAAGTTTCTTAGGATCATACAATTCTAGTTTTGCCACAGTTTTATTAGCACTATGGTCATAGATGATTAGTTGCTCAATATCACTTAGGTCTACTGGCATACTTTCTTCTTTGACTAGAGTTTTACTGTTACAGACAATGCTGTAGACTTGATAATTACCAAAATCGTAAGTAGGATCTGTGCCATTTTGATTTAGGCCGTCGTCGACGATAGCAATCGGATATGTTTGATCGTATCCACTAGGACCTTTGCTTGGTGTTAGAGATGTTTCTCCGAGTATATTAGTTAACGGATTAAATTTCTTCTTCCATGCATAACCATAAGCGTCTGCATTAGAACCTGTGGCTAAGTTAAGTTCGTTGATGTTTTTAAATCGCACAGGCTTTAAGGCAAAAATCTTACCCTGTTTAATAGTGTCAGGTATTCTTGTATTAATATAGAACTTAGTGCTGCTCTCTATAGAATCAACTAACCATATTCCATCTACTACAGTAGTTTCCGAAACACAGTTAACAATTACAACATACTCGCCTTTCTTTAAACCATGCGGCTTGTTTGTAGATACTCTGGCTTTGCTAACATCTGCAGGGCCAGGACAAGTTTCTTCTATACCTACACTGCGATCTATAGTCTGCAGAACCTGCCATGTGCCAGGTGTGAATATGCTACGGCCTTCATTACCAAGATCCGGATTAGGACGGTAATAGTTACTGACATAGATGTTTGGTAATACTGGTTCATCTATTTCGCCAAACTTATCATTATTATTGCTCCATGTTCCTGGACTTACTGTGGTTCTGGCATAATAGAGTTTTCCAGCATATCTAACTCTGTCATATGTTTTGTATGATTCTGTCTCATCGTAATGCGGTATAGTCCATAGTTCGATGAAAGAAGCAAATAGGCTGTCTATATCTTCAATTCTATCAACTTGATAATCAGCATCTCCTGCTAGTAGAGGACCTGCTGTCTTTAGTTTACTTGAACTAGAAGTAAGAGTGTTAAATCTTAAATTTTTATTTAAAGGCTTGTAGACCCAACGACTGCTATCGTCCTCTATATAGACGATCCTGTCGTTGCTAGTGTCTTCACCTTTACTGATAAATTTAATAATTTGGTAATCTCTGTAATCCGAAATAGTATCGTCGAGGGACAATTCAAATTCATAGTGATTGATGTTTTCTGTATTACCAAATTCTCCTGTTCGTACCATGTATTCTTCGTAGACTTTTACTGAAGAATTTTCGCCGTGTGTGAGCGGTGCCAGACTGTTAAAGACTTCCACAGTTCCTTTATTAAAGGTAATAGCATTCTTAAACGATACTTCGTTGTCTTCCTGCAAGAATAATTGTTTTAGTTCAACGTTTCTGTTTAGTCCGAACTGGTCTTTAATTGCATCTCTTACAGTAGGATCTATGATAGAACTTTCTACGTCTAGTAAACTACGTCCTTGTTCTGCCATAGAATCGAAGTTAGGAATTAACTTGTTTCCAGAGAACGCATATCCAGGAACAAAATACTCGCCTGTCCAACCAGAAGTCTTTTTGCCACCTAATACAAAGCTACGTTTTGTAGTTCCCTGTTCTGGCATAAAATATACATCGCCGAATACGCTAGAAGAATCTAAATGAACTACTGACTCATAATATGAGAACGTTAGCTTAATGCCATATATAGATCTGTTAGCGTCTTTTGTTTTAATATGAATCCTGTCGTCGTCTCCGTTGCGTAGCACGACAAGATCTTTACCAAATAACGGCTTGTTGTTTCGGTCTACCACTAGGCCTGGGTTAGTATCTGTACCTTCAAGGCTTTCTAAGTGAGCGCCACGATTGTCTATTACTAGCACATCGGCAGCAGGGTTTAAATCAATATAATTTCCTGGTGCTAGTAAATCATTGCTCCAGAAAATAAATTGCTTGGCACTCAACTGCCAGTTTCGTAAATCACCGCCTTCGGGCTGGTCGAAAATAAATCCCTGGTCTTCTAGGTATTTCCCATAACCAATGATAAAATCATATAGCTCGAATCTGTTTGAAAAGGACATGCCATAAACAGCATCATAGGTAGTTTTTTTATTATAAGAATTTTTTTCTTTTACTTTGACATCGCCTACTAAAATTGTTGTGGTGGTTGAATTTTCTACAGCAGGATACGCTCTAAAATAAGCAGCTTCTTTGTTAAATCCATAGACAGAATAATTATTACCGTCAAACACTACACGAATTCCTGAATAGAATTTTTCAGCAGAAGGATAATGTTTGACTGTTCTGACTTGATAATTTTCTTCAGGGACAAACAATGTTTTGCGTTGACTATTAATGCTAGTGCTTTGAATTCTAACATTGTCTTTATTAGTAAAGCCTTGAAGCAAGAATTCTTTGTTAACTACTACATTATTAAACTTGTCTGCAACTTGGGCTTTAAAATCAATGTTGTTTAGCACACAGAATTCTGCATACAAACTTTCAATACCGCTAGTGTATACTGTTTCTCCGTTAACTATGCTTCTGTGATAGCTGTGTTCTAGTCTAGCAGACTGCCATGAACCAGTGGTTCTATCAACATACTGTCCCCATTCATTTTTTACTTGCTGGCCGGGGACCCAGCATCTGTTAACATATAATGCAGGAGCTTTGATATAAGCTGTCTTAGCCATGGCAGCAACTCCGCGATGTGTGTTAGCAAAAACCTGCTCATAAGGACCAAAACTTCCGATAGACCATGTAAAGTTTTCGTCCAACTTAATTGTGCCTAACCAATCCATACTAGGATGATCTGGAGGTAATAAATTTCCGCTATTGTCTACAGGGAAATTTTCAACTACATCCTTGGTATTACATCTAGCAAAAGCAATATTCAATACAGGGGGTAACGCAGGATCATTGATACGGCCTGTTCTAAGGGCTCGTTCCAGCGCAGTCCTCTTAGACGGTGTAGTCCAATCATATGCATTATCCCACCAACTTGGTTTAACAGTATGTCCTAACATTTCCCATGGATGAGTGTGAGGACGATCAGTATCAAACACATACTTGTAGATCAGTCTCCAACTGCCGGAAACTGTTGATTCTGCGTAATCGCCTGATCCTAATTGATAAATGGCAGTAAAGCTATTTTCGCTATCATATGCAGTATTAGCATTGTCGTAGACATTACTTTCTGTTAGCCAGTTGTTAGTTTCATTTATAAAGTCTGTATGATAATTTACAAATGTTGTTTCTTTAGGTCTATAGTATCCAGGACGAGCTTCTAGTATTTCGCTAAACTCGTTAACAAGAATGTCGTGCTCTATATTAGCCCAGACTCCTAATTCGTATTCATATAATAACTTATCAACATTGTTGATCGGACAGTTATTTTCGTCTACTCCATCACTCAGATAAAATTTAGATCCATCATGACGAACTAAGAAATATGTGTCATTAGAATACGTAGTGTCTAAATAGACTTCTGGTTGATATACTGGGCTTAGGCCAATCTTAGCCAAGCTACTAGGAATTTGACAAATAAATCTATCATACCATTGACGTATGTTTACTTGTTTACCGATCATATGATCAGCGAATTGAATTCTAGTGTAATAATCGCCTTCTGAAACAAGGTCGTAATCTTTTTGTCTTGTTAGAAACTTTCCGTTGTAACTAACCTGTAGTAGCAGACCTTTACCTGCTCGATGACTGATGGGCTCAAACTCTCCTGTTAGTTCGAATTCGCCCATTACATTGTAAGTTACTTCTCTGTAGTTGTCTAATCGTTCACCCCAACCAATCATATTACTATGGGCCCAGAATTTGTCTAGGCCTACGTTGGTAGCAAAAATGTTTTCCAGTGCCAAAGTTAGCAAATCATAGGAAGACATTTGCTCGTAATTGTTATTGTCAATAACTGATTCTAATTCTGTCTTTAGCTTTTGCAAGAATATATCATAATGCTTGCCTTGTTTGATCAACAGGTCACCAAAGTCGTAGGGCAAATTAGTAGCCATGATAGCAAACCTAGACAATGGACTGCTGTGCTTTAATAGCGTTCCGCCGCCCATTAGAGATGACTGTAGTAAACTTTCAAATTCAATATAGTCTCTGCTGTTGGTAGCATTTGACTTTAAATTCATAGCATGTTGATATAAGCTATAATAGTTTATTGTTGATAATTTTTCATTAAGAGCATTTGCTGTTAATGCCAGAGGGGCAGTTTTTTGTGTAGGTTCAGCTATTACACTGTCTACTATAATTTTATCAAAATCAGCTACTTTGTTTAACAAGCTAGCTGTTGCTTTGATTTCTTGTTTACCGCTGAGTGTACCGTCAAACAATACTTCATCATTTACAGTTATTTCAAACTCGTTGTATATAGGATTAGTTTTGTCCTTGACCTGGAAGTTTTGCAAAAATCTCCATTTTGACTCTGATTTAACTAACGCAGTCTTATACAGAGGCGTAGAAGTTAGAGAGAAATTCCAAAATAGAACTGCATTCTCTTTTGCTATGATATTTTCTTCATAGGTCTCGCCAGAGTCAAAGGAAATACTTTCATTTAGATCTAATCTAATGATACCGTCCCTAATTCCGTTATTAATTGCATACGGTGCAGTTAGCTCGACCGGTGTAGTAATATTGTTAATTAATTCTGTTCTATAGAATGTCAATGGTGTAGGAAGATTATGACATACTATCAAGACTTCTTTGCCAGATTTTAATGGCAATAGAGGTTCTATTCTATTATAACCTTTTTTGCTAGAAAGCCTTACTAGTCCATATCCCTGAACTTCTGTATAGAATTGAATACCTGTAGAAGGTTGTGAGTAAACATGTATAACTTCGAGAGCAGCAGCAGGTGGTTCTATAATTCCAGACCACGCTTGTTCTATTTCTGCTTTATAAGTCAAGTCTTGGACCTGCTTAGATATATCAAGGCCGCGTCGAGGTTGATAAAAACTTGTAATAGTGTTTGCAAAGGAATATCCATATGGACCGTTTATTGTTTTTACTTCGCCTGTTACAGAATCTGTGTAAGACCAAGAGCTATCAACTTCTGTATAGAATTTAATCTGATTAGGGCTAACTGATCCCGAACTGTTTTCATTGATTAAATCAAAATCAATACTGCTTACTTCAATGTATTTCTTTAATACGGCATCGTATACTGCACCTTCTTTAAAGCCTAGTATCACACCTCCTTTGAAATCAGTTTCATTTAAACTTTCAAGGGATTCTTCGCTACTATTAAAAAATTGAAACAACGGGGTTTGGTTTGGCTCTGTTTTGTTCTGTGCAAACTGCCAACGATTGTTTTTATAGATTAACCTATGATATAAAAATTCATTATTAGTAATAATAATAGCGCCGTCTGTATCTACAATATCAGTTGTGACTTGCTGAAACGTTAAAGGTTGACCTGTATTTTTTACTACAGTATAAACAGAGGATTCATTTTCAAAGACTACACGATCGCCATTAGCTAACTGATAACCTGTTTCATCTGCTAGCGTAAATAAATTTTGATATCTGTCTTTGGTATAGGGTAACAGTGCATGAACTTCTGCTTTGATATTAGCTGGCCAGTTGTATAGACGTGCGCCCCTATAGAATGTAATAATAGGACGCTTGGCTCTGTCTTCTGCAGAAATAATCCGGTCCACAGACACATCCAAGAAATTAGCCACAGCTCGAATAGTAGTAATGTGATGCCAATGATCGATTGCTTCCCAGTGTGTAGAATTTCCTGAGAATCTTTCTTGTGTAATGTATTCTGGTTCGCTAGTAACTATGCGACTGCCATCCCACGCTACATTCTTTCCACCTTCTTGTTCTACGCTGTCCCAAACAACTGCCGGCGGATCTTTGTAAGGATTGTCTTGATCCCATGGGCGCTTTTTAAGATAGCTGTTAGGTATTCTAATTTCTAAGTTAGATAATTTTGATAAGGCAATAAATTCGCCAACACCGCTAACATAGTAAGACACAGGCTGATCAGGGTCTTGGGATAAAAATTCATTTTCGTCATCAGCTAATGTTCCGGTGAAGAAAATAGTCATACCGTTCTGGAGCTCAAGACGGCGGCCTGTTAAGTCATCTACTAATGTAACAAATGTCTTTCCTATTAGGTCTTGTCTAATAGAAAATTTTGCATCGCCTTGACTAGAAGTTTTTTCGTCTAGGTGTATTCTACATGCTGGAAGGTCGTGCGGTAGCCAATAGAATAAACTATAGTCAGTAATCCTATATGGGTTAACTGGTAAGTCTAATACATTAACGTTTTTGTCTAATACTGTACCATCTACTAACGGAGATCCTTTTATGTTAAAATAATTATCTATGTCAAGATAGCTAACTTTGCCCAAGTAAGCATCTGTGCTGTCTCGCATAACCAGCATATTGTTAGACTGTGACTCTTTGCGAACTTCGTCAGTCTCTGCAACAAAAAATTCATCAACTTTATTGCTAGCAGATCTTAATCCATACGTTTCATTAAAGGGCAACATTTGCCCTTTGCTAGTCATAACATCTAATGTAGAGTCTAACATTTTTTTGTTAGGCTCTGTGGCCAGCACTCCTGGTAATAGATTTACATTTTTTACTTTGGTAGCAATTTGTTGTGCTGGTTTTTTAGTTTGTCTGCTCATCGTCCAATCCTAATATTGTTGTCTGTAATTTCATTGATGACAATAATGTCATTAACTCCGGCTACGCTAGTTACCACTTCGTCTCTGTTTGGTTGTATTTGGAATAATGTTCCAAAACGGCTTGTCTGACTAACTGGAACGATAACCACGCTGTTTAAATCAGTTTTTAGAACTGTGTGAATATAGGCTGCTAGTTCTGTGAAGTAGAATGTTTCACCAAAACTGAAATTGCCCGGAGTAAAGAATGTGTCTATTGCTCCAATAACCTTTGCTTTTATTTCGCTGTCAGTTAGTCTACTCTTAGGATTCTTTACTACTTTAAATTGCGCTTGGAATTCAGGGTCTGCTAACATTCCAAACAAAGGTCTAAATTTTACAGGATGGAATATTACTTCATCTGTCATCATTTTATATCTTGACAAGTTAGCAAAGTTATTACGCAATTCTTCAGATGTTTGTGGCAATGGTGCGAGAACGGTTCTGTCTGCACGTTTTTTCCAAGCAGTATACTCTTCGTTATAGCTCTTAGTTAAGACATATACATCAATGATGTTAGTCAAACTAGGATTTAATGTTTGGTCAATATCAACTCGGTGTTCCCACTTGAATGTTAATCCCATTTTACCTGCTACTTTATAAGGAGTAGTATAAGGAACTGCAAATTCGTCAATGGCAATGTCTTCTTCTGTAGGTACAATGTAGGTAAAATCACCCTCTTCATAGTCAACTAAAGTAATCTTATTGCTCTGAACAATATTAACAAAGTGTTCCGGATCATCGGGCAAGAAGTCGTTATCTAAATCTAACGGTGTTACTTTAACTTTACTGTTGTCAGTATACCCGTCATCATAGACAAAATAACCACTGATGGCATACTTTTTAGTTTCTTGAATTTTACCATTATTGTCTAATGTTATCAGCGATATTTTATCTCTGCTTAAAGATTTAACACTAGGATTGAATGTTGGCAAGAAATTAATGTTATAGAATCTAATCAACTCTTGGCTACCGAAAATATATTCTAGCTGTCTAATACTAATAGTCCAGCCAGAAGTTGTTCTTTCTACGTTCATTAACCAAGCAGACTGATCTGCATATGCATCGTATTCTGCATCAATATAAATGCCATCTGTGATTACCTGCCATTGCGGTGCAATGCTGTCAAATTTTAGAGAAAAACTTTCTTTATTAGTTAACTGTTCAAGTATGACAGATCTAGTTACATCATCAAATACTCTAGTGAAAGGAGGAATGATACTAACTATCCTATCTAGTGTTGTTACTGATTTGTTAATCTCAATTGTTCCGTTACCGTTGGTTAATAAACCAGTGTAAACCAAGTCCTCGGTCAATTGGCCAGTCACTGCTTCTATGCCAAGGCCATCGCCTTTAACATCTTTAACTGTTACCCATTTTGCCTGGCCATCGGGCTGTTGAAACTTAATTAATGAGCCTGGACGAATCGAACGTAAAGCACCTACTGTTGTAAAACCTAACTTCTGAGGAGCTTTGTTAGCATTTGACTCGCTAATAAAACCGTTTGACGAATCGGGGTCGTTGTATGCTACTCTCCAACGATAGTCGGGCACTTTATAAACTGCTGTGCCTGCCAAATGAGCGCTTCGTGTAGTGCCGAACGCTGCTCGTTGAACGCCAAAAAATCTATTACCGCTTATAGATGTATAAGTGAATAGTTCGTCGTCAATTTGCAGGAGGCCGCCGTCGATGTCAAAGTTATCGTAAGGGTTTAAGCTGTTGATGCTGTTTACGGTAATTACGTCTACAATTCCGTTCGCTGAAATATTTTCAGATAAGGGAGAATTGTAAATTGTTTTTTTGATGTCTACTGCTGGGAAGTAAGTAAGAGCTTCCTCGCCAGTAACACCAGTTAAATTCAATTTACCATAATAGAAATTTAGTAGACCTAGATCATTCAGTTGTTTTTCGATAAACTCATCTAGTAAGTCTACGGTTCTACGGCCGGCATCATCTGCAACAAAAATGTTCTTGACGCTTTCGCTGCGATATAAGTATCCGTCGTCGGCTAGTTCTATAATAGGACGGCTTTTACCTGTTGGATCTTTAAGGTCTACGTAACGACTATGTCCGCTGAAAGTTCTATTCTCAGCTTTTAAAATCAATACATCACTGTTTAATGTTGGCAAGAATCCGTTATAGTCGTCACCAGTAACCATGCGGTTCTTAGTGTAAAAGGCCTCGGGAGCGTTTTGTTTAATTTCTTCAAGAGTTTCTGCAGGTAAACCAGTGACCATGTTCTCTTGCAATTCCAAAGTCATTGTTAAGAAATTTGTCTGATTATCTGCGTTAACGTATTCAATGTCAATAGCAATATTATTAACTTCGCCTGCTTTGACTCGTATAAATCTATTTTCAGCTAAACGATACCAGATTCTGATATTACCTGTAGGAGGATTAGTAAATGTTCCATCACCAAACTTAATACTGGTAATGTCATTGTCGCTGTAAATTACTTCATAGATGTCTTTGTCTGCACCGCCGAAGTCGTTGATGACTACATTGCTAAAGTCTAAATTACTAACTCGTTTCCAATTTTTAATGATCGAACCAGTGTCATCAATTGTCTGAACAAAGAAATCTTCTTCGCTAATGTTACCAGTCTGAGGTAAATCAATCACAGCATTAGAAACAGGATTTAGAATGGTTTCTACTGCACTGCTCATGTAACCTTCTTTAGCTAGAAAGAAGAAGCCGGTTCTCGTGCTGCCTACACCTCGACCGTCGTTGCGATACATAACTGTAAAGCCATTTTCAAAACCTGGATTAGCTTGTGTGATTAGGCCGGTGCTGTCTATGTCTACTGGCAGTAGATCAAAGTTCAAGTTAACACCGTCTGCGGTTACAGGAATAGGATAGTTAGTAAAACTAGCAACATTATTAAATCTATAGACTTCAAATATGTTAGAGTTCAGTTCACTAACTGTGCGCTTTACTGGAGTTCCAAATTTATTCAAGCTGGTCAACGCTGCGTTCATAATACGAACGAAACGTTCGTATTCTAGTTCGCTAGGATCTGCACCCCACTGCACTGTTTTGTTTGAAAGGTTAACGCCTGTGCTGTCGAGTATCTGCTCAGTTGTAGTTACGCTGGTAACTTTTAAGAAGCCGCTAGCAGGGCGCACACGCTTAGGCTTATAGCTGAGCATGCGAGCAATACGTAAAACGCTTTCGCGCTTTTCGGCAGTATCTAGTATGTTTTCCCTTGCATTAAGGTCCATACGGAATGCAAGGTTTTGTCCAACATAAGCAACAAGGTCTAGCAATGCAATAAATTCGCTACTTTGAATGTAATCATTAAACTCTTCTGGGTAGTTAGTTTGCATGTAGGTTATCATACTTTGACGAAGAGTGTCAAAGTCATAACTAGCAAACTCGGCATTTTTGAAGCTGGTATAGACCATGCTCCAGTCTTCTGCGCCGTATAAATTCTCTTGACGTATGGCTTTTGGCATTGTTTATCCTTGTTGTATACTTGCTGCGGTGTCTCTATTAAAAACTGCTACTAGTTCAGTTAAGGTAGCTGTAGGAACGTAGTTAAGTAAAATAGTTACTCTTACAGTGTGTTCTTCTTCGTCTACGTTAAACTCTCGCAGTTCCAATCTGGGATCTTTGGTAACAATTCTCAGGCAATCATCTCTAATTAACTGCACAGTGTCTTCCGTTAGTGGATCAAATAACAAGTCCCATACTACACTTCCAAAGTTTGGACTCATTAAACGTTCACCTTTTCGGGTGTATAATTCGTTTAATAGATCTCGTTTGGCCAGTTCAACATCATAGACTGTAAAATTGCCCTGGGTCTTATCAACTGTGCTAAAGCCTTTAAATTTACGCATATTCATATTTATTTCTAAATAATATAAGTAGTTAATGAAAGACTACAACTATGACTTACACTGTTAAGAGATTACTAGGGGAAGAATATCTCAAGGAATGTCAAGGAATTCATATGCTTAGACAGCAGAACGCAGGGACAAAACCTTTGCCCTTAGAAGATTTTATTGCGCTGTTTGAGAAGTATTTCGTTGACAACGAAAACTATTTTGCTTTTGGCTGCTTCGAGAACGACAGCCTAGTAAGCTGGATAGGCCTGGCCTTGATGGAAAATAAAAAGAGAGGCCGGTTTTATACCATAACCAGTTTGTATACTACAAAATTTCGCAATTACTTTAAGACAGAAAATCTAGAAATAGAGATGCTTTACAGACACGCATCTTTGCTAGCAGAATCCATGGGCTACTATACCTATTTTTATTCTATCAGTAATCGTCTTTCTCGAGTCTATGAGCGTCAAGAAAAAAGATCAAAATTCTATAGAGGGAAATACGAGCTATATGACCTAGACGTAGTGCCAGCCGGCACAGTGCCAGAAACAGAACTGTATTGGAAGCTCATGGGGCAAGAAATAAAACCAGATGATATTATTATCAAAAAACGTGTTCTTAAGGAAGAATTTCAGGTCAAAAAAAGTGGCCCTTAGGCCACTTGATCCTGGTTGTCGTAACCTAAATACTCTGCCCAGGCAGGGTCCCTTACGCTGTAAGGAACAATCTTACGAGACATCTTAACCATATGCCAGTAGTTTGGTTCTTTTGGCACAGTTAGAGGCTCAATTACTTTGGCGCCTTTTAGCCAGTTGCAGGTTCCGCAACAGGTAACCAAATTACTCCATGTAGAACCACCGCCATGGCTTTTTGGCTTGACGTGGTCTAGGGTCAAGTCTTTGGCTTGAAACTGATCACCGCAATATTGGCAAGTGTAGTTGTCACGCAGATACACCATCTTACGATTGAACAAGACACGTTGACGCGGCCTGACATATCGTTTGGTCATAACGATGCTGGGAACCTTAATTTCCAAATGTTGGCTGCGGACTGTCCAATCGTCGTGCTCTTTGACTACCGAAACCTTGTTCAGGTATAGCAGTTTAATAGCATAGGTCCAGTCGATAACGCTGGGAGGCAGCATGCTCAATGGAGTGCCGTCTTGGTTTAATAGTAGTGTATCACTCATGTTATATACATATTTATTATGGTGGAATAGCAGATTTACACCTGCTAAAAAGCATTGTATACTCTTAAATATTAAGTGTCAACTTAGTTCCACAACCTTTAAGGAGCCCAACATGGACATCGATTCCCTAGAACACTATATCCGCACCCTGGACAATCAGCATACTGCCCTTGAGCGACAAATTGCCCAAATGTTACAACAGAAAAGTTGGAACGAATTTGAAGTCGAAGAGCTCAAAAAGAAAAAGCTAAAGATCAAAGACGAGCTAAGTCAGATGTACCGAAAACGCTACGATTTGATGCAGGAACATGATTACGATTAATGTTAATCTTTCTATTATAAATTCTATAATAGGTAATCTAGAAAGCTCTGTAGCCGTATGCCATCAACAGGCATCAGAGCTTTATCCAAATTCTGGTTATGAATTCCTTGATCGAGAATCTGTAGAATGTCAGCATAGTTTGAACTTTTTTAAACTAACTAAATCATTAAAAGAGTTAGATTTAAGATACACAGAGATAGAATCGGAAATAGAATATTTCGAGTCTCGTATAGCCCAACTCGAAAATTTTTTATATAAAAGTGCAGAGCAACATACTCCGGACTTAATGAATGCCATAGCCGATATACATTTTAAACTTGTTGAAAAGAAATACCAAAAACACAAGTGTATCAATGAAATGTTTTCGATCGATGTACCAGATCCAGTGATTGAAAATTTAAAAAACCAAGGGTTAATTGCAGTTTCCTAAATATTGACACAAATTGTCCATTGTGTTATTATTACACTATCAACTTTGGACACAAGCATGAATCAACCCTGGCAAATTATCAACGATTTGGAACTGCATTCTGCTCGCACTAATAAAGAGCAGATCATCGATGCAAACAAAAGTAATAGGGAATTTCTAGAGGGTTGCCGTATGGCACTGGACCCCATGATTACTTTTGGTCTCAAGCAGATTCCAGAAAAAACAGGCAGCGATGGCCCTGGTTTGGATTGGGCTTCGTTTACTTCTATTGTGCAACTGTTTATTAACCGTTCCTGTACCGGTAATGCTGCTCGCGATGCTGTAGTTGATCTAATGGATCAGGCTACCAAAGCTCAGTGGAACGGATGGTATCGACGTATCCTTATTAAAGATCTACGCTGTGGTGTTAGTGAAAAGACTATTAATAAAGTAGTCAAAGATGCTATCCCTGTGTTTACTTGCCAATTGGCTCACGACAGTGCCAACCACGAAACAAAAGTTAGCGGACAAAAACTCATCGAAGTCAAGCTCGATGGCGTTCGTATTATTACTATTGTCTATCCCGATGGGCGTGTGGATCAGTTCAGCCGCAACGGCAAGGAACTGGTAAACTTCCCGCACCTTAAGGAACAACTGGCTACTGTGGCCGCAGGTTTTACTGAGCCCATGGTTCTAGACGGTGAAGTTATGAGCACTAGCTTCCAAGACTTGATGAAGCAAGTGCATCGCAAAGACAACGTCAATGCCAAAGACGCCTTGCTGTATTTGTTTGACGCTGTGCCGCTTGTTAATTTTGAAAAAGGTCTGTGCAACACTCCCCAGTCTGCTCGTAGCCAATGGCTCAAGGATTGGTACAATGGCAACATCGAAGCATTGCCTAACTTCCGCACCTTGGCACAAGAGCTAGTTGACTTAGACACCGAAGCTGGACAAAAGCGTTTCCGTGCTATTAACCAGCAGGCCATTGACGGCGGCTATGAGGGTATCATGATTAAAGACACTGATGCTCCTTACGAGTGCAAGCGTTCGGTCAGCTGGCTCAAGCTCAAGCCATTTATCGAAGTCAGCCTCAGTGTTATCGGCGTTGAAGAAGGCACTGGCAAAAACGAAGGCAAAATGGGTGCTATTATCTGCGAAGGTGAAGATGATGGCAAACTGATTACTGTTAATGTTGGCAGTGGCTTTACAGACGAAAATCGCGACGAGTATTGGACCAATCGCAATCGACTGTTGGGCATGGTCGCAGAAGTTCGTGCTGATGCAGTTACTATGAACCAAGACGGCACTTACAGTCTGCGATTCCCCCGCTTTAAAGGCTTCCGTGGCTTTGCAGTTGGAGAAAAACTATGAACCAACGAATTCAAGAACTTTACATCAAAACTCTCAGTGAAGAATGTTCAAATCCGGCATTAGTGGACATTGAAAAGTTCGCCCAGTTGATTGTTCGGGAATGTATCCAAGTTTGTGAGCCGATACTAGATGAACCTTACGAGGATATGACTGAATTTGGCAAGGGGTTGGTAGAAGGGCAAGATGTTGCCATCGAAAGAATCAAAGAACATTTCGGAGTTAAAGAATGAAAACCGTATTGGCTGTATTTGGTGGGTTTGTGTTGTTACTTGCAGTCCTTGGTATGTTTAACATTGGCAACTTCGTCTTGATGTATAGCCCGGATAAGATCTCTTGCACCAAGGAGCACAAATGATTACCGATCTCATCGACAGAGAAATTAAAGTAGATGACTATGTTGTGTTTCATAACAACATCTATAAAGTCCTAGGCCTAGGTAAAGCTCGTGGCAACGGACTAGGTAGTGTTAAAATTATGCTAGCCAAACCCAGCAAGACTACCCGCCCTGTTACCAAATTCAGTAAAGACTTGTGTATACTGCACAAGGAAGATATTTTAATTTGGCTATTAAAGGGAGGCGGCTAATGTCTAATCTAGCAGAATACTTTGCCAAAAATAGATATCAAGGTAAATGGCAAATCGGTGATCGTGTGTTTGGTCGCTGGAACAAAATTCCTTTTATCGGAAGTGTGGGCACAGACAACCTAGTCAGCGAAGAACAAGGGCCCAGGGTTACTGTATGTTTGGATTTACCAATCTTGTATCAAGATCGTATTCATAACATATTAGTGGTAAAACCCAAAGACATAAAAAAGCTAGTAGGCTATTGACTTTGCCTGTCTGTTCTGCTAGACTAGCTGTAAAGGACTGTTATGAAAGACTGGCTAAGAAACAAACTACATAATTTTATTTTCCCTTCGGATGGACTAGCTTCGGTAAAAAATTCCTCGTCTATCAAAGGCCTACAGCGCAGCCAAGAAGGCATTGACCAAGACTGTCATGATCCCATGCGTTTTACTATCTACAACGCTAACGGCGGTAAAATTTTAGAAACACGAACTTATGATAAAAGAAACGATCGTTGGATTTCAAGCCTCCATGTTATTGAGAATAACGAGAATTTTGGAGACAGCATCGGCAAAATTATATTCACTGAGATGCTTAAGAAAGGCTAAGGGCATGACCGAAAAAGAAATAGGTCAGATATTGGCCGCACAGCTGATTGCCGCTGTCAGGAACAAAGATCTTGCCTATATCAGTTCGGTTGGAACACGATACTGTCATCTAACCGATGATGGCAAAAGGATAATGAGCGAGCTTACTGATCTTATGTTTAGTAAGGCAGTGGAGTGCGAACAGAAACGCATCAAGGACGCCGCCGAGCAAATGATGATAGATTCGTTGAAGAAATGAAAACTAAAACATATCGGCCGGGAGATCAAGACTGGATGTTTAGTGCAGACGGCTTTACACTAACGCCAAGAGCAACAATAGAAATCGGCGTAGGATGCCCTACCAGCTGGCGTAATATCATCGCAGAAGCGTATAATAATGGGTGGCTCAAACCCGTAGCACATGTTCCTGTGCATGAGCATTTTATGGAAGAACTAAACAAATGACAAATCCGTTTCGTGATCAAGAAAAATTCATGCGGGCTTGCGATCAAACTGTAGATCACTACAATGAAGATCAATACAAGCTATATATTAAACTAATTGAAGAAGAATTTAACGAACTAAAAGAAGCTATTGCTGCCGGAAATATTGTAGAACAACTAGATGCCCTAGAAGATATTCTAGTAGTTACCATCGGTGCTATTCACAGTGCTGGTATGGACGGCGAAGGCGGCTGGAAAGAAGTTATGGGCACTAACTTTGCCAAGATTGATAAAGAAACTGGCAAGGTCCGCAAGCGTGAAGATGGCAAGGTATTAAAGCCAGTAGGTTGGACTCCTCCTGATCTTGCACCCTATGTCAAAAAAGTCTAATGTATTAGATATGACGCCTGAGGAAGCTCAGGCGTTTTTACGGAGAGTTATGGGTCCTCCTAAACGCCGCATAGAAGGCGAAGAGTATAAACACATGATGCTTATACTCAGTCTTAAAACACCTATATGCTCATCAAACAATCAGCGATTCTGGACAGACGAATACGAGCACAATGGCCGTATATACGAAGTGACTTACGGCATCGAAGACGATCCTTACTTAGAAGAAGTCTGCGATTAATAAGGCCAAGGACCTACTTGTCTTGTATATCTTTTTGCTATATATTCTTCTGCAAAGTTTTTTGCAGAAGCTAACTTTAGAGGTGTGCTAGCCCCCGGCAATGCTGTTCCGGTTGCAGCAAAATAGCTATTGGCTAGTGCTACTGTTTGTTGTCCAGTAGGAGCTCGTCCAGTTTGTTTGTTTAGCTGTTCTTTGGCCAGTTTTTCTACTGCGTCATCAAATCCCTTTTTAATAATAGCATTGGCGTTTATAGTAGGGCCATAGTCGTTACGTGCCATTATTGTAGCTTCTCTAATTCTTCTAGGACGATCGCGTTCGTCTGCTGCTATAAAACTAGCAACTCGATTCCAATCTCCTACTCTATATAGGCCAGTTAAGTCTATTTTTTCGCCGTCAATGAATGCATACGTAACATCACCTAACTGATTCTGCATGCTCACCAGTGCGTCAAATGCGTTTTGTGGTATTGTTTTTACTCCTACAGAAGATAATACTTTCTTTACTTCTTTCTCATTTCGGCTAATATCGTTAGCAAACATAGATTCAGCCGTATCAGGAGTTATACCATTGGCCATGATCATCTGGACTTGTTCGTTCGTCAATCCAGCGGCTGGAACTGTATTCGGCCTAGAAGGGCCCGAGGGTTGGGTTTGTGCCGCTAGTGCATCTGCTTCATTTAGACTATTTTGAAACTTTAAAAAGTCCTGTGCCTTGAGATAGAAAGATGACTTTATATTTTCTGGTATAGGTGCATTGATGGTCATATATTATCCTTTAGGGTCCTTCTTGAAAAGGTGAAGTAATGGCAGATCCGTATCCTCCACTTTGTCCCTGGCCGTCATCGACATTAACTGGGCTATAACCGTTAGAATCTTTAATGCACATCATTGCGGCAGGACTAGTCTTCACTTCGTCTAATGTTTTGACATCAGGTTGATTTTCTTCGTCTTGGTCTTTTTTAGTTATAGGTGCAGGGCTTTCGTTATCTTTTGGCTGTCTAGCAGACTGGCCGGGTGCAGGGTCTTTCTGCATCTGTTGATTGCCCAGTCCGTTTGCATTAATTTCTCCAGAGTGACCAGCCCATGGCTCGTGTTCAGGAACTGTGTTACATATACTTTCTGTTACGCCTTGGTTCACTGTCAGTTGATATACTTCTATAGGTTGGTGAGATTTTGCAACAGGTCCGTTCATATGAATTACACCTGCAGACTCGTAGTGTCCTACTCCGCTGTTAATGTTGCTAGTTTCTCCGCTGGTAATTACAGTATTAGTAGATGCAAATGTGGAAATTTCGTTGCCTGATTCTAATTTAACGGAACCTAGATTAGCTTTTACATTGAATGATTGGCCAGCTTCGATGTTAACACTTTGATCAGCATACATGTTGATGCTGCCCTGACTTCGAATGTTAATGTCGCTGTTACCGTAGATGTGTATTTTGCCGTCGGCACTCATCTCTATCCAGTTTTCCCCATTCTTACTGATTAGATAAATGTGGCCTTCTGTATCATCAAGTAATAGTTGAGTTCCGTTTCTCGTTCTAAGTCTGATTAATTTATTTTTACCATCTTTGTCACCATCGTCCATAACGAACTGATGTTGCTCAGGTGTCAACAATCCCATTACCCTGCTAGGAGCTTCTCGCATAGCACTGCTAGAAGTTGTCCCTCTTAAGGGGTCGCCGCCGAGACCTTGTGTATTTAGAGCATTGCTCATAGGCTTATGCTCAACATATTTTTCTAGATCAGGATCTAAGTCTTTTCTGTTTTTTGGAGCGGCGGGCTTATTTTCTCCTGTGTGAGTATTCTTAGACGGGATACCTGGAACTGATATCTGGGTGCCTCTTTGATACAAGCAAGCAAACCAATAGCCCTTGTCTATTCTGCCGCCATCGGCAAATGCTACTAACACACGAGCGTCAATGTCAGGCGGCACTGCCCACCAACCGTAACTTTTTATCGTATCGTCGTATTCTTTTACATTATTGCCTTGATCAAATATGCTAGTAGTGCCAGCAAAAGGACTGGCATACATAACACTAATCCACGTCGTCGAATCCTCAGGATCGCCGCCGAAGGCAGGTATATAAACTTGCAATCGACCCATAAACTGGTTGTCGTCATTTTTCTTAACTATACCAATATATACACCTGGACTGATCATCGAGCCGGATGACTCTGCATGATAGTTAGAAGGCGATTTCTTTTGTCCGAACGGTTTACCTACTCTGGCCATTATCCTCGACCTCCTGCTGATTTAACAGATATGTGTTTAAGTTCATTTTTGGCGCCACTAGGAGCAGTTGATGGTAACAGTAGTCTGTCATTGGCTTTAGTTGGGCTCGTAGAAACTCCTACTCCGTAGTTGTAATAGTCGCTACCAGCTTTCAATCCTTCTTCCCAAGTGTTATATTTGCCGTATCGTCCGATGGTTGGATTGCCGCCAACACCCATCGGATTGTTTACAGCACTAGGACCTAGTGCAGTGGTATTCCCTACACGCCAGTTATTTAACCCGCCTATACCATCTCGTTGTAATGCCAATGCTTTCATTGTCTCCGCACTGTATGGTCGGACATCTGTTACACCGGCTTCTGCATAGGCTTTCTTATCAGCTGCTTCTATATGCTTATAATAAGCATCTAGCTGCTGTTCGTATCTAGACTTGGCGGTATCATATGCATCTTTTTTGGATCTGCCTTCTCCTACTAATGTTTCTGCTACTACTACTGGATTGTCTACTGCGGGCGGCGGATTGTTAGCAAGCATATTCCGTTGTCTTTGATATGCATCAGCAATACCGGGTTTGATAGATGCGTTTTCACTTAACTGAACGCCAGCTGCACCGCTACCGTTTCCGGTTAGATTTTCTCTCTCAGCATCGCCGTTACGTTTTCTTTCCTCTTCCCGGGCTTTCTCTCGCAGCTCTTCTACTACACTAGGCTGTTCCATTGTATAAGAAACAAAATCTTCAAAGCTCATCTCGCCCGCTATGTTCTTAGGTAAGAACTGACTAGGTATAGTGATATCTCGCTTGGCTTTTAGTTTTTGAGTCCACTTGCCTTCTTTTAGTTCATTGGTTACATGCCAAACCATGTAGATGCCCACAATCTGGTCGCTGGGACTGAAACTTAGTATATCGCCAGCATTTCTATCATACTGACCGTCGGGTATTTGACTCAAGAAATAAAATAAAGGGCCGCCCTGATACCAAGGAGCTACTCCATAATTCTTCCAGACTGGTTCTTTGGTTTTCCAGTCTGGATCTAATTTAGGCATTCTGGAATTTAGTAAGCCTCTTAATTTTTCATCATACTCTGGACTAAAGGATATGTTTTCTAAACCTTTTTGACCTTGCGCTAGAACGTTAGGCATACCTAACCAGAATGGGTCAGCAAAAATTTCCAATTCAAGATCTATTAAATCCCTAGGTGCCAGTAATACTGAAAATATCTTTTCTATAAGTTTTTCGTTTTCTTCTTTGATCTTGTCAAGATTTTCAGCAATAGCATCCGGTTCCATTCTTGGTATAAGGTTTGGAAAATCAGTAGACAGGTATGTTTCTAATATTTCTTTGAAAATATTTTTTTTGGCGTCTTTATTTGATTTGTCATCGTAATCTTCTGCGTAGTCAAGTTGCATCAATAAATCAGATCTATTCTTTATGCTGTTGGCCAAACCTGATTCTTTTAATTTTGTGTCAAAAGCAAGTTCTCTTTCTTTAATGTCTTGGTTTAGCTTTTCAATCTCTTTCTGTAGCTGATTATATCTATCCCTTGCTTCTTTATCTGTTCCACCGGTATCACTGTTGACAATTCTTTGAAACTGCTCTGCATCACCATTAGCATATTTTCTAATTAAAGATTTGATCTCGTCATTGGTTCTTACTGCCTGTCGACGAAACACTTCCATTTGTTGTCTAATGGCGCCTAAATCATCTTTGTGAACAAATGAACTTATTCTTCTATTATAGTTTTGCAAGTTCATTGCACCTGGACCAGTTTCTCCTCTATCAGCCCATACTACAGGGAAGCTAGGTAAACTGTAGGCTTGATTAAATTGCAAGTCGACTTTTAACACATCAGTGTTCATACCTGTGTAGTTGTGATAATACAATTTTTGCAGCAGACCCTCTTGTATGTAATACTGAAGCTTCTTGATAGCTTTGTCTTTATTTTTTAATTTGTTAATCAGATCAATTTCATCAGGATACTGATACATGTTTGGTTGATCTGCTAAGAATATAAAAAATATATGTCTTACGGCATGACGATGTCTTATATAATCGTATGATTTATAAACGCTGTGAGTTTCTACTCTAAAGAACTGATACACCTTACCTAGCTCTGCTTCTAGAACTGCTTGGTTAGAGGGACTACTACCAGTAGCATCAGACGGCTTTTTTATGTCTCTACCTAACAACAAGTTAGCAGAGTCTTTAGTTCCTTCTAATACTTTATGGATGTGATTAACTATAGTCGTACCAGGCCTGGCCGTGATATTATAACTTCCGGTTATTTTACTAGTCCAAGATCCTTGCACAGCAGAGTCTGCTCTGCCTTTATCAGTAAACTCAAAGTTAGCGATTTCGTCTTGAATTATGAAATGATACTCGTCATGAAAGTCATCATAGAAAGCAGGGTTGTCTCCGCCCGGTGCTGCTGCTTTTCCTGCCTTTTGTCTAGCTTCTGCATACTTGTATTCTTTAATTTCCAGTGCGTTTTGCAAATCCTGAAAGTATTTTCCTACTGTCTTCGCTGACAGTTTGATTGTTTCTTTAATAGGCTGAACTAAATCTGTCTGAGCATGGTGACCGGTATGAATAAAGCGAATGTTATATTCAGATCCTTTTTCCATTACGCTAGCTTTTACATCACTAGCAATAAACATAATAGGCCAAATGTATTTGTATTCTGTGCCGGCTTTAGAAATATTTTCTGCTATAACTTCTATTTCTAATAAAAACCTAGCGTCAAGGTGATTATACATTCCTAACTGAAACGCTGCCGCTTTTATATAATCAAACAAGCTCATACCTAGCGGTTCGTAGATTTTTAAATCACCATAGCCGTGCAATGCAGTTAACGTAGTTGCATTAGGGGCACAGTGCGTTTCCCACGAAACGTCGCTTAGTATAAACTTTCCTGTAGTTGCTGTTTCTGCCACTACTACTCCTAGCCTAGGATCTAAGCGTTGGACGTCTTGAGGATGGACGAGTGTTAATCTTGTGTAATAGGTATGTGCCATGTTTAGCCTCCGTCATGCCCTTCATGCCACGGACTTCCGCTAGTTATCCCTTGTCCTCGACGTCTGTTAGGTCTGCTTTGATTCATTTTACTTGGTTCGTTATTTCTTCTATCTTGTCCCATACTTTCTCTATTTTTCTGTTGTTCTTGTTTTTTCTGTTGTTCTTTTCTTTTAGCAGCATCGCTATTCGGGTCGGCAGACGCTCCAGGGCCCGGTATAGAAGAATTGCCTCGTCGATAATTAGAATCGGGTTTTGCTTTATCTAAAGTATTCCATATATTACCTTTGCCGTCTTTGTCCCATGTAACTGGTGTAGAATTTTTATAAAGTTCTGGATCTCTAGGACGGCCATTGTCTATAACTTCCCAATGCAAATGAGAACCAGTCGATCCTCCGGTATTACCTACATGACCTACCACAGCTCCTGCAGGAATAGTGTCGCCGGGCTTCCAGTCAGGCTTTTGGTCTAAGTGTGCCATTCTATATTGCTGTCCCGTTACTGGATCTCTCAGCAATATTTGATTACCGTATCCAGTGCCACTAGATCCCATTTGATAAGAATTTTGATCTACTATCAACGGCTTGTTAGTATATAACGGTGTACCAGTAGCTGCTGGGAAATCTTGGCCAGCATGAAATGTATTTAGGCGACCTGTAACAGGATGAGTTCGGTTGCCATAACCGGATCCGACTCTAGCACTCATTAATTAACTCCTGCTAGTTTTTCCAATAAGGCTGCGTCCCTAGGAACAAAAACAGTCATGCCGGATTTAAAGTCCCATATAGGATCTTTTATCATATCTGCATTGGCTAGAGCAATAATCCACCATAGTCTACTAGATCCGTATTGCTGATAGCTGAATAAATCTATCCTATTTTCGCATTCAACTGGAACGGTTATGTAGTCGCCTACAGTAGACTCTATCTTAGGTAATCTAGCAACGTCTAAGAAAAATTTCCTAAACCCTGTATTTTTTAAATAACTTTTATCAGTATAAAGATTAGTCTGTGCCATAATCAAATATACCCGCTTTCACTGAGCTTACCGGCCGCAAAGTCCGATAGAGTAAACTCTTTAACTGTTTTAGCAATATTTTGTTGGACCAATAATGTTAAGCTAATTTGAAAAAACGCCGGCAAATAAATGTGGCCACCTGCATCCTCTCTCACTTGTCCGGCATTATTAACTACTGCCACCCCAGGTGCTGCCTGTGCCAGCGGCTGGCCAGCAGCATTAGTGGGTATTCTTCTGTTGCCTATGTTTTCAACTGTTGTTGCTGCATCTTTATTTTGGCCTGAACCGACTGTGCCTTTGATATAATCTACATCTTCTGGAAATGTAATATTAAATCTGCTTATGACCACTGGTACATTGTAGAATACCGGATTGCCCATAGCAAAGAATCGTAAAATTCTCGGGCTTTGGCCTCGATCCGGGTCGTTTCGGCCGTAATTCATTTTTGTATAAATTCTCAAAAACCTAATAGCACTTTCGCTAATAGCAAAATGCTCTTTGGTATGACTACTAAATTTGCAGTTCAAGGTTAACTGAGGATTTTCTGTTCTAGCATACGCATAAGGTTGATAATTAGTATGTGTAAGATTGAACGAATCGTATTTGACTTCATTGCTGTAGTCAATTTGAGGCGTATACGGGAATTCCAAAACGGTAGGGCCTCCGGCAATTGGATTTCTTGGTCTTAAGTATACACCGCTGTAGTTTTTCATAATAATATTTATCGTTGAATAATATATAGTTTTAATTGCCAAAGGCCTTGACTTTACTTTGGAAGATGTTAAAATATGTCTATGACAACCCCGAATCCACAAGCAAAACAATACCTAACTAACAAAGAACTACTCAAAGAAATACATTTGAGCAAGAACAAATACAGCAGCTATACCAAACCAGAATACGCTGATTACGATTTAATCCTGCCAGATTTGAGCAAAATCAACATACGAACTGTTGCTGAAGCTAAAAGAAATCGAGCACTTAAACTTAGTCAGCAAGCATTAGCTGAAGCACAAAAAACCAATCCAAAAATAAAACTTGCAGAAGTTGAAATTGACTACAAAAAAGTAGGCAAGCAAGATGTTGTTTTTAGGATCATGACACATGATCATATTCCTTTAGAACCTGGTCGTAAAAAGACTCCCAAAAGTCGCGGAGATCACCATACCAAAGTCAATTTTCCTCCTTATCAGCATTGGAAGTTTGACGAAAACGACGAGCTAGTTTGTGTAGGTAAAAGCCACTGGCGCGGCGATGTGCAGGCTGGCGAGTTCAGCTTAGAAGGCACTATTACCAACAAACTAGCCAAGAGCTATATGCTATTGGTAGAAAAATATAGCATGCGATTTAACTGGCGTGGCTATACCTACGTAGATGAAATGCGTAGTCAGGCACTGTTGCAGTTAAGTCAAATTGGTTTGCAGTTTGACGAATCAAAGAGTCAAAACCCCTTTGCTTACTATACCGCAGCCATTGATAACAGCTTTACTCGTATCCTTAACATTGAGAAAAAGAATCAAATGATACGAGACGACTTACTAATTCAAGTTGGAAGTAATCCCAGCTTCACTCGTCAATTTGAACACGAAGCACAAATGCGTGACGAGCGCGATCGTCTTGCTAACCTAAAATCAGAGGATTTTTAATGAGTCAGTTATTTAAAAGAGCCGCAGTTTTTACAGACATTCATTTTGGCATGCGTCAAAATAGCAAAGCCCATAATGACGACTGTATGAATTTTGTTAAATGGTTTTGTAAAACAGCACGTGAACAAGACTGTGATGTAGCTATCTTTATGGGAGACTGGCACCACCATCGTGCCACTGTCAACGTCAGTACCTTGAACTACACTGTAGATGCTGTAGACTATATCAGTAAACAATTTGAGCGTTTCTTTTTTATTCCTGGTAACCACGACCTTTACTACAGAGAGAAACGTGACCTTAACAGCGTTCCATTTATCCGTAATCAGAAAAATATTGTTTTGATAAACGATATCTACACAGAAGGCGAAGTCAGCCTTGTGCCTTGGCTAGTAGGAGATGAGTGGACCAAGATGAAACGACTAGACAGTCGTTATGTATTTGGTCACTTTGAACTGCCTAGCTTCAAGATGAATGCCATGGTTGAAATGCCAGACCATGGTGGGCTTAACAGCGAGCACTTTCCTAATCAAGAATATGTATTCAGCGGACATTTCCATTTACGTCAACAGCGTGGCAATGTTCACTATACAGGCAATGCCTTCCCGCATAACTACAGCGATGCATGGGACGATGATCGTGGCATGATGATTCTTGAATGGGGCAGTAAGCCAAAGTATATTGCATGGCCCGATGCTCCCAGTTTCAAAACTATCGATCTCACTAAATTGATTGAAGATCCGGATCGTTACATGAACCAGAATGCCTTCCTTCGTGTGACCTGTGATGCTGATATCAGTTTCGAAGAAGCTACATTCTTAAAAGAGACTTGGCAGGAAACTTACAATCTACGTGAAATCAATCTAATACCAGCCAAACGAGAAGAACATGCACAGGATTGGAGTGGAGACATTCATTTTGAAAGTGTTGATCAAATCGTTGTAGGACAGCTGGCTGCAATCGAAAGCGATGTTGTAGATCGCCAAGTTCTCATTGACATCTACAATAGTCTGCACGTATAATATAGATCCATGATTAAAATTAAAAATCTCACAGTTCGAAATTTTCTCTCAGTAGGCAATGTTACACAAGCACTAAGATTTGACCAACATGGTCTTACCTTAGTTTTAGGTAACAACTTAGACTTAGGTGGCGATGGCAGTCGCAATGGCACAGGTAAAACTACCATTGTCAATGCCTTGAGCTATGTGTTATATGGCAATGCCTTAACTAACATTCGCAAAGATAACCTTATAAATAAAACCAACAACAAGCATATGTTGGTTACCTGCGAGCTTGAGGTAAATGGTCACAACTACAGAATCGAGCGCGGCCGCAAGCCGAACGTTCTACGTTTTGTTGTCGATGATCAAGAAGTAGAACGTGGCGAGACAGAAGAACAACAAGGCGAAAACAAAGAGACTCAAGAAGAGATCGAACGCTTATTAGGTATGAGTCATGATATGTTCAAACATATCTGTGCTCTTAATACCTATACAGAACCCTTCCTTAGCCTTAAGGCCAATGATCAACGAAATATCATTGAACAGCTTCTTGGTATTACTCAACTCAGTGAAAAAGCAGATTTGCTTAAAGAGCTGATTAAGAATACCAAAGATGCTGTCAAGGAAGAAGAATATCGTATAAAGGCAGTAACCGATGCAAACAATAAAATTAAAACATCTATTGAAGATCTCGAACGTCGCAGTCGTCTTTGGCAGGCCAAGCAGAGAGAAGATCTTGAAAAACTTGATGCGGCCATCACAGAACTACTGAACATTGATATTGCACAAGAACTAGAAAACCATAAACTAGTAGTGCAATGGCGTGCTAACGAAAAAGAGCTCAAACAACTTAACAAAGACTTAGCTGGACATCAGAGCACAATCAAAAGACTTAATGCTAACTTAGTCGAATTGAGAACTGCTTTGTCCAGTGCTGAAGAACACAAGTGTCATGCTTGCGGACAAGACATTCATGACAGTAAGCAGGAGCAGATGCTGGCGGAGATCAGTGCTGCTGTCACTAGTCTAGAAAAAGAACTGGCCAGTGAAGAACGTGAGCAAGCCAAGGTTGTTGCTGCTATCGAAGCCAAAGGTAAATTAGGCAGTTGCCCCAAAGTCAAGTATGACAATATTGACGATGCGGTTAATCATAAGAGCACATTAGAGACTGCACAGGATCAATATGAACGCCGTGCATTAGATACTGATCCTTATGTTGAACAGATTGATCATCTCAAAACCACTGCTCTAGAAGAAATTAATTTTGAAAACATCAACAGTTTAGTCAAGCTCAACGAACATCAAGAGTTCTTGCTTAAACTGCTGACCAGCAAAGATTCATTTATTCGTAAGCGTATCATTGAACAGAACTTGAGCTATCTCAATCATAGACTGGCACATTACTTAGAAAAGCTAAGTTTACCGCATGAAGTCAAATTCCGCAGCGACCTTGAAGTTGACATCACTCAGTTAGGACAAGAATTTGACTTTGATAACTTGAGCCGCGGTGAACGTAATAGACTTATTTTAGGCTTGTCATGGGCATTCAGAGATGTTTATGAAAGTCTAAATAGACCAATCAATTTGTTGTTCATCGACGAAATGATTGACAGTGGTATGGATGCAAACGGCGTAGACAATGCTCTGGGCTTGCTCAAGAAGATGGCTAGAGAAAATCGGAAGAATATCTTCTTGATTAGCCACCGTGATGAACTGGTCGGCCGTGTAAATAACATACTACAAGTAGTAAAAGAGAATGGCTTTACAACATTCAACACTGATATAGAAATGGTAGAAGCATAAAATGACAGAAGAAACAACACAAGTAAACACACAAGAAGAACTAGTAAAACAGTTTCAAATTTACATCGAAGAGAACCAAAAGTTCACTGACAAAAAAGTAAAGGCTGCTGCTGGCCGTGCTCGCAAGGCACTGCAAGAAGTTGCTAAACTAGTCAAAGCTAGACGCAAAGAGATTACCGAAGAGAAAGCGGCCCTATCCGCTAAGTAATAGCCTAATGTGGCTATTCGAAGGTAATCAAATTGAACAACTTCCAGAGGACTGTGTTGGTTTTGTATATCTCATTACCAACACAGTCACTGGTCGCAAATACATAGGCAAGAAACTGGCAAAATTTTCTAAGACAACTTATAAAACTGTAAAACTCAAAAACGGCACCAAAAAGAAGAAAAAAATTAAAGGCAAAATCGAAAGCGACTGGCAAACATACTATGGCTCAAGCGATGAATTAACTAAAGACGTTCAAACCCTTGGCGCTGACAAATTTACCCGTGAAATATTACATTACTGCAATAGTAAGGCACTAACATCATACCTCGAAGCTAAAGAACAATTTGATAGAAGAGTTTTAGAATCTGACGAATACTACAACGGCCACATACAAGTTCGAGTTCACGGCTCCCATATAAAAAACAAAATCTAAATCCCTACCTAGGTCCAAGTTCTACTGATAATGCTCGCACCGGCAAGTTAATTAGGTGCCCGAATCCCTGGTGATGTCGCAGGGTAGGAAATTCCGAGCAGTAGCGGAGACATGATTGCCACTATCCTGGTGACGCCAGGACGAAGCACTAGACCCGAAAGGTGCTGGCAAGTGTATGTAAGGTCAAAAAGAGTGGGCTCTGTTGAGTCATTGCAACCCACAAGAAACTCCATGTTCATCTATCAGCTAAGAGTTTCTGCGTTATAGGACTGCGTAAAAAGGTACAGCGTAACCGCCTTTGCTAGTAATAGTTGCAGCGATAGATTACGATAATGGGCCTCCGGCAGGTATTTCATTATTTTTACATTTGCCCTTAACAGGGCAAAGTACGACTGCAAAACCTTGGCAAATATATCTTCGTAAGTATCGTTAGAAATGTTAAAGAAAGAATATTAAGAATTGTGTTTTGTAGCGTAAGCGTATAAAACATAATTCTTTGTTGTTCTATGAACAACTTATAATCTTTCTTGAACTAAAGTATCTTTCGGCTTAATGCCTCGATCTAGACTGATTTTCTCTTTAAGCACTTTAAGGAATACCATACGTTCTTCATTGCTCATATTCCATACAACATCATAGCTTTGAGCTCCGTATACGGCCAATGTAATTATATCTTCTATTATGGCTTTTGACTCTTTTTCTAAATTATTTAGAAATTTTAAAATTTCAGGCCCTGACTTTAAGGCCAAAAGCCTCATTCGAAAAAAGTTGTTGGATTGAGATCTAAGTTAGATTCGTATTCTTTACCGCATGAATTACATTCTACAGCAAAATCTTTCTTGATGCCTTTTTGAGCCATAGACATAATAGATAGTTCAATCTTCTTAAAATCCGGTTGGCTCAATTGTTCTGCCCACTCTCTGATGTTAACAGTATCAGTTACCGAAGTCCCATCAGGTAATAACACAGTGTCAATGCAACTGCTGATAATTTCAATGTTCTTATTAGTCAATGCAGTATAACCAGCTTGTAAGATGTTGATTTTTTCTTTTTCGTCAATGTTGTTTTGTTCAGCTAGCTGAATGTTTCGCACCTGTTCATATTGAACCCAGTTTAGCGACAGTAGTTGTTTTACGTTAACAGGTTTAACAAAAACTTTAATGCCGTCTATGTCTATCGGTTCGTTATTTTCTATAACAGAAATAGTAGAAATGAAATAATTCAAATTCAATGAATGAGCATTGTTAGATGAACAATGGCTACACTGTGTTTCTATCTCTAAGTTTTCTCCGTAAGTGCAGCGTCTTATAGCCAACAGCACAGCGTCTAAATCAATAGATGGCATCGATTCGGGGTTCTTGATGCTAGGAGCACAACTGGCTACTAACTGATTAATAGCAGAGCCGTTAAGCAGGGCATCGGCGTTTTTCATTATCAGTTCATCTTTAGCTGTCATTGGGTAGACTGCAATTTCACCCATGTCATTGAAGTCACTGGGTTTTTCATTGTAATATTTGCCACCACTAGGCAGCTTGATCCAAATTCCAGGCTTTCTGAAAAATGACTTTAATGGGTTGTTTTCTGACATTTTTATCTCCGATAAATAAACTAGTATAAATGTATTTATATGGATAAAAACATACTTTAATGGCTGATCAAGTAACCGGTAAAATTGAACCCAGTGTCCTAGGCGGAGCAGACATCTATCAATTCACGTTAGATGGTATTGCTACGTCCTCTCAAATGGACAGACTTATTAAGCTGACCGAAGACCTGGTTAAAAAACTAGTAGGTGACACAGCAGATAGCCTTAAAGGAGTTGCCGCTTCTGCAGATAAGGCTTCGACTTCTATGGAAGAAGCCAGCAAAGCTGCTACCAAATATACAGATGCACAAGAAGACAACCGCAGAGAATTAGAAAAATCTTCTAGTTTCTTAAGAAACGTTTGGACAAGAAACTTCTCTTTAGCACTAGACAGCAGCGATAAAGCACTTAGTTTGTTTGCTGGTTCAGTGGGATTTGCCTATACTGGACTTACAAATTACAGTAAGAGCCTAACAGAAGGATTAAAACGAGGCGTAGCCGGTAATACATTTGATTTGGCCATAGCTGCCAAATCTGCAGGAGTTAGTCTAACAACATTTACCAAAGCCTTAGGTGAAAGTGGCGGCGGTTTTGCCAGCCTAGGTGATAACGCCACAGACGGTGCCCTACAGTTTGGTTATCTAGTCAAGCGTGTAAGGGAAGCTACTGGTAGCGTAGGCAACCTTGGCTTGAACAATGATGAGCTGGCAACACTAACTGCACAACAGACAAAAATTGCTATATCACAAGGATTCAAAGGAAAAGTAGCACAGGACGTTGTAATCAATAACACACGAGTTCTAGGTAAAGAGCTTGATAATCTAGCAGCAAGAACAGGTAAAAGCGTTTTAGAGCTAGCACAGTCAGCAGCTAAAATAGCACAAGATCCGTTAGTGGCTAGTTTTGTTAACACAGCCAAGGCCGGCAGCAAAGAAGTTAGTGCAGCCATTCAATCATTAGCAGCAAGCCTACGTGGAATTTTTGGCGAAGAAGGCGACAAAATTATCAGCGATTCCCTCAAGTCAGCACTTAGCGGCTTGCCTTTTATTGTAACCCAAACTGGTAAAAATATGATATTGGCCAGTAATGGTATGTATCAAGAATTTGAAAAATTAGCACAAAAAGCTGCTAGGGGTGAGCAGGTAAATGAGCAAGATAGACAACGTCTGCGAGACATGGCTCAAGAAGAAGTAAGGGTGCGCGGCGACCAATTAAGACAGTTTGCTATGTTAGGCGGTCCAGTTGGTGACAGTGCTAACCAATTATTAACCTTGGCCAAGGAAGCAGAATTTTATAATAGCGAAGAAGGCAAGCGTCAGCGTCGTCAAAGCGATGCCGCCGAGCGTTTTAACACAGAATTGAATAAGCTACAGGCAAGTTTACAGGAAGCATTTATACCAGTATTGCAAGCACTCAACTTAGTAGATTGGGCAACAGTGTTTAAGGTTATTTCTTATATACCGATGAAAATTGCCGAAGTAATAGAAACGATCAGAAGTATCGGAAAGGAATTCCCAGTGTTGGGAGATCTAATGTCCTTTTTCGGAGAAATAATTGGTAAAGGTGCCGGAGTGGCATTAGGTTTATTTACAGCGATCGGGTTAGTTGCAACAGCTTTTACAATTTTTACTAAGACAGTCGGCGCAGTTCAAACTATGTTTGGTATGCTTAACAAAGATTTGGGTCTTCAGTCGACAAAATACGGAATAGTAGGAAAAGCATTAGATGTATTTGCATCTGCATTAAAAACTACTACTGGAGCCATTACAGGATCTGGAAATACAAAAATAGAAGGCAATAGAGCAAAACGCCGTGCTGAAGAAATAAGATCAGCATCTGTAGCAGCAGAAGATCGCCGAGATAAAATTAGTAGAGCAGCAGAATTACGCAGAAAAGATCCTTCATTAACTATGTCTGAAGCATTAGCTAAAGCAGGTAGTCAGCAAAAAATGTCTAAATTAGGCGATAAGTTAACCTCTCCAAAAGCCATGGGAATAGGAATGGCCGCTGGCCTAGGACTAGATATTGCCAGCAACATGGCCATGGAAGCTGGTAGTGAAAAACTAGGTAAAGCATTAGATGTCGGCAGTAGTGCAGTAGGATTAGCTGGTACCGGTGCAATGATTGGATCCATGATAGCCCCGGGAGTAGGTACAGCAGTAGGTGCTGCATTAGGCGGATTGGTAGGCGGATTAACTAGTATTTGGAAAAATTATTTAAGTGACGAATCGGCAAGCATATCCAAAGCAGTGACAGATCAGCAACTTTCAGCGGCTGAAAAAGCAGAAAAAGAAAATAGAGACAGCTTGGAAGCTAACAGAAGGATGATTGAAGAATTAAGAGCATTGAGAGAAGAAAGCAGTTATGGCAACCAAATTAATGCCAGAGGGGTTTCTTACGCTGCATCATCTGAACGTAAATTATCAGACCTTAGATTCAATCAGGGCTAATAAATACATAACAGGATAAAATATGAGTTGGCGTAAACATTTTCAGATACCACAAACAGCAAATGAATTGGCAAAAGCAAAAGGCCAAACTCATGCTCACAACGGCACTTCTACTAAATTTAGTAGTTGGCTTAAGGACGTATATACAGGAACACCTAACCGTATTGACAGATATAATCAATACGAAATCATGGACGCCGACAGCGAAGTCAACGGCGCACTAGACACTATTGCAGAATTCTGCACACAGTTTGATTATGAAAGTAACTTGCCTTTTACCATCGAACATTTCCAAGATCCTACAGATGCCGAAGTTAAAGTTCTAACAGCCAGCTTACGTCAATGGTGTATGATCAACGACTGGAATAGACGTATTTGGCGCATGGTTCGCAATGCACTAAAATATGGCGATCAGTTCTTTATCAGAGACCCTGAAACATACGAATTATATTATGTAAGTGCTGCTGATGTTAGCAAGTTAATTATCAACGAATCAAAAGGCAAAGAAGTTGAACAGTTCATTCTTAAGAATCTAAGCCTGGACGTTACAAACAAAGTAGCCAGCGAGCCTTTAATCACAGATCAAAACTATGGTCCTACACAGTTTGCTAAAACAGCATTTACACAATTTGCTAGTCCTGCCGCTGCTAGCGGTGCTGGCAATAGTAACCAAGTAGAAACGGCAGTTAACGCTAGCCATGTTATACATTTAAGTCTAAGTGAAGGCATGGACGTTAACTACCCATTTGGTACTAGCATATTAGAAGCAGTATACAAAGTGTTCCAACAGAAGAGCTTGTTAGAGGACAGTATCATTATCTATCGTGTGCAACGTGCTCCGGAACGTCGTGTGTTTTATATTGACGTAGGTAACATGCCTGCTAACATGGCTATGAGCTTCGTTGAACGTGTTAAAAACGAAATTCATCAAAGACGTATTCCTAGTAAAACAGGTGGCGGCACTAGCATGATGGATGCCAGCTATAACCCACTAAGTATGCTAGAAGACTACTTCTTTGCTCAAACAGCAGAAGGTCGTGGATCAAAAGTTGAAGTGCTACCCGGCGGTGATAACCTAGGTCAGATTGATGACTTAAAGTATTTCACTAACAAGCTGATGCGAGCATTACGTATTCCCAGCAGCTATATGCCTACAGGCCCAGACGATGGCACAGCAGTATTCAATGATGGCCGTGTTGGTACAGCATTCATTCAAGAATATCGTTTTAACAAATATTGCCAAAGACTGCAGAACCTATTAATCAATCCTTTAGACAAAGAATTCAAAATGTTCTTAAAGAAAAAGGGTGTCGAACTAGATTCTAGCACATTTAAGTTAAACTTCTTACCACCACAGAGCTTCAGCGAATACAGAGAAATTGAAGTTAATAATGCTAGAGCCGCAGTGTTTGGCCAGCTAAGTGAAGTTGCATACCTAAGCAGACGTTTTGTATTGAAGAAATACCTGGGCTTAACTGACGAAGAAATTGTTGAAAACGAAACAATGTGGCAGGAAGAAAACCCAGAAGGTGCAGTAACTACACCTGCAGATGATGCAGCATTAGCTGGTAGTGACTTAAATACATTAGGTATTCAACGTCCAACTGAAGACGATTTGGGACAGTTAGATACACTAGCACAAGAACCAGCAGCAGAACCCGGAGCAGAAGCACCTAGCCCATTAGGTGGCGCACCGGCACCGGCACCAGGAGGAACACCAAATGCGACTCAATGAAGTTAGACAAGGATATAACGATCCTGCAGAAAATGAGCTGGCAACTGCTAGCAAAATGGACACTCGCCGTCCAAGACTTACACTTGAGCATTTGAGCAAGCTAAGAAAAATGCGCGAAGTCCGTAAGTTAGAAATGGATGAACGTCGAGAACTTTACAAAAAGATTTATCAGCGCCCTGTTGCGCCAATGTAATTTTCTTAACTTATCATAGTTTTCATCTAGAAAACTGCGTTTTTAACGGCATTTCTACCGCACTTTAGTAATATATCTGTAAATACACTACAGACAAACCACTTTTGGCCAAAAAGGAGATTAAAGAATGTCTAAACATACATTAGAACAAGTTTTAGAGGCCTTAATTAACAAGGAAGAAGATCGTGCCAGCGAATTGTTACATCAATACTTTGTTAGCAAAGGCAAAAGCATTTACGAAGAACTAAGTCAGTTCGACGAAGCTGCTGAAGAAGATTTAGAAGAATCTGAAGAAGAAATCGAAGAAGGTATCGGCGGAGCCGCTGATCAAGACTTCGAAGAAGAAATCATTGCTGATGAAGCTGATCTAGAAGATGAGCAGTTATTCGGTGAAGCCGAAGGCGACGGAGAAGATCCAATGAGCGCTGATGAACCAGCTGAAGACGAAGCCACTGCTGATCTAGCAATGGGCGACGAACCTGCTGCTGATATGCCAGCTGGCGACGAAGGTGCTAGCGGTGAAGCTGAAGAAGCTCTACAAAAAGTAGACGATGCTCTAGCAGATCTAAAGGCAATTTTTGCTGACCTAATGGGCGACGAACCTGCTGCTGATATGCCAGCAGACGAGCCTAAAGAAGAAAGCCTACAGGCTTTTGGCGAAGGCGTAGCTCTTAAAGCCGTTCCTGCTGCTCAAATGGGCGACAACGGTCAAAACACAAAGAGCCCAGTAGCTACAAGCAAGCGTGTTGATGGTAACGGTGCTAAAGCTGTTAACTTCACAGGCGAAGCTGACAAGGGTATGGCTGATCCAAGCGTCAAAACAGACGACATGGGCAACGTAAACAAAGTTGGCAATGCTAAAGCTCCTGCGCAGAAGAGCGTAAGCGTTCCTAAGAACAGCGACAGTGCTAGCAACAAAACTAGTCCAGTAGCAAAGGCTTAATATCATGTCCTTACCATTAGTAGAATCTTTAACTTACGATCAAGCAGGTATGCGTACCCATTTGATCGAAAACGCCAGCGGCGGCAAGGATCTCTACATGGAAGGTATTTTCATCCAAGGCGGGGTTAGAAACCAAAACCAGCGTGTCTACCCCGTTAATGAAATTGCTAAGGCATGTAATGTCATCGCTGAAAAAATTAAAAATGGTTACAGTGTGCTAGGCGAAGCTGATCACCCTGATGACCTACAAGTTAACCTAGACCGTGTCTCTCATATGATTACCAACATGTATATGAATGAGAACAACGGTATTGGTAAATTAAAAATCCTACCTACACCAATGGGCAACATCGTAAAAACTCTTTTAGAGAGTGGTGTTAAACTAGGTGTTTCTAGTAGGGGTTCAGGTAACGTCAATGAATCTGGTGGCGTTACTGATTTTGAGATTGTCACGGTAGACATCGTGGCTCAACCTAGTGCTCCAAATGCATATCCCAAAGCTATCTACGAACGTGTAATGATGGATCGTAGACGCAGCGCCCTTATGGACGTTGCCGGTGCTGCGAGACATGATACGGCTGCACAAAAATACCTCAAGGAAGAGGTTCTCAGGTTCATCAATAACCTAAATAAAAAATAAGGGGAAATAGATGAGCGGAATTAAAGAACTATTCGGCACTGGGGTTTTATCTGAGGAAGTTCAGACACAACTACAAGAAGCTTGGGACAGCCAAGCTCGAGTATTGCGTGAACAAGTAGAATCTGAATTAAGAGAAGAATTCAGCCAACGCTATGAACACGACAAAGGCTTGATTGTAGAAGCTGCTGACAAAATGATTTCTGAAGCTATCCGTAAGGAACTTGAAGAATTTGCACAAGACAAGCGTGAGATGGTTGAAGCTCGTGTAGCTTACAAACAACAAGTGCGTGAACATGCAAAACTTCTAAACAAGTTTGTTATGGAAGCCATGGCCAAAGAGATCAAAGAACTTAGAGAAGATCGCAATGCTCAAAAAGCAAACTTTGAAAAACTTGAAGAATTTGCTCTTAAGAAACTAAGCAACGAACTACGTGAGTTGAAAGAAGACGAAGACAAGTTAGTCAAGGCTCGTGTCGACCTAGTAACAGAAGGTCGTAAAGTAATTGCTGAAGCTAAAGCTAAGTTTATTAAAGAAGCTGCACTAAAAGCAGAAAAACTTCTAACTGAAACTTTACGCACAGAAATTACTCAGCTACGTGAAGACATCCAAGTCAGTCGCGAAAATGCATTTGGTCGTAAGATCATGGAAGCGTTCGCTGCTGAATTTATGGCTAGCGGATTTGCTGATGGCACACAAGTTAAAAAACTAGGTGATCAGTTAACTGCTCTTACACAGAAACTAAGCGAAACAACTAAGCTAGTTGAAAGTAAGGATGCAGAGATTGCTCAAGCGCAAGCAAAAATTCGTATTGCTGAAGATGCTGTTAAGCGTCAAGGCATTATGCAAGAGTTGGTAGCACCTCTTGGTAAAGAAAAGCGTGAAATCATGGAAGATCTGTTAAAGACAACTAAGACAGAAAACCTACGCGAATCTTACAACAAGTATCTACCAGCTGTTTTAAGTGAGACAGCAGTTAAGCCAGTAGGCAAAACTGTAATTTCCGAAAGCGCAACATCGCAGAAGACTGCGGTAACAGGCGACAAAACTTCTAGTGAGGACGCTGCTCCTGCAGACATCATATCACTAAGAAAATTAGCCGGAATTGGAAAGTAATAATTAAAGGAGACTATAATGTCTGAGAAACTTTTCGAGGCCCAAAATTGGACTGCTACTAAAGACGTTCTACTAGAAGGGCTAAATGGCAACCGTAAGGCTGTCATGGAATCTGTGTTAGAAAACACACGTAAAAACATTATGGAAGCTGCAAGTGCTGGTGCTACACAGACTGGTAACATTGCTGTTCTAAACAAGGTAATTCTACCTGTTATCCGTCGTGTTATGCCAACAGTTATTGCCAACGAAATCATCGGCGTTCAGCCAATGACTGGCCCAGTTGGTCAAATCCACACTCTACGTGTTCGTTACGCTGAAACTGCCGCTGGCGTTACAGCAGGTAGCGAAGCTCTAAGCCCATTCAACATTGCTAAGGCTTACAGCGGTAACGGCGATGCAAACAATCCAGGCGGCGTTCAAACAGCTACTATGGAAGGTCAAGTTGGTAAGAAACTAAGCATCCAAATTCTAAAGCAAACAGTTGAAGCACAAACTCGTAAGATGAGTGCTCGCTGGACTTTTGAAGCTGCTCAAGACGCACAGGCTATGCACGGTCTAGACGTTGAAGCAGAAATCATGGCTGCTCTAGCACAAGAAATCACTGCTGAAATCGACCAAGAGTTACTAGGTAAACTACGCACTCTAAGCGGCGCCGCAGTTCACACATTTGACCAAGGTCAAAACGGTACAGCGTTCACAGGTACAGCAACTTACGTTGGTGACCAGCACGCTACACTAGCTATCATGATCAATGATGTTGCTAACCGTATCGCTCAGCGCACACGTCGTGGCGCAGGTAACTATGTTGTTGTAAGCCCAACTGCTCTAACAGTTCTACAGAGCGCTACAACAAGTGCTTTTGCTCGCACAACAGAAGGTACCTTCGAAGCTCCAACAAACACCAAGTTCGCTGGTACATTAAACAGCAGCGTTCGTGTTTATGTTGACAGCTATGCTGATGCAACTACACCTATCCTAGTTGGTTATAAGGGTCCTAACGAAATGGACGCAGCAGCTTTCTACTGCCCATATATCCCTCTAATGAGCTCTGGTGTTGTTCTAGATCCTAACACAATGGAACCAGTCGTATCTTTCATGACACGTTATGGTTATGTTGAGTTAACAAACACAGCTAGCTCTTTAGGCAACGCAGCAGACTACCTAGGCAAGATTGCTATGGGTTCTGTAAAGTATGCTTAATTAAGCAACCGAGTTATATTACTCAAACAAAAGGACCTTCGGGTCCTTTTGTTGTTTATAAATACCTTAATGTTTAAAACCGTTGATCAAAAAGTAAAGCAAGAACGTTTGGAAATTTGTCGCGAATGTGAATCATTTGCAGCCAATTTTAATACTTGTAAACTATGTGGTTGCTACATGCCTGCTAAGGCTACTTTTGCTGCAACCGAATGTCCTGCAGGCAAATGGAAAGAATCTGAGCCTGGCCAAAATCTAATAAATACAATAGAAGAAATGATTCTCGAAAGCTGGAACAAGTAATGCAAGTATACACAAAACTGCACGGAACAACAGCCGATTCTTTTAAAATCGGTTCACACTCAGAACGAATAAATCTAACAGGTGTCACAGTCGGTGCAACTACTTCGACATTGCTAAACAGAGACAACCAAAAATACACAGCAGATACTACTGTATATTTTACAGCATTTATTATTGGAATAGGCAGCGAGTCTGTAGCATCTTATGAGATAAAAGGATGTTATATACAAGGAGCAAATGCAGTAACAGGCACAGTCGTTACTACCTACGTTGACTCTGCAGGCTTCGTAGAACCAACAGTGTCATTTAATAATTCTGGAGAGTTAACCGTCGAATGCACAGGTGTTGCAGGCACCACTGTTAATTGGACAGCTTCAATTGATTTTGTAATGGTATAAAATGGCAATTAAAATTAATCATGCAACTGAAACATTAACTCCTGAAAGTGGAGTTGTTGACATCGATGCCAACGGCGCATTAAAGCTGCCTAAAGGCACTTCGAACCAACGCCCTAGCGGAGAAGAAGGCCAAATCCGTTACGCTACAGAATTATTAAACCCCGAATTCTTTGATGGAACCAATTGGCAACTTATTGCCAACAAAGCATATGTTGACTCGCAGGTTACATCATCTGGCACGAATTTAGATAATAAGATTTCTAATCTAAAGTTAAATGATCTAACAGATGTTACAGTTAATAATCCAGTAACTGGCGAAGTTTTAGTCTATGACACTACATTTGGTCAATTCAGAAGTCAAACAAACACCATAACACCTATTACTAGATATTTTACTGGTAACGGGACAACCGTAGAATTTGATATTGAAACCAGTGTTAGCAGTCCTAATTTACTAGTAGTTTCTATAAACGGAATTACACAAGAGCCTTATTACAGCTACACCGTAGTTGATGGTACAACTTTGGCTTTTGATGAAGCACCAGAAGTAGGTGACAGGATTCAAGTAAGAATTTTACGTAGCAATACAACCAGTGACAGACCTAGACCTAAGATTGTAGATATTAGCTATAGCACAATAAGCAATTTTACCACAGTGTCGATTGTAGCACACGACATTACCTATGGTACTGGTGTTAAAATTGGCAACAAGAATATAACAAGAATAGATTATCCTGCAGAAAACATTCTACAGGTTATGGTAGAAACCAGCCAAGTAACTGGACCTACCTGGAACTCGCCGCAAGATCTAACATTAATAGATACTAGTGGCAACGAGTATGTGTATCGTAATCTAATCAATTACGGTACAGGCAAACCACAATTCTTAGACAGCACAAACTATATTGGGCGTTTTAGAGGTGGAGATAGTATTAGTTTTATACTTTCGATAAATAATACTACAAGCGTAACGCTTGGTCCTGCTTATGCAGGAGAGACACCATTAAGCTGGTTATCTATATCAGCTGATGGAACTCGTATCGTAGGAACTGCACCTACTAACAGCAGCCCTAGTCGATATGAGTTTACAGTAACGGCATCCAACGGTTCAGTTGAAATAACTAAAAACTATTGGTTGCTTGTCATTTAAATTATTCTCATGTTGGCGGCACCAAACTTAAACATGCCAAAGGGGATAAGATGCCATTAATCAAACTCAAATCTAGTTCGATAGTTGACAGTGTAAATTTACGCGGCCAACCAACGTCGTCTAATCCCGAATCGGGTATTGCTACTACACAAATGGTTCAGCAAGAAGTTTCTAATCTAGTTAGCGGAGCTCCGGATCTGTTAAACACATTAGGAGAACTTGCTAATGCATTGCGTGATAACAATAACCAAACAGAATAAGATTTCATTAGAAGTCTTGTAATGAGGATACAATTATGCCATTAATTAAAGCGAGATCAAGCTCGATTATGGACAGCGTTGACCTACGTGGTCAACCAACTGCTGAAACAGCGGCACAAACTACTAACACAAATCAGTTAGCTAGCACAGCGTTCGTTAGAACCGCTATTGCCGAACTTATTGATAGTTCTCCAGAACTATTGAATACGTTGAATGAATTAGCAGCCGCAATCGGCGACGATCCTAGTTTTGCAACTACAGTTGCAAATAGTATTGCTACTAAAGTACCACTAGATGGTAGCGTAGCAATGACAGGTGAGTTGACACTTTCTGGTGCACCAACTCAAAACCTAAGTGCTGTAACAAAGCAATACGTTGATCAAGCGATCGACGACCAAATGATCTATAGCACAGACGATGTGCCAGAAGGTCAAAACCTATACTATACCGACTCTCGTGTCCGTAGTGCAGTTAGTTTAGCCAGCGACAATACTGTCGTTCTAGACTATGACAGTTCTACTGGTCAGTTTACATACACTCACCCAACCAGTGACGGTATTTTAGAAGGTTCTACAAATCAGTATTTCACACAAGCTCGTGCTCGTCAAAGTATTAGCATGAACAGTGACGATGGTACTATCATTTCTTATAGTTCTATCACTGGTGAAATCACTTTCACAACTCCTGACACAGACAAGATTGTCGAAGGTCAGACAAACCTATACTTCCAAACAAGTCGTGCTCGTGCAAGTATCAATAACGGTGCTAACATTAACTATGATAGCGCAACTGGTACAATCAGCACACAGGCAGCAGTTTGGAGTGTAAACGGTCAAGAACACGATGTTGTTTTAGATACAGACAATATCGAAGAAGGTTCTTCTAACCAATACTTCACACAAGAACGTGCTCGTGGTAGCGTAAGTTTAACTACCGATGACAGCAACATTCTAAGCTATAGCAGCGGCACTGGTGTGTTTACATTTGTAACACCTACAACTGATGCTATCGATGAAGGTCAAGTAAACCAATATTTCACAAACGAACGTGTTCGTGCAGCAGTAAGCGCAAGTGGCGATATCAGCTACAACAGTGCAACAGGTAACTTTAGTTATTCTACACCGACTACTGATGGCGTAAATGAAGGTTCTACTAACCAGTATTTTACACAAGAACGTGCTCGTAATTCAGTTAGTTTAACTTCTGATAACTCTGATGTTCTAAGCTACGACAATACAACTGGTGTATTTACATTCAGTCTAGGTAGCCAGACTACAGATGACGTTCAAGAAGGTGAAGACAATCTATACTTCACAACTGCTCGTGCTCGTGAAAGTATCAGCGCAACTGGTTGGCAAATCAGCTATAGCAGTGCCACTGGTGTAATTGACGTTGCAACTCCGTCGACAGACGATGTTGCAGAAGGTGCTACAAATCAATACTTCTTAACAAGCCGTGCTCGCGATAGCGTAAGCGCAGTTGACGCAGGTGGTGATGGTAGCTTCAGCTATGACAGTGCAACTGGCGTATTCACATACACAGGCCCAGACGCAAGCGAAGTTCGTGCTCACTTAAGTGCTACAACATCAACAGGTGCTCAATACGACAGCGCAACTGGTACAATTAGCTTAAGTTCTATTCCTAACAGCAGCTTAACTAACGATAGCGTAACAGTTAACGGTTCTACCGTTGCTTTAGGTGGTAGCGTAAGTTTTGGTACAGATAGCGTAACTGAAGAAGACAACCTATACTTCACAGAAGGTCGCGCTCGCGCAGCTATCAGTCTAACAAGCGATAACACAAGCGTTTTAGACTATGACAGTCTAACAGGCGAATTCACATTCAGCCTAAGCAGCCAAACAACAGACGATGTTGCAGAAGGTGCTACAAATCAATACTTTACTACTCAACGTGCTCGCGACAGCGTAAGTGCAGTTGATGCTGGCGGTGATGGTAGCTTCAGCTATGACAGTGCTACTGGTGCATTTACTTACACAGGTCCAAGTGCCAGTGAAGTTCGTGCTCACCTAAGTGCTACAAGTGCAAGCGGTGTTTCTTATGACAGCGCAACTGGTACATTCAGTCTAGCAAGTATTCCTAACAGCAGCTTAACAAATAGTTCTATCAGCTTCAACGGCAAGACTATTAGCTTAGGCGGCAGCGATACATTAACAACTGATGATATCAGCGAAGGATCTACAAACCAATACTACACATCTACTCGTGTTCGTAACGAACTAAGCGCAGTTGATAGTGAAGATGTTGGTGCATTTAGCTACAACAGCAACACAGGTGCATTTACATTTGATGCAAGTGCTGTAGTTGCAACAGTCAACGGCGAAAGCGGTTATGTAACATTAGATACAGATGATATCGGTGAAGGTTCTGGCAACCTATACTATACAACAGCTCGCACCCGTGCAGACGTTGGTGCAGGTACTGGTGTAAGTTACAACCAATCTACTGGTGTATTCAGTATTGGCCAAGCAGTTGGTACAACTGACAACGTTACATTCAACGATGTAACAGTTAGCGGTGACTTAACAGTTAACGGTACTTTAACAACAATCAATTCTACAGAATTGACAGTAACAGATAAGAACATCACTATTGCAGACGGTGCAGCAGATGCAGCCGCAGCAAACGGTGCTGGTATTACTGTTGATGGTGCAAATGCAACCATCACTTATGCAAGTGCAACAGACAGCTGGAACTTCAACAAGGACGTAAGTATTGACGGTGGTTTAACAATTACCGACAGCCTAACAGCTCCTACATTTGTCGGTGATCTAACTGGTGATGTAACTGGTACAGTTTCTGATATCAGCAATCACAATACCGATGCTCTAGCAGAAGGCACAACAAATCAATACTTCACAGACACTCGTGCTCGTAACGCAGTAAGTCTAACAAGTGATAAGACTAGTGTTCTAAGCTACAATGCAAGCACAGGTACATTTACTTTTGCTATTGCTAATGCATCTACAAGCGATATCGCTGAAGGTAGTAACCAATACTTCACAAATACTCGCGCACGTGATGCAATCAGTGTTAGTGATTTAGGTGGCGACGGTAGCCTAAGCTACGATAGCGCAACAGGTGTGATTACTTATACTGGCCCAAATGCCAGTGAAGTTCGTGCTCACCTAAGTGCTACAAGTGCAAGCGGTGTTTCTTATGACAGCGCAACTGGTACTATCAGCTTATCTGGTATTCCAAACAGCAGCCTAACAAACAGCAGTGTAACTGTTAACGGTGCAACCGTAAGTCTTGGTGGTTCTACATCTTTTGGTACAGACAGTGTAACAGAAGAAAGCAACCTATACTTCACACAGACTCGTGCTCGTGACAGTCTAAGTATTACAACTAGCGATAGTTCTGTATTTGACTATAATAGCACAACTGGTGAATTCACATTCAACTTAGCTGGCCTAGACACCAGCGAAGTTACAGAAGATCCAGCAGCAACAACTAGCAGCGGAACAATGTATTTCACTGATGCTCGCGCTCGTGCAGCCCTGAGTGCAGTTGACGCAGGTGGCGACGGTAGCTTCAGCTACGACAGTGCTACTGGTGTATTCACATACACTGGCCCAGACGCAAGCGAAGTTCGTGCCCACTTCAATGCTACAAGTGCTAGCGGTATCACTTATGATAACAGCACAGGTACATTTGCATTAGCAAGCATTCCAAACAGCAGCCTAATAAGCACAACTGTAACTATCAACGGTACAGAAGTAACTCTAGGCGGTTCTGGTAGCTTTGGTACTGACAGCGTTACTGAAGAAGGCAACCTATACTATACAGACACACGCTCTCGTGCTGCTCTTAGTGTAGCAGGTGGTGCTGGCGGCGGCAGTGGCACTACTTACGGTCCATTCAACAGCATGATGATGGAATTCACAAGTGTTTCAGTTAATACAATGTCTGCAACACCAACAATTACTATCAGTGATTCAATGGGCAGTTTAGCTACCTTGCTAGCCAGTGGTGATTTAGGTGCTGGTACTACAGTAACTCTTCGTGACATGATGGGAACCAACTACGATGTTACTCTTGGTTCAGGTTTTACAAGCAACTCTCCTGATCCTGAAAGACCAAATATCAGCTGGATTGCTAACTTGCAAGGTTCTGTTCCATCAGGTATCATGAGTATCAACAGAATTACGTTTGTTACAGCTGGTAGCGGCGGTGGTTCTGGTCCGTTAACTTACGATAGCACATCTGGTGTGTTCACATTCACAACTCCAGATACTGATGCTATCGAAGAAGGTTCTACAAACCTATACTTCACACAGACTCGTGCTCGTGATAGTATTAGTGTAGATGGTTGGCAAATCAGCTACAACAGCGGTACTGGTGTTATCAGCATGGCAACACCTACTACTAGCGATGTAAGCGAAGGTTCTAATCAGTATTTCACAAACGCTCGCGCTCGTCAAGCTATCAGCTTAACAACTGATAACACAGACGCAATGAGCTATGACAACACAACTGGTACATTCACATTTACCTTAAACAGTGTTGACACAGATGAAATTGCTGAAGGTCAGACAAACCTATACTTCCAAACAAGTCGTGCTCGTAACAGCATCAGTAACGGTAGCAATATCGATTACGATGCATCTACTGGTATTATCAGCACACAAGCTGCGGTTTGGAGCGTAAACGGTCAAGAACACGCAGTTGTTCTAGATACAGACGACATCAGCGAAGGAAGCTCAAACGTTTACTTCACAGATGCTCGTGCTAGAAGTGCTATCACTCTAACTACAGATGACAGCAACGTTCTAAGCTACAACAGCGGTACAGGTGCGTTTACATTTGTTAAGCCAACAACAGATGGTATTAGCGAAGGTTCTACAAACCTATACTTCACTAACGAACGTGCTGACGATCGTATCGCAGCAGCAAGTATCCGTGATTTAAGCGATGTCAATAAGACAGAAGCTCTACAAGACGGTTACACTCTAGTTTGGAGTAGTGCATTAGGCGAATTCGTTCCACAGAACGTTGCCGTAACAGCTACAACTCTAAACTTCACTGGTGACGGTACAGAAACTAGCTTCAGCACTGGTGTTGAAGTTACAAGTATCGATAACACACAAGTGTTCATCAACGGTTTGATTCAAGCACCTACATACTCTTACACAATTAGCACAACTAATGGTGTAACAAGTATCGTGTTTGACACAGCCCCAGAAGCTAACGATTACATCTTCGTTCGCGTAAGCTCTACTAGCACATTAACTGCTGGTGGTGTTCTAAACGAATCTAGTCAAATCGACGGCGGCACATTCTAATTAGAAATAATCAGAATGAGAGAAAAAGGTGCAGAAATGCACCTTTTTCCATTTGTAAATAAACATAAATATATTAAATGGATTTCTGGTATGCCTATATTTCGCGGTAAAAATTTTGTTAGCGCAGTTTCTGATTACAAGGACAGTGTCCGTGCAGCCACACGATCAAACATCAATATTTCTGCCAGCGTTTTAACTGTTGACGGCGTATCTTTAGCAGATAAAGACAGGGTTTTACTGTTAGGACAATCTGCACAGGCCCAAAACGGCATTTATACATGGAATTCGTCAACTAGCAGGTTAATAAGAGCAACAGATTCGGACAGTATTTTTGAGTTAACTCCTGGTAATAAAGTTTATGTAGAAGAAGGAAATACCTTAGCTAGAACTACATGGACATTAGTTACTCAAGGTGTTATAACTCCTGGAACTACAAATTTAGTCTTCGCTAAGGAAAGTAGAATAGGAACCACCGATATCAGCGGAACATATGGGGGTTCAACTAAAACTCTACAAATAACAGTAGACGAAACGGGCGAGATAAACGAAATTACAGCAGTTGATATCAGCGTCGATGGCGGCGAATTTTAAGTAATAACCATATACTAAGCCCTTTTTTTGATAAATACTCTTGAGAATAATAGGAAACGATAGACCTATGATTTCAAACGGGAGTATATACTCAAAATGGCCAATACAATCATTTTAAAGCGTAGTGCGACACCTGGTAAGGTACCTACCACAAGTCAATTAGCACTAGGCGAAATTGCAATTAACACATATGACGGTTTAATCTACATCAAGAAAGATGACGGAACACCTAGCGTTGTTCAAATCGGTGGTGTAACCAGTGTTAACGGCGAAACCGGTGCAGTAACGATCGATACAGGTGATGTTACTGAAAACGGTAATCTTTATTTTACACCAGCAAGAGCTCGTCAGAGTTTAAGCGCAGGTACAGGTATCAGCTACAACAGTAGCACAGGTGCAATCAGCACAACACAAAATTTAAGCACAGCAGGTAGCCCAACATTTGCTGGTTTAACACTAACCGGTAGTGTAGATATTACTGGTAATATCATTCCAAGTGCAGACATTACATATGACCTAGGTAGTCCAACAGCGCAGTGGAAAGATATCTACGTTGGTCCAGGATCTCTATACGTTAACGGTAGTAAAGTTCTACAAGACGATTCTGGTACTATTGCTTTCACAGCTGATGAAGATCAAAACATTCGTATCAAGACACTTGGTAACGGTATTCTACAGCTAGGTTCTAGCACAACATTATTACAAGTAGACAGCACTCTACAAATTACCAGCGGTAAGAACATTACTGACAGTTCTGGTATTCAAGTTAACTTCGGTGATAACATCCAAATGAACAGCAACAAGATTGTTGGTCTAGGTGCACCAAGTGCTAACACAGATGCTGCTACTAAGAAGTATGTTGATGACTCTGTTAACGCAATTAGCACAAGCTCTATCACACAAGGTAATAGTAGCGTTGCGGTTGTTGACAGCGGTACTGGTACAGTTACAGTTACAGTTGACGGTAGCACAGCTCTAACAGTTGATTCTACTGGTGTAACAGTTGCTGGTAACTTCACAGTTAGCGGTACACAAACAGTTGTTAACTCAAACACAATTAACTTAGCTGACAACATCTTAACTCTAAACAGCGATGCAACTGGTAACCCAACACAGAACGCTGGTATCGAAGTTGAGCGTGGTGATGAAGCTAACGTTCAAATTCGTTGGAACGAAGGTTCTGACAAGTGGACATTCACTAACGACGGCGCAGTTTACTACCCAATGGCAGCTAACACCGACGACTTAGCCGAAGGTTCTACTAACCAGTATCACACAACAGGTCGTGCTCGTGGCGCTATCAGTGCAAGCAGCAGTTCTGGTGTAAGCTACAACAGTTCTACTGGTGTAATCAGCTTAGGTTCTATTCCTAACAGCAGCTTGTCTAATAACAGCATTACCATCAACGGTGCATCAGTTGCACTAGGCGGTACACGCACATTAGATACAGATGCTATCAGCGAAGGTTCTACAAACCAATACTTCACAACAGCTCGCGCACGTAGCAGCGTAAGTGCTGGTACAGGTATTAGCTATAACAGCACAACTGGTGCAATCAGCACAAGTGCTATTCCAAACGCAAGTTTAGCAAACAGCGCAGTTACAGTTGGTACAACAAGCATCAGCTTAGGCAGCAGTGCTACAACACTAGCAGGTCTATCAAGTGTTACATCTACAAGCTTCACAGGTGCTCTAACTGGTAATGCAGATACAGCTACAAGTGCAGGTAAGTGGACAACAGCTAGAACAATCACTTTAGGTGGTGACTTAACAGGTAGCGTAAGCGTTGATGGTAGTGCTAACGTAACTCTAACTGCTACAGTAGCAGCTAACAGCGTTGCACTAGGTACAGACACAACCGGTAACTATATGGTTGATGTTAGTGCTGGTACAGGCATTAGCGTAAGCCACACACCAGGTGAAGGTTCTACAGCTACTATCAGCTTGAACGCTTCTACTACAAACGTAAGTGAAGGTACTAACCTATACTACACAGACGGTCGTGCTCGTGCAGCTCTAAGCTTCACAGCAGGTAGCGGTGCTTACAACAGTTCTACTGGTGTAATCACAATTCCTACAAACACTAACCAACTAACTAACGGTGCTGGTTACTATGCTTCTGGTAGCAACGTATCTTTTGGTACAGGTAGTTTCAGTGGCGCAGTAAGCACAGGTGCTCTAACAGTTACTGGTAACATTACTGCAACAGGCGAAGTTACAGCTTACTTCTCCGACGTTAACTTGAAGAAAGATATCGTTGAGATTGCTGGCGCTTTAGACAAAGTTGAAGCTATCCGTGGTGTTCACTATCGTCCAAACGAAACTGCTCTAGGCTTAGGTATTGAAGACAAAGCTGAGGTTGGTGTTATTGCTCAAGAAATTGAAGCAGTTCTACCAGAATTAGTTGTTGCTTCTGCATTCCAGGGCTATAAGACAGTTAAGTATGACAAGCTAACAGCTCTTCTAATCGAAGCAGTTAAGGAACTAAGTGCTAAAGTGAAGACACTTGAAGCTCAAGTAGGTAAGCAGGCCTAATTTCCTGTAAGATGTTTGGGGTGTAACAGCCCCAAACATTAGGATAAATATTTTTAACAGGAGATTGAAAAATGCCTATTTTACCAGCAACAGGTACTGAAATTGTTATGGGTCGTGTTCGTCGAGCACACGGTAACCAACCTTACCCACCACCAGCTGGCACAAACATTACACTAAGTGGAACGCTTGGCGCATTGGTTGGTCAAAGTCAAGGAACTCAAATTTCATTAAGTTCTAGATTCGGCGGCAGAACAACACCGTTCAACCACTAATCTTTTTAAGACAACAACTTATAAATACCTCAAAGTTAAACATTTTGAGGTATTTTTTATGGCTACAAAAAAAGCAAAAAGCAAATTACAAGCGGCATTTGATGTATGTCCTTACTCAACTGCTAGTAAATTTGAACAAGAAAATTTTAATAATGAAACAGGTGCAGCTCGCCCTCGTGCCATTATAGAAACTATTAACCGCATTCGAAAAATAGAAAGCGATCTGGCAACAGAAACTAGAAAATTCGAACAAGCAGTTTTAGAAGAAGAAAAATCTCTACTAGAAGCAAAGCTAGAAACAATCGGCGAAGATGAATTAGTCAAACTTATCGATAGCCGAGAAGACGTTGAACAAGATTATTGGATCAATTATCTAGGTAAACAAGCTGCAATAGAAGTCTTAACAACAGGCAAGACTAGTCTCGAAACAATGACTAAAATGGTTAAGTTACCTGAAGACGCCTACGTTCGTGCAACTCAACTGTGTGTTAGACTAGCCAATACTATTAAAGCAGCTACTGTTCGTGCAGAAGAAGCTATTGGTATTATGCAACCTCAAGAACCAACTGCGGCCGAGCAAGCAGTCAACGCACCGAATAAGTTATCTCTTAAAAAAGTTAAATGAATCTGCAAGAAGTTCGATTAGCAATTTGTGTCCCTACTAGGGATCAAATGCACAGCGCATGTGCATACTCGTTATACAACTTGGCCAAAGTGTTAACAGACTTGAGCATAGAGCACAAACTGTTTCTAAGTCCAGGAACACTTATTGCTAATCAACGCCATGAGCTAGTGTTAGCAGCACAAGATTGGTCTGCCACTCATGTTATGTTTATAGACAGTGACATCGAGTTCGAACCGTATCATGTTATAGACTTGATTGAATTCGACGAAGATATAGTAGGTGCTGCTTACAGCAAAAGAGTAGAACCTATCATCGCTACAGCATGGCATAAGATAGATGACTGGGATACTCATGTCCGGGTAGAAGAACAAACAGACAGCCACATTAAAGTCGAAGCTATGGCTTTGGGATTTTGTTTGATAAAAATGTCAGTATTTGACAAGTTAAATCTGCCATGGTTCCAATTGGGATTTTATAACAATCAATATACAGGCGAAGATATTGAGTTTTTTAGACAGTGTAACAATAAAGATATTCCAATTTGGCTAGACATTCAAACAACATGCGAAATTAGCCACTTGGGAACAAAAAGGTTTAAAGTCGCTGACGGTATTGAAGTAGACCTTGCCACTTATTAAGCCAACGGTTTAGTCTAAGCACATTGGCTTGTGCAGCATCCATATTATTAACATCAGAAAAGTATCGTTGGACAGCAAGGTCCTTTTCTGTGTTTTCTATCAATAGGTTTAAAGTTTTGTCTGTGTTGCTTAATAGTAATTTTATAATGGGGTGGTCTGCTTCTTCATTGTTTAATAAATGCTGTGTTTGCAAATACCAACGTTCGACATAACTAGTTTCTGGTTTAAAGATGCTATTCAATAGCGGGTTGTTAAGCCTGTCATCCCAACAGTAATATAAGTCGATTGATCTAGCTACTTTAAGCGGCTTTTCTCTCTTCGGAAATGGTATTATCTCTGCTGCCATTTTTCTTATCCACCCATGTATAAAAATTTTTAAATTTAGTTCGCAGTCTAGTAGACCCTAACATTTGCCTTACCTTAGGATGTAATGGACTAGGTAAGTTATCTATGTCGGTCCAGGCATAACCGCTATTTTCCCAATTTAAATCTGGTACAAATTCTCTACTGACCAGCACAATATAAGTGTCGTAGATAAAATCTTTGCTACGACTTTGATAGCTGTGTAAAGGTAATATTTTTTTAATTTTTGTTAGATTCAGTTCTTCTTCTAATTCTCTTCTTAGCGCATCTGCAGAAGCTTCATTGATTTCAACTCTGCCGCCAGCAAAGGTCCAGGTGCCGGGGTGTGACTCGTGCTGGGAACGTAAGACGGTCATGACTTTCCCCGTCGCTTCGCTAACAATAATTGCACCTACACCTTTAAACTGCTTCACAGATATAATCTCCACCAGCCATGTTGATAAGTTCCTTCTACAGCACTTATCCACTGACCATTTCGCCACTCATACAATAAGTTCGTTGCTATATTTAACACCACTGCATTAGAATTGCTAGCACTATCAAATGATACTATCCAGTTACTTCCATTAAACTCGATAACATCATTGGCTTTAGCATTTATTATGCCCCAATATGATCCGTTGGGAACTTCGTCTACTACAAGATAACGTTGACCTAATACAGGAGCAGGTAAGTTTTTTCCTGGTGCTACTTTAGTGGGATTAATAACGGCCGATATAGCAGGTAAAGTAGCGTCAGGTAATGTATTAGAATCTATAGTAAGATTTAATATGTTAGGCTGTTCTGGTTCAACGCTGTCGATAGTAGCAATAATATCCTGACTAAAATCGCTAGGATCTGGGCCGCGTCTTAGTCTTAAGTTGCTTATGCCAAATTTGATCTCACCGTAAGGACGTAATACGTTTTCCCAAGTTAGCAAGTTTCCGTTTTCGTCAGTAGTTCCGCCATTGCGATTAAGTAATGTCGCTCTGTTACCCTCTATGCCTGCTTGCAGTCGTAAATCTTCAAATGTAACAACAACCCATTCTTTGTTAGGCACAGGATTGCTAGGCATCCATTCGAATATATCCTCGCCTTGCTTTTTCTTAATTTCAGTAAGGATAGTGTGAATCAGTGTCTGTCGTTTTACTTTAGCAGGTGGGTTAATTAATATAGGCAATGTAAAGTTTAAGGCCGCAACGTCGATAATATCATCTGTTCCCTGCGGAACTTGACGAGCACTCCATACTACGTTGACTAATTCAATATAAGTCAAGTTGGACCAGTCAAACGGATTGTCGTTAGTTTTTAAGTTAATACTAGGGTTAAACAATACCAGCAGTTGTTCCATCAACTGTAGTTTTTGTTCAGTATTGCTGGTCCATATATCTACTTGAACAGTTAAGTCATATGGCACTGGCATGTAACGTTCTATGGTATATGTATTGCCTACTTCGCCGTCTACATACTCGCCAGCCTGATAGTCATACTTTTTCTCAAACACTCGCACAGTGTCTACGTGTGTGGGATTTAATCTACGCTCGGAACTAATTTGTAAGTCAGTAACATAAACACTGATAAAAGGCACAGTGTTGATCATGTTCTCACTTTGGTTTTTCATTATGTGAGCTGCCATACGGTTAATGTCACCGTATCTAACAGGAACCTGTATGTAATTTTCCTGTCCGTTTCGATCCTTGCCAGTCTTGACGCTAAAGCCGCCAAGAATACGCATAAACTGTGTCAAGTATCGTCTTATTTGTTCATCGTAAAAAAACTGAATATCATTACAACGGCGTTAAACCGAAGCCTCCTTTTCGATCCAAACACGTTTACCGTCTATCATTTTCCAGGTTTTACCTCTGCAATGTGCTGATGCTAGATGTGCTTGACGTTGTTTTTCTTTTGTTTCGTTTGACGTAGTTTTACCCTTCATAGATCCTCCGTCTCTTCTTTTCCAGCCGCCATCTTTGCCCTCCGCTCTTCTCCTAGCATGGGCAGATTTTTGTGATTCTTTCATCTTTTGTTTACTTGATTCGCTGTGTAATTTATTATTTCCTGTTCGCCTGTTGTTATACAATACAACGCCTTGACTACGATAGAAATTTTCCCAATAATTTTCTAAAATGTTTAGCTCATCTATATTACTTGCCTCTTGTAAAATTTCCCAGTTGAATTTTTCAACTCCGTGCTTTCTCATGCTATCATATAAATGTGCCTTTACGCCTTTTCTTGCGTAGTCTAGATGGGAATACCAGCGCATTTTAGGATTTTTTTGAACAGTCTGTCCTATGTATATTTTACCGTTGACAGTATTAGTAATCTTGTATATATGCATGATTAAAAATCTACCTTAGGTTTAATGACTTGACTTAGAGCTTGACGTTCTGGCATTTCTTTACCACCTACAACCGTAGTAGAGTTGTTATTGATAAACGGAGCAGCATTTAAGTTTCTGTCTCGCAAATCAACTGGTCCAGTTTGAACATCCATACGTTGCCAACGTGTTCCTCTATAGGCAAACAGCACAGGCGGATTGTAGTCTGTGCGTAGGAAGAAATCTCCCTGTGCAGGGTTTAGCGGGAAACTTAGACCTTGATTTAGTGTTTCACCATGGTCATAAGTTGTGTCAGAATTTTCCTGATATTTCTTACTAGTATCTTGTAGTATGTTGTCACCATCGTCTAAGATAGTAGGAGCTAACTGTTCGCCTCGTTCAACAATAGCCTTGCTGATTTCCAATTCTTTCTGATACGTGCTGAGTGCATCTTTAAGAGTGTCAACACCGTTGTCTGCTTTGTTCTGTAGAATATCTCTGTATTCCTGTGCATCTGTCATTGGGCTTGCCTTAATACGCCAAATGTGGGGATACCAAGTTTGGCTAAAACCTTCTGCTGCACGGGCAGCATCTTGCACAACATAAAATTTATTGATAGCTGGTTTAGATTGGTCCAACAATAAATCATCTCGAACGTGCGGTAGCTCGATAACGTCGCCAGCTATCAATTTGCGGCCCATACGTTCAACCATGTCATTGGTATGGAATGTAATAAAGATAGTGTCAGCACTTAGGAACAAACCGAACTGTGTTAGGTCGAAGTCTTGGTCGCCTACGCTGTATACTCCTCGAAGTTCGTAAACATCGGGATCGTATATTCTGTCTCTGTTTTCCAAAAACAATAAGTCTTGTATTTTGGTTTCGTTGAGAATGTCATCAACTCGATGATTTGGTTTAGTGGGATCGTTGCTGGCACCTTGATCAGCAGGCTGTAAGTATTTGTGAACTAAAACAGCAGTTCCGCCAACCAAAAATTGCTCGCGTATTACACGATCCATAAAATGGAAATCGCTGGTTTTTTCGTTTTTCCAAAGGCTTAATCTTGGCATAGTATAGTATTTACCTGCTTTAGAACGGTTTTGATTATTTGACACAAATTGGCAAATCTCGTATAATACAAATATGGACATCGAAATTCACACAAAATCTGCTGTAAAACGACGATTTCTGGAGTCGTTTGCCAAAACTTATGCACGACTGCTGAACATAGAAGGCAGGCAAGGCACAGTTATTATTGCAACAAAGAGAGATGTCCGATCCGAACACGATGCCGAAGGCTTGACTATTGGCATGGAAAAAGATATTTTCATTTTCCTGCAAAGTGACATGGGCCCTGGCGATATGGCTAGAGTGCTGGCACATGAAATGGTCCATGCTAAACAGCACCTGCTTGGACAAATCAAACATAAAGTAAAACGCGGTAAGACACAAACTTACTGGATGGGCAGGCTAAACAAGAACGACTATCTAAATCAGCCATGGGAAATTGCCGCATACAGGCAAGAATCTATTCTCATGCACAAAGCTATTCAGATCATTACCAAAGGAAAATAAATGGCAACCAAACGCTCTACAAAGACCACAGACAAACTGGCATGGCGATTCGAAGCCCCTGCTAAAGTAGTGCATTATCGCGACAGCGATGCCAAATACGTGGGCGATGAGCCACAGTATCCAGAACTGGAAAAACAGCGAGCATGGACTGCTTCGCAATATCAAAGCCAGCTGATGCGGTCTTTGAATTGGTATGCACATACACAGGACAAAAAGAAAAGTGCCGAATGGCTGGCTACTTTCCTGGAACGTAATCCTCGTCGTGCTAAATTGGCAGCATTGGTTCGCAAAGGTGATGTTTGGCCGGGCGCTACCATTGGCTTTGCTCTAAGAGCAGGCCGCATCGGCTTGGAACTTCGTTTCGGGACACTTCGTACCATCCTTAAACATATTAAACAAGCTGACTTGGAAAAGTCTGTAAACAGCGGCTCTGCTACTCAACCAGAAGCCAAAGAAGAAAAGAAAGTTACATTTAACATTCAGGACCGTCTGGCAGAAAAGACAGCTGAGTGTGCAGGCGAGCTAGAAGGTCGCTTTGATGACTTCGTTACCACACAAGAATTCAAAGGCGATCCTAAGAGCATTGAACTGCTGACACAGTTTAACGTTCAGCCAGCTCATGTCAAAACTATTGTTGCCCTGGCAGAAAACCGTATCAAGGAATACGAAGAAATTGTTGCAGGCAAAGACAGTCAGCTGGTAGAAGCATATAAGCATTACGGAAAGCGTCAGCTGACTGCCATTATCAAATGGTGGACGCAGGTCATTGCAGATTGCAACAGCTACGGCATCATCAAGAAGCAAAGCAAAGCACCACGCAAGAAAAAGGTAGTTACTCCTGAGAAGGTTGTCAGTAAGCTCAAGTTCATGAAGGAGTTTGCAGAACTCAAACTCAAGAGCATCGAACCTACACAGATTCTTACAGCGCAAGAACTGTGGGTTTATAATACAAAGAACCGTAAGCTGGGCATCTACATTGTAGATCAGTATGCTGGCGCATTGTCCGTTAAAAACAGCACCATCGTTGGATTCGATGCCGCGGCAAGTGTGCAAAAGACACTGCGAAAGCCCAAGGATCAGCTAAAAGAGTTCAGTGCAAACGGCAAGCCCGCAGCCAAGAAATGGTTCAAGGGTGTTAAGAGCGTTGAGACTAAACTCAACGGACGTATTGGCGCAGATATTATTCTTTTGAAAGCATACAAATGAAAAAGTTATTGGCAGTTGCTCTGATAGCACTGGCAGTTAGTTCGACTTTCTTATGCACAGGATGTGGCGGCGGAGGTAGTGACCCTACTGTTCCTACGGTTACGCCACCGCCGGTTACGCCTCCGCCGGTTACGCCAACCCCTCCTGCTATTGTGCCTAAGCAGGTAGCCGCAACTTCGTACGCTAACAAAAATCTTATCGACACCGATAGTGTGCAGATTCCTAGCCTGCGTATTCTGCGTAACGATTTTGGATTTACTCCGAGTGCAGAAGAACTGGCTGCTGGCTGCTTTGGTGCTAACTGTGTGGGTAATGGTATTGTCAATGACCGCAGTATTGCCTTTGCTGACTTTTTCCAAGACGGCAGTTACTCAGCTTTCATTACAACATGGCGCAAAACAGGCACATGGGACAGCTACTTGATCAATCGTCCTATCGTAGATGCATCGAATCGTGCGTATTTTATCCGCAGGGAAAACGGCCGGTGGGTGGATAAAACAGCGCAACTACTACCCAACCCCGATGATCGCTATACATGCATCAGTCATAGCTACACTGCGGTAGCTGATTTTAATGGAGACAAGAAACCTGACCTGTTTGTCAGCTGTCACGGTATTGATTTTAGCTTTGGGCCCGGTGACACAGTTAGTGGCAGGAATATTGACTCTCTATTCCCTAACACTTGGCGCGATATCTTGTTTGAAGAACAAATCGTCTTCCTGAGTCAAGCAGATGGCACTTATCGTAGGAGTAAAATTCCCGGTAAAATTTACGGGCATCATGCCAGTACCGCCGACATCAATGGTGACGGAAAGGTAGACGTTATCACAACAAATGCCAGCTGGGGAAATGCTAACTCGTATGAAGATTATCGCCCATTCTTTCTAATCAATAACGGCAACGGAACATTTACCCGAGATTATTCTCGACTGCCAGCTGGAATTATTGATCCAACTAATCCCTATGCAGTGGGTTCACAGATTCATATCTATTGGACTTATTTGATTCCTGTTGAAGGACGTATTGACCTAATCCTAGTGGGCAATAAAATTGCATGGTATAAAAATCCTGGCAATGGAAACTTTAGTAATGTTGTGCCTACATTCTTGCCCTTGACAGTAGGGTATGAAGCAAGCCCGTTGGATATTGTCTACAAAGACGGTAACTTTTATGTCAATCACAGTGGCGGCCCGTGGCCAGGTGTAATGCGTGTTAAAAAGATTAATGCTACAAATCTATCAGTGCAGACAATCTATACACTAAATCAAGACTTGGGCTCAAGCGAAGGTGTTATTAGCCCGCAGTTTAAGATTACTACAGATGGTAGATATTTGGTACCGTTTGTGGGCGGTTGCGAAAAAGATGCCCTTGCAGTAAACTTCAACACTAGCAAGTGTAGCGTCAAAATCCCGCTCTAACCAACCGATCTCCTGCTAAATATAACTAGCAGGAGATTCTTATGGGTATAAAAGACGAAACAATCAAAGATATAGAGCTTAGACTAGGCGGGGGAATGGTCGATGTGGAACTAGATTCTGCACATTATGACCTGGCCATCAATCAAGCTCTACGCAAGTATCGTCAGCGTAGTAGCAGGGGAACCAACGAAAAGTTTATCCCTTTAGATATCAAACAAGAACAGCAGATATATCAGTTGCCATTAAACGTTGTTATGGTGCGAGATGTTCTGTTGAGACAAACTGGCACAGCAGGTGCTAGTGGCACTGGTGTAGATTTTGAACCCTTCAACACAATGTATTTGAACAATATGTTGTTGCAGAATGCCAATAATTTTGCCGGCTTGGTTAATTATGAACTTTACGCAGATCGCAGGGAATTAATAGCTCGTATGTTTGGTGGCTATGTAACCTTTAATTTCAACCAAGGTGACAAGACCATTATGCTGCATCGAAGATTCCGTAGCGACGACACAGTGTTTATATGGTGCTGGGTTGAAAGGGACGATGAAGATCTGTTAAATGATCCTTATGGCGGCCCATGGATTAAAGATTATGCCTTCGCCAAAGCCAAGTTCATGCTAGGCGAAGCTCGTAGCAAGTTTGCTACTATTGCTGGCCCGCAAGGCGGAACAAGTCTTAACGGCGATAACCTTAAGAGTGAAGCAGCAGCCGACTTAGAAAAACTAGAAGAAGATCTAAAAACTTACACAGAAGGCGGAACCCCGTTGGGTTTCATTATAGGATAATGGACGCAGACGCACTTAGAAAACTTGCCGGCATAGATAAAACAGCTACCAGTCCTATTACTGGCGAGATTGGCACAGACAAAGGTGAGTACCAACGTAAGCATAACATACGTCCAGGAACAGACGAATGGTTCAAATTATGGTTTTCTCGTCCAACTTTAACTGGTGAAAATCCCACTCCTAAAAAGTAAAAATAGTCCTTGACAAGTAGATCTTACTGCTATATACTAGTAGTATGAAAATTTACCTTGACATGGACGACGTGGTAGCAGACTGGCTAGCCAAAGCCTATGAAGTCTTAGGCACCCGTTGGAACAGCGGCGAAAGAATACCCGACGAAGAATGGGCCAAGCTCAAAGAGGAATCTAGGTTCTATCGCAATCTACCTTTAAAGCCCGGTGCAACTGAATTGGTTGCATACTGCAAAAATCTAGTAGAAACTGGCGTAGCTACTGGACTATTCTTTTTAACAGCTATCCCACATGATTATTCAGTACCATATGCCGCACAGGATAAAGTATGGTGGGCAAACGAACACTTCCCAGGCATACCTGTTTTTATCGGTCCATTTAGTCATGACAAGTGGCGTAGATGTGAACCTGGTGACATTCTAATAGACGACAGGGTGTCTAATTGTGTAGAGTGGCGCAACGCAGGCGGCCGATCACATATCTACAAAAATTGGCCCGATTGCAAAGTTTGGCTAGAGGAGATTTTAAAATGATTATCGGTATTTGTGGACTTATTGGTGCTGGCAAAGATACTATTGCTGACTACCTTGTAAACATTCATGAGTTTCGTCGTGAAAGTTTTGCTAACACACTAAAGGATGCTGTAGCAGCAGTATTTGGCTGGGATAGAGTGTTACTAGAAGGCCGTACAAAAGAAGCCCGCGAATGGAGAGAACAAGTTGATCCATGGTGGGCAGAAAGACTACAGATACCCACACTAACTCCACGTTGGGTATTACAATACTGGGGCACTGATGTTTTGCGTAATCATTTCCACGATGACATCTGGATTGCCAGCTTAGAGAACAAACTTCGCAAAACTCGGGATGATATTGTAATTAGCGATTGCCGTTTCCCCAACGAAATTAAAGCTATCAAGAATCAAGGCGGTATTGTAATTAGAGTAGTTCGAGGCCAAGACCCCGAATGGATGCCGGCCGCCGTTGCTTATATGAGCGGCCCGTCTACTATAGGTTGGGCTATTGGTAAAGATGCACTGCAAAAAGCAGGCATACATGCTAGCGAGTATAGCTGGGCCGCTACAGAGTTTGACAGTATCATAGATAACAACAGCACTATAGACAATCTGTATAAACAGGTAGGGTTGCTGGTGCAACCAGAATTAGAAAAAATAGCGATTTGACTAAATAGCCGTCTTTTCTCCGGAAATTACTAAATAATAGTAACTCATAAGGAGAACAAGATGGCTACATTAGTATCCCCAGGCGTAGCGGTATCGGTTACCGACGAAAGTCAATACGGAAGTGCAGGACAAGGCACAGTTCCATTAATCATTCTTGCTACACAAACAAATAAAACAAATTTAAGTGCAACTGGCTATGCTCAGGGAACAGTTCCTGCAAACGCTGGCAAGCCTTATCTATTAACAAGTCAACGCGAATTGGTCGAGTTATTTGGCCAGCCACAGTTTAAAGTAGTTGACGGCACACCGATTCACGGTGCAGAAACTAACGAATACGGCCTATTAGCAGCTTATAGCTATTTAGGTATCGCTAATCGTGCCTATGTCCTACGTGCTGACATCGATCTAGCACAATTAGAACCTAGCCTAGTTGAACCAGCTGGCGCTCCAGCAAATGGTACTTTCTGGTTAGACTTAATGTCTACATCATGGGGTATCTTTGAAGCTTCTAGCACAGGCACTGGTAGCTGGGTAGCAAAAACTCCTATTGTAATCGAAGACATCGGCGACATAAACAGCTTAACAGGAGCTCCTGATTCTTCTATCGGAGACGCAGGTGATTATGCTGTAGTTGCCACAAGTAACGTATCTAGTTATCAAGTATACAAAAAAGTCGGTAGTAATTGGGTAGCTGCTACAAACGCTGGTTTAAACAATACTGTTTTTGTAAGTGCTCACTATTCTATTCCTAGCGCAACCTCCGCAGGAGATGTTTGGATCAAAACAACTTCTCCAAATAACGGCTTTAAAGCTGTGGTTAAGAAATATGTTGCTGCAAACGTTCCTTCAAGCAGCCCATGGGTAGCACAGAATGTTCCTAGTTACTCCAATGATGCAGCGGCAACTAGTGCTTTTGCTAGTGCTTTAACAGCTGGAAAAATCTACGCAAGAATTGCTCCGGGCGCTGCAAACGTTCAGCTAAGAGTTTATAACGGTAGTGCATGGACTACTTTAGATGAAGAAGTAGGAAGTGATGCACCAGTCGGCGAAGTAAAGGATGGAACACTATGGTATAACAGTGCTCTTTCAGCTGACTTATATGTAAAAGCTAACGGTGTATGGGAACCTATTACCGGTACGGTGACTATTGATGCAACTGCACCAAGTTCCCCAATGGCAGGTGATGTTTGGATTGATAGCAGCGATTTAGAAAACTATCCTAACGTTTATCAATTTGATGGTAGTTCATGGATTGCACGTGATTCCGCAGATCAAACTACACCTAACGGCATAGTGTTTGCTGACCTAACAGTAACACCTGCAGATACTAGCAACAACGGTGGCGCAACTCCTGCAGATGACGAAGCACCTGATCCAACACTATATCCAGACGGTATGTTCTTATGGAACAGCATTATTTCTACAGGTAATGTCAAGCGTTACGATGCAGCAACAGATATGTGGAATACATACAGTGGTAACCGTGCAGACGGCCGCCCTCATATGTTACGTAAGGCCCAAAGACAAGCAGTAGTTCGTGCGATGCAAGAAGTAGTAAACAGCAACACACAGATCCGTGAAGAAATGACATTCTTTACAGTTATTGCTGCTCCTGCATATCCAGAACTATTAGATGAAATGATCGGCTTGAACGTAGATCGTAAGGAAACTAGCTTCATCGTAGTCGATACACCATTCAGACTAGAGCCACAAGCACAGAAGTTACTAGACTGGATGAGCGGTAGGAATGCCGCAGTAAACGGCGAAGACGGTTTGATTACTACAACAAACACAGCAGCAGCTTATTACCCAAGTGGTATTACTAGCGATTTAAGTGGTAACGACGTAGTTGTTCCTCCAAGCCATATTGTTCTAAGAACTATTGCTTATAACGACCAAGTAGCTTATCCTTGGTTTGCTCCAGCTGGTTTAACTCGCGGTGTTGTAACAAACGCAAGTAACGTAGGTTACATCAATAACGAGGGCGAATTTATTCCAGTAGCTTTAACAAATGGTCAACGTGATACACTATACGGAGACGGCAGCAGAGTTGGTATCAACCCAATCGCTCGTTTCCCTGGACAAGGTTTATTTGTATTCGGTCAGAAAACATTACAGCCATTCTCTAGCGCACTAGATCGTGTAAACGTAGCTCGACTAATTGCTTACTTACGTGAGCGTTTTGATCCGCTAGCTCGTCCGTTCATCTTTGAACCAAACGATAAGATTACTCGTGCAAATGCTAAACAGGTATTTGACGGTTTCTTAAGCGAATTAATGTCTAAGCGAGCATTATACGACTTTATCGTTGTTTGCGACGAAACAAACAACACCCCTGCCAGAATTGACAGAAACGAATTGTGGATTGACGTAGCCATTGAACCAGTTAAGGCTGCTGAATTCATCTACATTCCGATCCGTGTAGTCAATACCGGCGAGTTATCAGCATGATAAATAATACAGCCGAAGGAGAATACACATGGCAGATTTAAATCAATATGGGGTCCCAACAACAGGCACTAACTCAATGGTTATGCCTAAACTCCAATATAGATTCAGGGTTAATATGTATAACTTCGGTCGTGACAATGGTACAACCATCGCGCTAACTCAAAACGTAGTTAGCGTTACACGACCAAGTTTAACACACGATGAAATTACATTGGATGCTTACAATAGCCGAGCATACTTAGCTGCCAAGCATACTTGGGAACCAATCACTCTCACATTAAGAGATGATATTAACAACACAGTTACCAAGCATATTACTAGCCAACTACAGAAGCAGTTAAACCACGGTTTACAAAGTGCTCCTGTTGCCGGCCGTGATTATAAGTTCGGTCTAGTCATTGAACAACTAGACGGCAGTCAACCTGGTGTTGTATTAGAATCATGGAGCTTAAATGGTTGCTTCATCCAGAACGTAAACTACGGTGAAAACAACTATGCTACTAGTGATGTTATGACTATTACACTTCAGATTCGTTATGACGGTGCTGATATTCATAGTCAGGAAGTAACATCCGCTACTGAAATCGGTGGTCTAACAACTGGCATTCTATCTGTTGGATCTGGCGGAAGCGCAATAGGCTAATATAAAACATGGCGGCCCTTACAGACGCTATGAAATGGTATAACTTAGGCGGGCTCAAAGCAGCCCGCACTAAGTATCATTTTAAAGTAGAATTTTTCAGCAGCAAATACACGGCGCAGTTAGGTGGTGCTGACAGACCAGCACGATTAATTTTTGATGCTCTAAGAACTATAGAATTGCCCAAGTATAGTATCGAAACAGAAGTGGCTAATGCTTACAATGTAAGACAGCTAATTCCTACCAAGATTGTTTTTGAACCTATCAGCATATCATTCACTGATACATTAGATAATAGATTTCAAAAATTTATTAAATCATACATGAATATTATTAGTGGTAGCTTTACTAAACAAACCAAAGGCCTGCGAAAAGAATATGACGATTTTGGCCTAAAACTATTAGATAGCGGTGCAGATTGTCCAATTGATAGAATAGAAATAACAAGATTCTACGGGGCTGACCAAGATAGAAATTCTCTATCAAATAAAAGCAAGGTAACCTTATGGAGACCTAAGATAGTAGATGTTCAACACGATACATTAGATTACAGTGCCAGCGAAGCAATAACATGGCAAATTAGTTTAAGATACGAAAGTGTCACCTACGAGGAAGAAGGCGAAAGCAACCTTCAGGCCTCGTCTCGAGGAGAAGATCCAGATCAAAGTGCTGCAAAAACGACACAAGAAACAGACCGCGGCCCAGTTGATCCGAATGCACGTAATGCCGATTCTGGAAATGATAATAGCTATAATGCTTTACGTGAAGCCCAATTAGCAAGAGAATCGCAAGCAGCTCAAGCAGCGTCAGAAGAAAACAGACAGGCAGCTCAAGCAGCCGCAGCTAACCAAGCCGCACAGGCAGAAGAGAATAGACAAGCAACAGAAGCAGCATCAGCCGCAGCCGCACAAGAAGCTGCTAAAGCAAGGGAAGAAGCAAAAGCAGTAGAACCAACTACAGCAGTTAAACAAGAAAGTGAAAGCGAGTATGAAAGTGCTTTGACAGCTAAACGGGATACTAAATACGAGCTAGATTCTGCAAACTCAAGATTAAATTACGCTGAAGGCCGTTTAAAGCAATTAGAAGAAAGAGGAGATACATCTCCAGAAAGACTTGCACAAGCCCGACAGCGTGTAACAGAAGCTCAGGCCAACTTAGATAGCAAAAAGGAAGCAAAAGCTGCCGCTGACCAGAGATGGGCCAAGGCAAACAGCATAGATTAAAAGGTTATAAGATGTCAATCGAAGTAGCAAAATTTGATATAGTATACGGTAAATTGCTTAAACTAGGCATTAATATAGATAAAGCCAAAATACTAGCAAAAACCCTATTGGATATCAGTAGTGTTACGGGAGTTAGTATTGAACAAATTATAAAAAACGTCAATTCAAACGGTATTAGATTCGACAACGAAGTCTACGCAGAATTAAACAGGGCCAGGACAAATAGTAGTCAAATTGGTTACTTAGACAGATCAAATATACCCGCATCTATACGACAACAGGTGGTCTAATGGCCAATAATTACACACAGGGATTTTTTACTCCCTTAAATCCAGAAAAGTATATAGGTAGTAATAGTCCCAAATATCGCAGTGGCTGGGAATTAACAGTAATGAGATTTTGCGATACGCATCCAGCTGTAATAGGTTGGGCCAGCGAAAGTCTACGCATACCTTATCGTAATCCTTTTACTGGTCGAGATACAACATACTATCCTGATTTTTTAATCACCTATCAAGATAAAAATGGTAACAAAATTAGCGAAGTAATTGAAGTAAAACCCCGCAATCAGGCAGTGTTAGAATTAGCCAGATCGCAACAAGAAAAAGCAGCAGTAGTTTTAAACATGGCCAAATGGGAAGCCTGCAGAGCATGGTGCCAACGACACGGACTCAAGTTCAGAATACTAACCGAAGAAGATATATACAATAACTGGCAACCACGATCTAAGCCAAAACAAAAGCGAGCAAGAAAATGACCAAACGTCTAGAAGATTTTTTTAATGTAGATTCCGCAGAACCGGATCGTAGTGAAAGCACTGCTGAAGATCAACAAACTCTTCCTATTACAGAGGTTGTGCCTATGCCAGATGCGTTAACAAAAATCAAGGATCAACTAAGTGTAGCCAACAAGATCGATGAAGCACTGCCGCAAGTTAGAGGTTTAGAAACAGAAGATAGAGACCTAGACGATTACGCAAATAAAGCCATGGACACATTTGAAAGACTTATGGATCTTGGGTTTAACGTAGATGACAGAAACGCCGGGAAAATCTTTGAAGTAGCCAGCACAATGATGAGCAATGCTATTACTGCCAAAACTACTAAGCTAGATAAGAAGTTAAAAATGGTAGAATTACAGTTAAAACTTGCTAGGCTACAAAAAGATTTAGGTAAAGAAGAAGCAGATGATGCCAATAAACCAGGTGAACTCAGCACAGATCGCAATGCTATCCTTAACCTTATAAACCAAAACTTGAAGAAGAAATAATTCAAGATAAATACAACATCGGAGAATAGCATGAAAACTCTAAGAGAATACATAGAAACACTACAACAGAAACACGATGTTCGTATCAAGCTGGCTTGCGAGTGCAGCGACGAAATGTGCGACCGCATCGAAAAGCATCTAGAAAAATATGACGCTGAAAAAATTAGCCGTCCTAGCAAAACTATATTGATGCGTCGCCCACTAGATTTCCCTAACATGGAAATGGCAGAAGTCTACATTATTGACTTTACTGCTAATTTGCCTGTCAGTCCAGAAATGCTAAAGCAAGAACTAGTTCGTTTATTAGCTATTAGCGAATCTGAAATTGTTGTTCGTATGGCCAACGAGCCGCGCGAAGTCGAAGCCGAACACGACGAAGAAGGCGAAAAGTTTTTAAAAGAGCCTAAAAAGCTAGTAGCTAAACTAGGCACAGACTATACAAAAGAAGAAGCACCTGAAGTCAAAGCAGATGAACTATTTGGCAACAAGTATAACAGTGCTTTCTTAAAAGAACTAAAGAAACTTAGCGACGACCGCAAGAAAGAATCAAAAGCACCTAAGATCAAGGACCCTGACGTTCCAATGTCTGTTCCTGAAATCGGTGACAGTGCAGCGACTAATAAAAAGAGTCCTGTAGCAACAAGGAATTAATCATGGATCTAGTAAACCTATTATCTAAACTACAGGCAATCAGCGAAGCTGATGACAAGGCCGACAAAGACTATGACGGTGACGGTAAAATCGAAAGCGGCAAAGATGAATACATGGGCAGCAAAATGAAAGCTGCTGCAAAGTCTAAAGCTAACGAAGATATCGAAAATGTATTACGTGGTCTTTTAGCTATCCAAGAAGGTGAAGACAAGTGCGACGACTGCGGCGAAGTTCACGAAGGTGAATGCGATGCTGAAAAAATAGACGAGTGCGGTATGGACATGAGCCCACTAACATCAATGGCCGATGCTAACGGTATGCCAGCTGGCACTATTGATGTTCAGCAGCCAACTAGCCCGGCAATAAATGTTGCAACAGATTACGATGACGCAACAGATTCATATCCTGGCGAAGAAAATGGTCCAGCTGAAGAAAAGCCTAAGTTCACTCTAAGCATACAAAATGGCGACAGCAATCTAAGCATGACAACAGATGTTCCTGACGAAATTATTCACGTTATGAAACTAGCTGGTGTTCAAGGCAAAGTTGAAGTTAAAAAAGCCGAACCTAAGCAAGATGGCGAGAAAGAAGTAGAAGAAGCATGGGGCAATACTCCTGCTGCTACTAATGAAAAAGAACCACGTGCTTACGGCGACATTCGTGATTGGGGTATGAAAGGCACAGGCAAAGGCAAGCCAGGTTATGGTGACCGCCGCGCACCGGGTCAAGGTGATAACCCAATGAGCGAAAGTGCTATGATTGCGGAATACAAACAATTTAAAGCAGGCAAATGAGCGGTACCCCGGTTCTTGTAAAGCAACCTTATAAAAAAGAAAGATACACAGATGTTCAGATAGCAGAGATTGTAAAATCTGCTACTGACCCTGTGTATTTTATTCAAGAATACATGTGGGTTCAGCACCCTACAAAAGGTCGTGTAAGATTCCAACTATACGACTATCAGGTTGAACTAATTAAATGCTACCACGAAAATCGCTACAGCATTAACATGCTGGGTCGACAGATGGGCAAGTCAACTTGTGCTGCTGGCTATCTCTTGTGGTACGCCATGTTTGTTCCGGACAGCACGATTCTTATTGCTGCTCACAAATACACAGGTTCTCAGGAAATCATGCAGCGTGTTCGTTTCATGTATGAGAACTTGCCCGAATGGATCAAAGCAGGTGCTACTAGCTATAACAAAGGTAGTATTGACTTTGATAACGGATCACGTATTGTCAGCGCAACAACTACTGAAAACACCGGTCGTGGTATGTCTATCACGCTAGTATACCTAGACGAGTTTGCTTTCGTCCCGCCTCGCATTGCAAAAGAATTCTGGACAGCGTTAAGTCCTACTCTAGCTACTGGTGGTAAGTGTATTATTACCAGCACTCCTAACCAAGACAATGACCAGTTTGCTCAGATCTGGAACGAAGCTAACAAACGTGTCGATGCATACGGCAATGAACAAAAAGTTGGCAAGAACGGTTTTGCTAGCATCAAATATATCTGGAGCGATCACCCCGACAGAGATGACGAATGGGGCGAAACAGAAAAAAGTAAAATCGGCGAAGAGCGTTTCCTGCGTGAACACGAATGTATATTCATTACAGCAGATGAAACACTAGTTAGCAGTATGATGTTAACTGGTCTAAAGTATTCGGAGCCAATCAGTCGAGTCGGTCAGTTAAGAGTCTATACTCCTATAGAAAAAGATTACACTTATGTTGTGGGTTGGGATCCTAGTCTAGGTACAGGTAGCGACCCTGCTGCTATTCAAATTTTTAGACTGCCAGACTTGGTCCAAGTAGCAGAGTGGCAACATAATAAGACAGACGTTAGAGGACAACTCAGGGTATTGGTTGCTATTTTAGATCATCTTAAAGAATCTGGAATAGACAATGACCATTTATATTGGAGCGTAGAAAACAACACTCTGGGCGAAGCTGCTCTTGTTGCTATTACAGAATACGGCGAAGAAAGAATTGCAGGATACTTTCTAAGCGAACCCGGCGGCAAGAGACGTGGATTTAATACTACAAATAAGAGCAAATTAGCTGCCTGCACCAAGCTCAAATACTATATCGAATCCAATAAGATGCAGCCAAAAAGTAAGAACTTAATACAAGAATTAAAAACGTTTGTTGCCCATGGTGCTAGCTTTGCTGCCAAAGAAGGTGAAACAGACGACTTGGTTATGGCTACTCTGCTGGTTGTTAGACTGGTAGAGCACCTAATGAAATACGACGAGAAAACTTACAACACTCTTGTAGAGCGCAACAGCGTTGATTTTCTTGCTCCTATGCCTATCGGAATTATTTGATTATATTATACTAAATGGCTAAATATACATATGGCAATTGATTTCGGTACAGTAGCAGATAGAGTTTTTGACCAGCTTAAAGGCTTCGGTCATAGCATTACTATTTTCGATGAAAAAGGCAAGCAAACAGCTAATGCTACTAAGGGTCGCTATTTTTATAGCACAGATGAAAAGTTTACTGTAGAAATAGATGAAGATGAAAGTGTCATCAAAATCAAATACGGTGAAAATACAGACCCTGCTAGAATGAAGAAATTGCAAAATACCATACGCAATGGTATTGCTAAAAAATTTATATTAGGAGTTGATCTTCGCCCATATACAGGCAAAGATATCGAACTAAAGGATGTGGACAATATGGTAAAAGTTCAAGAAAGTTTAACACCGGCTGCTGGATCAATGAAGACCAGTTATCAACAAACAGATGGTGCCAAACTAATTATAAGACACAGCAAGCCTGTTAATGAAGAAGTTCGTGGCAGTCGTAGCCGCAACATCAAGGCATTGTTTGTAGAAAACGCTCAGGGCGAACGTTTCCGTTACCCACACCTTCACCTAGCTGGTGCAAGAACTATGGTCCAGCACGTTAGCGAAGGCGGTATGCCTTATGACGAAATTGGTCAAAAGATTATCAGCCTAAGCGAAGAACGAAATCAACTAATACAAGTTGCTCGTTATATCAAATCAAATGGTCTACAAGAACAGGCTAACGATGTTCAATTTGCAGTTGGACAAAGATTGGGCGAGATCAAAGGTCTACTAGGACGCTACAATCCCAAACAGCTAATGAGTGATATTCACGAGCAAGATGAGACAAATCTGGAAGCACTACAGGAAAAACTAACCAAAAACGTATTTGACGAAAGCATTGGCTCACTACTACCAAAACTAAACGGATATCTAAAAGAATATCAGGCAAAACTACAGGCAACCGAAGCATTTGAACAACTAAAACAACAAGTAGAAGAAGCAACATCAATTCCTGTAAGTGCTATCCCAGATCTAGATTTTACCAGCATGGTTGTTTACGAAAGCCCAACTGTAAACACAACCGAGCTAATCAACATGGTATTACCAGTTTTGGAAGACCAAAAGGTCAAAGAAACATTAAGCCAAGTCAAGGCACATGTAAGCGAAGGTCGTTTGGACCCAATGGCTGTAGAGAATCTAACTCGCAGCATTATTGGTAAATGCAGCCAACAGGCAGTAGCAGAAGACAGCCGCTTTGAAATTGGTTCTATGTTTGAATCAGCATTGAAGCGATTCTCAATTGAAGAAATTTTGAAATAAGATTATAAATATTTTCAAGAGCAGTTCATCCATTTGGTAAAACTGCTCTTGACGTAATGTGCTTTAGCGCATTACAATACGTTCATGAGACAGGTGTTTCATGATCCAGGCACAAACTAGGTACACCCTGGCATATATTTAGGAGAAAAACTATGGCAACATTAGCAGAAATTCGCGCTCGACTACTTGAGCAAGAAAACAAAATGAGCGGTAACAAAACCGCTACTAGCGACAACGCAATCTTTCCGTTCTGGAACATTCCCGAAAACTCAACAGCAGTTATCCGTTTCCTACCAGACGGAGATGACACTAATACTTTCCCATGGCGTGAACGCCAAATGATTCGTTTGGAATTTGCCGGCGTCAAAGGCGCCGACGAAAGCAAGCGAGTTACAGTAACTGTTCCTTGTATGGAAATGTGGAAAGAAACCTGCCCTATCCACGCAGAGATTCGTCCTTGGTTCAAGGATAAGAGTCTAGAAGATCTAGGTCGCAAATACTGGAAAAAGAAAAGCTACATTTTCCAAGGCTTCGTTGTTAACAGCAGCCTACAGGAAGACAGTCTTCCTGAAAACCCAATCCGTCGTCTAATCATCAACCCTAGCATCTTTAACATTGTTAAAGGCGCACTGATGGATCCAGACATGGAAAGCCTGTTCACTGATTTCGAGAACGGCACAGACTTCCGTCTAACCAAAACAACCAAAGGTCAATACGCTGACTATTCTACTTCTAGCTTTGCTCGTAAAGAGCGCGGCCTAACTGAAGTTGAACTACAGGCTATTGCCACACATGGCTTGTTCAATCTAAATGACTTTATGCCTAAGAAGCCAACCAAAGAAGAAGTTGATATCATTTATGATATGTTCAAAGCCAGCGTCGATGGCGAACTGTATGATCCACAACGTTGGGGTCAATACTTCCGTCCTGCAGGTGTAAACATCGGAAACGTTCCTGCTAGTACCGGCAGCGACGATGAAGACTCTCCTGCTCCACGTGCAGCCGCTCCTGCTAAACCAGCAGTTGTAGCTAAACCTGCCGTGGTTGCTAGCGAAGACGATGATCCTCCATTCGAAGCAGACAACACTCCTGCGCCCGAAGGCAAAAAGAATGTCAATGACATTCTTGCGATGATCCGTAATCGTCAGCAAAAGTAATAACAAGGGCTTCGGCCCTTGTTTAACTGATGCTTAAAAAGCGTTTATTATCTAGGAGCAGAGAGTATCCTATGACATTACCAGACGAACGATATAGAAGTTTGGTGCAGACTAAAAAGTTTCTTATAGAACTCATGAGTCCACACATGACCCCCAGAGTTCCTAAGGATGTTAGGAGGCAAGCTAGTTGGCTTTTACGCCATTGGCCCGATGACTATCATTTAGAGCTAATGACTAGGGAAATGCCCGATCATTTTGCCAAACAGATAGAGCCTCTAACAAGAATGATTATGGTCTACGACGAAGAACAAAAGGAAGAAACAAATGACAAAACCATTTGACGTAAGTAAATTTAGAAAAGAAATCACTAAGAGCATTGACGGCCTTAGCATCGGTTTCAATGATCCTACCGATTGGATCTCAACAGGTAACTATACACTGAATTATCTAATCAGCGGCGACTTCTTCAAAGGCGTGCCAATGGGCAAGGTTACTGTGTTTGCTGGAGAATCAGGTGCAGGTAAGAGTTATATCTGTTCAGGCAACCTAGTTCGTCACGCACAAGAGCAGGGCATTTACGTTGTTCTAATCGACAGCGAAAACGCACTAGACGAAGCATGGCTACATGCACTTGGTGTAGACACTAGCGAAGACAAGCTGCTGAAACTTAACATGGCTATGATTGATGACGTAGCTAAAACTATTACCAAGTTTGTAGCAGACTATAAGGCATTGCCTGAAGACCAACGTCCCAAGGTTCTGTTTGTTGTAGACAGTTTAGGTATGTTGCTAACTCCAACTGACGTTAATCAGTTCGAAGCCGGTGACCTAAAAGGTGACATGGGTCGTAAGCCCAAAGCACTAACAGCACTAGTTCGTAACTGCGTAAATATGTTTGGTAGCCTAAACATTGGTCTAGTTGCCACTAACCATACCTATGCTAGCCAAGACATGTTTGATCCTGATGACAAGATCAGCGGAGGTCAGGGCTTTATCTATGCTTCTTCTATCGTTGTAGCTATGCGTAAGTTAAAGCTAAAAGAAGATGAAGATGGTAACAAGACAAGCGAAGTTAATGGCATCCGCGCCGCTTGTAAAGTTATGAAAACACGCTATGCTAAACCTTTTGAGAGTGTGCAGGTTAAGATTCCTTATGCAACAGGTATGAGTCCCTACAGCGGTCTATTTGACATGCTGGAAGAAAAAGGCAGTCTCAAGCGTGAAGGCAACAGCTATCTTTACACAACTAAAGATGGCGAGATTCTCAAGGCAATGCGTAAAGGCTGGACCAACGAACTGTTGGACAAGGTCATGGCAGATATCATGCTAAGAGATTTGACTAAAGAAGTAAATACAGCGACTGGAACCGATGGAGAGTAAAAGAACCATGTTGCATGAAGATGAAGTAAATCTTATCGTAGATGTCTGGACAAGTGTAAAGACCTACATTGACAAAAAAGAACGTTATGACGCTGCCAGCGCTCTACTGCGTAGCCTAGAAAATCACTATGACATGGATAGTGTCAGTGAAGAACTGCTAGGTAACGATAATGTTCTTGATACCGTAATTGCCGACCTTTATGGCACTTCTGACTTTGACGAGGACGAAGGCTACGAAGAAGATAATTACGACTCAGACTACGACGACGAATGAGCGATTGGTATAGAAGGGTATCGGACGATGTTACGGCATTGCCCGATGCCATTTCATATTATGAATCTGAATTGTCCGGGGCTAGGTTAGAAACTAGCCTTAAGGGCAATTTAGAAATGAACTCTAGGCTCATGCCCGGAATAGTTGAACACAGATTCAACCAGCTGCAAGAGATCGAAGCTATTCTTGAATATCTAAACATTCAACTAAGACGCAAGCGTAGTGAAGTCTTTAAGAAGTTCATTGAAAACTACAATCGTGCATTGAGCAGTCGTGATGCTGAAAAGTATGTAGACGGTGATGCAGAAGTATATCAGTGGCAGCTATTAGTTAACGAGTTTGCTATGGTTCGTAACAAGTATCTTGGCTTGATGAAAGCTATTGATGCTAAACAGTTTCAAATCAACAATATTACCAAACTGCGAGTAGCTGGCATGGAAGATACTACATTGGGCTAACCGCTATTTTGCCCATAAACATAAATTAAATGAAGTAGATGTTTATTTTCTAATAATAGTCTATAGTATAGGCTAAATATTGTTCGGTGATAAATAATACTATAGAACTTATAAGGAGAAATCTATGTTCAAGATAATCAAAAAACAAGTTAGACCAAACACATCAGTGGCTTTTTATGAAGTAACTGATAACGAGTTTATGGCTTGGCTAGCAGAAAATTACTTTAAAACTGGTAAAATGTTGCCACCTACAGTAACCGTTTCCGAAGACGGTTTAGAGCAATCTGCTGTTGTATTCTTTCAATCAGAAGAAGTTGCTCGTGAGTGGAAATATAATCCATACGTTGCAGAAAAGCTACATGATCCACAAGATGCATATTGCGCTGCAAACGGTATTGAATTACTACCAACTATCACAATCGGCGAAGTATAAATCGCAATTTTGTATAAATTTTAACAGTTGACTAGAAATAGTCAACTGTTTTATTTTATGACTAAATTTAAAGAAGCATTATATATCTATAGTGCCTTTGTAATCGTCATATCCATGTTTTCTAAGTTGTTCGACTCTGTGCTTTTGATCTAAGGAAAACAATCTCACTAATAGATTATAGGGTGCAGGGGGTCTGTATGCATCAAACAACGGTATTCCAGAGGGCTTTCCTGCAGGAATTATTAACTCGTCGTAGCAATTATACCTACTCAATAAGGTGCTGTGTTTGCACATAATTTTATATCGTATGTTATGTGCAGACTCTTTATTTAAAGACCAGAATTTATAGTATCCTTTAGACTCCATTAGATTCACTATCATATCGTGTGCTTGTGCAATAATAGGAGCAGTTTTATTGTAGTGAAGGTTCTTTGATACACTACTAAGACCATTCCAACGCCATGCAAGTATTTGAGGAACCTCATATGCTTGATACGATGCTATCGGTTTACCGTCGTCATCGAAGACTACTGCAACGTGCATCAGACCTTCTATCATTTTCTGTTTGGTATTACTAAGGAACTTTTCCTGCCCATCTTCTGTAATTACTGTCCCTAATGAGCTGCGACCAACAGCATACGTGACACGTAAGTAGTCAATTTCGTCTGGAGTGATAAATCTTGTAGTGTTCATAGTATCAGACATTTAAAGAATTGATATAGTCATATACTTTTTGCACAGTATCTAGCTCTTCTGCAATTTCTTCTGGGACTTCGATGCCGTATTCGTCTTCTAGAATCAGTACCAGTTCAATGATATCTAAACTGTCGCCACCAAAATCTGTTAAAAAAGAACTATCGCTTTTAACGTCATCTTCACTTATTCTGTAATGTTTGGCTATAATAGCTCTTACTTTATTTTCTACATCTTTCATTTTGTTTCTCTCTTTTCTATTAACGGAATCAACCATTTTGCTGTATCAAATTCGCCTTTTTTATGAGCATGATTATAATTTCTTGGATCTCCATGATGATTATTATGAAGGCCGTGTCCTAGTGTAATCCAGTTAAGCCAGGGGATATTTTGACTATCGTCTTTGCCCTCATAGTTTTGATAACTCCATTTGTGTTTGTAGTGACCGAATGTATTTGCTATAGACAGCAAATGAAACTCGAGAACGGTAGCAGCACTGACAATGAACACTGCAAGTCTCCAATCTATTAACGCTAACAGCAACCAACTACCCCAATAAATTTTATAGTTATGATTATGGAAAAATTTAAGATATGGGTCTTTCATCATGTCTTTAACAACCCATATTTTGTCTTTGGCTAGGTCAATTTTGTGGTTCTGCCATAATAGATAGCTCCACCAAAGACCTTTTGTAGGTGTATGCGGGTCCAGTTCTGTATCGCTATGCGGATGATGGTATCCTACGTGTACGACTTTCACGTTCATGGCACTGCCAGCACCTGACATTAAACCGAAATATGCGCCTAATCTAGCTATCCAGGTATATGTCTGAAAAGATCTATGACAAAAGTATCTGTGAACAAAGATGCCATATCCTATGTGGCCGAATAGAAACCATGCAGGGTATATTAGCATTAACCAGAGCCAGCTGGTAGCACCGGTGAACACAGATGCTATACCAACCAACGTCAAAATGTGTGCTGGTAAGGTAACACGTCTGATATTCACTCCTAAGCTATTCCAAAAATTTAACAATGCCATAAAAATTTCCTTCTATATGGAACTATTTATTCTTGTATACAACTTCTTAAAATAAACACCCGATTGTTTAAAATTGATTTTCGTATTTTTTCACATGCTCAAAAAACGGAGCAAGTTTAAAATCTTGCGTTAATCTACCACGTCTACTGTTACCTGGATCCGGAAAGTCACTGTCTGCTGGGCTCCAGTCTGTAATTTTAATCCAGCTGGTGGTGTATTTTTTATCTGCTTCGATAGGAAAAAATATCACGTTTTCTTCTCTGCATCCGTTGATTACGATCTGCGACTTGGCCCATTCTTCATCAATTCCAAACTGGCCACATACTAATGTAACCATCTCGTCCCAGGTCCAGTTTTGATCTTTTTCTAGACTGTAACGTCCTACCTGGCCCACGTTTCTGAAACGTAGAATTGCTTTGCCTTGTGCTTCTTTGACAATTTCATAGAGACGCTTAGGTACCTGATCATTTACGCCCTTTTGTAATATAGCGCCGACGTTAACGTTCATTTTTACATCTAGACATGCTTTAAGTGCCGCTACCTTGCGTTCAGCCCAGGCACCGCCACCATCCATGATTTTGTAGATGGAGTTGTCATCTGCACCGTTCATGCTGATGTATATACTACGCATACCAGCATCTGCTAGAGCTCTAGCGTAACCTGGTCTGGCCAACATTAAGCCATTGGTCATCATTGTGGGACGATGTCCACGTCGTTTAATGTTATCCACTATTTCTACTAGATCTGTTCTCACAGTGGGTTCGCCGCCAATCAGTCTAATTTCTGCTTTGTTAGGTAACTGTTCTAAAACTTCGTAAAGTTTATTAACATCTAGATCAGGCACAGTCCTAATAGGAGTATAGCAATTAGCACACTCCATGTTGCACTTGTGAGTTACGTCAACAAAGATGCTGTAGAAATGATTGTCTTTGGGTTCTAGTTCGTAGTATTGCATAAACTTATTTATACACTACAAATTCAAATGGAAATCTAAATTTTAAGGCTTGTTGTTTAGGTCCTTGAATTGCATCTTGTAGTTTTGTATCTTTAATTGTTTTAGGCGTTCAAAGTCGTATTTCTTTTCTATTTCGGGATTAGACAATGTCAGCAAGTCCTCAGAAGGAACACCAAGACTTTTATAGTAAGAATACATGAAACCGCCAACTTTAAACTTAGGCGATTTTGATGCACGCCATTCTATAGATTTTGCCCTGGCATATGTATCATCAAAATTCATCCCTGTGATGTTATTTCTCCAACGCACTTCAGTCCACGGGTCTGCATCGATTTGTTCGTAGCACTCGTAACCGTATTTTTCGTATTCATGGTCAAACTCGGAGTAGTAAATTCTATTCAAGTGCTTATACTTAGGCGGATGCAAATACATAGGATCAACCTTAACAGTATCTAATTTGTTTTTATCTGAGAAAATAAATTCCTCAAACTTATCCAAATCTTCGTGTGTGTCATGCGGCAAACCTAACATAAAGCCTGAGTATGTTAGTATGTCTTTCCATTCATTCTTTTTTATTTCTTCGATGAATTGAAACTGCACCATTGGATCTAGACCCTTGCCGATAGATTTGCCTGATGCATGGTTTATGGTCTCTATACCAAATAGCGCAGATTTTAATCCAGACTGGGCAAGGTATGTAACCATCTCGGGAAAACGAACCAGCAAATCTAATCTTATATAAGCAGTAAAATCTAGCTGGAACGGTAATTTTGAAAACACTTCGTCGTATAGGAGTTTTAATTTGTCTAGCGAATCGTTATAAGTGTCGTCGGAAAATATGTAAGTATTAACCCCGAACTGTTCGTAATTTCTAGTAAGCTCGTAACGCAAGACACTGCTATGCTTGATCCAATCTCCCTTGCTCTTGCCATTAAGAGGAAAAGAACAGAACTTGCACTTAAAAATACACCCCCGGCTTATTTCTATCGGCAATGTATCTATAGGAGTTATAACATCTTCCTTTTTGTATTCGATGACACTAGAGAAAAAGTCTTTGTATTCTTTCCCAAATATCTCTGGACCTTTAACATCGAGGTCGAGAGTTGATTTCTTTTTATCTGCACACCAGTCAGTAAAGGTTACAATTTCAGTGTCATTGTAGCCTCTGAATATCTTAAAGCCATAGTCTTCTAGAAGGAATCGACGACTGCCTCCTGCTATAAACTCTATGTCGGGATTTATATCTCGTATGTATTTGATAAAGTTGTTTAAGTGTATGTCTGGTTTCTTTGGCCAACGCTTTTCGAATGATTCAGGCGTTCTAGCAAAAGGATATCCGACTATGGAATATAAGAACGTAGTGCTAAACCCAACCCAAAATGTTTCGGGACCGATAAAGTCTTTGATCACAAACTTCATTTCCTCAAAGCCTTCGGGAGTCCTGTAACTAGAGGCGTCTACAGTTTTAACTGTATACCCTTTATTTCTAAGAACAGTTGCGATCCTGAATGCACCTGCTGATTTAAGTCCTGGTAACAATGTGTCGCCGTAGAAAAGTATACAATTAGCCGATTGAGTCATGATACTATTTAGTTGACACAAATTGGGCTCTTTGCTATAATAGATTTATTGTAGTAAAAGGAGTTCAAATGCAGTTCACGCTGATTACCCCCAAAGGCAAGATTTACACCTTTTACTTGGAAGCAGTAGCACTCTGCTTTCAGCAAGCATACGGCGGCACGTTGGTTAATACTTCAGTTTTACAAACTGAAACCGCTTAATTGACACAAATTGTAGTAGGTGCTATACTAATGAAACTAGCAAATCTGCTAGATTTTTAAGAAAGGCATTATATGTTGAGAGTTATTTTTAAAGACCGCAAAGGCCGCGTCGAACCTATTATCACAAAGGTATCTCGCGATAGTCGGGTAGAACCATGGGTAAGAGATGCTAAGTATTGTATTTCTTATTTCAAGGGTGAAAATTCTAACCCACGTTGGGGCCATAAACGTTGGCAACGATTTGATATTATTCCTTGGGAAGATATCGAGTGGGAAAAATCTCAAATTCTAGATACAGGCTATGTAGCAGATGTCAACTAATTGACACAAATTGGTTTTGGCACTATAATATATACATAGCGTAACAAAACAGGAGTCCGAGATGAACTTTGATCAAGCCGTTGAGATTGTGGAGCAATACCAACAAGATTGGGCACTGCCCGGACTCCTGGAAACGCTGATGCAGATGCAAGACAATCTAGATGATCTCACCGAGCGTGAATGTCGTGCGTTCCGTGTAGTGTTCAATGGCATGAGCCGACTGTTCGCTCCTGCTGTCTAAATTGACACAAATTGGTTTTGGCACTATAATACATTTATTGTTAAACGAAACAGGAGTATTGTAAATGGCTCAAGTGACTATTCTGCGTGGCGAGTATCGTGGTAGTAAAGTTAAGAACCAAACGTTCCGTCTGGTTGCAGACCTCAAACAAGGCGCAAAAGGTAATTATGTTACCATTGAAGATGACGGCTCCTTGGGCTATCCCGGTAAGGCAATTCGAGTAAAAGTAAAAGGCATGGAGGATATTACTGTGAGTGGTTCTACTGTAGCAGACATGACAGATAGCCAGCGCCGTACGGCTGCTAAAGATGATGGTGTTTTCAGCATTGCCAAGCCTGCTGAACCTGAAGTGTATACCGAAACTGAAGAAGCCGCCATCGAGCGTATTCGTGAGCGTTTTGACATCCTAGATCAAATGGCAGAAGGTACTACTACCGGTGCCGTTCGTGCAATGATTGTTAGTGGCCCTCCCGGCGTTGGCAAGAGCTTTGGCGTTGAGAAGGTTCTTGAGCAGGCAGCACTGTTTGACAAGATGGCTCAACGTAAGAATCGCTTTGAGGTTGTCAAAGGTGCTATGAGTGCCATCGGCCTGTATTGCAAACTGTTCCAGTATGCAGACAGCAATAACGTTCTTGTGTTTGACGACTGCGACAGCATCCTGCTGGACGACCTGAGCCTGAACATTCTCAAGGCAGCACTGGACAGTTCTAAGAAGCGTACCATTTCTTGGAACACTGACAGTTCTATGCTCCGCCGTGAAGGTGTGCCAGATCGCTTCGAGTTCCGCGGTAGTGTGATTTTCATCACCAACATCAAGTTCGAGCACGTTCGTAGCAAGAAGCTGAAGGATCACCTGGACGCATTGGAAAGCCGTTGCCACTATCTGGACTTGACTATGGATACCCAGCGTGACAAGTTCCTGCGTATCAAGCAAATCGTCCGTGATGGCATGCTGGACCACTATGACTTCGAAGAAGGTGCCGCAGAGCAGATTGTTGACTATGTTTGGGAACAGCGTAGCCGACTGCGTGAACTGAGCCTCCGCACTGTGCTGAAGATTGCAGACCTCCGCAAGATGAGCGCACATAACTGGAAGAAGCTGGCTGAGACTACTATTCTTAAGCGAGCAGAGGCTTAATTAACGGGGGAGCAATCCCCCTTTCTTTTCGAGGTCACTATGAAATTGAAAACAGCTTTTTTTATTCTATCTGTTGTGGTAGGAAGTGTGCTGAATGTAGGTTGTGCAAGTATGCAAACCAAATCTGCAGATTATATAGTCATCAAGCCTAACGAACAGACAGCACCTCGTCCCACAGTAATCCTCGCACATGGATGCGATGGGTTCAGCAGAATCGACGGTCTGAGTTATAAGAACAGGGCCTATTTAATTGCTCAAAGTTCTAACTATAACGTAGTTCTCTACGATGCTTTTAAACCTCGCGGCATACTGGCAGACGAAGTTTGCACTGGCGCTCGCGGCGCAAACCCAGTACCACCTATCCATCGGGTAGAAGATTCGAAACAAATTGCTCGCTGGATTCAAACTCAGCCGTGGCACCGGGGCAAAATTTCCTTTGTTGGTTATAGTCATGGCGGAAGTGTGGCAATGGCTATTGCAAACGACGAAGAAGCTAGTAAGTTAATTTCTTCTTCTGTAGCATATTATCCGAAGTGTGACGAATCGTATATCGGATCTAGAATTAACAAACCAAGGATTCCTACACTGGTCCATCTTGGCGAGGATGATAATTGGACGCCTATGCGATATTGTTTGCCGTATAAAGATCATCCTAATTATACCATGCACATTTATAAAAACGCCACACATGCATGGGAATTGGGATTTAACATTATGGCGATCGGAAAATGGCCGGTGCGTTATAATCCAGAAGCTACACAAGAAGCGGCAAATCGCACCAGAGAGTTTTTTAGAAAGACACTCGGCGAATAATCCAATAATTGACACAAATTGGATTTGGTAATATAATTACTATATTGAAACAAAGGAGTTCCGATGAAACTCAAACTTACATCAGTTGCTATTGCAGTATCCGTTTTTGCAGGTAGTGTGCAGGCACAAGTTTTTGCTAATCGCGAAGCAGAAACTCAAACTAAATTCCTAACAGCCGTAGGTGCTCCGCAAGCCTGGGCACGTGGTATCACAGGACAAGGTGTTATCATTGGTATTGTCGACAACGGGTTTGATGCTAATCATCGGGATATTAAAGGCAATGTAATTGCCACAGCAAACTTCAGTAACACAAGGACAGCCGTTGGTGTTCACGGCACTCAAATGGCCAGTATTGCCGCAGGACGGTTAGATGGTTGGGGTACAGTTGGTGTCGCACCCAACGCTCAATTGCTACTGGCACAGGCCAACAGTTCCGTCAGTTCCGCCAATGGACTTGCAGGCGCTGGCATCGACATGTCGGCCGTGCTTAAAGGAATGACTTGGGCAGAATCTCGTGGTGCTAGCGTAATCAACTTGAGTCTTGGTGCCAATTACGATTCTACTTTTAAGGCTACTGCCGTTGAAGTCAGCCCCGGTATCTTCCGCGCCCCCGGCAACTATACTTCTGCGGCTCGTGGATCCTTTGCACACCTTTATGGCTCTACAGTAAAAGACATGATGGCATTTGCCAATGCTACCAAGTCGTCTGTTATTGTTGCGGCAGCTGGCAATAGCAGTGCCAAGTTTGCACAATTCCCTGCGGCCTATGCTACACAAACTGATGCCAACGGAAACTTGATCATGGGCGGCCGCGTTCTTATCGTTGGTAACGTAGTAGCAGATGGCAAAGGTAGCTGGACTATGAATGCTTCCAGCAACCAAGCAGGTAGCCTTTGTGCTAACTTTGTGGGCAATGTCTGCCAAGACAAATACTATGTCAAAGACTTTTATGTAGTAGCACCGGGCACTGGTATGTGGGGTGCAGTTCCTGATGCCGCCCGATCTGCCGCAGGTATTAGAACCGGATCAACTGACGGTATTGGCGGCGTAACTGGTTCGAGTCCGGCATCCGCAGTGGTCAGTGGTGGTGTTGCACTGATTAAACAGGCATGGCCACAACTCAGTGCCGCACAGATTGTTCACCTGGTGAAGAATACTGCTACGGATTTGGGCAAGCCCGGTGTCGATGAAGTGTATGGCCATGGATTGGTCAACTTTGACCGTGCTACACAACCACAGGGCCTTGTTAGGATTGCCGACTTCAAAGGCTACGGACTAGCCGCTGGCCAAGCTATTACTTCGACTGGTGTTGCTACCAGCGGCAGTATCAGTCTGCGATCCAGTAGTGTGCTACAGAACGTTCAAGGCCTGGACAGCTACAATCGTAACTATACCCTGAACATGACTCGTGCTCAGGTTGCAAATCCTATTATGACTTATCGGGCCAGCAGTGCATACTTGGCGCTGAACCCTGTGGGCTATAACGAGATCAGTGTTCCAGTCAACGAAAACTACAGTTTCAAAATGATGCAGAGTGCCGCAGGCTTTGCCACAGAAGTTACACAACATCTAGGTGATGTCAACTACAGTATGCAGGTAGGCAGCATGAATGAAAAAGCTGGCTTCCTTGGTAACGTAGGTTCTGGCATGATGAGCTTCGGCGATAGCTCTACTACATACATGCAACTAGGTGCTGAACGTAAGTTTGGAGATGTTGCTGTGTTTGGCAGCTACGGTATGGGCATGACTCGAACTGGAAGTGTGGCAGATTCGATGATTCAGCTGAACAACCGAATCGTTAGCGAAACATGGCGACTTGGTGTTGCTAAGAGTAACGTATTCCAAAACAAAGATTCTATCAGCCTAAGTGTTGTTAGCCCGGTTGCAGTTCGTAACGGATCAGCTACTGTTACTGCCGTAACTGGTTATGAATTTACTGACAACGGTGACGGTGCAGATGCCAAGTCCATCGTGTCTACTGAATCAGTTAACCTTCGTCCTACAACTCGCCCTATGGACCTGGTGCTAGGTTATACAGTGTTTGGCAAAGGTCAAAGTCGAATCAACGTTAATGTTGCTCGTCAATTTAACGTGGGCGGCGTTGCAGGAAACACGGCATACGGTGTTGGTCTAGTAGCAGTGCATTCTTTCTAATGCAACTAGATCTACACGGTGTTAGGCATTATGATGTAGACAGGGTTGTAGAAAACTTTGTCTACATCAATCAAGGTAGTGTGCCGTTGAGTATAATTTGTGGCAACAGTGGTAAGATGCTTAGTCTTGCTAAAGAAACTCTAGACAGAGTAGGATGCGAATATACCGAGCCCAGATTCGGCATAATTTTCGTAACTAAGATCTAAACAATAAATTGGCACAAATTGGTTTTGGTGCTATAATTATATTATGATGTAAAAAAGAGTGGCAGATAGTTCTGCATTTGGTGTTTATCAACTTCGACAGAAAGTAAATCATGGCATATTCGAAAAAGGTAACTGATCTATTTGGTAAAGACCTCTACAAACTTCTTGGTCCAAAGAACGAGCGTGTCACCTGGCATTCTCTAAGTTTCAAAGACAAAGAAGAACGTCTTAAAAACATTCCAGTTTATGTTAGCACTCGTCGTCTAGGTTCTGCTCCTAGCTTTGAAGACATGCTAGTAGAATGTTTCCGTGTTCTTGTTGCATTGGGATCTAAGAATCCTCTTAAAGGGATTGATCTCCCGGAGTTCGACACCCTGTTGGATGCAAGCACAGCACATAAAACACCACCCCTAAATTACTTCGGAGGCCTTACAAGTGTATCACGACTGTATAAAAATGCAGAAAAGCAACGGGACATTTTCCTAAAGCACATTCTCGAAGACATTGTGTTTCAATTTGAACCTGGGCTTGTTTTTCCGGGCGTCGGCCGAGAAGATTCAAAAGGGCGCATCTTTGTCAATGACGCTCAGCACAGAACTCTTGGCTGTATGTTCTTAGGTATCGAGGAAGTGCCGCTTAACTATATTACTAGCGATGATGAATACTGGGATGTTCAGCAATATGCGGCTATTAACATTAACAGCCTGCAATGTTCTGAGTTTGACAAGTTCCGTATTCGTGTCCAGCGAGGCGAAGCAAGCGTAGAAGCAGGCTTTGAAGTTGACCCCGAAGACCAATTGAACATGGATATCAATGAAGTGTTCAAGCGTAACGAAATTCGTGTTACTGAAAAGGGTGACAAGGATATCGAAGGTAACAGCAAGGTCTTAACTGGTATTGGTAACATGATCAAATACTGGAAAGACTACGGTGCTGATGTTGCTACTCGTGCTATTGAACTAAATGCAGTCATGTTCCCTACTAGCGTGTTCCAAACTGCCAACAGCTGGGGCTTGATGGAATTTATCAAAGCACAAGATCCTAAAGTTGATCCTATTGTAATGGATTATGCTATTCAAACAGCTATCAAGACTTGGCTACCTAGGGACAACCAAGGCAACAAATTGCATGACCAGATCAAGAAGAAGTGTAAGGAAGATAACGATCTAACTTCTATTCGATTCGAGCCTGTGGTTATTGCAGAAGGTATTCGTCAAATTTGCGAGGCCATGGCCGGCGAAGTTGATTGGACGTGGAACGAACCTAAGTGGACAGAAGAGCGATACGAGTTTGAACTGGAACTGGTATGAGCAACGATTATTCAAAAATTAATGCGTTGATTGAACAGAAAAAAACAGCCCCTTTTAGGGGATTGTGTGAAGCAACTTATATCAATGATAAAATTTACAGTGAGTTTGCTCGTCGCAAGGATCTAAAATGGGTCAAGATTCAAGACTTGAAACTCAAGTATCGTTGGACAGATGCAGAAGCAGAACTGATGTATAACAAAACACCAGACGGATGGACTGATGGTTCTGGAGTGTATAGATTATTCGACTTCGGAAAAGGCGAAAATAAAGTAGTTAAAGAAGAAGGTGTTGATAAACTATTTCACGAACCTCAGCATGATCATATCGTTAGTCGCGACGAAGCAAAGCGTTTAGGTTGGTCTGACAAGCAAATCAATCACCCGAACAACTTGCAATATATTAGTGCAATACAAAACTTTATGAAACGTAATTTCACTAAAGAAATGTGGGAAGCCGTTGCACCGACTATATCTAGTCTATTTTCAAATAACTAACCTAAAACTCGGTCCGTCCTTATAATTAAATGTAAGGACTGACTATGAAAGAATTGTTTTCGACAATCGAGAAGATACTACCCGAGCTTTGCAAAGAATGGAACGAAAAGAAGCTACCACAATTCGAATCGTTGGTAGAAAAGAATTTTAAAGAATACTTCGCTGGCAAAAAGACTCAAGAAAAAACTAAGATGGTAGCACCCATTTTAGATGTAATTTTTGCTAGGTTAGTTAATTCGGTATTACCTGATTTTAAAGTAGATGAAGGTGTAGGTCGAGACTATAATTATAAAGGCACGCCGTTAGAATCTAAGATTACATTTTGCACAGGCAATACTTGGACTGGTAACGGTTTCTTTAAAACACCTATTTACATACTACTTCGTTTTAATATCTCCGACGATGGCCTACTTACATCTATGTTCGCCTGTGTTGTTGATTTATCCGTTTGTAAGAGTGCTTGGACTATCCCCGAAGAATCAAAAGATAAAAAGAGAACACACAATTTTTCAGGCCTTGCACTACTAGCCGAAGATCTTCCAAACATAAATCAAATTATAGGAACGTTCAAGCCTAATAAAAAATTTCTAAGACCGAAATTAGTTGAATTATAATTTGACTATTTAGAGCAATCGAAAGGTTGCTTTTTCTTTGACAACGATGTTATACTATATCTATGACATCCTGCGTAATCCATATTCGTGACGAAGTTAACATCAAAATCTCAGGATTAGAAGTTAGCACTCGCCGAAAACTAGAAAAACAATTCAAATACTTTCAACCGTGGGCTTACCATAGTCCAGCATACAAGCTAGGACGTTGGGACGGTTGTGTAAGTTTCTTTAGCCTAGGTGGCGCCAGCTACTTTAATCTTCTGGATCAAATCCTGCCTACACTAGTAGACGAGGGTTATCACATTGATATCGATGACCAGCGTGTGCTACATGACTTTAAGTTTACTCCTGTTACAGAAGAAACACACAGCCAGACTATTTGGCCCAAAGGACATCCTAAGGCTGGCGAGCCTGTGACTCTGCGAGACTATCAGGTAAATGCAGTTAACGAGTTCCTGAACAATCTACAGTGTGTTCAGGAAATTGCCACTGGTGCTGGTAAAACAGTAATGACAGCCACATTGAGCAAAAGTGTGGAACCTTATGGTCGTAGCATCGTTATTGTGCCTAACAAGGACTTGGTTAAGCAGACTTATGAAGATTATGATTTGCTAGGACTTGACGTAGGTGTTTACTTCGGCGATAAGAAAGATCTAGGTAAAACTCACACCATCTGCACTTGGCAAAGTCTTAACACGCTACAAAAGCGTTTCAAAGACGGTGAGAGTCCAGTAAGTCTAGAAGACTTTGCAGAAGGTGTAGTTGCACTGGTAGTTGACGAAGTGCATCAGGCCAAAGCAGACGTTCTCAAGCAACTGTTAACAGGGCCATTTGCCAATGTTCCTATTCGCTGGGGTCTAACTGGCACTATCCCCAAAGAAGATTCGGACAAAGTGACCCTAACATCAACACTAGGGCCAGTCATAAATAAGATTGCAGCCAAAGATCTGCAGGATCTAGGAGTGTTAGCCAACTGCCAAGTTAACATAATGCAGTTCCAAGATACCGTAGAGTATAAGAACTATCAAGAAGAGCTAACATACCTAACCACTAATAAAAATAGAATTGATCACGTTGCTGACTTTATTAAAAGGTTAGCAGAGTCAGGTAATACTCTGGTCTTGGTAGACAGAGTTAAATGCGGAGAGATGTTGATCGAACGTTTACCTGATAGTAGTTTTGTCAGTGGTGCGATGAAAACAAACGACCGCAAGGAGCAATACGATGAAGTCAAGACAGCAGACAACAAAATTATCGTGGCCACCTACGGTGTTGCTGCGGTTGGCATTAACATTCCTCGTATTTTTAATCTCGTTCTCATCGAGCCTGGCAAATCGTTTGTTAGGGTTATCCAGTCGATTGGTCGTGGCATCCGGAAAGCTGAGGACAAAGATCATGTTGAGATCTGGGACATAACCAGCAGCGCCAAGTTCAGTAAACGACATCTTGCAACACGTAAGAAATATTATGAAGAAGCGGGCTATCCGTTTCAAGTCCAGAAAGTAAAATACTAATGAATATATTAACAGTAGACAACACAGCTTTCGAGCTAAATCAATTACCAGAAGAAGTTGATGATCTTAGGTATTTTGTTCTAGACTGGAACGATCCTAAGAACGTAGACTATCATGCAGTGCCCTTAATCTTTATGGAAACTTTTCATGCCCCAGCAGCAGTATTAAAGATAGGCGAACATATCATTCAAGTTCCGTTGGACTGGTATATTGTCATTGGAGAGAAAGAACACGGTGATCCTGAGATTGTTCCGATTATGAACATCAATGACCGGGGCTTCAGTGCATTTGTTCTTAATCCAATCAGCAGCTTTAGAGCAGACTTCCTGCCATTGGAGATTATCAACGTTTACCAAGATGTTCGTTGGTTTACTCCTAAACTCAAACACGGGCACATTCTATCAGTTCCGTTGGAAAATAAACCAAAACCCCTGTGTGCCTACTTTGTCAAAGAAACGAACAAATTACCAGAAGTGCTTTCCATTGAAAAGATGCTATAATAAGCTATGAGCAAAGTTCCAATGTTAGATATGTTCAAGCGAGTGTTGCCTTCTATAGACACTCGCAACAAACAGTTCTATGAAAACTTAACAGAAGAAGAGCAAAAAGGTTTTGCCGCCTGGCTAGTCATGCGATATTTGAGCAGTGCAGAAAGTGCCACGCCCGAAATCATTGAGCACTATCTCATCATGACCAATGAGCTTGTTAATACAAATTTTAGCGAGCTAAAGAATCATCCGGAACTACTTTGGAAACTAATGAGCGTAGTGGGCATAGGAAAAAGCGTCAAGCATCCGTATGTAGCACCCGGTAAAGGTAAAAAGAAAAAGAGCAATGCGTTTAAAGCATGGCTACATGAACAATACAATCATTTAAGCGAGCAAGAAATTGACCTTTGGTTCTCTAACATTACAAAAGAACAAGCCCGAGACATGCTCGAGCAATATCAAGTCAAAGACAAAGACGTTGTCTCAGCGGCCAATGACCTTTAAGTGTAGGTATTGTCAAAAAGACTTTGCAAGAGAAACTACTTTGCTCAGCCATATGTGCGAGCCTAAGCGTAGGGTTCTTGCACAGAACGACAAGCAAAATAGAATCGCCTATCAAAGTTGGCTGTTGTTTAGACGGTTAACCATTGCCAACGTCAAGCATGATAAAAGCTATGAAGAATTTGCAACAAACAAATACTACATAGGCTTTATGAAGCTGGCCAAACATATTATTGATTTAGGTATAGAAGACCCTGAAGGTTTTGTCAAATATATCATTATGAACAGTGTGCCTATGCACAAGTGGCAAATGGCTGTTGTTTATGAAAGCTATGTAAAAGACAGAACCAAGAAGGAAACAGTAGAACGTGCAATCGAGCGTAGTGTGCTGAATATGAAATCTTGGGCAGAAAGAACAGGACAGTCTTGGGAAGACTACTTTCAAAATGTCAGCACACCAGAAGCAGTTCAGGATATCAGAATGGGTCGTATCAGTCCATGGTGCACCTTTGCAACTGATCAAGGCAGCAGGCTAATAGATAGGCTTGAGCCCGGACAGATTCAACAGTTAGTTGAATATATCGAACCACAAAGCTGGCGAGTTAAAGTCAAACGACAGCAACAAGATGCCCAGTGGGTTCAGCATGTTTTTAATGAGGCAAAAATCAAATGAATCAATACAGCGAACGTAAAATTCCATATCTTCTAAAGAGCCCTAAAACCGAATCTAGTAATTTTAAGGTTTTAAACGGTATGGTGGAATTTACCATTGATGGTGAAAGAGTAGTAGTACCTACAGCCGAAGCGTTCCAGCGGTTGGTTAAAAAGGTTGCTGTATTAGAACAACGACTGGCCAGCACAGACAATAAAGCCAGTCGAGCAACAAGGATGAGCCGTGAGTGATATAGATACTGAAGTCCAGGAAGTCTACTATGCTATACTGGACAATGTAAGGGATTTAGTTGCTGACTATGACCCTCTTGTGATTGCTGGCTGCTTAGTAGCACAGGGATTAGGTATCTATAGAACTGCACTATCTGAGGAAGAGTTTTCTAAAGTTATCGAAGGCATTGTAGCTAAGAAAGAAGAAGTCAGAACATTTGGTGGGAGTAATTTACATTGAGCACAGACGTTGACATTGACTTTGCTGATAGAGAGCAAGCTCTAAAACTGTTAGAGCACACCCCTGCTATGATTAAAGATGGTATAAAAGAAAAGAAGCACAATACAGGTGTTTATTTTCATTCAGTACCAATGAATCCTTTTACTGGTCTTGCTACACTAGACTACAAGTCTGCTGAAGAACAAGGTTGGTTTAAGATCGACTGTCTAAACGTAGGTATCTATAATGAATTCTCTAGCAATGAAGAAATTGATGAGCTATTGAACAAAGAGCCGCAGTGGGAATTGTTAGAACACAAAGAAATTATTCAACAGCTATTTCATATACACAATCATGCAGACACCGTTATTAAAATGTGCCCTCGAAGCATAGATCAATTAGCTATGGTATTGGCTGTTATACGTCCAGGTAAAAGACATTTAGTTGGACAAAGTTGGGATAAAATCGCTGCCGAAGTTTGGACTAAAACCGACGACGTCTACAGTTTTAAGAAAAGTCACGCCATTGGTTATGCTGTCGCTATTGTGTTGCAGATGAACAAAATGACCTATGGTTAAAATATCCTACCAGTTAGACTAATCCGAACACGATTAGGTTCTATACCTACTACTCGATGCGGCCTATTTACATTTAGAATATGCCACTTAAACGGTAGTATTTTTATACTGTCTATTAGTGTTCCTGATTGATAATCTTGATAGAATTCGGTGAGAACATTGTCTCCGCCTGTGTCAAATATGTAACTGATTTTAACCTTAGTAGGGGAATCTACGTGTAATAGCAAGTCTCCGGTGATAACCTGCAATCCCCATTTTAAGTTATCGCTGATGTTGTTGTTACACCATTCTTCTATTTTGCTTTCGTGAGCACTTGTCCATCTATAGGTTAAAAAGACACGATCTCCCGCATCATTTTTGTTTGCTAACTCGTTGATATTTCCTAGCAAGTATTCTGGAATCTGAGGTAAATTTAAGTATCTTACTTGCGGATCAAACATTATAGTTTTTGAACTAATTGAATTTGCCTACGTTTAATTCTTTTAGTAATGATATTCTGTAGACTTACGGGTTCCCCGTGTAAAATCTCAAAATCCTTAACATTGTAAGTTTTCAAGCAGTAGCTGAACTTTTTAAATTTGGGACCTATAACCAAATTAATGGGCAGCTGCCTGTTGCTTTGCCACCACCATTCTTCCCCAAATTCTAAAAATTCTTGCTTGTCTTCTGTGCAGTTTAATATGTTGTAGACGTAGACGCTGGCGACTGTAGAGGTATAGTTTTGAATTATACCTACTAACTCCTCCTCACCTGCTTTACAAAGACTTAAAAAGGGAAACTGATCTAAAATATCTCTATGAATTGCCATCCCGTATATTTATAACCAAATAATCAAATATAAATATAACTATGAGCGATACATTCACATTTTTAAGCTATCCGCAACGTAGTATTTTACTTTACGCCGAAGGACACAGTAGGACGCAAAACATGCCATTTAACACCACACGAAAAACAATTTATAAAGGTGTAGACAGCACCTTAGGTTTTGATGTAAAAAACCAAGACCGTAAGCCCGTAAACCTACTAGGCCGAGATATCATGGTCAATATTATGCAGGTTCGAACAGGCGAGCTAGTTATACAACGCCGTGCCAGACTAATCGAACCCGAAAGCGGCTATTGTGAGTTTACTGTATTCAGCAGTGACATCGTTGACCTAGACCCAGGCATTTATCAGCTAAGTGCAGTAGTTTATGATACAGACGGTATGGCTAAGAGCCTATACACAGACAATAACCGCCGTGCCACAATGGAAATAGAAGTAAGCGACGGTGCCTATCCTAAGTTTGTTCCTAGCGTTCCGTTGGCATTTAGCCAATTAGGCACTAACTGGGTCAGCCAACCAGTAGCCAGTAACCTACAGAAAAATGATAGCAGTAGCTTCCATACCATTCAAATCAAAGTAACCAATTTCAAAGGCACAGTGGAAGCACTGGTAAGCCTAGAATATGACAGCATGGGAAATTACTTCCCTGTAAAATTCGTTCACGACAAGTTTCAAATTGAGTTCGATGGTATCACCGATATCCAGGGCTGGAACTTTATTGCCGATGCCCGTTGGGTAAAAATACTCTATACTCCTGCTCCAGATAATACTGGAACCGTTGACAAGATACTTTACAGAAGTTAAAATACTAAGGCTATGATGGCCTTACAAACTTTACTTAGAAGTCGCATACACGGACGCCCTAGTCCTAAAGGCTGGTTCAGCTTCAACTGCCCTATGTGTGTGGTAAATGGTCAAAGCAGGCCAGACACCAAACGTCGCGGCGGCATGCTCTACAATCCAGATGGTGCAGTCAGCTATCATTGCTTTAATTGCCAATTTAAAACCAGCTGGACTCCGGGCAGAACACTCAGCTTCAAAATGCGTAAACTGCTAAGGCAGTTGAACTTTGACGAAGCCGAAGTCCAAAGATTAAACTTAGAACTGTTAAGCCAAGCAGACATCGAGTCGCTGTCTTACAAAGAGCCAGAACCAACATGGACACCTGATTGGCCGGACTTCGACTTTGGATTTGATGTTCGTCCGTTAACTGATGCTGCAAAAATAGATTACTTAAAATCTAGGCAAATAGAAGACCTGGCAGTGTGGTTAGAAACAGATGAAACATATGCAGGACTCAACAACAGAGTCATATTGCCATTTACTTACGAAAATCGTATAGTAGGTTTTCAAAGTAGGTATGTAGGCACCGTGCCAGAAAAGCTGGCCAAATATTATAAAAAGTCTCCAGCTGATTATGTCTATGGACTGGACAATCAAAGAGAATCCAGACAGTATGTTATTGTCACTGAAGGCGAGTTTGATGCATTGTTAACAAATGGACTAGCAGTAGGCAGTAATAGCATAAGCGACCGTCAAGTGCAACTGATAGAAGACTTAAATATAGAACCTATACTACTTCCTGATGCTGACCGAGCAGGGAGACAGCTAGTTGAGCGAGCCGCAGACTATGGCTGGAGCGTAAGTTTTCCTGAGTGGGAAGGATGTAAAGACGCCAGCGATGCAGCAATGAAATATGGCAGATTGTTCACAGTATACACTATACTACAAGCAGCAGAACACAGTCCAACAAAAATCAGATTAATGGGAAAGAAATATTGTCAATGAGTGAAGAAATAAAAGAATACAGCACAGATCTACAAAAACTATTTTTAGAGTTTTTAATCAGCGACAAAGAGCTACTGGCCCGTTGTCAGAACGTGCTAGATGACACTCACTTTAGCAGAAGCCTGCAGGAACCTGCCAAGTTTATCAAGGACTATGCCACCAAGTATAGTGACTGTCCCACAGTAGATCAGATCACAGCAGTAACTGGCATAGAGTTGAAACAAGTGCCAGTGGAAGCCAGCACACACAGAGATTGGTTCCTTACAGAATTTGAAACATTTGCTAGACACAAGGCACTAGAAAAGGCTATTCTTAAGAGCGCCGACTTACTAGACAAACAGCGTTATGGTGAAGTCGAACGACTAATCAAAGATGCTAGCAGTGTTGGTCTTCCTAAGAGCTTTGGTACAGACTACTTTGCTGATCCCAAGGCTCGTCTAGAAGCACTAAAGAGCAACAACGGACAGGTCAGCACAGGCTGGAAGAGTATTGATGCAAAACTATATGGCGGATTTAATCGAGGCGAACTAAACATTTTTGCTGCCCCATCTGGTGGTGGTAAGAGTTTGTTCTTGCAGAACCTTGCACTCAGCTGGAGTAAGCAAGGATACAATGGTGTTTACTTTAGTCTAGAACTTAGCGAAGGCTTATGTAGTAAGCGAATAGACAGTATGCTGACTGGAGTTACTGCTAAAGAAATTTATCGTAACCTAGATGAAGTTGACATGCAGGTTCGAATGACTGGTAAGAAAGCAGGGCGACTACAGATTGTTCAGTTGACTGCTGGTATTACAGTTAACGATTTAAAGAGCTGGTTAAAAGAATTTCAAATCCACAGTGGACTAAAGATGGATTATGTTATCGTTGACTACTTGGATCTAATGACTCCGGTTAGCGTAAAAGTCAGTGCAGAAAACTTGTTTATTAAAGACAAGTATGTATCCGAAGAACTTAGAGCTATGGCCACACAAGGCAACTATTTGTTTGCAACTGCATCGCAGCTGAACCGCGGTGCTGTTGAAAGCGTTGAATTTGACCACAGTCATATCTCGGGCGGTTTGAGTAAGATTCAAACTGCTGACAACGTTATCGGTATCTTCAATAGTATTACTATGCGTGAACGTCAACGGGTGCAGATTCAGTTTATGAAGACTCGTAGCAGTAGTGCGGTGGGTACAAAAGTAGAACTGCAATTTAACACAGATACATTGTTGATTACAGACTTAGATGAAGATGCCCCGGCAGCACCTACAACTGTTGATGTCCTGCATGACAAGCTAAAGCGTAAAGCAGAAGTTGAAGGTACACCAGTCTGGCAAAAACCCGTAGGGGGGACTCATGCATGGGATAAGCCAATGGCTCAACTAGGTGATAAAAAAGAGAGTCCTGCTATTCGCACAATGGACTCTCCTAATAGTAAATTAGCCAGTATATTGAAAAAGGTTTAAGACTTCATCGGTCTCATTTCTGGCTGCTTAACGGGTTCAGCAGTGCCAGGTGCACCTACTTCTGGAGCCTGGACTGTTGCTTGTCCTGCAGGCTCAGCAGTGTCGCCAGCTTTTGCATCTTTTGCTAGATCTGATTTTAATCTTTGGAACAAAGCGTTATCTTCTGCAACATAACTTAATACAGTTTCTAGTAAGTCCATAAGAGCAGTCATTTGCTGTAGATTTGGACGACGATTCATGTATAAGCTACGAACACCCGCCCTTAATGCATTATAATGATCATCGGCTACAGCGTCCTTAATAGCAGCCAATCTTTGCATAGTTCTAGTAAAACTGGCATTGTCGATTTCCTGGCCGCCCACTTCCATTCCTGGATCGTGATGTGTAGCTTCTGGCTGAGCCTCTGCAATAGCTCTTAGTTTGTTCATTACTGAACCCATGTCAAATCTTGTGCTTTCAAAAGTCATTTTATACTCCGTGTTAAGAGTATTTATCCGGATAAATATCTAACAAGGAATTTATTGTGCGTAAACATACACGATCGATTTTAGAAGAAATCACCAATATTGTGCCTCAGCGGGACAGGGAAAGTTTTGTTGAAAACAAAGCTATAAATGTCATTGCTAGCACAAAGTATCTTGTTGAGTATATACAAGAAAACTTTCCCAAAGATCAAAGCGATGATCTTTTAAAGCGACTTTTCAATAGCTTGAAAACAGGCGATGAAATGAAATTTCGCAGGGGTATAAAACAAATTAAAGAAGCAAAAAATGGAACAGTTTGAAGATCTGCAAGCGTGGGATTTAATGGTCGAGAGTCGCCAATATAGAAATTTGGCCAATGTTAGATCCATGAATCTACGCAGTATTGCAGACTTTGCTTTCCTAGATCTACTAAGCCTTTATGTTCTGTATAACGAATACGAAACTGCACCAGTTGCTGCTCGTTATGCTGACAAAACTATGTTCTATAGAAACTTCTCTAAAGCAAGATTAAGCGGAACTGACTTATATGTTAGTCTAAACATACTAAGCGACCCTACCAGTTTATTCAGCCAACGTATTGGCCAAAACCCTGAAGCAGATGCTATTTTGCGAAGTAAATTAAAATTAGATCTTTCCACTGTAAAACGATACTTAGATTCGATGGCTGACACTAAACTAGATAAAGATTCAGCTATAACTTTGCTATTAAGACTAGAGAAACAGTTAAACATAACAGACAGTAAATTAAAAAGTCTACGCCGATTAGTTCAAGATTGGCCTGCACTAAATTCTATGCAAAGAAATATTGCTGCTACAAGAATGCTTCAATACTATAGAAAGTTTGCTAAACGTAGTGAAATAGCAACTTTCCTACAAGACATGGCTCATAATAAAGGCTATGAAATGCGCGGCGGCGTTGATGCAGAGCTGGCAAACTTAGGTTACGATCCTAATGCAACCGGAGAACCCGCTAGTGCAAGTCAACAAATGGTGCAGGCACTGGCACCAATCGGAGCATTTTATGCTGGTTCTGCGCTGGCAAATGCGCTGTTTAAGCCTAAGTGAGATAAATAAAAGTAAGAAACAAACGTTTCGAAAGATTAAAAGGAGTCTAACATGACAACAAGAGTAAACGGCGGAGCACGCCCAGGTGTATTCGGTGCACCGACACTAGCATATTTCACAGTTGTTCCTCAGAACGCTGCTAACAGCACACGTGACCTAACAGGTGACGTTGGCCAAGCAAACACTGCTCTAGAAGCAATCGTTCAAACAATTCAAACTAAAGCAACAACATTCATCATTGGTAACATCGACGCCAGTGCTGGCTTCCGTGTCGCATGCGAGCCGAGTGCTTGGACCGCAGCAGACCTACAAGCTGCTATCCGTGCATTAGGTACAGTTGACGGTAACGACCTAACAGGTAGTGACGTATCAGCATTTACATTCTAATTTAAATTAGTTTCGGGATGGGAAGCCGCAGCGACATTTTTGTCCTGCGGTTTTTCTTTTGTGACTAAATAAATTAAAAGGAACTTTAATTATGCCAGGATTAGCAAGAACAGGTGAAAACGTAGGAGCGAACATTGAATATTTTACATGTTATACTCTAATCGATATCTCAGATGCAGGTGTATTTGATCCAGCTGCTGGATCAACATACGAGCAGTCACAAAATTTAAATGCATTACTACAAGCTATCAGCTTGGGCAGTCAGCCTATACTAGCTAGTGTAGAAAAATTAATCGCAGCAGACACAGCTGATTTTAATTTTGGATCAGACTTTACAGGTGAACACAATGTCTGGATTCTTAGATTCGCCAGCGAACGTGTTGGTAGTATCACCGTAGAATCACTCATAAGAGACATTGACGGGCTTCCGGTTTACGACGACCTAGACGAAACTGCCACATTTGATGCCAGCGTATTCGAAACAGGCAGCAATTCACAGCGCAACATATACTTTGTTCGAAACGACAATCTATAATTTTTGATAAATATATCAAAACTTAGGCATATACTCTTTGGCACTTCTTTGGTCTCTATAAAATAAAAAACAAAAAAGACAAAATATTAAAGGAGATTGTCGTGGCGGAGAGTAATGTGTATGATATAGAAAAAGAGAGCTTGGATGCTCACGTGACTTTATGCTCTGAAAGGTATCGTCGTTTGGAAGACAAATTTGCAGTTTTAGAAGTTAGGCTTGAAAAATTGTCAGAAGAAGTTTCTGACATGAAAAAGAAGCAGGCCGAAGACATGGACGAGATAAAAGAGCTAATACAAAAAGGCAGCGATAATAGGTTTAAAGCAATCGTAGCCGCCAGTGCTACGGTTGTAGCTGCACTAATAAGTGCATTGGCTTATGTTATAAGCAGGTTACCAAGCTAATGGAAGAATTTGAAATCATAGGCGAAGAAGTTGTTACAGAAGCCAAGAGGGTTTGGGCTAAACGCGGCAAAAAACTCAAGCGTATGATTCGCTGCACCAGCGGTAAGAAAAAAGGTCGTACAGTGTCTAGCATGGGTGCTTGCAGCAAAGCTATCGATGTAAAGAAAAAATTCATGATGAAACGTATTCGCAAACGTTTCAATGCAAAGATAGTTAGAAAAGCCCGCAGAACAAAAATGTTCAACCCTTTGAGTAAGAGACTCAAATCTTTAAATAAGGCAGCAAATAAGTAACAATATGGCAGATGATCGTAGTTTAAAAGATGTTATCAGGTTTATAGACCCCAGCGGAAATATGTCAGACGCTGACATTGCTGCTGTGGCCAGCAAGCTAAAATTCACGGAAGTTCTGGACATTATCACCGCTGTTGGCAAAGATGATCTAGACAAGGCTAGAAGCATGCTGGCCAAATACGATCAGAGATTTGCTACCGGAGCAGAAGAAAGCATAACTAACGAATATAGTAGCGTCCCATCTACTAATAAATCTGGCTTCAAACCAATTAAACCGGTAGGGACCGCTCCTACTATTGCCGGCAAGCCAACTAATCCAAATGGTCCTCAGTCAAGCGACGAGGAAGATGTTGACGATATGCTGGCCGACCCTATGAACAAAAACAAGCCCGAAGTTAGACAAATACAAAGTCTACTACAAAGGATGAAAAGATGAAAGTAAAAGACATTGTATCAGAAGCATACAAAGGTTATCGCGGCCATCTTAAAGACTTTGGCACTACTCGCGGAGAAGTTGATTCTTCCCTGCCAAACGCTTTTATTGAGCCCGAAGTTAGAAACACAGATGCTTATATGCAAGGTCGTTACGGAGTCGCACTAGCAGCCGCAGCCGCTATGCAAGATGGCGACAAATTCGAGCAAGAAAGTGCTTGGGCAGAAAACTTTGGCATGGTAGCTTACAGTGACCAAGAAATAGATATCATCAAACAAGCCGATAAATTGATGGGCGTAAAGAGTATTAAACTATCAGACAAAAGCCGAGAAAAAGAAGATATCGGCTCTAAAAGCCCAGTAGCAGACACCAGCTGGAGAAAGGCTAAAAAATGAAAATAGCCGAATTAGTCACAGGTCTGCGTTATATGATAACCAACGAACAACGTGAAATCCTAGATCTCCTTAAAAAAGAAAAAACATTGTCTAGGGTTAACATGCAAGACCGCCAAATGCAGTTAGCAGAACAGATGTCCAGCATGGGCTTGATCGATAGAATATACGATGAAAATTCAAAAGAAGTTTGCTACCAGCTATACAACAAATAATCTAGACGCAGCAAAAATAAGCCATAAAATTGGTTCTTTATTAGATAATGCTGTGCCTAAAACTATTTTAGGTATGATTTCAACCGCCGAAGAACAAGGTGACGGCCTAGTGTTTTACAAACGTTGGAAGCTACAACCAGTAGAAAAGCACAACTATTCTGTAGTTGATCTTTACTCAAACACAGCAGTTTACCGAAACATATCATTACTAATCAGTGCCTTGCATATTATTTTTTACGTGAATAAATCCCCCAATTATGCAACGGCCAAAGACAAAGCTATCTACCTACTAGATCAAGAGTATTTTAGATGTTTGGAAAATATCAGACAATTCAAACATAAAAAAATAACACCAGATCTGGATAGACACCTAATGTTTGCTTCAAGACTTGAGGACAGCTACTACAGACTTGAAGAAATCAAAACTCAATTATCTAAAATATATTGATAAATACATCAAAGGATATCTACTATGAATACTTCTGAAATTTTTAATCCAGCTCAACGCAAAAAGCGTGTAGTTGAAAATTTTCTAAACAGTCAATTTGGACTAAAACTACAGGCTCGCGGAGATGCTGTTCAGGTTCAATCATTGATCACTAAGTTGGTCAACGAAAATCACCAAATCGCATCCAGCGTTCGTGGCTATGAGCACGATGGTCGTTATGTAAAGAATACAATGATTATCGAAGCTCTAAAGCATGTTCTTAAGGAAATTGCTCCTATGAGAACAACTCGCAGAGTTAATGAAAACTCCGGCGAAAACCTAGCACAAGCTGAACTAATTCTTGTTGCTAAGAACATGGTTGAACAGCTACAGAAAATGGCTGAAGATGTTGCACAAATGCAAACAGATGACCTAATGCCTTTAGTTGAAAAGATTAAAGTTGAATTCGGTCAAGATGTTGGTCAACAGTTCAACGATGCAGCCGACGCAGCTTTCAGCACTTTACTAGACGCTGTCAAGGCAGGTAAAGATTCTCTAAGTCAAGCACAGGGAATTCTAAGCGGCGAAGCTCCTGCAATGCCCGCAGCAGACACAGCAGGCAGCTTAGATGACCTAGCAGCTGATTCTGGCATGGGCGGAGATGAATTTGCCACAGCAGATGCAGCCAGTGGTGAAGAAGAACTGCCAACAGGCCGTGAGTTAAAATAATGCGTTTGTTTGAACTAGTTGATAGTGATGTAGAAGTATTGGGCTTAATCAAGCCCATTCTTCTCCGTGCCAAAGCAGAAGGTGCTAGTGAAATCAGTATGGCCCAATTGTTAAATGATATGGACAGTGCTGACAACATCAGTGCTGAGATGATGATTGATATTTTAAATAGACATCGTCAAGATCTTAAGAATATCGTTTCTACTGCTACAGTCGACAGTATTGTTTTAAATAAAGGCCCAGCAAAGACCATGACATCAAAGTTTGATCAAGAAACAAACAAGATGAAAAACACAGCATTAAAGCAAGCACTGGATCAATTAAAATGAAGAACATAATGTTAACTGCCACAGAAGCTAGAGCCAAGGCACAAAATGACACAGTTATTTTTAGAGAAATAAGAGACATTGAAGATGCCATCTTAACTGCCACTGCCTCTGGCGAGTATAATGCCACAGTTAACGGAACAACCATGACTGCCACTAGCAACGTAGGAATTCCGAGTCCTATAGCCCAAGCTAGAATATATTTCAATGTATGGCAAGGTTCAGTTGACGACCGTGCCAAATTCGTTCAGATGGGCAAGATCATAACTTATTTTACCGATCTCGGCTACTCAATCGAACGAAGAACCAATCCAGCTACTGGCGACACCTTTTCTTGGATAGTTAGTTGGTAATAGACTACTAGACTTTTTGCAAAAAGTCTTGTATACTATTAGTCTATGTTATTCAATCCCAAGTTTCAATACCAATCTTTAAAACGAGTAGAATCCAACGGCAGTCGATTATACGAGACTCCTGCAGGAAAAGTAGCCAGTGTCACTACCATACTCGACAGCACCAAAGACAAAACACACCTATTAGAATGGCGTAAACGTGTAGGCGATGCCGAAGCTAATCGCATCAGCAAAGAGGCAGCAGGCCTAGGTACGCTAATGCACTTACATTTAGAAAACCATGTTATAGGTAAGCCTCGTCCAGAAGGCAACAATCTAGTCCAGACCATGGCTCGCAGCATGGCTGACACTATGATCAATCAAGCCTTTCCTAACGTTGACGAAGTATGGGGCATTGAAGCCAGCCTTTACTATCCGGGCTTGTATGCAGGCACTAGTGATATGATTGGGGTGTGGCGGGGCAAGCCTGCTATCATTGATCACAAAACAACTAACAAGCCTAAAAAGAAAGAGTGGATTGAAGATTACTTCCTACAGTGCTGTGCATACGCATTAGCACATAACGAAGTTCATGGCACTGACATTAGAACCTGTGCTATTAATATCATTGACAGGGAAGCCAAGCTACAGAGCTTTGTTATCGAAGGCGACGAGTTTGATCATTATAGTGTCCTATGGACTAAACGAGTTGATCAGTTCTATAAATAAGTTTTTAAGCTAGGATAAACGTGCATCACGATTTAAGCATTTGGTATAAAACAACAACAGAAAAAATTTTAGCTTGGCGTGAGTTCAGAGATCAAGCTAAAGATAAAACATTAGATGATATAATCGAACTAGTAGACCAATGGTGGACATTTACTCCATGGGTTAAAAAAACTATAGATCCTTATAAACCAGAAACATGGCCTACCCCATGGGATATGATTAGCAAAGGTGAATTTTGCCGCAGTGCTATAGCATTAGGGCAGGCATATACACTATGGATGTGTTTCCCCCAGGCCAACACTGAACTATGGTTAGTGAATAATTTCAGCGAACAAGATTTACATCTAGTAGTAGTTATTAATGAGAAGACAGTGCTAAATTATACCCTAGGCCATGTTTTGCCCATTGAAGAATGCAGATTTGAAGTCCTTGACAAGTTTACCAGAGAACAGCTAGGACACGTTAAAATATAAGAGAATAAAAATAAAGAGATGTTAAATAGACTACTAAAGAGCAAGGATTATAAAAATATGACACCAGGAAAACCCGTTACAGTATTAAAAAGAGATGGCAATTATGAACCATTGCAGATTGAAAAATGGCAGGCTCAGGTTGCTAAAATCTGTAAAGGCATAGCTGATGTCAGTCAATCCATGATTGAGATTAAAGCCCAACCGCATTTTTATGATGGCATTACAACTAGAGAAATTGATAATATTACTCTAAGGGCTATCGTTGACTTGATCGACACAGAAAGCAATCCAGACGTTGGGCACACCAACTATCAATATGTAGCAGGCAAGCAGCGTCTTAGCATGCTACGAAAAGACGTATATGGCAGCTACGAAGTTCCGCACCTTTATGACATTGTGTTAAAGAATGTCAGCGTGGGATTATACACACCCGAGCTTCTACAGTGGTATACTGCTGAAGATTGGGACAAGATGAATGCCATGCTAGATCATGAAAAGGACGAGCAGTATAGCTACTCGGCTATCGAACAGCTGATCGAAAAATATCTTGTTCGCAATCGAGCCACAAAGGAAATTTATGAAACTCCTCAAATTCGTTACATGGTTGCCGCAGCTACTGTCTTTCATAAAGAAGAGCCTAATGCAGCTCGCATGCGTTATATCAAAGAGTATTACAATGCGGCAAGTGATGGCCTTTTTACTTTGGCTACTCCTGTGTTGGCAGGCCTTGGTACTCCCACTAAGCAATTTTCATCCTGTGTTCTTATTCGGAGCGATGACGACCTTGATAGCATTTTTGCTAGCGGTGAAATGATGGCCAAGTATGCCAGCAAACGTGCTGGTATCGGCTTAGAGATTGGACGTCTACGTCCGTTAGGATCGCCTATTAGAGGCGGCGAGATCATGCATACTGGCATGATACCCTTCTTGAAGAAGTGGTTTGGTGATCTGCGTAGTTGCAGTCAAGGAGGTATTCGCAATGCTAGTGCTACAGTTTTTTATCCTATTTGGCATCATCAGTTTGATGATCTTATCGTCCTTAAGAACAACCAAGGAACAGAAGAAACCCGAGTCCGTCATATGGATTATGGGGTTGTGTTGTCCGCTTTCTTCTGGAGACGATTCAAGAATAAAGAAAACATAACATTCTTTGATCCTAATGAATTGCCTGACCTATACGAAGCATTCTATAAAGACACTGCTCTGTTTGAAGAACTATATGTAAAGTATGAAAAGACTCCAGGTCTACGTAAAAAGACCATGAGTGCAGAAGAAGTATTCAAAGGTGGCATTCTCAAAGAACGCACCGACACTGGTCGTATCTATCTTGTGTTCATTGACAACGTAATGAATCAAGGTCCATTCGATCCTGAATATCATACAATCTATCAAAGTAACCTGTGCTTAGAAATTCTACTACCTACTAAGCCTTTCAAACGTCTTGACGACGACGAAGGTCGTATTGCTTTATGCACATTAGGAAGTATCAACTGGGGTGCTTTCCGTAATCCGGAAGATATGCGCCGTGCTTGCCGTATTCTACAGCGTAGCCTCTGCAACATTCTTGACTATCAAGATTTCCTATCAATACAGAGTAAACTAAGCAACGATGAAATTCAACCATTGGGCATCGGTGTTACTAACTTAGCATACTGGCACGCCAAGCGTGGCTTGAAGTATGGCGAGAAAGATGCACTACACGAAGTTAAGAGCTGGATGGAACATCAAGCCTTCTACTTAACAGAAGCTACGGTCGAACTGGCCAAAGAACGTGGCAAGTGCAAAGACAGCGACAAAACATGGTATGGTCGTGGCGTATTCCCCTGGGAACGTAGAGCACAGGGGGTGAACGAACTAGCCAACTTTACTCCTGAGTTAGACTGGGAACCATTACGTGAGCAAATGAAGACTTACGGTGTTCGTAATGCTACACTAATGGCTATCGCTCCCGTTGAATCTAGCAGTGTTGTTATCAACAGTACCAACGGTATTGAAATGCCCATGAGTCTAATCTCTACAAAGGAAAGTAAAGCTGGTTCATTTACACAGGTTGTTCCTGAATACAACAACCTTAAGGTTCGTAAGAACTATCAGATGATGTGGGAACAGAGAGACTGTGATGGTTATATCAAAACAGCAGCGGTTCTTGCAGCCTACATTGATCAAAGTATCAGCACCAACACTTTCTACAATCCTGCTTATTTCCCTGATAGAAAGGTACCTACTACACTTATCGCAAAGAATCTAATGATGGCACACCATTGGGGACTAAAGACTTTCTATTACAGCTTGATTAATAAGGCAGGTGCTAAAGTCGCACAAGAAGACAAACAACCTGATAATGTTATCAGTTTGAATTTCAATCAACAAGCAGAACTAGACGACGATTGTGAGGCATGTAAGCTATGAGCAAACAACAATATAACCTAACTACAAAAACCGACTACCTACATCGTAAGATGTTTTTGGACCCAGCAGGCCCAGTCACCATTCAACGATTTGAGGAAGTCAAGTATAATAAGATTGCTGACTTCGAAAAGACAGCTCGCGGATTCTTCTGGGTGCCAGAAGAAATCAGTCTAACCAAAGATGCACAAGACTTTAAGGATGCTAGTGATGCCGTCAAACATATCTTTACTAGTAACCTACTTCGCCAGACTGCACTTGACAGTATTCAAGGCCGCGGCCCTAGTCAGATCTTTACTCCGGTCGTAAGTCTTCCGGAGTTAGAAGCTCTAGTCTATAACTGGACATTCTTTGAGACTAACATTCACAGCCGTAGTTACAGCCATATCATTCGTAACATCTACAATGTGCCTAAGGAAGTGTTCAATACTATCCATGACACGCAAGAGATTGTTAATATGGCAAGTAGTGTAGGAAACTATTACGATAAGCTACATCAAATTAATTGTGCTGTAGAATGTAATGGTGATATTAACGAAGAAGATCATATCAAAGCAATCTATCTAGCCTTACATGCTAGCTATGCCCTAGAAGCGTTCCGCTTCATGGTTAGCTTTGCTACAAGTCTAGCAATGGTTGAGAACAAGATCTTTATTGGTAACGGCAACATTATCGGCTTGATTCTACAAGACGAGTTGCTGCACAAAGGTTGGACTGCTTTCCTTATCAATCAAGTGGTTAAGGAAGATCCTAGATTTGCAAAAGCAAAACAAGAGTGCGAAGCAGAAGTATACCAAATTTATATGGATGTTATTCGCGAAGAGAAAGCCTGGGCAGATTATCTATTCCAAAAAGGACCAGTTATTGGATTGAATGCTAATATCCTAAAAGACTTTGTAGATTATACCGCAGCTAGCGCATTAAAAGATATAGGCATTAAATATACAGAGCCTGCTCCGAAGACGACTCCTATCCCGTGGTTCAACAAGCACAGCGATACTAGTAAGAAACAAACAGCACTACAGGAAAACGAGTCTACTAATTATGTTATCGGTGTAATGAGCGACAGCATTGATTACGATGCACTACCTGCACTATAAGTATTAACGTGAATTATCAAGAATTATCCTGGCCAGCCTTACCCGATGAAATGGAAGCGGAATTGTTAAAATTCTGCAGAGAAGTTCCTGACGAAATGGCAGCAAACGCACCACCCTCAAAAATTTCAGGACCTCTGCAATTTGCTCAATTTAATGCTCCTGATTATCTTAAAGAATGGGTTAAACAAAATTTAAACGATCTTGACGAAGAATTTGTTGTGCAGTTGCAGATTTGGAGAAATACAGATTACGGTAGTCGTCACATTGATATGAAACGAGAATATAGTTATAATTATCTTCTCATGGACCACCCCGGCGTAACTAGATGGTTTGAAGATGACGGGACATTTATCGAATCAGTAAAGTATCAGCATAAAAAATGGTACAAGCACATAGGCAGTGTAAAGTATCACGATGTAATTGGTGTTAATAATTTTAGGCCTGCAATTACTATATATAAGAAAACAGAAACTAAAGACACAAGACCTTTATTTTGGAGAAAAAATGATTAAGACATTAAATAAAAAAGAGCAAAAGAAAAAACAATGGTGTCCTATGGAAGGCACAGAGTATGAAGGCTTTTGTGTAGAAAACTTTGCAACTATACGAGTAAAAGGTCCCAAGTGTGACCATAACGAATATTGCAACAATTTAAAAAAAGAACTAGATAAATCTAAAGAAGAAAATACAAAATGAAAGTAGAAATTTATACCAAAGACGCTTGCCCTTACTGCGTTCAAGCAAAAAATTTAATGAAGAGCAAAGGATGGGAATTCACTGAGCACTACATCACAGCAGAAACAAGGGAAACTCTATTAGAGCAATTAACAACAAGATTGGGAACTCCACCACGCACAGTTCCTCAAATCTTTATCGACGATCAGGCCATAGGAGGATATACTGATTTAGTTAAATGGGTTACGGATAAACAATAAATGGCAGAAAATTATACAGAAATTAAAACTATAACAAGATCAGAGCTGTACCACTATGTGTCTACCGCTGCTGAAAAGCAATGGACAATTTTAAGAGTAGAGCCATGGTGGGACACTGATAAAATGTTAGCTGATATGAGAGCAGAAGTATCGGGACTAACCATGCGGGCAAAAGACCCTGAAATATATAAAGAGTTTTATGCTGGTATTTCTATTCAGTATACAAACTTAGACGAAACAGAAGAAGAAAAAAACTTCGGCAGCTTAGAAAGAAACATCTTACCTGGCGAACCTATTTACAGAAATTCTGGTGTTTTGTATTTTACGAGAGAAGGTTTTTCTTTTACAAGGCCACCTGAAATCAAGTTAGTTACAATGAATCCAGAGTTGCAATGGCTGTATGATAATCTAATGAAAAAGCCAACCATAACTTGTCCACAGTATATAAATGAGTGGGCCAAGGCCTGGCCAAATATAATGTTAGATTTCGCTCAAGAAAAAATTATGTTTACACGAGGCAGGTATTTAAAGTCTAGTCCAAAGCAGTATGCTAACAGACATTCAGACGGAGAATGCCGCATACATTTTCCTATATGGACAAACGATAAATGCTTCTTTTCGTTTTTCGAAGATAAACCTTACGAACCTGGCAAGTATAGAGAAATAGGAAAGTTTAATTTACCTGCAGATGGTGCCGCGTATCTTTTCAATGCTCATGCTAACCATAGTTTCGGTAACTTTGGCGACGAAGATCGCACCCATGCAGTATTTGGATTGCAGCTAACTCGTCATATAGCCTGGGAAGTAAATCAGCCAGAGCTAAAGACATTTGAAGTAGCAGTAGAAGATTTTAAAAATCACTTATTAGAATTTAAAAAAAGGAACTTATGTTAAAAGAAAATAAAATCGGTCAAATCGTCAGCATGAAACTTACCAGCGGCGATGAAGTAGTAGGTAAGATTGTTGGCCAGACCGCAGAAGGAATTACACTAAGCAAGCCAGTTATTCTTGCCGCCAGCAGGGATGGACTTGCCATGGTGCCTTTCATGATGACTGCTGATCCAGACGGCGAATTCTTATTCAAGGTCAACAACATCATGTGTATCGTAGATACCAATCAACAGGTCAGTGATGCTTACTTCCAAAGTGTAACAGGAATTACACCAGTTAGAAATAGTATCCTAACAGCATAATGCCAGAAGTTCACAGACAGGGCGATCCAAACACAGCCGGTGCACTAGTTTTAGATGTTGCACAAAAAACTGTATTTGCAAATAATAGTTTGGTTAGTGTAGATGGGAGCCCTGTCGCTGATCATGGTAGGGGCAGGCACGATGCCCCGTTTACTGCCAACGGCAGTTCGACAGTTTTTATAGAAAATATCCCCATTAACAAAAGGGGAGATGCAGACACCTGCGGTCATCCCCGAGCTAGTGGAAGCCCTGACGTTTTTGTAGAAGGTTAACATAGTATAAATAATTTACTATGGCAACTATTCCACCGATTAACTACGGCGCATTAAAGGTAACTTTCCCCGCTAATTTACCTCGAAACGAAAAAGATCTTATCTGTATGCTACTAGCAGGCAGACTAAAAGACTTGTGGAGGGGTAAGCTAGTTTGTGCTCAGTTAGCTATCGACGACCTTATTAAGGACCTAACTGGAGTAAGTGCTCTCGGTAGTCTTAGAGCACAGCTGGTAAAATTAAAAGGTAGCCTTGACGGTTTAAAAACAGCCAGCGGTTACGATAGAATACTAAGTGGTGTAAATCGCGCCATGGGTCAAGTTGGTGCAGTTTTTAGTTTAGGGGGTTTGTGCCCGAGTCCTGTTACTGTTCCGAGAATTCCAGATGTATTAGCTACATTAAATCAAAACCTATTCGGTCAAGCTAATAACATTTTAAACGCATTAGCCCAGGCAAGCAATCCTAGATTTTGTCTAGGCGGCGGCCCAAAAGGGTTCGGTTTAGACTGGAGTAAGGTAACAGGCGATCTTAAGCTACTAAAAAATTCTATAGCAGATTTTAAAAGAGATCCAGGAAATGCCAACAGAATTATACGGGCATTTGAAAGTAATTTAAATTCTCAAACTAAAAGACTCAACTCGGAATTAAAACGCCTAGAAAAAAATCTTACAGACCCGTTAGGTATAGCAGAAAAGCGCAATACTGCTTCAGCAGTGCAACGTGCCAAAGCAATATCAGATGGCTATCCTGTTAAAGATAAAAACGGCATAACATATAAAAATACAGCCAGAACAATGATTCCTGGCGAAGTGGATGGCGTGCTGTCTAGACTAGATTCGAATTTTACCAGCCCTGTAAAATATGTAACCAAACCAGTGTTTGACTATTGCGGAACCTTAACAGGTTACACCAGGGAACTAGTCTCCGGAGATCCCGATTACCTGGGATACGATACGCTATTTGACGAATTCAATGTAGCAACTCCTACTACTAATCCAACTGCTACCTTTAAAGATTACGACTTCTTCTTTAAAGAAGAAAACGGAAGCGTTGTAGTGTATAATACAAGCGGCCAAATCCAAGGCGACTTGAATATAGAAAGAGGGCAACATTATAGAATAGGAATTCAAATAACAGGCGATTTAACTTTGGGTATCTATGATAATAATGTATTGTGGGGTAAAGGTATAACTGTAACACAAGAGCCAGAATTTGGCAAAGGGTTTGAAATAACTACCTTCCAAGAACCTTGTAATTCATTGGTAGTCGAGATTGACTGGGCAGTGGCTATTGAAAACCCAACTACACCGAATGCTCTAGTATGGAGGACAAATCGAGGCCAACAGGGGAATATTGTTGTCGCTGGCCCAACAGCCATACCTCAAGCAGACAAGTCTTATGACATAAACAATGCTGTCAGAAAGTCTTTGATGTTTGTTAACTCGCAAGAGTATGTAAACGGAAATATCGCATTATGGGAAGAACAAACAGACACAGCTAATATCTACACGTCTACTGCAACTGCAACTGGCACAGTAAACTTCAATGTAAATTCCGCACTGTCTTACAATTCAGGATATTCGATCATTGACGACACCGAGACCTTAGATACGGCCGGAGATGTTATAGAAGGTAACAAGATACTTAAATTTGTTCAACCGTTTGGCAATAATTATATTGTTTCTAAACTTTACTATAATGAAGTAAATGGCTTGGACATTAATCAGTTTTCATCATTCATAACGTCTAATCTAGCAGATGAAGAACAAGGCTACCAGTTATTAGCTAGTTTAAAGTTCATGACCCCTGTGGAATTTTTAAATGATATAAGATTACCTTTTTCTGATTACACTGACCACATGCTGACCTTGGCAGATGAAACCAAATTAACTAATACAGAGCAGTCAACCGTTGAATTAGTTAATCCTTCGACTATAGCGGTACACTTATCTTCTAATAGAAATTCCCTACCTTCTAGCGGAGAATTTATACTATCTTTCGAAATAGCAGTAGACCCTGCAGATGCCGACAGAAGCTATCAAAAAACCAATCCAAAATTGAATAAGTTTACTGCCCAATTTAAAGGAACCAATTTTAATTTCGGACAAACACTTATCCGAAATAATTGACACAAACAATCTATTCTCTTATACTACTGTAATAAAGGAGAATAGATTGATTAAATTCTTAACCAAACTCTTAACTAAACTAGACCGTAAACGGGTCATCTTAGACAGGCAATCAAATGAACCATATCTCGAACGCTATTATCTATTTCTCCGCGACAGAACATGGTTTCCCTTCAATGTGTTCCTGCACAAGTTTCTTAAGTCAGACCCCGATGATGTGCATGATCATCCATGGCCTTATGCTACTTTAATCCTTAAAGGCGGTTACTGGGAATGGATTCCGCAGTTTAACAGCAAGGGTGAAAAAGTTAGTGAGATTGCAAAGTGGCGAGCTCCGGGTCATTTTAGGATTTGTAGTGCTACTAGTTATCACAGGATTGAACTAGACCCTGCTGTAGAATGTTGGACATTGTTCATGCCAGGTCCTCAAAAACGTGAATGGGGTTTTCTCGTTAAAAACAAATGGATTCAACACGAGCAGTATATTGCTCAAAAAACATCAGAGTCAAAATGACAGACAAAAATTTTAAATTCGATTCAGCATTAACAGATGATCAGTGGCAGGAATTTCGCAAATGGATCATCAGTCACATGAAGATGGGTCCGGTATCAGTGACATTCACTAAGAAGGATGGCACTGAACGAGTTATGAGTTGCACTCTGCAACCAGAACTATTGCCCACACAAGAACTAAAAGAATCCGCAGTAAAGAAAGAAAATACAGACACAGTTCGTGTGTTTGATTTAGAAAAGCAAGAATGGCGCAGTTTTACAGTAAAATCAGTCAAGAGAGTCCAGTTCGATCTATGAAGTATTATTTTGCCTATGGCATGAATACCAACATAGCTGAGATGAAGTATCGCTGTCCTGATGCAGTTTGTATTGGGCCAGCCAGAATTAAAAATTACAAGTTGGCATTTAGGACACATGCCGACATCGAACTGGCAGACGGTGAAGATATCTGCGGCGTAATGTGGAAGATTACACCTGCTTGTGAACTTAACTTGGACAGTCTAGAAGGCTATCCTTATTATTACGACAAACGAGATTTTATTGTTGAACTTGATAAGCCTATGCTGGACATGACACATTTTGTTGCCATGGCCTATCAGATGGTCAATCAAACAGGTTACGAGCCGCCGGGTGATAGATACCTACAGTGTCTGCTAGAAGGTTATAGTGACAATGGCGTTAGTACCGATCAAATATACCGAGCACTGGAACTGGCAAATGAGCAGATCACCTCGTGAGCTAGAACGACTAAAGCGTTTTATACAGGCTAACGGCATCACAGAAATTACCGTCGAACCCACACAGCGTTATAGAGTAAATCCCTACAACTATAACTATTCGTCTGTAGACTATGTAGAATTTACGACTAGAACTGAACAGACAAATATGTATAAAATGTCTATTCCCGAATATGATTTATATAGAATCGTCGACGTAGTCAGTGAGTTCGATGAACTTACGCGAGATCCTGAAACAGCTAGACTGTTAATGGAAGCAAGATTTATTAATCGTCTAAAAAGAGGACAAATGTAATGGCACAAAGAAGTAACTATTGGTCATGCAGTAAATTTGCAGACTGGCTTCGCGGCACAGCCAAGGGTAGTGCTAAAACTGCTGAAGGTTGGGACGACTGGCACAAAGACGCCAGCACTAAATATCCAGTTCGTTATTGGATTGCCGAAGAGGCATTGGATGCCGTCCAGAATTTTATCTGGTGGCCTATTGATAGGATTTATGATGTCAAATATTATATCAACAACAGGTTTATTAGTCGCACTCATAGTCTTACCGCTCATCCCCGGGATATTAAACCGGGTCAGTGGTGCGACGTGGGGAACCGCTTTTTGCCTTGCCTATTCAATGAGCTTGTTGATTTTGTTGAAGTGGAGCTAGCATGGTGGCACCTTGCTTGGGACCGGGAAAATCGTGCTAAGTATAATATGCCATGGTGGGCAGTGGGTTGGTGGCGTGTGCGTCTATGGCGTTGCCCGCAAGCCGGCTTAGATAATCTCAAGTGGCAAAGCGAACTGGTCTGGAAAGAAGATGAGTGTGCAGCCGGCAGCAAACACATCGGCAAGCCTACTCCGCAGGCAGAACGAGCACAGGAAATCCTAGCACTATACAAGTGGTGGACTGAAACTTATCGCAATCGCCCTGATCCTTACGAAGCTAGCGGCTGGACTGCTTACTGTGATTCTAAACGCGACCTTAATGATGGTCGACTATTTGGCAGTAAAGAAACTCCGGAGATGAGAAAGCAAGCTGATCGTGCCCTTAAACTTGTAAGGAAGATCGAGCAGCAGTATGAACGCGAAGATGAACAGATGATGATTCGTCTGATCAAGATCCGAAATAGTCTGTGGACATAAGTAGCATAGACATGACTACATCGGCGTCACAACATTATAATGACACAACATTGCATTTTATTTTACGGTAATAACACGCACCCTGGTTCTAAATACGCAGGTGCATTCAGGATAGCATCAGAATTAAGAAAACACGGCTACAATGTTTCTTGTATAGATCTAACTCCGTTTAATGGATTCGATGATGAGTTAAAAGACCTGCTGGGGAAGTTAATTTCTCAAGAAACTCTGTGGGTTGGTTTTAGCACTACCTTTCTGCCCGACTTGTTAGGCGTTCCTATGCTAAAACAAAACGAATCTTATAAACGCAGATGGAAAAATAAAAACATCTGGCAAACTATAGATGCCTTTAAAAAATTCGTCTATAGCATCAATCCCAACTGTAAATTTATCGCAGGTGGCGCAAGATACTTTCCTGTAGAATATAGAGGATTTAAAGTCTTTAAATCTTATAGCGATGAGACCATAATAGACTACACCAATTGGCTAGCAGGCAAACAAGATCCAAAACCTGAATTTAATTATCCTATTATTCAAGGTTACGAATATAAAGATTTTGTCAACAGTCAGATAACTTATGAAGATTCTGATATTGTATTACCCGGGGATGTTTTACCTATAGAAATTAGTAGAGGTTGCATATTCAAATGCAAATTCTGTACCTATAATCTCAAAGGTAAAAAGAAAGGCGACTGGGTAAAACATACAGGCATTCTCAGAGACGAGTTTACTAGGAATTATGAAAAATTCGGCATTACTGATTATGTATTTGCCGACGACACATACAATGACAGCATTGATAAAATCAAGATATTACACGACGAAGTGTTTTCTAAATTAAACTTTAAGATAGAATTCACTACATATCTTCGATTAGATCTGATGATGAGATTTAGGGAATCTGCTGCTATATTACGAGACAGCGGGTTAAAGGTTGCAATGTTTGGCATAGAAACATTAAACCCCCAAAGCGCCAAGGTTATCGGCAAAGGTACTAATCCTTACGAGCAGTTTGACTACATAAGGCAATTAAAGGAAAATGAATTTTCTAATATTATTGCACACAGTGGTATGATTGCAGGCCTGCCCTATGATACAAAAGAATCTTTGAAAGAAATGGGGGAGTTTTTATTTTCGGATAAAAACAAGCTAGACTATTTCTTAATGTCACCTCTGGGCATACATCCTGTTAACACCAGTAAACAAATTGTAGAACATAGCGAATTTGACATTGAGTATGAAAAATACGGTTACGAAATCATAATAGATTATGATGCAGATTTTAACAACGAAATAAAATGGCGTAATACTAATACCGGGCTAACTAAAGATTGGTGCATAAAATACTCCGAAAAAGTAAACAAATATGTTCACGAAAGTAGCAGATTTAAATATGGAGGATTTTTATATGCACAGTATAAATCTCTAGGAATCCCTGGCAACGATCTCTTAACATTACCTATTGCTGATATAGCTAAGAAATATAATCTAAGAGATTTAGGAAATCGGCGTCTAACACAGTATAAAGACGCTTTGTTAAAATATTATAGTAAATGATATGTATGATCCTGATGATGACAACATGATACACTTTGCCGTGGGAATGGTAATCTGTGCTATTGTGTTCTTTTTAGTTTTAACATAAAATAAATACTTGATTGCTGTAGAGTCCGAAAGGAAAGAAGCAGAGAGAAAAGTGTTCTGGACGTGGGTTCGAACCCCACCTGGTCCACCATAAGGAATTTTATGAGTAACATATTGCTTGCATTATTGGTCATCGGATTACACGGTTATTGGATTTACAAACTTGTAACCTATGACTGGAGTAATTTCGAAGAAGACCAAAAACAAGCAATGGAAGATTTCTTATGATGGGCCAGACATTGGTTTCGACAGGGCAAAGAGTATTGAAGTGGACAGCACGGTAATGTGAAAACCGTAGGGTTGGGGTTTCCCGGCCGAAGAAGCAAAACAAGTAACTGCAAACGATTCACGTTTCGCATTAGCTGCCTAAACTCAGCTTAGGGTAGGAAATACCTCGTAACAGAAACAACCAAAGGCTACTTCGGTAGCCTTTTTTATTGGCGAAACTTACCAATATTATGTTAGGAGTCGCACATATGTTATAAGAATTAGATGTAATAATTAACACAGAACTAATACTTTTATGTACCTAGTGCAAAAACGTTACATTAGAAAGTCTTAGTGCTATTAAGTAAACATATACAGGAGAAGTATTATGGTTGATAAAAGCAAAATAATTGCCTTCAGACACGGCATTGTTGACTTTCTAAAAAGCAAAGGAATTACTGATAAGGAATTTGAAGACTGGCCAGTTGAAATGATATTCTGCGAGTCCTTTAAGGAACTCAGCACTATGTTGTCCAAGGAGCCAGTGTTGATCATAGCATCCAATGACCTAATCAGGAAACACGGCACACTAGAAGAATTCTTGTTAATGACCGAAACATTGATCAAGTTCAATGGCGGAGATAAAAAGCCGGCCATTGGTATAGGTTTTGACAAGGAAACCACAGCAGGTGAAATCAAGACCATACATAAGAATTCTATCAATTTGTTCCCTAGTTTAGTTTCTTACGGACTCGACGAAGCTAAGAAAGCAGTAGAGACATTCTTAAAGACAGGCAAATCTTATCCAAAAGACTTAATTGAGAAATTGTCAGGCAACAAAGAAAAGCCCAAGTTCAAAGATGTGCATCTAACAGGACGTCAGAAGCAGGTTTACGAACTAATTGCCAATAGAGGTCTTAGCAATAAACAAATTGCACAGGTATTGAAGATAAGTGAAAGCACTGTGAAGATACATGTCAGTGCCGTTATGCGAGCCCTGTGTGTAAGAAACAGAACTCAACTGGCACTGACAAAGTAATTAAGATTTGGCGTATGATCCTATAATATGCCAATTCTTTCCGCGGTATATAAAGTGTAAAGAAGAATAAGGCACAGTCAGCACAACGCTATTAGAGTCGTCGATCTTAGAACCATCGATGGTCTTTATAGTAACTTTTCTGTTGCCCATGGGCGAGCCCATTTCTGCTTTTATAACGATTTGATGACCGTTTGATATATCCACGGGAAGTGATATAGTAACCGGTCTAATACTATCAACGCCAATATAGCAATCATCAGCCTCACATTCATAATCTTCTCCTACTAAAATGGTGTTGCAGCCAGATGACGAACCATTTACACTTATTACACCTTCTGGTGTAACATCTATACCTTCTCCTATTTGCACAACACCTAACGATGTCGTAGTAGCAATCGCAGCGTCCAAGACTACAGGAACAATTCCTGCAGGCTGCACCACGGTAGGAGGAGGGGTTTGTTTTAGTGCAACACCTGCGATTACTACTTGCGGGGGTCTGTTGTAGGCCATATTAAATCAATATCCACTGAGCTCCGTCAAACACTATAGTCAAAGAACCGAAAGGTGCATTGATGGTTGCAGTTGCAGCACCGTCGATAGTATCAGGTCCTGTCGGTGTAATAGTGATAGGCGTTGCAGGTGCAGCTAGTCCCAGTCCGTCTTTAATGGTAAAGACTTGACCTAATAGGCCCGCTGGCAAATTAACTGCTACAGCTACGGGTCCAGGAACTTGAACACTGATTACTTCATCAGTAATGGCACTGACTGTAACAGGTGTTGCCACTGCCACTCTTACAGCTAGAGCAGTTACACCGCTTGAACTGATAGTAACTACATTAGCACCGGTGCCAGTTGTAGGTGTTACTGTGATACCTGCTCCGGCAAGTATGGTTGTTGGGTTATTGGTATACGACATTTTACTTCCTTATAATGCTTTTACTAATGTAGCTAAAAAATTAGCACTGTTTGTGGCAGGCCGAGTTGGGCCTGCTTGTGTTCCAACCGCTGTCAATCTCATGTTTGCTATAGGCGAGGACCACACAACTCTTACTACCTGCCCGGCAGTGAGCTGCACTAAGAACGATCTATTGATGATGGTTCTATTACCGCCACCGGCAATGGTTGTTATGCTATTACTGTCTAGCAAGTTAACTCCGTCAACTTCTACCCAAATGTCGATGTCACCGCCAGCGCCTGTAGTAATCTCTGCCTGAACTTCGTAGGTGATTGTATAAACACCTGATTTGTTAAAAGTAATGTCCGTTCCGCCGGCAGTGATTTCATTACTCAATTCAGTATTGGGAAAACTTGTTAAGTTGGCAGTATCGACTACTGGATTGGTTTGATTGGTACTGCTGGAAAATTTTCCATAATAGGAATCTCCTGGTATGCTAGTGGCACTGACTATTCCATCTACAACAGTTAAATTGGCACCCACTCGCATGACACCGTAGTCGGTAGTTGAAGCCAAGGGTTCTTTATAGCCCATTATACGATGCTCCACTCTGAGCCATTGAATATGAAAGTTAAACTTCCATAGGGTGTATTGATGGTAGCCGTTGCTCCGTCTACAGTCTGTGCAGTGCCCTGCACAATGATAGGATCGGCGACTGAAGCATTTCCGCTACAGTCTTTGACTATGTAAACTGTACCGAGAATGCCGGTGGGTAAAGTGATGGTTACTGTACCTGCATGGTCGACACAAAGAAAATAGTCAGTAGCAAGGGCAGTATATTCATCTGTTGTTACTTCTGTTACCGGCACAGGACTAGGTGAACCTGCTGGACCAGGTGGACCGGGAGGGCCTGGTGGGCCCGCCGGTCCTATGCGAACAGAATAGTTAACAACATCAGAATCGTTACATGCTCCCCAAGGTGAAAAAGGAACTAATGGGGGAGGAACTATGGGCAAAGGAGCCCATGGTCCAATCGGTCTGATAGTTTGTCTTTGCTCCATTGCAACCTTAACAATTATCTAATGTTTGTATTAGTATTTGCTGGGTTAGCAGTTAGAGTACCGCTACCTACGTTGATTGCTTCGTTGGTAGAACGGATCTGCTGACCTAAGCCCCAGATCATGTTATACAACTGGCCATACTGCGCCTGTTGTTGTTGCTGTTGTTGCATCATGTTGATGTTGTTAGTTGTAGTAACTTCAACACCACGAGCACGTTCAGCATTATCAAAACGACTCTGAAGAGCGATAACTGCGGCATTAGCGTCGGTTATCTGACGGTTTAGCATTGCTTCGTATTGAGCAGTGATCAATGCACGAGTCTTGTCGCCGTCGTTTTGAATGTCTTGAGACAATGCATAGCGATTCTCCATGACCTGTTGTTGAACACCGTTTAACTGCTGTGCTATAACCATAGTGCCGGCATTAACTGCTTCTTTGGTGCTGTCGATACGTGTGGCTAATGAACCTGTTTGAGCATTTAACTGACCAGTTAGACCAATTGTTTGGTTTGCCTGACTGGCTTCCATTGCTGCTGTGCTTACTGCTACAGCTTTATCAACTGCTCCGATAGACTGCATCAGAGACATGTTTGCTTGAACTTGCTCTGGGGGACTACGAAGAACTGCGCCTGCTGCCGCATTATTGTCGTTACCAAAGAAGTTACCATTGTTACGTAGTAGTGCTCCTAGAATTAGACCACCGATTAGTCCGCCTCCACCTAGGCCTCCGCCTAGAAAATCACCACCACCTGTGCTTGTGCTTACATCCATTTTAAAACTCTCCTAATATTAGTTTTTTGAGATTTCGATCTCTCATAATTACTTAGACAGTATTCTGCTAGCTGACATAAGACACAAGTATGTATAAGGCTTCTGTATATCAAAAGCACACTGATACCTCTGTAAGTAGTTGTATTAGCAATAGCTTATAGAGAGGAATAATTATGGAACCCAAACTATACAAAAAGAAAATAACAACGATTGTTAAAGAATATTACAAGATGTTGGATGATGAAGATGTATATAAATCCTCCCCGGAAATCTATACAGAAGACGTGGTAAATTCATATCCTCCGGGTAACCCTGCTTTATTTGACAGCACTACATTCAAGGAATCTGTCAATGCTTATTTTGATTCCTATGCTAAAAAAATAGAAGATTTAATTTCAGCGGCCGACAAATCAGAAGACGAAATGAGTGCAGCTGAAGAAAATCTATTCAGGGATATATGGACCATTGCTACTATAATGAGACCGTTATATAGTGCAGAGTTTTCGGAAAAATTGCTACATCAATTTAGATCTTTTGCCCTGTCACAAATACAGTTAATTTCGTTTGTGCGTTCCGGATGGGATACAAAAAATTGGACAGATAGAATTACCAATTTCCCTATCAATGATCTAGCAAACATACTCTCTAGTTACAACAATAACTTCAACAGAGAAATGATTAGAAGTCACTGGACGACTATCACTAACGCTTGGCTGGCCGCCATCAGAGCTAAGATTGCAAAAGATACAGCAAAGTTCGATGAAAGCATTAAGATAGCAAATCAACACATTAAAGAATTTGCCGACTACTTGGCAGAGGGAGTTATAAAACAGAAGCCTAATATGTTTTTACCACAGCCTACTCTATAATTATGAATAATTTTTCAATCAACTATTATCCTGTGGTTGGTGATCTTGCTGATCACAGGGACTTTCTTTACGAGAAAAAAGACGCAGAGCTCAGGGAAAAAGTCGACTTGCGAGAATATTCTGGAAAAGTAAGACACCAGTCTAGTCTTCGTAGTTGCACTAGCCAAGCGGTTGTTAGCGCCTTTGAAATTTTATTAAAAAAGCAATACCCTGAAAAATTCATAGATCTTAGTGCATTATTTGTTTATTACAATGCCAGGTTACTAGAAGGCATCAAGCCTACTTTCGATCCTGGAGTTTACATCAAAGATGCACTAAAGGCTGTTCAGTTGAAAGGCGTATGTGCAGAACAAATATGGCCTTATAACACTTCACAATTTTCTGCAATTCCTACAGCAGACAGTTATGAAGATGCAAAAAAACGAACAATAGATAGTTACTATAGATGTAGGGATTTTGAAGATATCTTAGATTCTTTAAATAATGATATTCCGGTAGTCACTGCTATTAAAACATATTCCAGTTTTAATCAGCTAGGTTGGAACGGATCGTCATACATATCAAGGCCTACAGGCAGTGATATGTATTTGGGCGGACACTCAATCGCATTAGTTGGTTATGATAGAGCCAGTGAAAAATTTATAGCTAAAAATAGCTTTGGACCTTATTGGGCAGATGGCGGCTACTTCTATATTCCTTTCGAATATGCCGAGCAAGGCTTTATGGACAGCTGGATATTTGACATCAAAGTCTCGGACTAATTTCTCCAAAAACGTTAAAAAATCATTATCTGCTAGTATAATTCTGAGAGTAGAGCACTAAATACATACAAGATGCTCTACAAAGTGCTCTACTAATCGAGGAAGAAATGTTAGGTTGTTTTACTTGTTTAAATTGTGGAAAGACTAATCCCATCAAGGGACATAGTTATACCAACAAGTATTGTAATAATAGTTGCCAACAGCAACACCGTTCTAGACTGCTAGTCAAAGAATGGAAAGAACATGAAGGCGAAACAGCCTGGCGACAAGTACCGGATTATGTTAAGAAATACCTAATCCAGGAACGGGGTCACAGTTGTGAAGTTTGCGGCAATGTAAGTCACAACCATCAGCTTATTCCTTTATTAGTAGATTATAAAGATGGCAATAGCCATAACAATGCAGAGAAAAATTTGGAATTGATTTGCCCTAATTGCAAGTCACAAAAATAATTCATTTTTAACCTAAGGAGAACAATAAATGAAAACAGTAGGCGATAAACTAACTGCTTTTGCAGTAACCGGCGTTAAGCCAGGTGCTCTAACACCAGACAATGCGTTCGAAACCATTACAGAAGAATCTTTTCAAGGCAAGTGGAAAGTTATCGTATTCTATCCCAAGGACTTTACTTTCGTATGTCCTACAGAGATTGTTGCGTATGACAAGCTGGTTGGCGATTTTGCTGATCGTGATGCTATCCTACTAACAGGCAGCACAGACAACGAGTTCTGCAAGCTAGCATGGCGTCAACACCACGAAGACCTAAAGAAGACCAACAGCTGGATGTTTGCTGACGTTGCTCGTGGCGAACTAAGTCTTGCCGAACAGCTAGGCGTATTCTACGCTCCAGCAGGCGCTGCTCTACGTGCTACATTCATCGTTGACCCAGACAATGTTATTCAACATGTCACAGTCAATAACCTAGATGTAGGTCGTAGCCCAGACGAAACTCTGCGTATTCTTGACGCACTGCAAACTGGCGAACTATGCCCTTGCAACCGTGCTATCGGCGGCGAGACACTATAAGGATAGACCATGACCGGCAAAGAACTTGAGAAGAAAATTAGGCAGTACCATTATCGGCTCGAGTTGCTACGAAGCATAGCGCCGGTCATTATCATCACTCTACAGTGTGTGATACTGTATAAAATATTTTGGGGGTAATACTATGAACTTTCGTGAATATTTTGATTATCTCAAGAGGGAGCATTGCCCCTCTTGCCGAGGCAAGTAATGTTAGAAACCATTTGTGATACATTAGTAGAAGCATACAGGCGTAATTGGATTACCAGTCGTGATGGCAATGTAAGTATTCGTCATCACGACAGGAATCACTTTTACATCACACCTAGTGGTGTGCGTAAGCAAACACTACAACCTGACCAGTTTAAGAAGATTGGTATTTCTCCGAGTGGAATGCTATGGCAAGATTTGCCATACACTGACATCAGTGCTAATCTAAAGCCTAGTGGGGAAATTCCTTTACACTTTGGTCTACAGAAAAAACTAGGACAGCATAGCAATGAAGTAAGAGTAGTAGTGCATCTACATCCTACTTATTGTGTTGCTGCCATGCATCGTGGTATTGAACTAAGCACTCTGGCTAATGAGTTTCCAGAACTGAGCCGCTATACCAAGGTAGCACCTAATGTAGGAGATGTTCCTCCAATCAGTCAAGAACTTGCAGATCAATGTTTTGAGAAGTTAGAACTTGATGACATAGGTAATATTGCCTACGACATTGTAGGTATTAAAGGTCACGGTGTAGTTGCTATTGACACTAGTCCATGGCGTGCCTTTGAGCACATTGAACGATTAGAGCATATTTGTCAAATCGTATTAGCATCGGGGAAATATTAAATGTTAGAACTCATTTGGGCACTAGGTGCCATTGTATTAATTGATGTTGTATTAGGTGGAGAGAACGCACTAGTTATTGCTATGGCCAGTCGAAACCTCCCTGTGCATCTAAGAAAGAAAGCCCTACTATGGGGAACATTTGGTGCAGTTGCTGTGAGGTTCGCCTGTGTGGCAGCACTGACTTATCTGTTGATGATTCCGGGACTTAGATTAATTGGCGGTATTGCGTTACTGTATATTGCCTACACATTAGTCAAGCCGGGCCATGATGAGCATAAAGAAGTAAATGCGGCCACAAGTTTCTGGGGCGCTATGGGAACCATTGTTTGGGCAGATGCAGTAATGGGCTTAGACAATGCCTTGGCAATCGCAGGAGCCGCAGGCGGCAATTGGTGGTTGATCATCTTTGGTCTACTATTAAGTGTTCCTATCATTCTATTCGGCAGCACTCTAGTAGCTAAAATTATGGCTCGCTGGCCCAAGACAATTTGGATCGGTGCAGGTGTGTTAGTAATCGTTGCTATCCAGATGATGCTCAACGAACCACTAGTTAAAGAGGCGTTTGCAAAATATGCTTGATTGTCTTATTCTCGGTGACAGTATTGCAGTAGGCACACATCAGTTTAGACCTGATTGTGTAGCCTTGGCCAAAGGTGGTATTAATAGTTGGCAGTGGAATAAGAACTATGCCAGTCATCTAGAGCCCGCAAAAACTGTTATCATCAGTTTAGGGTCCAATGACCATAAAGGTGTCAAAAGCATCAAGGAGTTATTGGCTCTAAGGGACAAGATCAAAGACAGCCGTGTATATTGGATACTACCTACTATAAACAGTCAAGGCAGAGAAGCAGTGACACTAGTTGCTGAACAATACGGAGATACCGTTTTACCTATTACCAGAGTCCAACCAGATAAGATACATCCTAGTTGGGCAGGTTATAAGGAACTAGGACAAAAGGCACGATAATGCAAGTAAGAGTAAAAGAAAATCCAGAAGATTTTGGTAAGTGCGGCTGTGGTCGTAGCCCAACAGGCTATTGTAACGGCTGGCACGGCCTAACTGAAGAACAGTACCAAGAGGAATTGTCAAAGTATGAGGCAAGTTTATTTGATGATGGAGACACAGCATGACAGCATGGGTAGATGCATTAAAGGAACAGAGCATTCCCGACTATGCCAAAGATACAAGATTAAATTTAGACGCAGTAATCAAGCGCAGCAGCTTACCAGTCGAAGAAGCAGAAGCCGTTGCATTAGCCGCAGCATTTGCCACCGGTAACAGTAAGCTATGGACTTGGGTGCATAGTCAAATTGCAGATCGCAAAGAAGCAGATGCTGCACTAACCGCTGCAAGTTTAATGGCTATGAACAACTCTTGGTATCCGTTTGTTGAAATGGTAGATGATCCACAGTTGGAAGGTCTGCCAGCGCAGCTTCGTATGAATGCCATCAGCACTCACGGTGGAACAACCAAAGGCCAATTTGAAGCCTACAGCTTGGCAGCTAGTATTGTTGGCAAGTGCCACTTCTGTGTTAAGTCTCACTATGACACCTTGAAGAAAGAAGGTTATAGTGTAGAGCAGTTGAGAGACATTGGCAGAATTGCTTCAGTCATCAACGCTGTTTCTAAGGTCGTGGCAAACTAATATTTCGATGAATATTCATATTTGTCTAGACAACATTGCTACAGAACCGTGGTTGGTGAGTCTGAAGAAAGCACTGCCTGATGCAACAGTATCAGTTTGGTCACCAGGCTCACCGCCCGCCGATTACGCAGTTGTATGGAATCCTCCTCAGCAATTCATCGACGAACAGCCAAATCTGAAGGCAATGTTTAGTATTGGCGCTGGCGTAGACTCTTTACTACAGCTGAACCTACCTAAAGATCTTTGTGTAGTTCGATTGGAAGATGCTGGCATGTCTGTGCAAATGACAGAATATGTATGTCATGCAGTTATTGGATATTTCAGGGACTTTGGCTATTATAATGCTAGCAAACAAAAATCCAAATGGTCATATCGCAAGACAAAAGATCGAAAAGATTTTGCAGTTGGTGTTATGGGGCTAGGTACCTTAGGTATGAGGGTGGTGAAAACTCTGCAGATGTTTGAATATCCAGTTAACGGATATAGTCGCAGCCCTCGCCAAATACCCGGTGTTAACTGTTTCAGCGGCCAGAGTGGTTTGAAAGATTTTCTTAACAACACTAAAGTTTTAGTTAACCTACTTCCACTTACAGCAGAAACTGAATATATATTGAATCGCGATACGTTATCACAGCTACAACCAGAAAGCTATGTTATTAATGTGGCCCGGGGTAAACATCTAGTAGACCAAGACTTGATAGACTTAATTGACAGCGGCCATATATCTGGAGCTACATTGGATGTGTTCGCTACTGAGCCGTTGCCATCTTCTCATCAATTTTGGCAGCATCCTAAAATAACAGTAACACCTCATACCGCAGCAAGAACGCTTAGAGAAGAAACCATCGCACAAATCGCCGATAAAATTGTTAGCCTACAACAAGGTAAGTCAATAACAGGTTGCGTTGATCTTCAAAGAGGATATTGAATAGATTACGGCAAACTAACATATAGACTTCTAGACTTGGAGTAATATATAATAGCGTATGCGTCAATAGGCGTATACGCTATTTTTTTAACACAGAGAAAGAGAG